>Ga0075120_10002796_pt1 | contig 12312 bp, 7 predicted proteins | sample AntAceMetag02UKL_FD_69792 | JGI IMG/M metagenome (GOLD analysis project Ga0075120, IMG submission 69792) | Saline lake microbial communities from Ace Lake, Antarctica - Antarctic Ace Lake Metagenome 02UKL | ecosystem: Environmental > Aquatic > Non-marine Saline and Alkaline > Saline | place... | reverse complement strand
GAACATCACCACAAGAAAAACAATGGACTTGATCACGGCAACCAGCAGCAGGGGAAGCCCTGCTGCTGGGTTGCTCAGCTGGGGAAGAATGATCATCATGGGGATGACCGCCAGATCCTGAACAATGAGCATTCCAAAAAAAAAGAATCCGGGTCCAGCAACCGGTCAATTCGCTCCCGGGCGGTGTGGCAGCCCTTGTCATGCTGGCGGTTAATTTTAGTCTGCCCGCCCATAGCCAGAACCCGGGTTTCTCGTTCTGCCAGGGTTTCCAAGGCCGCTTTAAATCCCATTTTTATCTTCTCCTCATCCCTAAATCCTTGTAAACATGTTCCAATTATGAATTGTTCCGTTTAATCATTACCCTCTTCTTTTAATTTTCTGCGCAGCAGTTTGTCCGTGGCAAGGGTGGGCAAAGCCTCCCTGAACTCAACACAATATTCATAAAATCGTCTGTTCCAGGAATCGGCTGTTTTTGCCAGGACCTTTTTGACAACGGGCATAAAAAGGGCCAGTGTTTCATCCAAATTTTTTCCATTACCTGCTCCTGTCAAATAAACAATTGCGTTAACTAAGAATTTCTCGCTTCCCGATTTTTCACTCTGTTTTTTTCCTTTCAATCCCTTTGGGCAAAGGCGATAGCCTCCCCATGGTTTTGTAATATCGATTCCATCTTAGGAACAAAAAAAACAGAAGTCAATATAAAACGAACATTCGTTCTTTTTTTATTGACTTCTGTTTTCCTGGAAAAATACCCACCGGGGAATATGAGGTTGATCCCTTGCGTCTGTATATAGATCCATAACAATTTAAGACTCCTGGAAGCTTGACAAAGCAACTTATCAGTTCTATTTGCTATGATAATTATTGTTATCACTATATTGACCTGCCAAAGATTTTTTGACGGAGGACCCGTGGTTATGACCTTAAAACAACTGAAAACTGTCATTGCAAAAAATTCCAAACATCCTATTCCCAGGGGTGAGCTTTGGCTTGGCACTGGCCTTTTCAACCAGGCTGGTCTTGAAGATACCCTTGAAAATCATTTACGAATGGCAGACCGGCTCGATCACGCCATGGTCTGCCTGCCGGTTTCAGATGCAGATTCCAGTAAACCAGCCTTAGGCTACCGGTATTTTAACAGCACCCATATCAAAGGAGCAGCCGCCTTATATGACAAGCCCATATTCGCAGTTGTTGATGGTCCTTTTCAGGCAATGGTCAACCAAATGGGGTTGATGCAGGTACTCACCGACTGGATAGGCAATCGCAAGGAGATTTTTGATGCCTACAAAGCCGAGTCTGAAAAAACCCTGACATTAATATCTCACGTAATTGAACACCCCATATCCGCCCTGGTAATCACCGATGACTTTGCCTCGGACAGCGGTCCTTTTGTCAGTCCTTTAGATATCGATTCATTGTGCAGTCCCTTTTATACCAGGGCTGTTCAGCGGATAAAGGAAAGCGGTGCTGCCGTGTTTTTGCATTCCTGCGGAAACCTCTCCCGGCTCATTCCAACCATCAAAGCCTGGCAGATTGATGGTTTTGCCGCAATACAAAGCAGTGTAAATGATCTTGAACAGCTCTATCAGGCGTTTGATTCAAACATTATGATCATGGCCGGGATCGAGTCCGAACTATTGGACACAGATCCTCCTTGTGTGGCCGCAAAAAAACATCTTGAACATATTGTTGAAACTTTCGGGAAAACACAGGATCTGATCCTGTGTTCAAGCTGTGGTCTTTATAAAGCGCAATATCTGAATATTATTAAAAAAATATATTCTATCGCGGACAGGCCCCCCACTTGATCAACCCCTTACCGATGATGTATGGATGCTTTAATCTTTTCCAAAATATGTTACTTTCCGTTAAAAAAACTTGACACGAAGCCACAAAGTCATATATATGACTCAGTAGTCATTTTTTTGACCACAGAGTCAAGACCATAGTTTAAGGGGTTGCCTGAAAATTTTTCAGGACAACCCTTCATTATTTTTAATAAGGACATTCGCAATATGGCTGTTGTCAGCAAAAAAAAAGAACTGGTTGATAATTTGGTGAAAACTGAAATTGTCAAGACGGTTTTAACCCTTATCAAAGAAGAACAACCGGTCACCATGGATGAAATTGCACGATGCTGCAGCGTGGCCAAGGGCACCTTGTACAATTATTTCAAAGATAAAAAAGCCCTGATGCAGTATGTCCATCAAACAGTTCTTGGCCCCATTAGAGACACCAACACTGCCATTTTTGAAAGCACTAAAGATCCCATAGTCCGGCTACATGAATTTATTGATGCTGCTTTTGGTATTCACGAGGATGTTTCACTCTATTTTCGGTTTGTTCAGCAGAAAAGAACCATTGCCAATCAAATTGATGAACGATTTGAGCTTGTCATGCGTCCGCTGATCACGTTTTGCAGTCAGGGCATCCAGGACGGTTCCTTTATTGATGTGGATCCGATCGTATTGGCAGAAATGATTTACGGCACGGTTATCGGGTCACTGATATCCATCCGATACAAGGGGGATGGGACACCGGACATGAAAAAAAATAAACAAGACATCATCTGTCTTGTCGACAGAATTATACTACCTAGCAGGAGAAAAAAATGAAAATCAAAATATTGACCGGATTCAGTGTTCTGATCCTTTTAGGCGTCGGTTATTTTATGTTCACAGGAAAGGGTCAGGTCCCGCCGGCCCAAGCCCAGAAACAAACGCCCCCCCCTGTGGAGGTAGCCGTCCATACCATTCGCCAACAAGAAGTGATCTTCACCAAAGATCTTTCCGGGCGGACCTCTGCCTTTCAAATCGCAGAAATACGTCCCCAGGTATCGGGAATCGTCCTCAATCGTTTGTTCACCGAAGGCAGTGCGGTTAAAAAAGGGCAACAATTGTATCAGATTGACCCGGCAACCTACCAGGCAGCCCATGACAGCGCCCTGGCCGGTCTAGTTCAAGCCCAGGCAGACCTCACCGCCGTTGAACCCAAAGTGAAGCGATACGCCAGGCTTGTAAAATTAGGAGGCGTCAGTCATCAGGCCTATGATGATGTGGTGGCCGCTCTTGCCCAGGCAAACGCTGCCGTCACGGTTGCCCAAGCCAATGTGGCAACGGCTAAAATTAACCTGGCGTATACCCGAGTGTTTGCACCCATCTCTGGCAGAATTGGCAGATCCTCGGTCACAAAAGGGGCTCTTGTCACCGCCGGTCAGGCAACGGCCATGGCAACCATACAAAACCTGAGCCAGATATATGTGGATGTGAATCAATCCGCCAGGGATATGATGAAACTGCGCAAACAGATGACAGCCCAAACCAGAAATCCCGAAGCCCTGCTGTTCATCGATGGTGAAACCGATGCCTATTCCGAAAAAGGGAAAATCCTCTTTTCCGATGTCACCGTGGACCAGGGAACCGGTATGGTTCAGCTGAGAATCCTCTTCCCCAATCCGGAAGATGAACTGCTCCCGGGATTATTTGTCAAAGCCCGTGTGGAGCAGTCGAGGCAGTCAGATGCCATCACCGTGCCCCAGCAGTCCGTGGTGCGAAATGCCGACGGCAGTATTGTGGTGTGGACGGTTGACGAGGCCGGCATCGTCAATACCCGCCCCATCGTTGTTTCCCGGATCATTGGCGACAAATGGCTGGTGACATCGGGCCTGAAGCCCGGAGACCGTGTTGTGGTGGAGGGTCTGCAGAAAATCCGTCCCATGGCACGCGTAACCATTGTGGAACTACAGCCTTCCAATAGTTAATAACAGGATAAAAGAATGTCGAAATTTTTTATAGAACGACCCATCTTTGCATGGGTGATTGCCATTGTCATCATGTTGTCAGGGCTATTTGCCGTAATGACATTGCCCATAGAGCAATACCCCAAAATCGCACCGCCCAGCATCAATATTTCCACTTCCTATCCGGGTGCTTCGGCAGAAATAATGGAAAACAGTGTCACCCAGGTCATTGAGCAGAGCCTGACAGGGATTGACAATCTGAGGTATTTTTCCTCGTCCAGCGACAGCAGCGGGAATCTGTCCATCACCCTGACATTTGAACCGGAAGCAGATCCTGATATCGCCCAGGTTCAGGTACAAAACAAGGTGCAAACGATAAAACCGCTTTTGCCCCAGGGCGTTCAATCCCAGGGCGTTACTGTGAGCAAGGCGTCAAAGAGTTATCTGTTGATTGTGGGCGTGTATTCCGAAGACGGCAGCATGGATCAGAATGACATTGGCGACTATATCAAGTCCAATATGGCAGATTCTTTGAGTCGTGTTCAAGGCGTCGGGGAATTACTGACCTTTGGGCAGCAGCATTCCATGCGCATCTGGCTGAACCCGGAAAAACTGCACTCATTTGGCCTGATGCCGTCGGACGTAAAATCAGCCATTCAGGCACGCAACTCAGACGTCACACCGGGTCAGCTGGGCGGAACTCCGGCAATGAAGGGCCAGCAAATAAACGCCACCATCTCGGCCCAATCCAAATTAGAGACCATTGCAGATTTCGAAAAGATTCTCATCAAGGTGAATTCGGACGGGTCCCAGGTGAGACTCAAGGAGATTGCAACGGTTGAACTGGGGGTTCAATCCTATGATACAGTGGCAAGATTCAAGGGAAAGCCTGCCTCGGGTATGGCGGTCAGCCTTGCCACAGGCGCCAATGCCCTTGATACGGGCGAGCGAATTAAGGAAAAAGTAAAAACCCTGGCAGCTTTCATGCCTCCGGGGCTTAAAGTGGTATATCCCCTTGATAGCACCCCCTTTGTCAAGCTCTCCATTGAGGAGGTAGTCAAGACGCTTTTTGAGGCGGTTCTTCTGGTATTTCTTGTCATGTACTTGTTCCTTCAGAACTTCCGGGCCACCCTGATCCCGACCATTGCCGTGCCCGTGGTGCTGCTGGGAACCTTTGGTATTTTATCGGCCTTTGGGTTTACCATCAATGTTTTGACCATGTTTGCCATGGTACTGGCCATAGGCCTTCTGGTGGATGATGCCATTGTTGTGGTGGAGAATGTCGAACGGGTCATGAGCGAGAAGGGGCTTCCCCCCAAAGAAGCAACCCAAGAATCCATGCAGCAGATCACCGGTGCCCTGGTGGGTATTGCCCTGGTCCTTTCCGCTGTGTTCATTCCCATGGCCTTTTTCAGTGGGTCCACAGGGGCGATCTACCGCCAGTTTTCCATTACCATCGTATCGGCCATGGCCCTTTCCGTTCTAGTGGCCCTTGTGCTGACGCCGGCCCTGTGTGCCACCCTGCTCACCCAGGTAGACTCTGTACACAAAGAGGGCAGAAAAGGGTTTTTCGGCTGGTTTAACAGAAATTTTTATACGGCAAGACGCACCTATCGGAAAAGTGTGGGATACATTGCGGCAAGATCCATACGGTTCATGCTCATTTATCTTTTCATTATCGGCGGACTGGTCTACATGTTTCAATTGCTGCCCACTTCATTTTTGCCCGATGAAGACCAGGGCAGTCTGATGATGATGGTGTCGGCCCCTCCCGGTGCCACCATCGAGCGGACACGGCAGAGTGTACAAAAGGTGGAAGAATATTTTCTGAACCAGGAGGCTGAGAATGTTGAAGGTATCTTCACAGTGACAGGCTTCAGCTTTGCCGGGCGGGGACAGAATGTGGGCCTGGGCTTTATTCAACTCAAAGACTGGGGCCTTAGAACCCGGCCGGACCAAAAATCAGCCGCCATTGCCCAGAGAGCCATGGGCAGACTCTATGGTATCAAAGATGCCGCTGTGTTTGCCTTTATCCCCCCTCCCATCAGTGAGCTTGGCCGCGCAACCGGTTTCGATTTTCAACTGGTGGACCAGGCAGGACTGGGCCATGAAACCCTGGTCAACGCTAAAAATATGATGCTAGGTATGGCATCCAAAGAGCCCGCGCTTGTGGGTGTCCGGCCAAACGGTTTGGCCGACGTGCCCCAGTATAAACTGGATATTGACTATGAGAAAGCAGAGGTTCTCGGCGTGTCCACGTCGGACATCACCAGTATCCTGGCAAGCGCATGGGGATCCACCTATGTAAATGATTTTGTGGACAAGGGCCGGGTGAAAAAAGTCTATATGCAGGGAGAGGCGTCTTCCCGGATGATGCCCGAAGATATCGACCGCTGGTATGTTCGCAACAAAACAAACGAAATGGTGCCCTTTTCATCTTTTACCAAGGGGCATTGGACCTTTGGCTCCCCCAAGCTTGAGCGATACAACGGATCCTCGTCCATGGAAATTCTGGGTGCTCCGGCGCATGGCGTCAGCTCCGGAGATGCCATGAACATCATCCAGACCCTTGCCGCAAAACTGCCCCAGGGAATAGGGCTGGAATGGACGGGAATCTCCTATGAAGAAAGAATGGCTGGCTCCCAGACAACCCTGTTGTATGCCGTGTCCCTTCTTTTTGTTTTCCTGTGCCTTGCGGCATTGTATGAAAGCTGGTCCATTCCTTTTTCGGTCATGCTCATCGTTCCCTTGGGAATTGTGGGATCTGTGGTGGCCACCCGGATGGCAGGCCTCACCAATGACGTATATTTTCAAATCGGGCTGCTCACCACCATCGGCCTTGCATCGAAAAATGCCATTTTGATTGTTGAATTTGCAAAGGATCTCCATGAAAAGGGGCATGATATTGTTGACGCCGCCATGTCAGCTGCAGAACAGAGACTTCGCCCGATCCTCATGACATCATTAGCATTTATTCTGGGGGTTACCCCCCTTGCCCTGGCCAACGGTGCCGGATCTGCCAGCCAAAACGCTATCGGCATCGGGGTCATCGGCGGCATGGTGGCGGCAACCACCCTGGCCATCGCCTATGTTCCGCTGTTCTACATTATGATTGAACAGTGGACGGAAAAGAAAAAAAAGGCCAAAGCGGCCGGAAATGAGGTGGAATATGTATAATAGAAAACTGACAATTGCCCTGGCGCTTGTGGTAATTGCGCTAGTTCCCATGACTGGCTGCAGCATGATCCCGGAATACCAGCGGCCGGAACTGCCTGTCACAACCATCTGGCCTTCGGGCAATGCCTACCCGGCAACCCAGGTCAATGGGAAAACACAAACGGCTGCAGTCTCGGATGTCTCAGCATCCGATGCCCTGGTATCGGATATTGCCTGGAAAGATTATTTTAAATCAGCGCCTCTGAAAGCACTCATTGAAAGGACCCTGGAAAATAATCGGAACCTGAGAGTGGCCGTGCTCACCATTGAGCAGGCAAAGGCAGCCTACAGAATACAGCGTTCGGACAGCCTGCCAACCATTTCAGGGGCCGGGTCTGCCGCCAGAACAGGGGTTCCAGCAGACGTCAGTGCCACCGGAAAATCTGTCACCAGTTCCACCCTGAGTGCCAATCTTGCAATGACCTCTTATGAACTGGATTTCTTTGGCAGGGTCAAAAGCCTGAACCAGGCGGCCCTTGAAACCTATCTGGCAACCGAAGAAGCCGCAGTAAATACCCGCATTGCATTGATCGCCCAGACCTCGGAGGCCTATCTGTCCTATCTGGCGTATAGAAAACTGCTGTTGCTGGCCAAAGACACCCTTGCGGCACAACAGGCGACATATGCCGTGGTCAAGCTGCAATACGAGGTCGGATCAGCCACCCAGCTTGACCTGTCCCAGGCAGCTACCCTGGTTGAGCGTGCCAGGGTTTCCATTGCCCAATATACCCGTTTAACGGCCCAGGCAAAGAACGCCATTGTCCTGCTGGCAGGAGCCAGCGTTGAGGACCTTCTGGATAACAGCGAGACCATCGACACGGTTCAATTCATGGACGATATTCCCACAGGACTGCCCTCCACTATTTTGCTGGCACGGCCCGACATAAAAGGGGCCGAGCACCGCCTGAAAGCCTCAAATGCGGATATCGGAGCCGCCCGGGCAGCCCTGTATCCCGCCATCAGCCTTACGGGGTCCTTCGGGCTTGCCAGTGACAGCCTTTCCTCTTTGTTGTCCTCAGGTGCTGCCTGGGCGTGGAATATTGCCCCTGCAGTTTCCATCCCCATATTCAACCGGGACGGCCTCAATGCCAGCCTGGATACGGCCCTGGCCAGTGAAGAAATGGCGGTGGCAGAATATGAAGCCGCCCTTCAGACTGCCTTTAGAGAGGTGGCAGACCAATTGGCAGCCAGGGGAACCTTTCAATACCAGCTGGCCGCTCAGAATGCATTGGTTGACGCCAGTCAAAGGGCCTATGAATTGTCCAATGCCAGATATCAGGACGGTATTGATAATTTTTTGACGGTCCTGGATTCCCAAAGATCACTTTTTTCTGCCCAGCAGGATGCGGTAATGGTCAAGCAGGCCTACTTGAGTAACCTTGTCAGCCTGTACAAAGTGCTTGGCGGAGGTCAACTTTAATGGGATCGAAAGTGTCTGCTGCCCCTATGATAAAATTTCAACCCCTTCCTATAGCCCCCGCATGTATTCGGGTCGTCGCGTCTTTGGGTCATTAATACCGTCTGTAACTATCTTCAGGAACTTTTTTTTGTCTTTTGCCAGTTCTCCCTTTAAGCTCAGATAATTGGAGGCATGGTTGGTGTTAAATATACACCCCTGGAGATCATCTGCCGTATGTTCTATCAAGGTATATAATTCCTCTAAAATTTGAGTCGCTGAGCATGGCACAAACTTGTTTGCTTCTTTTTGGGCCCAGATTTCAGACCCTGGCGTCACCTCCAGTGTGAGCGGTGAAATATACCATTTTCTTGGCATGGTGGGAGCCATACTGTTTATCAATTTTGCGGATTCCATGGCATGCCGCTGACTTTTTTCCGAATTGTTCCCCGTCAGCCCCAAAAGAAAAATTCCAGACCAGGCAATTCCTGCCCGGTGGCATTTTTGGGCTGCAAGGGCTAATTCATCCTGGGTAACACCTTTGTTACACGCTTTGAGAACCTGGTCATCTCCACTTTCAATCCCCACATACACCATTGTAAAACCGGCATCCGCAATTCGTTTTAAATCATCATCGGATTTTTTGAGGATATCTTGGGCATGGGCATAGGAAGTAACTTTTTTTAAATTGGGATGTTTTTGATAACAATATTGGGTCAATTCAATGAGGACCTCGGGTTTTACAACAAAGGCATTGCCATCTTCAAAGAATATTTTTTTTACTTTATTACCGAACATCTCACCGGCCTTGCGAATATCGGTCTTGATTTCTTCAATGTCTTTACGCACAAAAAACTTTTTTGTCCGATACATCGAGCAAAATGTACATCGGTGGGTACAACCATTTGTAACGCCAATCAATAAAGAATCCCATTCTGATGGAGGTCTGAATATGGGTTCAACTAAATTTCCAAGATCATAATTCATATTTATATTTACTCTCTTTGCGGTGTTGAGGGGTCCAATATCACTTATAAATCTGCTGCCGTATATTTAAATTCCCCAGTATTTAAAGGATTTTTGTCCTTCAGTACTTTTTATCATGGTCCGATTTCATTGCGCAAATGAAATTTTTGTCAAAAGCGGTTGATTTTAAATGGTCAGTTTAATTACCAATGGTAATTTTAACTCCAAGATTGTTAGCCCGCTCTTCCTGTAGTCCTTGCCAAAATCCAGAGAGATTCTGGTAGTTTTTGTTACCGCTTAATTATTTTTCCCCTTGTCCTGGAGCACTTTTTTTTGAAACAGCGCTTTTTTTGAAAACCTTTACAAACAGCTGTCCTCAGGTCCCATCAACCACCCAGTGAACCCAATATTTAAAAAAAACAATCACTGGCAAGATATTTGCTAAGGGATAGGGGGAACCATGGATCTGTAACACTGATATCCTGATTTAAGGGTATCACCTTTAAAATTTTAAAAAACACACAAGGAGCCCTCCCATGATTGTTGGCATTTTAAAAGAGATAAAAGTATTGGAAAAAAGAGTTTGCATGACACCTGCCGGTGTTGTCGCCATGCGACAGAACGGTCACGATGTAAGGGTTGAAAAAGATGCAGGCCTCGGCGCCGGGTTTCCCGATGAAAACTATGTTACAGCCGGTGCTGTCATCTCCGAAACCCCGGCACAGATTTATGCAGAATGCGACATGGTCATGCATGTTAAAGAACCTCAACCTTCCGAATATGATATGATCCGCGAAGATCAGATCCTGTTCACCTATCTTCACCTGGCAGCAGACGAACAGCAGACCCGGGCCCTTATAAAAAGCAAATCCATTGACATTGCCTATGAAACCATTGAACGAGATAATGGCTCCCTTCCCCTTCTGGTTCCCATGAGTGAGGTGGCCGGTCGCATGGCCACCCAGGAAGCTGCCAAGTATCTTGAAATGCCCCAGGGCGGGCTTGGTGTCCTTCTGGGCGGAGTTACCGGTGTAGAACCTGCCACAGTGGTGGTCATCGGCGGTGGTGTGGTCGGTATAAATGCAGCAAAAATGGCCTGCGGACTGGGTGCAAAAGTGTATATCCTGGATACCAACCTGGAAAGACTGAGCTATCTGGATGACGTCATGCCTGCCAACTGCTTCCCGATCATGTCCAATGCCGGTATCCTTGCGGAACTGGTCACCAAAGCAGATGCGGTTATCGGTGCAGTTTTGGTTGCCGGCACAAAAGCCCCCAAACTGCTCACCCGTGCGATGCTCAAAACCATGAAAAAAGGAGCTGTCATTGTTGACGTTGCCATTGACCAAGGGGGCTGTTTTGAAACGTCCAAAGCAACCACCCATGCAGACCCTACCTATGAAGTAGATGGTGTCGTTCATTATTGTGTGGCCAACATGCCCGGTGCCGTTGCCAGAACATCCACCACAGCACTGACCAATGCAACCCTTCCCTATGCCATTGAAATTGCCAACAAAGGTTGGAAAAAAGCCATGCAGGAAAATAAAGAAATCAAACGGGGCGCCAATGTCATTAAAGGCAAAATAACATACAAAAGTGTGGCAGAGGCGTTTGACATGCCCTACACTCCGATTGAACAACTGATTTAAAAGGGTTCTTAATGGGGATCTATTGAAAAAAAATATTCTTTCCGGAATACTTGCGATTCATAACAACAAACGGTAAATAATATTACCGTTTGTTGTTATCTTTCACAGGAGACCCCAATGAATGTAAAAATCAAGCTCAGTTATAAGGACCGTGTGGGCATTGTTGCAGATATTTCTAAAACCGTTGCAGACTCCAGTCTCACTATTATTTTTATGGAAGTGGTCCGAAAAGATAATAAAGCCGTTGTTTACATGGAAATTGAAGGCCGCCTTTTACCAGATAACATTGATGCGGTTGTGACCCATCTTAAAGCCACCCAAGGCCTGCAGGAATTAAATTTTATCGACACCCTTCCCCAGGAGGAACGGGAAGACCGATTCAGGGTTGTGCTGGACAATATCAGCGACGGCGTCATTTCCACAGACCGGGAAGGAAAGGTCACCACAATCAATCGCGTGGCCGGAAGGGTATACAATTGCACCCCGGACGAGATCATCGGCCGGAATATCAGGAGCATTGATCTGCCACAGTATCCCATTCTGGAATGCCTTGAAGGGAAAAGTCTGAAAAATGTTAAGCAAAATCTGATCACAAGCCAGGGCCGGTATCAGTATATTTCAACCTGCAGACCCATCCGGGACAGTTCAGGCCTGATTGTCGGTGCCGTTGAAATTGCAAAAGACATGCAGGAAATCAGAGAAATGGCCCAGACCTTTTCAGATCCTACGCTTATCAGTTTTAGTGACATTATTGGAAAAAATCCCACCATAAAAGCGGCCATTGCCTTTGCCCAGAAAATTGCCACCACAGATTCGCCGGTGGCCCTTCGGGGTGCCAGCGGCACGGGGAAAGAGTTGTTTGCCAGGGCCATCCACATGGCCAGTAAAAGGACCGGCCGCTTTGTCCCCATCAATTGTGCCGCTCTGCCAGATCCCCTGCTGGAAAGTGAGTTGTTCGGATATATGGGCGGCGCTTTCACGGGTGGAAAAAGCCAGGGCAAGGCCGGTCTGTTTGAAACTGCCAAAGACGGCACAATTTTTTTAGATGAAATTGCTGAAATGTCCCTGGCATCCCAGGCCAAACTATTGCGGTTGATCCAGGAAGGTGCTGTCAGAAGAATTGGGGGTACAAAGGAAATCCCCGTCAATACAAGGATCATCACAGCTACCAATAAAAACCTTGAGCAGTGGGTGGAAGAAAAAACCTTTCGTAAAGATTTATATTATCGGGTCAGTGTCCTGCCTATCCATATTCCTCCCCTAAGCCAGCGGCTGGATGATATCCCTTTGCTGGTGGACCATTTTTTATTTGCCCTGACCAGCAAGCTTGAAGAAAAAATGCC
>Ga0075120_10002790_pt1 | contig 12321 bp, 8 predicted proteins | sample AntAceMetag02UKL_FD_69792 | JGI IMG/M metagenome (GOLD analysis project Ga0075120, IMG submission 69792) | Saline lake microbial communities from Ace Lake, Antarctica - Antarctic Ace Lake Metagenome 02UKL | ecosystem: Environmental > Aquatic > Non-marine Saline and Alkaline > Saline | place... | reverse complement strand
TAGCGAGAGGATTATATCCTAAGGTGAAGACCATTAAAGTAAAACGAGCTGTCTTTATTTGGTTTTGTTTTGGAGTCTCTTTTTTAATTTTTGCTTTTTTGTGTGAAAAGGACACATCGCACATATTATCCTTGCTTGTATTTATCAGCCTTATTATAGCATCGGGATGCTACATTATTAGAAATAAGGTAGTAAAAATAATCTTTATTTGTCTAATTTCTTTGCATGCTATAAATACTCCGCTTATGTTATTATCAGCTGAAGGTTCGGATATGGAAATAATTCCGTGTCGTGTATGGCTAAGTCCAGTTGATAGTATTTTGTACGAAATGCGTGGTGGTAGAATAAGGAATCTTTATGGCTATGAAAATCGATTTACGAAAAGGCCATGGGGGTGCAGGCTTAAGGCGATATTGGAATTTATAAAAGAGGATTTTGGTATGGATAATTGCAGAAACACAAAGCCAAACGTTTTTTTCTTGGCAAATTACGAACATTTTCGATTCTTTCAAATGGAATACTACAATAAGAAAATGCATTCTCCAGTATCATTAGGATTCTTTAATGTGGAGTTAGAATGTATCGAGGAAAATATCTTTGGCGATAAAAATCATTATATTGTTGCAGAAGATCCAATGCTTTCTATGTATCCAAATAAGGAGGAAAGCCGTCAGATGAAAAAAGTTTTCGAGTTTATAAGTGAAAATCAGGAAAGATTTCACCGAAAATACAAAATTGTTAAAAAAATTGAGTTACCAGAAGGATTAACAGCAAATATTTACAAAAGACTTAGCCGGAACCCATAAAATGAAAATTCTGTTTCTTTATAATCAATTTTTACCCGAAATACACTGGAATTGTCTTAAGGCTCAGGAAAAAAACATGGGGGCAATACCGCCGTTGAATTTATGTTACGTCGCGGCTATAGCCCGTAAGTTTGGCCATAGTGTTGACCTTGTCGATTTGCAGGTTGAGCATTATTCGTTTGAGGAGCTAGTAAGTTATATTAAAGAATATGCGCCTGATCTTTTAGGTTTTACCATAACAACCTATCTTTTTCATCCTGTCTTTGAGTGGATAAAAAAAATAAAAAAAGCGGTGGACATTCCCGTCCTTGTCGGTGGTTTTCATATGAGCCTTTATTCTTATGAGACCATGGTTCATCCTGAGATCGACTTTGCTATAATCGGAAACAGTGAAAAGGCGCTCCGTGATTTTTTTGTTTCTTTTGGCAATATTGATGCTTATGCCGGCATTGAAGGGTTGTGTTACAAGAAAGAAAAAAAGATATATATAAATAATTTTAAGAAAGAAAAACAAGCTGACTTGGATGCTTTACCTTTTCCAGCCAGAGATTTATTAAAAAATGATTTATATGGAAATTTTATTTGTAAAAAGAAAAACTTTACTGCTATGTTAACCGGGATAGGTTGTCCGTTCCGATGTAAATATTGTGCTTCTACTTTATCACAATGTTTGATGCGTACACCGAAAAATGTTGTCGATGAAATTGAAGAGTGTTTTTATAAATACGGTATTAGAGAAATTGACTTTTACGATCAAACTTTTACTATAGATAAAAAGAGGACTTTAGAAATTTGCCGGGGAATTATTGAACGTAAACTTAAGATTAACTGGACAATCAGAACCAGAACTGATTTAATTGATGAGGAGTTGCTTGAAATAATGAAAGAAGCCGGTTTGTACCGGATAATGTATGGGGTTGAAAGCGGCAGTCAGGATATTTTAGACCGGCTTAATAAGAAAGAAAAAGTAGAAGATATTGTCAGAATCGTTAAGGCAACACATAAATACGGGATATCGGTATTTGGTTTTTTTATGCTGGGCTGTCCAGGGGAAACTAAAGAAACCTTAGGGATGACCAGACGGCTTGCTCTTTCCTTGCCTTTTGATGAAATTCAGGTGACTCGATTTACTCTTTTTCCGGGTACAGAATTCTACAAGGAGTATCTTGAGAAGACCGGGGATAAGGATTATTGGTCAGAGTATGTTTTAGACCAAAAGAATGTAAAAAGACTATCATTGCTTGACACATCCTTTACACCACAAGCAATAGAAAAACAAGTTAAAAGTTTGTATCTTGCCTTTTATCTTCGGCCACGGAATTTAGTCCGCAAAGTAAAAAATGGAGAATTGTTAAAAAATTATCGAAAATATTTTAGAGCCGTATTAGACATGTTGTTTAATTAATTTTTATTTTTATCGTTAATAGTGAAAATTTTGTGAAAAAGTAATGTTGCAATGTAAACAATTATGTTGTTACTTAAAAAAGTAAAAAATAGGTGGGTTGGCGGGCTCATCCTGATATATTTCATATATTTCGCTATGAATGTTTGGGTTTTGAGTCAGGACAATATTTACCCGCTCTATGATAGTTCTGAAACTGTTGGTCGTGGGTATAAAATCGCGAATGATCTGTTAACCGGTAGATTGTCTTATCCGTGGATAGAAGATCAGTATAACCACTCTCCGTTTGTTAGCTATATTTTATCGCTTAATATAATACTGTTTGGTGGAGATATTGATATTCTCATGCATACCAATATGCTATTTTTAGCCATCTTGATTTACGCTCTTTATAATTTAGGTAAAATTATCGCTGATAGGTCAGTTGGTTTTTTATCAAGCGTCATTTGCCTTAGTTTTCCGGTAGTTATTGGGTTCTCCCGTATAATGTGGAATGAATTTCCGATAATGTGCGTCGTAGCTCTTTCTTATTACTTTTTATTTAAGACTAATTACTTTACTGATAGGAAATACAGCCTTTTCTGGTCTGTTTCAATAGCTTGCGGTTTGCTGATTCGGTTTACAATGTTGCTTTATGTGGCCGTTCCGGTATTTTTATATATTATGAAGGCGTTTTTGATAAGAAAAGATTGTCGCGATCTTATTCGGAGGCTCTTATTATGTTTTGCGGTTATTTTTTTACTTTCCGGATGGTGGTATATGTTGCGAATAAAGGATGTTTTAGCTTTACGCTTAAATTTGTTAGCCGACGGAAGTTTAAATATATACAATAACGTAAGACATGCTTATAAGTTTTTGTGCAACCGGAGTATTTACGGGCCGTTATTCATTTTATTTTTGTTTTCTTTTCCATTTTTATTCTTAAAGCGGACATTTGAAAAATTTGTAATAATTGTCGGAGTATTAATGCCAATATTGATATTTATCTTTTCCCCGCATGCTAGCGGTTTTAATTCGAATCGTTATTTTATACCGATATTACCATTAATTGCCTTAAGTATTGCTAATCTTGTTTCTTTAATATCCAGAAAAGTATTTCGACGGTTAACCGTTTTTATTTTAGTCGTATTTTGCTCTATACAGTTCATTCTTATAAATATAAATCAAGGGGATAGTTTAAAATTTTCTAAGGATAAACATAGAGAATTTGGAATTGATATAGTTGAGCAAGGTAAAATTAAACCCTATATGTCAAAAATTAATTTCGAAGGCTTACTTACTCTAATCGACAAAGAGAAGAAAACTGAAGTGGTAAATTTAGTTTTTTTGGGAAATTTTCCCCATATCAATGGATTTTTTGATATTGAAGCAGGTAAAAGGGGTGAATTAATTGATATTTTTCCTTCTGTGCAAAATATCATGGGAGGGGGGTCACAGTCGCATTTCGATAACCCGCATGTATTTAAAGAAGCAGAATTCGTTATTGCGCTTGAGGATAAACAAAATTTATTTAAGGAATCAAGGGCTTATCACAGAATGTATCTTATTCCCAAAATGACTTCTTTTTTTAATGTTCATAGGAACGACTATAGAAAAATAGCTGTTTTTAAGGATGAATATGGAGGAAGAGCTGGGTTATTTCAAAAGAAAATACTAAAGCAGAATAATATTAAAGATAGTAATTCATAAACGTTTCGACGAAAATACATAAGAGTAGCATGAAAGTATTTCTCTGTAATCCTCCCACTGGTTCTTTTATCCGTGATGAGCGTTGTCAGATAGATGTTTGCTCGCGGCTTGCTGAAAATATTAGAGAGCCGATTCAGATTTTGTATTTGGCGGGACTTCTTAAAAAATACGGCCACGAGGTTTTTCTTCGGGATTACAGTTTTTCTCGTTTTTCAGTTCGTGATGTGTTAGCGGATATGGAAAGATTTGTTCCCGATTTTTTTTATCTTGAAACAACACAAGGAACATTTAGCCATGATTTAGATTTTATCCGATTGTTAAGTAAAAGTAATATTACTTTTCCATTTATAGTGAAAGCGCCATTTTTGGATTTCACATATTTTGAAGACAAAATGCATAATGTTAATTTAAATAATGCGACAAAAGCATACTTTCTAATAAAGAATTTTGAAATAACTATTAAAAATATAATTTCGGCAAAAACTAAGGACTCAGTGATAGATAATGTATATATTTTGGATAATAATAAGGTGTATCAAACAAAAAATAAAAAAATTAGCAGTGACTTTAAATTAGACGATTATCCTTTGCCGCCGCGTTATTTTCTTAGTAAAAATGACTATCTTCGTCCAGATACCGGAGAGCCCATTGCTTACATATATGCTTCGCGAGGGTGCCCATATGATTGTATTTTTTGCTTAGCCCCGGTTTGCTTAGGTAAAAAAGTAGAGTCAAGAAGTGTTGATAGTGTGATTGCTGAAATCGAAGACTGTGTAGATAATTACCGGATAAGCAATTTCTTCTTTCGGTCAGATACCTTTACTTTTGACAAAAAGTGGGTAATGGATTTTTGCCAAGCGCTGATTGACCGGGAGATAAAGATAAAGTGGGGCACTAACAGTCGGGCAGATAAAGAAGATTTAGAAATGTTTAAGGCGATGAAAAAAGCCGGGTGTGATATTGTTGGTTTGGGTATTGAAAGCGGTAGCGATTTTATCTTAAATAAAATAAAGAAAAGCATAACAGTTAAAGATATAAAGTGTATTCATCGGCTAATTAAAAAATCAGGAATTAATACTTTTTTTCATTGCATTGTTGGCTTCCCCTGGGATAATCAAGAAACAATTTTGGAAACCAAAAAGCTTATCCTTGAACTTGAACCGGATTTTATCGAAGTAAATGTTCCCTATCCTTTAAAAGGTACAGAATTATATAGTTTTGCCGAAAAAAATAATCTTTTTGTATCAAAAGATCTTGAAAGTTATTCTCATATTAAGCCTATTCTGCGTACATTTTCTCTTAAAACCGATGAAATATCGCGTTTGCGCAAAGATTTAATTGCTTCTTTTTATTTGAGGCCAAAATATATTATTAGAAAACTTAAAAGCATCAGGCACCCGAGGGTATTTTTTAATTATGCTAAATGGGGATGCAAGCTGATGAAAAAAATATTTCTATAATCACATTATGAAGAAAATTTTAATGATCAATCCTCCTACAGGAATATTTATTCGTGACGATCGTTGTCAGAGTAATGTGGAAGAGTTCATGATATCCGTTTCACGACCGCCCCATGAATTATTAATTATGGCAACCGTTTTAAAGAATCAAGGGCATCAGGTAATTATTAATGACTATCCAATAGAAAAAAAATCATTGGCAGACTATAAGCATGATATTGAAGAATTTTTACCCGATATTCTTGTTATAAATTCAACTTTGCCGACTTTATCTGGTGATTCCGTCTGTGGAGGTATTGCTAAGCAAATAGATGAAAATATTATGGTTGCGTTGCGCTGTGGCGCAATTGAGTATATTGGTGAAGATGCAATGAGAGCGGAACCGTTATTAGATGTTATTTTTTACGGTGAAACCGATTCTACTTTATCGGAATTAATTAAATATGAGGATAAGAGTAAAGTAAGGGGTATTTTTTACCGACAGGGAAGAGATATCATCAAAACCGCAAGGAGGCCATTTTTAGAAGATCTTGATTGTCTTCCCTTGATAGATAGAAGCTTAGTAAAGAATGAATTATACTCAAGGCCTGATACGAATATGCCTGTTGGCCTTATAGAAGTTAGCAGGGGATGCCCTTACGGCTGTATTTTTTGTTTAGCTCCTATTTCTTACGGCAAAAATCATCGTCTTCGTAGTGTTCACAGGATTATCGAAGAAATAAAAAGTTGTGTAAAAAAATATAATATAGTTGATTTTCATTTTAAGTCGGATCTATTTTCTCTTAACCGTAGATGGGTACTCGAACTTTGCCGGGAGATTATTAAGAATAATTTGAAAATAAAATGGTTTGCAAATAGCAGGGTTGATACTATCGATCGGGAATTACTTGCAGCAATGAAGGAAAGCGGATGTTTTGCGCTTGCCTTGGGCATTGAAAGTGGATCCCAGGAAATTTTGAATAAAATAAAGAAGGGTATAACACTTAAACAGATTCAAAATTCTTTTAATCTTTGCAAAGATTATGAAATCAAAACCTATGGGTATTTCATCATAGGTTTTCCATGGGATACCGAAGAGACTATTTTGGAAACGATTAATTTTTCAATAAAGGTAGACCCGGATTACTTAGACTTTTTCTTTCCCTATGCTTTTCCCGGTACGGAGCTTTATCAAATGAATAAAGAATTAAATTTAATAGATGATTTTTCGGTTGGCAAAGCCAGCAAGAACTCATATATCGGATCGCAGCTACCTACTTTGACAGTGAGCAGAAAGAAACTCGTTAAACTAAGGAAAAAAGCCTTACAAAAGTTTTACATAAGACTGAAATATGTAAGAAAGGTTTTAAGGAACTATAAGGGTTTCAAAGAGAAAATGCGTCTTTTACGCTACGGATTTTTTTCCTTAAGGAAAATATTAGGATAATTATTATGTGCGGAATTTGTGGATTTTATTCAAAGAATAAAAGGACAGATTTAAGAGAATCATTAAAGGGGATGAGATCTTTATTGTTGCATAGAGGGCCTGATTCTGAAGGTATCTACGAAAAGGATAATGTAGGGTTTGCGATTTCAAGGCTAAGCATTGTTGACATTGAAGGAAGCAACCAGCCTTTATACAGCGAAAATAATAGTATTGTCCTTATTTACAATGGGATGATCTATAATTACAAGGAACTGCGTGATGATTTAAAGAAGAAGGGTCATAATTTTAAGACAAAAGGAGATGGAGAAGTTATTTTGCACTTATATGAAGAAAAAGGCACCGAGTGTTTTAAATTTCTTCACGGCATGTTCGCTGTTGCCCTTTACGATCTTAACAAAAATTCAGTAGTTTTAGCCAGGGACCATATGGGCATTAAACCTTTATACTACTTCATTAATAATGATTCAATTCTATTTTCATCGGAAATTAAAAGTTTGGTAAAGACAGGGTTTGCCAAGGATGAATTGGATTCTGAAAGTTTAAGTTTATATTTCTCATACAACTATATTCCAGGAGAAAAAACTATATACAAAAATATATTTGAGTTGTTACCCGGCCACTTTTTAAAAATTGATAGTAACTTTTTTCCGATTAAGCAGGAATTCTGGAATTTAAGCGATAAAGAGAGCTCTCTAAAGACGGAAAGATTAACCTTTAATAATATAGAAAAAGATTTGGAATGTATCCTTAATGATTCTATTGAGAAACATATGCAATCTGATGTTGAAGTGGGGTGTTTTTTAAGCGGAGGATTAGACTCCAGCTCTTTAGTACATTTTTTATCTGAAAAGTCAGCTAACCCTATAAAAACTTTTTCGGTTGGGTATGACAACGCTTATTACGATGAGCTTAAGTATGCCCGTATTATTTCTGAAAAGTATAAGACCGACCACCGAGAAGTAATATGTGCTAAAGACGATGTAATTGATTTTTTAGAAAATCTTTCTGAAATCGGAGATGCTCCAGTAGCCGATCAGTCTAGCGTGTCAACGTATTTGGTAAGTAAGCTTGCGAGTAAGCATGTGAAGGTTTGTTTTTCCGGGGAGGGAGCTGATGAAGTGTTTTTAGGGTACCCAACATACTCTGCTAATTTTTTATACCCTTTGTTCAGTCATCTACCTGTAAATTGTCTTAGTTTGGTTGAGCGGCTTCTCTCATTGTTTCCTTTCTCAGATAGGAAGGTTAGTTTTGATTATAGGCTACTACGTTTTATTCAAGGGCTAAAGTTTAAGGATTTTGCACAGGCCCATGCTTTTTGGCGTGTTATTTTTTCTAAAACAGAAAAAATGGATTTATTTAAAGCTGATTTTTTAAACCAAGTAAATAATTTAGATGTTAAGAGCTATTATTTTGAAAGGTCTAATCCTAATTCTGATCCGGGAAAATTTTGTGCTGATGCTGACTTGCAGACCTTGCTTCCTTTCAATAGTCTTTTAAGGACTAATATCTATAGCATGAGAAATTCACTTGAAGTCAGGGTGCCTTTCCTGTATTTACCTCTTGTTGAATATATGAGTCAACTGCCGTTTAAATTTCGTTTTAATCCTTTTAAGAGTAAGTATTTATTAAGGAAACTAATGTATGGTAAGGTCGATTCAAGAATAGTAAAACGCAAAAAACAAGGGTGGCATATGCCTCTTGCGCCATGGCTGAAATCTGACCTTTTTGATTATACCTATGATATGTTCAGCTCAAAACATAGGCTGTTTGACTGTTTTGTCAATAGAGAGAGATGTAAGGATTTACTTATTAAACATAAGAATAAAAAAGTAAATAATTCTTTTAAAATTTGGAGTCTTTTGGTTATAATGAAACATATCAACCCTTAACAGGAGAGAGATGAAGTTATTTATTCAAATTCCTTGTTTAAATGAAGAAGAGTCCTTACCGTCCACTATAGCGAGTATTCCCCGGAAGATAGATGGTATAGATGAGATATATATATTGGTTATAGACGACGGGAGCACCGATAAAACTGTAGAAATTGCTCAAAAAATTGGTGTTGATTATATTGTAAAAAACAATTGTAACTTAGGTTTAGCAGCTACTTTTTGTAAAGCCGTAGATGCTTGTCTGGCTTTTGGAGCTGATATTGTCGTTAATGTAGATGGCGATAACCAATATAAGGCAGAAAATATAAGTTCTTTAGTAAAACCGATTGTTGAAAAACGGTTGGATATTGTTGTTGGGTGTAGAGATATCGACGGTAATAGCGATTTTAGTTTACTTAAAAAGACTTTTCAGAGAATAGGAAGCAAAACCGTATGTCATCTGTCTAGTATTAACATTCCTGATACCACAAGTGGTTTTCGTGCTTTTAATCGTTTTACGGCAAGAAAATTTGTTATCAGAAGTAGATTTAGCTATACTCTTGAAATGTTATGCCAGGCGAAAAGAATAGGGTTAAGGGTTGGCTGGGTGCCTGTTGGAGTAAACCTGAAGACCAGAAATTCCCGACTTTTTAAATCTAATTTTGAATATGTCTTTAAGCAGTCTAAGATTATGATAATGGTTTTTCTTGAGTATTACCCTCTAGCTTTCTTTTCTTGGACGGCTTTATTTTTACTCCTAGTTTCCATGGTAACAGGATTAGGAAATCAATTATTTCTTTTCTTTTTTGCCTCACAGGAATTTAGATTAGGCCTTTGGGCTTCTCTTAGTTTAAAAACCTCTATTTTATTTATGGTCGCCGGAATGATTGGATCTGTTCTTTCCAGCTTACACTTTTTGCTAATAGATATTAGAAGCCGGGTTAGAGTTTTGAGTAGCCATAGAGAGACTGTTTTGGAAGATTTCGACGTCAAAGTATCCCCCGAATTTTTTAAATGGGCTAAAAAAGGAAATTAACCCTGTCTTAAAATAGCCATTTATTTGCAATAATATATTAATTTTTGAGATATGCATGGACTTAAAAAGAATTAAATCTAAACCGAAAATAGTCGGTTATTTTAATCTTGCAAAGAGTTTTTCCAAGAGCCTCCCGGATATTTCTCATTTAGAAAATACTCTAATTTTAGAAAATGATTCAATTGCCTCGTCATACCCATTTACTAAGACACAAGGTAACAGTGTTTTTATTATTGGGAGAATTTTGTCAATATTGTCTATAGATTATCAATTGTCAGATTATGATAACAAAATTGAGGAATTAATTGTAATACTTTATGGTAAGTACGGCCCAGATTTTTATTCATTACTTGATGGTAGCTTTTTAATTTTTCTTTATGATTGGGGTAAGAAAGAGTTTTGGATTTTTAATAATAGATATCAAGCAACCAGTCTTTATTATTACTTAGACGATAACATATTCATTTTTGCCAATTCTCTTAAGCTTCTTTTGGGGGCAGTCTCTCCCAAGCCTGTATTTGATAAAAAATCAATACCCTCGTTTTTAAATACCGGTTTTTCATGGACAGAAAAAACTCAATTTAAAAATGTTTTCAGGCTTTTGCCTACCTATAGGATACAGATAAAAGAAAGAAAAATAGATTTTACTCATCATTGGGACAAAGAATTTGTGTTTAAAAGGAAAACATTCAGAAATATTGAAACAAAACTTAATGAATACGAAAGATTGTTTAGTGGGAGTATTAAGAATTTTCTCGAGCAATACAACTCAAAGGAGCTTGGGTGTCTTTTAAGTGGAGGGCATGATACTAGCTTTGTGTTTATTCAGGCCGCTAAGCTTTTTAAAAAGCCGATTCACACCTTCACTGCTTCCTTTAGGAATTTTGGATTCGATGAATCGCCTAAAGCAAAATATCTGTCAGATATGTTTGGGGGTATTCATCATAAGATCGTAATTGAAAACAAACATCTCGACCTAATTCCTCAAATGGTAAATGTGATTGAAGAACCTCTTCCCGGAGGTTCTTTCCCGATTTTTGTGTGTTGCCTTGAAGCTTCAAAGTATGTGGATAGCTTACTTACGGGAGACGGAGGAGATAGTTTGTGGGGTGAATATTATCCTGTTGCTGAGTGGCATAAATACCTAAAGTATGTGCCGTATCTTGGTAGAAAAGTAATCCATAGCATGAGCAAAATGGTACTAAAATTCAATGATTGGGAGAGATTTTGGGAAAGTGAACATGTTTTCTCGTTATTTGCTAAAAAAGACATGTACGACCTATTCTTTAGCCGGCTATGTTCGTATAGACATTTTAACGGTGAACTTTTAAAAAAATTTTTAAATTCTCATATTTTTAAGAATAAAAGCGTTAACAAATGCATGGTTGGTGTAAAATTTAATAGGAATAATTTTTTTGATGCATTAGTGGAAGCGAAAATGTTTTATGGACTTTATCAATATATGATCCCTCCGACGCAGAAGTCTTTGGAATACTTAGGTGTGAATTTTTTCCCTCCTTACTTAAATTATAAAATTATTAATTTTATTAATTCTCTTCCTGAAAATTGGTTGAATGGAGGGATATCATTTAAGAAATTGATAAATCATGCTCATAAAAGAAAATTCCATAAAATGGCGCTTTTGCGTTATTTGCCTGAGAGGTATGTTTACTCGGCACAGCAGAGCTTAGACGTCCCTTTCCACTCATTTCTTAACATCCGTCCCGCTATCTTGGGTAACCTGTTAAAGAGATTAAAACGCAGGGGCTGGTTTAATAACAAAACATTGGACGATGTTTTTAACGAGTTTCTAAGGCAGAAACCTAAGCCGCATGAGATTGTAGAATTAAAGCACCATGGATATCGTATATTCTGTCTTTTGACACTCGAGGTCTGGTGTATGGAATTTCTGGATAAGGACTTAAAGCGGAAAGGAGCAATAGAAGAAAATATTCCTCTTGAAGATTACCTTTCTCTTTGATACTTATGAAAATATTAATAGTTGATAATAATCTTCATATTCAGTTTTATCCGCAAAGTTTTCTTGTAAAGCGTTGCCTGGGGTTAAGATATTCTCACAGTGTAAGAATCCGTAAACCAACAGACTTTCCAATAGAGATATCGGTGTGGACAGGGTGGTACTCACCGGATCAACTGCATTTATCCGTCAGGAAAATGAATGGATGAAAAAAGAAAGGGAATTTATAGAGAAATGGTGCATAGGCAGATTATTGGTAAAGTTGCAGAGGTACGTATATGATAGAAATGTATATCAGGATTTTTCTGTAAAGACACTTGCTAAATACGGCAGTAAAGTAGTTAATAATTTTATTACCGGTTTTTTGTGATTATGTTTATATTACTTTTAGGCGTAGCAGTATTTTTAGTATATGAATTATGCAAAAGTACCAAAGATAAGTTATATCTTCGGCCTACCCTTTTAAAATTTTTTCTATCCCGTATAAGATTTTTATTATTATCCGGCAAGAGAGTTTTAAAAGTTTAGTTTCATCACGCTCTATTCTTTTAGTCTTTAATATTTAATTATAGACAACAATACCTTACCTGTTATTATAACAGATAAGGTGTTGAACTATTTATTAAAGCAGCAAACCTAATATTCCATAAACA
>Ga0075120_10002781_pt1 | contig 12349 bp, 9 predicted proteins | sample AntAceMetag02UKL_FD_69792 | JGI IMG/M metagenome (GOLD analysis project Ga0075120, IMG submission 69792) | Saline lake microbial communities from Ace Lake, Antarctica - Antarctic Ace Lake Metagenome 02UKL | ecosystem: Environmental > Aquatic > Non-marine Saline and Alkaline > Saline | place... | reverse complement strand
CACCAGCCCCTCAAGCTGGCGTGTCTACCAATTTCACCATCTGGGCATTTTGGTGAGGCAAAAATAATCATTTTTTTGTTCTAATGTAGATTTTTAGATTTTTTATCTAAACATTAAACACAAATAATGCATTAGAAAATCTAAAAACCTGTACTACTGAGTTTACATAACATATATTTGAATGAAGCGTAAACGTTTCCCTTTTCAACTCTCGGACTAATCATTTCAAATTGATAACATCACTCAAATAAAAACACAAGCTTACTTTTACTCAATTAAAATCATTTTTATACATTTGTAAAAAACAATTAAACATGAATCTATTATCTATAGTTTGGGATGTTGATCCTGTAATCTTCACCATAGGAGAAAGAGGCATCAGATGGTATGGGGTTTTACTAGCTTTTGGTTTTTTGCTCGGATATCTTATTCTTTCAAGAGTAATGAAAAAGGAAGGCAACAAACAAGAGAATATTGACAAACTGGCAATTTTTGTTATCGTTGGTGTAGTAGTCGGATTGCGTTTAGGACATTGCCTTTTCTATAATCCTGGCTATTATTTAACACACCCTTTAGATATTTTTAAAGTTTGGGAAGGTGGACTTGCAAGTCACGGTGGAGCTATTGGAATATTATTAGCTGTTTGGATTTACTCCAAGAAGTTTAAAATGTCTTTTTTAGCTCTATTAGACAGAATTGTGTTGATTGTACCTCTTGCAGGTGGAATGGTAAGGTTAGGTAACCTGATGAATTCCGAAATCTTTGGTGTTCAAACATCTATGCCTTGGGCTTTTAAGTTCATGAGGAATAGAGATGATTTTCAACCTGCAATTGATGCAGCAACAGGACATTGCAACACTATGGATATTAATTGTCTGGCAGAGTACTGGACTCCAAGACATCCCACTCAATTGTATGAAGCACTATTTTATTTTCTTATGTTTATAGTATTCTACTTCGTTTTTAAAAAATATATAAAGAAATGGAAAGAAGGAACTTTTCTTGGTTGGTTTATTGTAGTTATTTTCGTATTCCGCTATCTTGTTGAATTTACAAAAGTTGACCAAGTCGAATTCGAAGGATGGACAGAAGCAATCCGAATGGGACAATTACTTAGTATTCCATTTATTCTCTTAGGACTTTTCTTTTTAGGTAGAGGATATGGCTGGTTTACAAAGAAAACGTAACTAAATAATTTGCTTAAATATATAAATATGAATAATTTCTCATTTTACAATCCTGTTAGGATACATTTTGGAAAAAACCAAATTGATAAACTCGCTGAAGAAATTTCTGGATATAATAAGATAATGCTCACATATGGTATGGGCAGCATTAAACGTAACGGCATTTATGACCGTGTAATTAGCATTCTTAAAGATAAAGAAGTTATTAAATTTGGAGGTATTGAAGCGAATCCTAAGTATGAAACATTGATGAATGCAGTTGAAATTGGGAGAACCCATAAAGTTGACTTCATTCTTGCTGTAGGCGGAGGAAGTGTCATTGATGGATCAAAATTTATAGCAGCAGCAATAAACTATGAAGGATCAGAGCCATGGGATATGCTTTCTAAATACTCAAAGTTTAATTCAGCAATAAAATTAGGTACAATTTTAACATTACCGGCAACCGGATCTGAGATGAATGACGGTGCCGTTATTACACGCAAAGAAAATAATGAAAAGCTTGCTTTTGGCAGTCCTTTACTAATGCCCGTATTTTCAATACTTGACCCAGAAACAATGTACTCATTACCCGACATTCAAATAAGTAATGGTATTGTTGATGCTTTTGTACATACAACTGAGCAATATTTAACATATCCTGTAAATGCTGCCGTTCAAGATGCCTATTCGGCTGCTCTATTAAAAGTTATAGTCCATGAAGGGCCAAAAGCCCTAAAAAACAGAATGGATTATGATGCTAATGCTAATTTGATGTGGGCTGCAACAAATGCTCTTAATCAAGCATTATCAATGGGAGTTCCCACAGACTGGAGTACGCATATGATTGGGCACGAAATAACTGCACTTTTTGGAGTTGACCATGCACAAACACTGGCAATAGTTCTACCAGGAGTTTTATCTGAAATGAAAGAAGAAAAAGCACAGAAATTATTGCATTTCGCAAAGAATGTTTGGGACATTAACACATCTGATGAAATGAAAGCTATGAATCTGGCCATTGAAAAAACAGAGAGCTTTTTCCATTCTGTTGGAATTAAAACAAGACTTTCTGATTACAACATTCCTGAATCTGCAATTGATAATATTTGTATTCGTCTAGTCGCAAAAAACTACGTTAAGTTAGGTGAGAATAAAAACATCTCTCCAGAAATTGTTAAAAAAATATTAAAATCGAGGATATAAATTGTTGAATTGTAATTTTTTCATTAAATTTGGTGGCAAAACAAACCAAAAACTATACTGATGAAAAAACTATTTACTCTTATCACATTAATAGCAATTACATTTGGTGTATTTGCTCAAACAGCAAGAACACTTTTATGGGATGCTACAGAAAGAGATTATCTTGAATATGTCCCAACTTCCTATACTGGTGACAACCCTGTACCTGTTGTTTTCTGTTTACATGGGTTAGGTGATAATATGACAAACTTTAATGGAGCTGGCTTCAACTATGTTGCTGATCAAAAAGGATGGATAGTAATTACACCACAAGCATTAGTTGCCTCTATTGTAGGCCTCGGCGAAATTGGCGAAGCTTGGAACTCTGGTGCTGGAATAGAAGATGCACCAATTGTTGGGGGAAACATAATTCTCAATGAGGGCGTTGATGACTCTGGTTTCTTAATGGCTATTTTAGATTCACTAGAAAATCACTTTAACATTAATACTGATTCTGTATTTTTTATGGGATTTTCAATGGGTGGGTTTATGAGTAACCGTATGGGTGCAGAATATACTGACAGAGTTACAGCCGTAGCTTCTGTAAGTGGCACAATTGGCAAATTCTTTACTCCAGCTCCCACATCCAATATCAATACTCTACACATACATGGAACAGCCGACCAAACTATTACATATGAAGATGCAGGATTCGACACAGGAATGGGTGTTTATTCTGTTGGAATGGGAGCTGAAGAATGTGTCGACTACTGGAAAACATTCAACAATACTGATGAATCGCCAATTGTAAATATCTTCCCAGATACTCAGGCTGACGAAAAAACATTTGAGAGATATGTTTACCTAAATGGAATCGATGACACATACACTGTATTTATAAAAGTTATTGGTGGTGATCATGAATGGTATTATACTCCACAAAACGATATAGATTTTACCACTGAGATATACAAATTCTTTACTAACACAATGGACTTTAGTGTAAATGAAGAAAGCTTAACTGCAAAATCAGACTATTCAATTTTTCCTAATCCTGCCAAGAATCTTGTAAGAATCAATACTGAAAACAAACCTGCTGTTTTAAAAGTATATAACATGTTAGGAGGCCTTGTCAAGGTAATTAAACTTGAAAATAATAGCATTGTTGATGTAAGCAGCCTATCCGAAGGATTATATATTTTCAGAATATGGGATGGGATGAAAAATATTGACAAAAAGATTATCATCAATAGATAAAAGAACATTTGCTTTCATAAAAAAGACGTAATGTGATCACATTACGTCTTTTATTTTTATAATTACTATTGGTATTATTTCAAGAAAGTCGATACGACTTCTTTTACTTCTTTGATTGCATTGTCCAAATTATCATTAATAATTACAATATCAAATTCTTTGGCAAAACCAATTTCATATTTTGCTTTTTCAACTCTTGTTCGGATAGATTGCTCATTATCGGTTGATCTTTTACGCAGTCTACTTTCGAGAACTTCAATTGATGGAGGCATTACAAAAACTGCTAATGCATTTTTACCATAAAATTCCTTAATATTCAAGCCCCCTTTGACATCCACATCAAACACAACATTAAACCCAGCATCCCCAATACGCTCAACCTCTGATTTAAGACTTCCATAATAATTGTTTTCGTAAACTTCTTCCCATTCTAGAAATTCATCATTACTAATCTTCTTTTTAAAGTCTTCAACACTTAAAAAATAATAGTCCTCACCTTCGGTCTCATTATTTCTTTTTTTACGACTACATGCAGAAACCGAAAACTCAAGTTTAAAATCCTTCTCGGAAAGTAAATTATGAACTATTGTTGTTTTACCAGCTCCACTTGGCGCAGAAAATATTAAAACCTTATTCTTCATCAGAATTACAATACATTTAATAATTGTTCCTTAATCTTTTCTAACTCATCTTTCATCATCACAACTAACTTCTGCATTTCGGCATGATTAGCTTTAGATCCCAGAGTATTTATCTCTCGTCCAATTTCCTGCGATATAAAAGCCAATTTTTTACCAACAGGTTCATTACTATCAAGTGTCTCTAAAAAGTACTCACAGTGCTTTTTAAGTCTTACTTTTTCTTCATTCACATCAAGCTTCTCAAGATAATATATTATTTCCTGCTCTAGCCTGTTTGCATCTATAGATCCTTTAGAATCTAATTCTTGTATCCCTTGTCTCAACCTTTCGCGAACAGTGTTAACCCTCTCCTGCTCAAACTCAGGAACCCGTGCAAGTAAACCAAGAATACTTTCAATATTAGCTCTAATATCTTTCTCCAACTCTCCACCCTCGTCTAATCTAAACTTAACACATGCTGCCATTGCTATATTTATTGTACTCATTACCTCTGCCCACTCTTCTACAGACAGATCCTCAACACTATTTTTCATTACATCAGGCATTCTAATAAGACCAGACATTATATCTGCACCAATCGGAATACCGTTCTTTGAAGAAATGTTTTTAAGCTGATTATAATAATTTACGACAGTCTCTTCGTTAATCTGAGTTAGATTCTCAGACCCGTTTAACTCAACAAACATGCAAAAATCAATCTTTCCACGTTTTAACTCTGATGATAACAAACGCCTAATTTCAAGTTCTTTTTCTTTATAATAACCCGGAATTCGGGTATTAATATCTGTTGTTTTTGAGTTTAGAGATTTAATATCGATACTTATCTTCTTGTTTTTGTATTCTAACACTTCACGGCCGTAGCCTGTCATAGAAATTATCATAAGTCTTTTTTGTTAATTTTTACAAAGATGGGATATTTTTGGTAATAAATAAAATTGATATTAAAAAAGGATAAATTTCCATTTATACATAAAAAGGATACTTTAAAAATGTAGGAATCAAAATATTTTGGACAATAATTATCCAATATTAGAGATTTTCTGCAGCACCTTAAGGTCAAGTACTTTTATACGTCTACCTTCCAAAGCAATTACTCGTTCAGAAGCAAAAGTTGATAATGTCCTAATAGCATTGCTTGTTGTCATATTACTCAAACTAGCAATATCTTCTCTAGAAAGCAATGCTTTTATAGTAATCCCATCTTCATAGTATCCATATGTATCAATCAAAAATAATAGAGACTCAGCCAAACGACCTCGGATATGTTTTTGAGTAAGGCTTACTGTTCTCATATTAGAAAATCCCAATTCAGTTGCTAGAGACTTTAAGATTGCAAAAGTGAGATTTGGATCGTTTTTCATAACTGAAAAGAGGACATTTTTCTCTATAGTACAAGCAACAGATACTTCAATAGCAACGGCAGATGCATGATAATTTTGAGAAGCAAAAAGCGCACGATAACCTATAAAGCCGCCAGGTCTAGATAGTCTAACAATCTGATCACGACCGCCAGCGCCCTCCTTAAAAATTTTCACTTTCCCGTCTGACAAACAGATAAGCCCGTTTGGTTTTGTGTTTTCAAGAAAAACCAGTTCATTTTTTTTATATGATCGACATTCTGTGTTTCGTATTAACAACTCTTTATCGTCTTTTGATAAAGAATAAAAAACCGAATCCGGAGAGTTGAATAACAATTCTTTTGAACTTCCTTCTGTCTTCATTTTCATAATATTTTATGACAAAAATATAAGATTTATTATAATGTTACAATAAAACTTTCGAAAAGTTTGTATTTTATTAAAATATTTGGTCATATTTAAAATTATCGCTAACTTGCATTTTAATCTCAATGAAACTTTTATTTATTAATTTAATTCTATAATTTATGAAAAAATTTACTCTACTTTTTATTGTAACTCTTATTTGTACTGTTGCATTTGGACAATATGTACAAAAAGAAGCTCAATTACGTAAAGATGTCCCTGCAATTACTAAACAGGTACATAGCAATAGTAATTATGCTGAGTTAACAAAAGAAGCTATCTGGTCAAATGACTTTTCAGTACCAACTGATTGGGTAATGGACCATACTGCTGCTGCAGAAGATAAAGACTGGGTTATTTGTACTGTAGAAACAGCTCCAACTGATTGGATTCCTGTTTACAAAATGTATGATGACTTTGTTTCTCCTACTGTTGACAATGGTTTCGCTATGTTTAATTCTGATTTTGGAAGTAGCTCAGGAGCTCCTCTACAGGACTCTTGGATACAAATCGCAAATCCAATTAACCTTAGTGCTGTTGATGCCCCTCGTTTTGTATTTTCTACTTATTACAAAAGATACGAAGATTTAGTTTATTTTGAGTACAGTACTGATGGTGTTTTATGGAATCCAATTGAAATACTTACTAACGTCGTTGAGACTGGTATTACTACTCCAGATTTGGTTTATTTATTGAACGTTCCTGAACTTGGAAATGAGCCAATTGCTTATTTCCGTTTCAGAATTACAGGTGATTGGGATTATGGTTGGTTTATAGATGACATTTCAATTGTTGAGGCTCCTGATTATGACTTAAACCTTATTGCAACTGCAACAAACTTCTTTAGCTATGTTAACTATCATGATGCAGATAGCACAGATTTTTACCACATCAGTTCACACTTCGGAATGATTCCTGATGAAGAAATAACTACCCCTGAAAGTTATATTATCTTTAATGCTATTGTTATTAATAACGGTCTACTTGCTGCTACTCCAACTGTTGATATCACTATTACGGATCCAAATACTGAAGAAGCATACACATTCTCATATGTACATGATGCAGAACTAGCTTCTATGGAAATAGATACCTTTGATATTGCATGGGGAGACGGTGAATCTTTCTTACTAACTCCTGAAGATGTGCTATTGGGTCAATACGATATTTCTTTTGAAGCCTATATTGAAGGACAAGTAGATGGTGCTCCAGAAAACAACTCTTTTGAAAATTATTTTGCAGTTACTGATTATGAATATGCACGTGATGGTGGTAATCTTGACGGAGCTTGTGGTCCTGACCAATGGACTAGCTCTACTGGTACCGGTGATAGATTTGGCGTAGATTACACTTTCTTCGAATCAACAACTATTGATTCAGTTCGTGCTTATATCACTTCAACTTCTGACGCTGGAACTGCTCTTGTTTGTTACGCAATGAAATATGATGCAGAATCTGACGATTGGGTTGACTTTGCTAATTCAGCTGTAATTGACATTGCAGAAGAAGACCTTGGCGCATGGAAAACTTTCACATTCACTGACCCTGCAGCTGTTACTCTTGGCGATGAAGATGTTAGCATGGAGATTAAAATTGCCCTTGAATTTTACTATAATGACGCTGGTGCTTTATGGATTGGGGAAGACAATACTATGGATTCAAGTCCTTGGGGAACAAGCTGGCTATTTGTTGGAGATGTAGACGGGTGGACTGTTATCACTAACTATTACAACTCAGCTCCTATGATTAGAGCTTACATTACTCCTACATTAGGTGGTGTAGCTCAGAACTTTGCAGCAAATAATATCAACATGTATCCTAACCCATCAACAGGTGTAGTTACTATTTCTAATGTAGAAGGTGCTACTATCGAAATTATTAACTTAATGGGACAGGTTGTTGCTACTATTAATAATGCAAAAGACATTAACAATATCGATCTTTCAAGCGAAGCTAATGGTACATATATCGTTAGAATCGTTAATGGAACCGAAATTTCTACAAGCAAACTTAATTTATTGAGATAATATTTCAATTAAGAATAAATTCTTTGAAGAAGCACTCCAGTGGGGTGCTTCTCTTTTTATGCACTATTCTCCTAAATTGAGTTTCCTTTCGAAAGCGCTAATCATTAACCTTAAGAATCAGACAAGCATATTCCTTGGAGATTCCGAAAAATTTGAACATATTTATACTAATTTCACAATGGCATGACCTCGCACAACGGGGAATCCCAAAAACGGAATTTATTAAACTCAAAATGCTAATGGTTAATATGTTTAATCGAATCAAACACTTGTCCTAATAAAATTGAAATCATAGTAAAGATTGTACTGTTACAAATATCCAATAAGTATTATAACTATTAGACCAAATTGAATGCGACATAAATATTCGGCATTTAGCAGACTAATCAGTATTATCGCAATAAAACGTAGTCGCTAACAAATAAGAAAATAGCTGCACTAAAAAAGCACAGCTATTCGTTTTTTTTATATAAGACAAACTATTCAACAATCTGAGAACTTTCATATGCCTCTATTCCTTTCTTTAAGAACTCCAAGAAATCTTCAGGATTAGAATTGTATGTCATAGGCTCAACAAGGACTTTTCCTTCAGGAGTCATTAAAACATAAAATGGTTGAGTATTTGTTTTAAAATTCACAATTTGAATATCAGCATTGGCTTCACCCAAAGTTTTCTTCAACTTTCCATCATTAGATGAAGTAAACCACTCTTCTTCAGGCAATTTTACAGATTTTTCATCTACATACAATGCAGTCATAACAACTTTATTATTAAAATATTCGTTTACAGCTGGATCAGACCAGATATTTGCCTGCATTTTTTTACAGTTAGAACAAGAATGTCCTGTAAAATATAATAGTACAGGTTTATCTTGTGATTTAGCACATTCTATTCCCTGCATAACATCAAAGTAACCATTTACATTATAGGCCATATGCATTAATTCAGAATATTTGGGGTCTTCACATAAACTACTTTCTTCTGAATTTACACCTCCTGAATTAATAGTAAGATCAAACTGTTGAGATGTTTTTGGAGGCAATAAACCTGCAATACCACTCAAATTTGCACCAAAAATACCTGGGAAAAGATAAATTGCAATTACAAAAGATGTCATTGCTAACATCAATCTAAAGAAACCAACATGTGGTACCTCACTATCATGAGAGAATCGTATTTTACCTAATAAGTATATACCCATCATAATAAAAATAACGACCCAAATACCAATATAAAGGTCTCTACTTAAAATTCCGAGGTGATAATTTTGATCAATGTTTGAAAAATATTTTAATGAGAATGCTAAAATAACAAATCCCATAACAACTTTAACTGCATTTAACCATCCACCTGATTTTGGAAGTTTCTTCATCATGCCAGGTGCAAGAGCTAAAATTGTAAAAGGCAAAGCAAACCCAAGACCAAATCCTAACATCCCAATAGCAGGCTCTAAAACATTCCCGCTTGCGGCTTTAACCAATAATGCACCAATAATTGGGCCTGTACAACTAAAACTTACTATAACTGTAGTCAGGGCCATAAAAAATGATGCAAACAATCCACCTTTATCAACCTGTTTATCAGCTTTATTGACAAGACCGGATGGTAAAACAAACTCGAATAAACCAAACAATGAAGCAGCAAAAACAACAAATAAAAGAAAGAATATTAAATTAGGAATCCAATGAGTACTTAAAACCGTTGTAAAATCAGCACCAGCACTTGTCAATGAGACAATAATTCCAACAATAGTATATAATAATGTAATTGAAATTCCAAAAATAAGTGCTTTCAGCATATTCCTTGACTTTTTCTCGGATTTCTGCATAAAGAAACTTACTGTCATTGGTATCATTGGAAAAACACAAGGGGTCAAAATGCCAATAATTCCAAATAAAAATGAAAGGAGAAAGAAAGATAGAAGAGAATTATCTTTTTTCTCAGTATTTTCAAAACTATTTTCAGTTACAATAACAGGAGTACTTGCTTTAGTTTCCTGACTTACATTGTCGCTTACTTCAGCTCCACCATTAACTGCAAAAAGCATATCATAATTTAATGGTATACATGCGCCATCTTCAAAACAAGCTTGTCCATCGAGTATTCCGGTAATATTAAACCCCTCATCAGAAAGCACCTTAATCTTCTGCTTAAATGTTGCTTGATGTTCAAAGAAGGTCACCTCAAGTAGAAATACATCATCAAACTCAACAATTGGATCTGGAGACTCAACGACACTATCAATTATCTCAAAATTATCCCCAAGCTCAAACTCAAAATACATAGGCATTGGGCCGCCAAGTTCAAAATATTCTCCATATAAATGCCAATGATCTTCAATCTGAGCCTCTATCACTAGATTTACATAATCGTTATCAATTTCTTCAGTAGAAAATGTCCAGGTGACAGGCTCTTCAACTTGTGCAGAAATAGAATTAGCACCCAACATCATAATAATGCCTGCTAACAGAGCCAAAAAGTACTTTTTAGAAATCATAATAATAAATTTTAAATTAATAAAATAGTTCCTCATCACTTGCATTAAAAAAGTGATATTCCATATATGAATAAGCCATCATAGGTAATATACTTATTTTGCATTGATATGTTTTTTGCCAGGTCTTTCGAACAGATTTCATTATTCCTTTTGTTAGATAAGCCTGTACAAAAGGATGAGTTTTAAGCACTATGTTTTTGGTTTTATGTTTCTTTAGTGTGTACTTAAGATTGTTTTCGATTTCGTCGGTTAAGGAAATACTTGCTCCAATTTTTCCTGTCCCTTTGCAACAAGGACATTTTTCAGATGTCTTAATTTCCATTTCAGGTCTTACCCTTTGCCGGGTAATTTCCATAAGACAAAATTTACTTAGAGGAATAATATGATATTTAGCGCGTTCGCCATCCATACATTCTTTCATCTTATCGTAAATTTTGCGTTTGTTTTTCTCATCGTGAATATCAATAAAATCAACGACAATAATTCCACCCATATCTCGCAATCTTAACTGACGGGCAATTTCTTCAGCTGCAATTAGATTAACTTCAGTTGCATTTTCTTCCTGATCTTGCTCTGAATTACTGCGATTCCCTGAATTTACATCAACTACATGAGCAGCTTCTGTATGTTCGACGATTAAATATGCACCATTACGCATTGGAACTGTTTTTCCAAAAGCTGTTTTAATTTGCTTTTCAATCCCAAAATGGTCAAAAATAGGTTCTTTGTCATTATATAACTTTACAATTTTACTTTTCTCCGGAGCAATATCTGTAATAAAATCTTTAATCCCATCATATGTTGACTCATCATTTACAACAATCTGATTAAATGAAGAATTCAAAATATCCCGTAAAATTGCTGTTGTTCTATTTATTTCCCCAATCATCAATGTTGGGGGTTTAACACCGCTGAGATTTCGGTGTACTGTTTCCCACTTTTCGATTAAGCTATTCAACTCTCTATCCAGCTCTGCTACCATTTTTGTCTCAGCAACAGTACGTATAATTACTCCATAATTATTTGGTGTAATACTTTCAATAAGATTACGTAGACGATTTCTTTCCTCAACCGATTTAATTTTTTGACTTACTGATGTTTTAGAAACAAAAGGCATTAACACAAGATTTCTTCCTGCAATAGAAATCTCACATGATAATCTTGGACCTTTTGAAGAAATTGGTTCCTTTGCTATTTGGACAAGTACATATTGCCCAACACTTAGAACGTCATTAATTTTTCCATTTTTATCAATGTCCGGTTCGGGTGTGATTTTGCTGAATTTTATATCTTTTTGTTTCTTGCTAAGTCCAATATGCAAGAACTTATTGAGTGTTTGAAAACCTGCTCCAAGATCAAGATAATGAAGAAAAGCATCTTTTTTATACCCGACATCAACAAAAGCAGCGTTTAATCCTGGCATAAGTCTTTTTACTTTGCCTAGATATATATCACCAACAGAGAACTCAATATTACTGCGTTCTTTATTTATTTCTACCAGCTTTTTATTGTGCAATAAAGCAATATTGATTTCGGAGCTACGTACATCAATATATAGTTCACTTTGAATTTCTTCTTTTTGCTGGTTCACTTTTATACCTTCGTTTTATAAAATTAAATCAAACCCCGGGCTAATTCCCAAGGTTTGATCATATAAAATTTAATAAAGAAAAAAGTTTATTTTCTCTTTTTATGTCTGTTTTTACGAAGACGTTTTTTTCTTTTGTGAGTAGACATTTTATGTCTTTTTCTTTTCTTTCCGCTTGGCATAACTGTATAATTTAATGATTATCTTTAACTTCTAATGTAAAT
>Ga0075120_10002780_pt1 | contig 12352 bp, 11 predicted proteins | sample AntAceMetag02UKL_FD_69792 | JGI IMG/M metagenome (GOLD analysis project Ga0075120, IMG submission 69792) | Saline lake microbial communities from Ace Lake, Antarctica - Antarctic Ace Lake Metagenome 02UKL | ecosystem: Environmental > Aquatic > Non-marine Saline and Alkaline > Saline | place... | reverse complement strand
CTCGCTAAAAAGAAACGGCGACTGGGATAACTATTGGAAATACCATATTGACTGTGAAAAACAACGGCTCTATGCAGCATGAGGTAATCTCAACTGAAATGAGCCAGACTCAATATCTAAAGGTGTATCCCCTGGAAGAGTGCTTGATCTTTCTGTTGATTTATACTCTGATAAGCATTCAGTAAAAACGAATGGTCTATTTTGCTCATCTTGGTCGATTTCGACGGAATAATTGATAAATTTACTATTCTTTGATTCCCGATATAATATATCGAACTCTATGGAATCTTCACCGTTAAAAGAATGAATTCTATCGAATCCACCTCTTCCTCTCAACTCACAAGCATTTTCCACGCCTTCCTTCAAACAATCAGCAAGAAAACCGAAGACATCAAAAAGAGTACTCTTTCCAGTTCCATTTTTGCCAATCACTGCAACTAACTGAGTCAATGATTGTTGATCCCAATGATCCTCGGTTTTGCCAAGACTAATGTCTTTTAAAGCCTTAAAGTTCTTAATAGTGATACCTTCTATTCGCGCCATTTGATTTTCCTGAAAGTCTCTTGCTTGAATCAAGAATATGCTCTAAGAATAAAACTAATACTCATATCTAAATTAATGTCAATATAGCACTGAATACAAACAAAAAGAATTCATTTGTTTAATCAAATTAAGAAGATAAAAGGTATAATTCTCATCTTCCATTTAGTTTATGTAATGATTTAAACATTGAATAACAATCACATAAGAAAAAACCGGATTCTGTGAATCCGGAACAAATAATTATTGAAAGAAACCTTGTGCGATTCACCCACTACCACTTCTCAGAAACAACTTTCCTTTGCAGTTTACTGATCGCTTCAGTCGGATTCAGGTTTTTCGGGCAGGCGGTGAAGCAATTTGTGATTTTATGGCAACGCCATAGTCCGTGTTTGTTGTCAAGCGCTTCGAGCCTGTCTTCAAAACCTTCATCTCGTGTGTCGAAAGTATAACGGAATGCTTTTAATAGAGCTGCTGGACCGAGATAATCCTCGTCAGTCCAGAAACTAGGGCATGAACTTGTACAGGCAGCACACAGGATACAGGCGATTGAATCACCCATCAGCTTGAACTCTTCAGGCGACTGAAGGCGCTCCGAGCCCGGAGGTGGATTATCGTTTATCAACCAGGGTTTGACACGTTTTAGAGCGGCATAGAACGGTTCCATATTAACAGCGAGATCCTTATATATCTCAAATCCAGGCAGTGGATCGATAACGATTGGATCTTTTGGATAATTAGAAATTTGCAGCTCACAAGACAAATCATTGAGCCCGTTTATCTGCATTGCGCATGATCCACAGATTCCATGACGGCAACTGCGACGGTAGGTCAGGCTGCCATCGTGATACCATTTTATCTCGTTCAAAGCATCGAGAATCGTCCAACTCGGTTCGACCTCGATTGTATAGGTTTTATAAGAAGGTTTCTTATCTGTCTCCGGATTGTATCGGAAAATCTTGAATGTTCTCTGCGACATCTTTACTCCATAACTGCTTGTTAATCTTGTAATTACGTAGCTGTATGGTATATAAAAAATTATTGATAATCAGTCATTCTGAACGAAGTGAAGAATCTCTGTTTTCATCTGGGTAGATTGTAATTTCAACACCTGAGATTCTTCACTTCGTTCAGAATGACACCAAACTATACAGCTACGTAAATACTAATAGACTCTCTCTTTTGGCTCAAAGCCCGGGTGAGTGATTCCCTTCAGTACTACATCTTTTTCAAAAGTCAGCTTCCATTTCCCATTGGGTTCACGCCAGGCGAGGGTATGTTTTAAAAATTTCACGTCATCTCTCTTAGGAAAGTCTTTCCGTGCATGTCCGCCCCGGCTTTCCTCTCTTTGCAAAGCACCCTCGACAATCGCACCCGAAAATTCGATCAGGTGTCCCAATTCTATCGCCTCTAACATGTCAGTGTTGAAACGTGTACCTTTGTCTTCAACACGAATATTTTTATACCGTTCCTCTAATTCTTCGACTTTATCGCGTTGCTTCTCCAGTTGTCCTCTGCTTCTGAAAACACCACAATCCATCATCATGGTTTCCTGTAACTCTGCTCGGAGGGTAGCTGCTTTTTCTTCACCATCTTTCGCCATAGTACGTTCGACTTCCTCGGTTGCAGCATCCTCGTAATCTGCTGGCAATTCAGGAAACTCAAGGTGTGACAGGTCTTCAACAATCTGTTTTCCGGCTCTGCGTCCGAACAGTAAAGCTTCAAGCAGGGAATTTGTACCAAGGCGGTTAGCGCCATGAACGCTGATACAGGAACACTCACCACCGGCATAAAATCCTACTGTTTCAGAACGTTTCGCGTCATACGTTACACGACAGTTGGCATTTGCCGGAATACCGCCCATGGAATAATGAGCAGTCGGTTGTATGGGAATAGGCTCTTTTACCGGATCAACCCCGGCAAAGTTCATCGCCAGCTCTGTAATCTGGGGGAGCCGTTCTTTCAGCTTGGCTTCTCCAAGATGAGAAACATCTATAAAAACGTAGTTCTTGCCGTCAATACCACGACCTTCATCAATCTCAGTCTGCATCGAGCGCGCGACTACATCACGTGGAGCAAGTTCCATCAGGGTAGGCGCATAATCTTCCATGAATCTTCGTTTTTCGCCGTTGAGTAAGTATCCGCCTTCGCCCCGCGCTCCCTCGGTAACAAGGATTCCGCTTTTCCACAAGCCGGTAGGATGAAACTGGACAAATTCCATATCCTGTACCGGCAAACCGGCGCGAATCACCTGGCTCAATCCGTCCCCGGTATTTGCGTGAGCATTGGAAGTTATTTTGAAAGCTCGACCATACCCACCGGTTCCAAACATCACAGCACGTCCATAAAATGTATGAAGCCCGCCGTTGACTATATCCCAGGCTACCACACCAATAGCGCGATTGTCACGGAAAATCAGGCTTAATACCTGGAATTCGCTATAGAAATGAACCCCGTGCTTGAGGCATTGCTCATGAAGAGTGTGAAGCAGGACATGCCCGGTATAATCGTAGCTATAGCAGGAACGAAGCGCCGCTTCCTTTCCATAATCAAGAGTGTGACCGCCGAATTTTCGCTGGGCAATCAAACCTTCCGGCGTCCGGCTGAAAGGGCAGCCCCAGTGTTCCATTTCGATAACGGTTTCAGGAGCCTCGCGTACCATAAGTTCTATAGCATCCTGATCTCCCAGGTAATCAGAGCCCTTAACGGTATCGTACATGTGGTATTCCCAACGATCGGTTTTTGACTCGTTGGCAAGAGATGCGGCAACACCTCCCTGTGCAGCGCCTGAATGAGACCGGCTGGGATAGACCTTGGATAGCACCGCAACATTAGCGGTCTGTCCTATTTCCACCGCGGCTCGTGAACCGGCGAGACCTGCACCGACTATGATCACATCATGTCTATGAATCATTTCTCGAGCCTCCTTAGTATGGTCTGAAGTTAATGACGGTTGTTATTCCCGTAATCCAGAGCACGATAAAGACAAACCATGTCAATCCGATCAGTGTCATACGGAAACCCGGACGTTGTATGTAATCATGAATATTCATAATCACGCCCTGTATGGAATGATAAATAATAGCAGACAGAAAAGTTATATCTATCGTTTTCCAGAGTGGGGTTGACAGTCTTCCGGCTACTTCGTTGAAAGTGACGTTTCCATCATTTAAAAAGTGCAGGAACAGGTAATGCAGGAATATGGTCACGAGTATAACCAGCCCGGTGATACGCTGGAAAATCCAGGCAGTTGATCCCCCCGAACCGGTTCCGAATTGTTTAAGATTCATTTTGAATATCTCCGGTTAAAAGGGAAAAAATGAAACACCGTTACCGAGATCATGCAGGGCGTGGCTTATCATCATACTGCCACCCCATACCCAGGTGATTGCGCCTATACTCATTAGAATATAGAAAATCGAGACATGTTTTTCTGTCGCTCCGAAAAAATCAATCATTACTAACCGTATGCCGTTAAGCGAATGATATATAACACAGAAAAGCAGCCCGACTTCAAGGAATCGAAACAGCGGTGCCGAAACGAAACCCATGGTCGCCTCGAATGCTTTAGGTCCGAGTTGGAGACTGGATATTACCCAGATATGCAGCATGATATAAAAAACCAGCGCAAGACCGGTAACTCTGTGTAACACCCAGGCTGACATCCCGGTTTGCCAGCGGTAATGCATTATACCTCCCGTAAGAGCTGAGGGTATTTTGGCAGGGACTCTCAATTAAGACTTAAATGATGCCTGTCAATATAAATCTCATGAATTATGAATGTCTGGAAGTTATAGCACACAAATGCGAAGTACAAGCAGGATTGAAAAATTTCGAGAAATCTTCAGTATATCTCATGCTTAATTTACAATTCACAAGCTTCGAGGTGACCTGCCATTCCAGGACTTGAGTTACCTGTCATTCCCAGACTTGATCCGGGAACCGAAACGAAATATAGCTCAGCGAAGCTAATCCATTTCAGCCCATCTGTCATTCCTGTATGTAGTTAACAGGAATCCATTCACCCTGTCATTCTCGGACTTGATCCGGGAATCCATTTCGGGCACGAATCAAGATTCTGGATTACACGATGTGTGTAAACTAAGAAGAATAGTTTATCCTTTTGATCAATTTTAATCTTGCTTTATCTGGTTTCATCCCTGAAATAAATAGTGTTCCCTGATTTAACCTGATTTCATAAATTCCATTTGCTTGCAGATAATGTTGAGAATGATGCAACTCAGGGCTTACATTATCGTAGTAGAAGTAAGTCAAGGAACTAACAACATGCCGGATTACCCACTGCTGATGTATCACCCTTGATGAAAATGGAGGATAGCAATATGACTGAACTATTAGAAAAAGCATTCACCGAGGCAACCAAACTTCCAGAGTCTGAACAAGACTCACTGGCGAAATGGATGTTAGAAGAATTCAAAGCTGACAGGAAATGGGCTGAACTATTTTCCGAATCTGAGAATCTACTCGAGAGGTTGGCGGATGAAGCGCTTGAAGATTTTCAGCATGGAAAAACCGCACCAATGGATCTTCACAATTTAGAATTCGCTAACTACAAAGAAATTTTGAAAACATTATTAATCATGACCGGAAAGCATAAAAGCACTGGCAAAGAAAACCTATAATCTTTTTATTAATGATCCACTTCATCCAAGTATAAGTTTTAAGAGAATTCATACTTCTCGAACAATTTACTCTGTACGTATAACAAAGGATTACAGAGCTATAGGACTCAAGCATGGCGAGAATATGATCTGGTTCTGGATCGGTTCCCACAAAAAATACGAGAGATTATTGAAGAAAATGCGGGATTAGAGGGTAGCCTGAATTCTTAATTCGTGCTACCGAATACTCTACTATTATCAAGTATTATGTTTTTTTTCTAGGAGAATCATGAAAAAGGGGCTAAGCAATAAACTTGCAGGACAAGTTGGAGAATTCCTAGTCTGTGCAGAGCTAGGCAGAAGAGGTTTTATAGCAACATCATTTACTGGAAATGTCCCAGAGTTCGATTTAATCGTAGCAGATGAAAAACTGACAACAATTCCGATACAGGTGAAAACTTCAAGATGGAATAACTACCCTACTAGAGCAAATGTCTGGATAGATATTGAATTTGATCACAAAAACAAACGGCAAATTGATCGAGGCAATTTAGATATCGACAATCCTGAATTGATATACATTTGCATCTCACTGAAAAAGACGGATTCACTTGAAAGAGATCGTTTTTTTATTCTCCAAAAAAAAGATTTACAATTGATATGTGCCGCTAACTATAGGCAATGGATGGATGGCCATGGCTGGAAAAGACCACGCAACTATAAGTCACTTGACAACAGATATTACTTAAAAGATTTAGAGCAATATGAAGATAATTGGGAGCTTATTTACCAATGTCTAATACAACATCGAAATCATATACATACAGATAGTTGATAATCAAATATATTATTACTGAAACTTTTATATTAGAAGTAATCTAGAAATCGTAGCCCGGATTCTTGAATCCGGGGAAACGAAACGGCGAAATCATAATTAAATCTACAATTGGCAAGATTTTTTGATTCTCTGCAACAAGTAAAATGGTTATCAAAGAAATCCCGGATTCAAGACGCCCGTGTCCTATAAAAAGTTATGTAGGTGCAAGTAGCTTTATGCTATACCAGGTTTCGGTTAGATTATACCTGATAAACTTGGCCGTTTTCCAAAAACCGAGATCTTTATAATATGTTCTTTCAAATATCCAGATAAGCAAATAACAAATCAGTGCAAGAATCCATTGGTTGAGGATACCTTGTTCTGAATATGATTTTAATTTTGAAATCCCAAGCAATTGCTTCAAGTGGTGAATATCTACTTCAATCATATTGCGTTGTGCGTAAATATCTACTACTTCAGCAGCCGAAATATCCATCATATTTGTCATCAGAACATGGTGTCTCGGATCAGAATTATCAGCATGAAAAATAGTAATGCATCTAATTTGGTATTTGTGGTAACCTCTATTATTCTTGTTTGAACCTAAATGGCACAGTTGATCAGCGATAACGTCGGAATCCCGATCTTTCTGTGATAAATCAAATTCTTTGATCACATCAGGTTGACTTCTCGAAACACGTGGAGTTACGAACCATTCATTCGCTTCAATGTATTTTACAAAGGTTTTATATTGGCGGTATCCTTTGTCAAAAACCCTGACCGTTTCTTTGCCTAATGCATTGAGCATATGTAAGGTCGTGGCATCTGCCCGATTACCGGAACTGATGGCGATACGTGTTGGAAGTCGATGGGTTATATCCATAATCAGATGGGCTTTGACACCTGTTCTTCTTTTGGCTCTTGTTGGATTATAACCCTTTGTTACAATCGAACATGTTTTCGATCTGGATACAATGAAAGTACTGTCAATAGCATAAACATTATCTCGTTTTATATTATATTTCAATTGGATAGATTTGTAAATCTTGTTAAATATATCGCCCAACATTTTCGGATCAAGGCTATTGTTAATCTTATAAGCTTGTGATCTACTAATAGGCTTATCTTGAGGATTCACAAGTGATCCCATTTTGGGATTAACATGAACTTGATACAATGTCTCCCGCAATGAGCTTGCTTCAGTCAACAAACTGAGGGAGACGAGGCGAATAAATTCCAGAACCGAATGTGTTTTTCGGTACTTGTCGCCCTCGTATTGATTAACGACCTTATTAACGGCTGAGAATGGTATTGGGGCGAACATTTTGTTGAACAGCCTGGGTCTCTTTGTAGTTTTCATATTCCTAATATAATGAATATGTTAGGAATATAAGAAGTAAATATTATGAAATTGTTAATGAGACACGGGCGTCAAGAATCCGGGCTACCAACTCTTATTTGAAGTACAAGCAGGGATTATAAATTTTCAAAACAATCTGCATAGTAACTCTCCAAAAATAGATCTACGGTCCCCAAATATATAAAATAATATTTGTGATTTCTCTTATTGACTATCATCATTCTTGAGTATATTGTAAGAATTCATAGCAATTGAGCGAGACAGGAGATAAACCAATGTCGAAGAGTATTGTATTAGTCTCATTGTATTTCTGTATTTTTTCTATAATTGGATTCTGTCAGACGTATTCAGACAGCTTGACAGCACAAAGCGATGTTAAATACAATGAGCTTAAGCATTTAACGAATCAAGAAGATCCCAGTCTTTGTAATGAATTATTACACAAGCTTAAGACAAACAATCTTTTTAGGTTAGCCAAAACTGCTACCTCCAAGTCGGACTCAGTTTTTCTATACCGATATATTGCTCAAGAATTAGCTAATAGAGTGAAACGTGGTGATGGACATAATAACCTTTATAACGAACTAAATAATATTGATAAAGAAAATGATGGGTATAAATATTTCATTCTTTGGACAGTCTATAATATCAAAGAAAATTTCAATCCAATTCTTGTGAAGGACATATTCAAATCAATATCTCCTACTATTTCAAACTTCCATTCTTCCTCACCTCAAGTTAAACTTTTATCTATCGTTACGAGTACCGACCTTATTCAGAAATTAAATGAAAGTGAAGAAATACAAGAAGACGATATAAGCGAATATTGTGAATATCTAACTACTGTTGCGCTTGACAATAACGAAGATCCTCAAGTAAGAAGGGCAGCAATTAAAGGCATCGCAGAATTAAAATATTATCAAGGTTCAAAAACATTGTTAGATATTTTACATAACAAAGAAAATGCATCAATTGTTCCAGTTATTCGCTCTGCCTGTATTGCGCTTGCTGATCTTGGATACCAAGATGCTGTTGCTCCAATAAGTAATATTTTGTCAAGTACTGATAATGAATATGTTTATGCTTCTGCTGCTGTTGCGCTAAGTAATCTCGGCGGGGAAAAATCGTTAGTCGCTTTATTGGATAACGTGGGTAGAATAGATGGAGGCTATTGTGATTGTGCAATAGGCGAGATGGATAAATATATTATTGATGAGCTTAATTCAAGTCTGCCAGAGATGCTCCCTTATGTAATAGAAGCAACAAAATACTTATATAAAGAGGAGCAGATTATAGTATATAAGCCTTTATTAATAAATATATTGTACAAGATTGAAGACCAAAACATTCGAAAGCTAATTCTTGAAAGGTTGGTTCAATTAGTAACAAAGGAAGAAGCTTCAGAAATTATTAAGATTATTCCGCAACAAAAATATTATTCGGACGAATGGAATTTGCTTAGAACGATTTCGCAACCTAAAAGAAAATCACCAGTGAAAATTGAACCTAAAAAAACTCCTGATAATAAATTTGGCGAACTTGATTACGGAAATTTTGAATCTCAAGAATTCGGTGATCCCGGTTACCGAGAAAATGATTTTTGGTGGGCTGGATTAGATTACCTCGGCCACACTGGTCTGATGTCAGGCATTGATAACGATCATATAAGAAGAATCCTTGAAGTTGGTGGAACCGAACGAGTTGTAAGAAACAATGAATGGGCAGCAATGCAAGGTCATAATTTCTATTGGGGTGCCTATACTATAAATAGAGAAAATGGTAGGTATATGACATTTGCTAGAAGAAGAGCAGTTATAAATACAGCTAATTTACTTGTAGGCAGAGATATTGGCTATCCTGTTTTTCCAACATCTGATGCATTACGTCATGTTTATAATCCTGGTCCGACAGTAACTTATACTGAAATAACAGATTTGAGGTGTGATGGTTTAATCGAATACTGTTATGAATTTAACAGTGTTAATGTTTGGGGAAACAACGGAGCAAATTATAATATTAGCATCACAGCAAATGTTGATGATCATAATGATTTTTATGATTGGCCCTACGATCCAAACACCGAATTAGCCCCAATCGTTCAATGTGGTGAAGACAGTTCTGGCGGCAATAGTTCATACATGACACGTGATGCAAGAATTGATGTACCAACATACGACTTTCGTTATGAAGTCAATGCTGAAACGATAAATATTGCAATTAGAGCCACCGATAGGTCAGGAATTCACTTTATTGCTTATCTGGAGGATGGAGAAGATGATTGGCTCTATTCTCCTACACAATCTCAGTTTCCATCTGGATCTTCTTATACATTCAGTTTTGAATTAGAAATGGAGGAATCCAACTGGATTCATTATTGGGCTGTAGATGGCGCTTCTAATTATCCCGAATATGCTGAGCATCATTGGGTTGACATCACAAATAGTGTTGATAACCAACCACTTGTTGTTATTCCTTCTGATTTTTCCATTAAGTCAATATATCCCAACCCTTTTAACTATATGATTAATGCTGTTATCGAAATACCACAAACCGCAATAATAAATGTTGAACTACTAAATCTTCTTGGTAAAAAAGTAGCCGTGTTGGCTGGTGGAAAGTATTCTCCAGGAAGCCATCAATTAAGTTACAATGCTGATTATTTGCCCAGCGGCAACTATTTTATTCGATTTTCAGTTCCCGGAAGACATGATGAATTAGAAAAAATTGTTTTACTGAAGTGACACAGTGCGAAATACTGGGACAGTTTGAAATACGGGGACAGTTTATCTATTTCTTTTCAGGAAAACAATAACAGTAGGAACTGATGCACTTTCCCCTGAATGCATGGCTTCTTCACTTCGCATGGGCTCTGAAAGTGCGTTGCGACACTTCGATTAGATTCCGCAATGCTTTGTTCACGGATTCAGAGTCTGGGAAGACTATGAATATATCCGGTCGAATGACTATAACATTGGTGCCTTATTTCTTCAGGCGTTGGTAGTATTTGTCATTAAAATTTTGTTTTTCTCAAAATATTACCAAAAATACTATGATATTGATTTGCACAGATTAGCAACCATGCAAATGCTTCTTCCCAACTAGAATTCTCTGTGACATTTTCCATGTCTTTAACACTTCTTATTCTGCTGGCTTTCTTCCCTTCCAATTCCATCCATTCTAACGAAAAACTATCAAACTTGCTCTCAATATCAGTCTTGTTCAAAAATAATTTATCATATAAATCTTGGGAATTAGGAATGTATAACTCACACCTTAGCTGACTAAGGCGAGTATCTATAATCAAAGCGATATGGGCTTTTGAACTGCCAATACTAATATCATACCAATGGTGTGGATAAGCTTTTCTAAGATTTAAAGACGTTTTTTGTTCTTTAGCGTATTCTTTAAATTGATCCCAAAATTCAAGCTGTAACAATTTTGTATCAGTTAGACTAGATTGAGCTGTTGTTTTCTTTATTGTTTTAGCCCAGTCATTTGGCTTTGATATTACCTGAAACTTCGGAGCAAATGGGGATTCCGCAATCTGCCATAGTTCCATTTTGATTGCAAATAAATATATTTTATCGTCTGTATGTTCATTCAGCCAATCGATTGCTTGCTTATGTTCATCTTTAACGTCTTTCACTATCCAGATGACAATTTCCGCATCAAATCCAGATGCGTAAGTAATGAGCTTTCCTAAGTGATCATGATTAGTCGCTTCAAGCTGATTCTCAATAACAATTTTTCTTCCAGTATTCTCTTCTTCTGCTAAAATATCGACAAAAAATCTACCCACGCTTGCTTCAGTCTGAATAAGCGAAATATCAATACCAATTTCATCACTTAATAACTGTAAGTTTTCGTCTTCGGCAAGCCAATTGGTAAAGTCAGAAGCTTCGTTATTCCAAGCTTCTCGCAAATCTATTTTTCTTAGTCTTGCAAGCGCCATATTGTCTCCATCCTGATATGTCAATCTCCAAAATCCATGAGTTTTTAGATATGCACTCTTAATTATACCGCTTTGGGGCTATGATGTCAAGAAATTGTTGTTTTTATATAAAACAAGGCTATATTACCAGTCCAACGTCAACTATTATTTCCTACCAACGACAATTAGAGTTCCCGTTTCTGATTTGTTTGTTCAGGCCGTTCTCCCTATGGGGATTACTGAACATTTATTAAGTAGCGGGTAGCCCTACTTCACTGTCTCCAAATTTCAGATTTCACTAAATACCTAATCAGTTAAGACCATAAATTGTTCTAAGGGATTCAAATAATTCTTCAGGACTGAGCTTCTTTATTCCTATATTTTTAAGATTAATGTTTCCTTCTCCTTCAACAAGTTCAATGAAATATCGAAGATCGCTGAAGATACTATCGGGTAATGTAATGGTTGTTTCTTCACTTAATAGTTGAAACAAACGAAAAACGTCTGTCTTGCGTTTATTCACATCTTATTTATCGATCTTTTCACCTGATTCTCGTCTTTCTTTCAGGTCTAACCAGGCTTTCGCTTTCAGCGGAATAAGGGATACTTCGATAATGACAGGCACGCCCTCTACGATTACTTTGTTCATCTGGACAAACTCGTAATAGTCATCGTTTATTAGAATAGCAGACAGGCTGGCAACTTCCTCATCAATCGGAATCCTGGTTAATCGACTACCGGTTGGGGAAGGAATAATTTCAGGAGATCGACCAAGTGTTTTTGAAAGACGTAGCGCTATTTCAGCAATACAAACAACCTCGATTTGAAAGCGGATAACATCGTTATATCCTGTATTCCTATTGATTTAGACTGAATTAAACAACCCATCAACGCTTAAATACCGCTCCCCCGAGTCAGCGAACATAGCTGCGATCATTTTGTCTTTGAATTCCACTCTTTGGCCAACCTGTAAAGCTGCGTAGGCGGTAGCGCCGGATGTTATCCCCGCCAGGATCCCCTCATCTTTGATCAGTTGGCGGCAGGTTGCAAACGCCTGCTCTTCCGAAACCAGGATTATCTCA
>Ga0075120_10002779_pt1 | contig 12357 bp, 7 predicted proteins | sample AntAceMetag02UKL_FD_69792 | JGI IMG/M metagenome (GOLD analysis project Ga0075120, IMG submission 69792) | Saline lake microbial communities from Ace Lake, Antarctica - Antarctic Ace Lake Metagenome 02UKL | ecosystem: Environmental > Aquatic > Non-marine Saline and Alkaline > Saline | place... | reverse complement strand
TAATTTGAATATCGAATAATGATTAACGATTTTAGATTTATGATTTTCAATAACTTCGTAAATCGTTAATCGGTGTTCATTATTCTTAAATCAATTTATACTTACTTTATGGACAAACATAGGGACTAATTAAACAACCCCCAAGTCCATCATTGAATTTGCTACCTTAAGGAAGCCTGCAACATTAGCGCCTTTAACATAATCAATATACCCATCTTCTTGTTTTCCATATTTAACACATGCCTCATGAATACTGCTCATTATATGATGAAGCCTATTATCTACTTCAGAAGCAGGCCAACTCAGTTTCATTGAATTCTGTGACATTTCCAAACCTGATGTAGCAACACCACCTGCATTAACGGCTTTCCCTGGTGCAAATAAAATTTTATTTTCCTGGAACACTTCAATAGCTTCGGGTGTTGAAGGCATATTAGCAGCTTCTGCCACACAAATACAACCATTTTTAATTAGATTATCAGCATCCTCTTTATTAAGTTCATTTTGAGTAGCACAAGGTAAGGCAACGTCACATTTTACTTCCCATGGATGTTTACCCTGGTGAAATTGAGCACTTGGAAATTCATAAGAATATGGTTTTACGATATCCTGATTTGATGCTCTTAATTCAAGCATATAATCAACTTTTTCATCTTTTATACCATCAGGATCATAGATATAACCATCGGGTCCTGAAAGTGTAACAACTTTACCACCCAATTCGTTAATTTTTTGTACAGCTCCCCATGCTACATTTCCAAAACCGGAAACAGCAACGGTTTTTCCTTTAATTGTATCACCTTGGGTTTTTAGCATCTCTTCCGTGAAATAAACCGTACCAAAACCTGTTGCTTCGGGTCTGATCAAACTACCTCCCCAATTTAATCCTTTTCCTGTTAAAACACCTTTATGCTCATTGGTTAATTTTTTATACATTCCGTATAAATATCCGATTTCTCTACCACCAACGCCAATATCACCGGCAGGAACATCAGTTTCTGCCCCGATAATTTTCCATAATTCAAGCATAAATGACTGGCAAAATCTCATTATTTCAGCATTGGATTTTCCTTTGGGATTAAAATCAGAACCACCTTTACCACCTCCCATCGGAAGGGTTGTTAAGCTATTTTTAAATACTTGTTCAAAACCGAGAAATTTTAAAATACTTAAATTCACACTCGGGTGAAAACGCAGACCACCTTTATACGGACCAATAGCATTGTTAAACTGAATCCTGTATCCGATATTTACATGCACTTTCCCGGAATCATCAACCCATGGCACCTTAAAAGTAAATATGCGATCAGGTTCAATAATTCGTTCAATAATTCCTGCTGATTCAAATTGAGGATTTTCATTAACTACATCTTCAATTGATTCTAAAACTTCACGAACAGCTTGCAAATATTCAACTTCTCCAGGATGTTTTTTCTCAAGCTCAATCATTAATTTTTCTATATTCATAATTATTATGTTATTTGATTGTTAATAAATGTTTTATAAATAATCGTAAAAAATACTTTGCAAAATTATATTATTTTAATATGATTATATTAATTTATTTGAAAAATATTTTTAACCTGATTAATTCACAAACAAAGGCAATAATTATGTGAATTAATCTGAATATCCAGACTTAAATATCACACCTAAATTCTTCTTTCCGTCAATTAATATTTTCATTGGTTTTTCAAATCTTAAATGTCTGATAAATTCATCTTCAAATAATGGCTTGAATTTTGACAAATAGTCTAAATCATAATAACCGTCGTTGATATATGGATTAATTGTAAAATATCCTACACGGAAAGAGGTCAGGTTTTGAAAAAAGTGTGTTCCCTGGCTTGGGTCAATTCTGTAATTTTCCAGACCTGATTCAACCATTACTCTTGCTCCTGATATTTGTGACCATTTAACGGGAATACCGAGATGCGGATCATTTGAACCCCATCTTCCGGGACCAACCAAAACGTAATTTCTCTTTTCTTTAATTAATTGTTCATTAATATTTCCGATTTTTACTGCAATATTTGAATTTTCCATTGAATTAAACGAATCGGGTTTAACATAAATAAAATCAAATATATTATCAATTACTCCATTGCCTAATGCATTATCTGAAATAATAATTGTTTTATCTAATTGTGTGTTTTCAATTTTTACATCAAAAGTTTCTTTATTTTCAACTATTGGCCTTATTTGCAAGAAGTTGAAAATCTTAGGTTGTCCCTTTGGAGTGTCTAAGTCAATCGCAAATTCAATTTCAACAGGATCATTCATTTCTTTTTGACTAATATCCAAAATGTTTTGCAAAATATCAGATAAGGGGAATACATTATAATTTAAAATGTTTGAAAAGGTTATTAATTTTTTTCCTTTATAATTTATTCCATCTCTTAAAATATTATTTTCAAAATCATAAGTAGAAGCTATATGTTTAATAGAATTATCATTTTCAGCATCACTAATTCTAAGTTTTAAAATATTCATGCCGTCATCGGTTGAAGGGGTAAAGCTGTCTTTATCAAGATTAAGTGCAAAGAATTGTTTTTGAGTATCTTTTAATGCCATTTCAGGTGAAGAAAGCTGCATTACTTTTTTAGAATATTTTGGCGAAAAACTCAAATTTACTCCACCATCCACAATATATTTACCCAATCCAAGGGCTACGTTTGCAATACCGTCTTCGGTTTTTTCTGGATGTATAGGATAAAAATTTAATGACCTTGCAACACCTGAGATCGTTGGATAAAATCTATTTCCATGTTTTGTTCCACAAGCTTCCTGTAATACTATTCCCATTTTTTCTTCGTCAATAATATTTGAAATAGCTTCCAAATATGCTTTACTGTCTTTGAAAAAAGTGGATGCATAAACACTTTTAATTGCATTACATAATTGTTGCAAACACAGTCTTTCGTCAGATTTGATATTTGGGATCATATAAGTTGAATAAACTCCTGCAAAGGGTTGATAAAGTGAATCTTCTAATAAACTTGATGATCTGATTGCAATTGGTTTATTTATTACTGAGATAAATGCTAACAGATCTTCATGTATATGGACAGGAAGTTCGGCTTTAATAAAATGTTTTAATATATCTTCATCACTTGCATCAGATAAAGCAATTTTATATAATTTATTTTTATCAATAAATTCATCGAATACATCAGTTCCAAGTACGACTGTCCTTGGAATTGTGATAATTACATCATTGAATTTATATAACATTCTGTTACGTTTAATCATTGAATCAATAAAAGCCAAACCTCTTGCTTTTCCACCGATTGAACCTTCTCCTATTCTGGAAAAAATCAAATATTCATCAAAATTATCTTTTTGAAATTTTGCAATAACACCTCTTCCTTTATCAAGTCTGAAATCAGCAATTGTGTCAAACAGGTATTGTCTTATTTCATTTAAATCGTTAAAATCTTCACATTTACCATGTTTAAAAATTTTTGCAATTGGAAACAACGCTCTTGCATATAACCATTTTGAAATATGATTTCTTTTAATATGGTATTCGAGCGATTCATCAGGTATTTCAAATATTTTTTGTTGAAGTGATTTAAGATCAGATACATGTATAATTTCCTCATTAGTTTTAGGATTATAAAATACCAAATCACCAAAAGCAAAATTTTGAATAATAAAATCACGTAATTCCTTTGATAGTTTCCTTGAATTTTTATTTAAAAAACCAATATTAAGCTTTTTTGCAATTTCTTTATTTTTAGCTTCAGATGATTGCAGCAAGATAGGAATTTGTTTATCAATACTTTTTATCTTCTTGCAAAGTTTTATTCCTGCCTGAGTATCAATCTCACCATTTCTTTTGTAGCTGATATCTGAAATAATCCCTAATAAATTATTTTTATATTTCTCATATATTGTTAATGCTTCTTCATAAGTAGTTGCCAGAAGGATTTTAGGGCGTCCTCTCATTCTCAGCATCTTCTGATGCATATTAAGACCTTCTGTCATAAATTTTTTAGATTGTTTAAAAATAATTTTATAAATGTTGGGTAAAAAACTTGAATAAAACCTCACGGAATCCTCAACTATAAGGATTGCCTGAACGCCAATATCCAATATGTCATGTTCAGCATTCATTTTATCTTCAATAAGCTTAACTATTGCAAGTAAAATATCAGCATTACCGAGCCAACTAAATACATAATCTATATTACTTAAGTCATCTTCCCGAAGTTTTATTGCAACATTACGCAAAAATGGTGTTAGTAAAACAATAGGAATGTCTGGATATTTATTTTTAATATCGTTTACTAATTCAAAAGCATCAGTGTTATCAATGCTTAGCATTGCAATAATTAGATCGATGTTTTCATTCTCGATAGTTTCAATAGCTTTCTCTGCATTTGATACCTGAATAAATTGAGGTGGATACCGTAGATTCAAAGAAGCATATTCATCAAAGATCTGCTCATCAATTCTTCCATCCTCTTCAAGTAAAAAAGCATCATATTTACTTGAAATAAGTAGAACATGATAAATTCTTTTTTTCATAAGATTATCAAAAGAAGTATCGGTAAAGTAGTATTTTTTTGTTTTATAAGCAGTTGGATATATTGTCATTTTCCTTGAGTAAAAAAAATTTTGTATATAAAAAAAACAAATTTAATTAAATTTTGTTAAAATTATTCAGTATTGAAGAAAAACTGTGCTTATCGGTGAGATATAGTTTCGGGTTTATCATAAAAAAAGAAGCAGAATATAACCATAAAATTAAGTATTTTACTCTGCTTCTTTTATTTATTATTTTCCTTTTGGAAATTACACATTAAGAATTTTTTCAGCTTCAGCTTTATCGTAATCCATTATGTACGGAATATCACTTATTTCACTTGCTTCATGAGTCAAAGCAGCAAGATCGTGCCTGGTGATATATTCTAATGCAAATTTTCTTGAACCGCACATGAGCTGGCGAAGTCCCTGAGCGAGACGTTCATAATAAGTATATAATCCAATAGCACCTGTTGGCAACTTTTTAAATTCATCATTTCCTAATTCTTTTTTAAGGTCACTGGCAGTTACAAAAATTTTCTCTACAGAATTGCCAAAACGCTCAATGTAAACTGGAACCTGGTTAGCTTCGATTGTATTTCCAATTGTTTTACCAACCATTGCAGCAGCAATAGGAGCACGAGCCATACCAATGAGTTTCACAAAAGGAGCACCTATTGCAAGCCCTTTAAATATCTGGTCTTCAAGTGTGAAACCTCCAGCTAAAGCCAGTGGTGGAACATATTCGCCTTTATCAGCTAATTGTTTAGTGTATTTATATAATAATGAGTGTAACTCAACAGGTGGTACACCCCATTCATTCATCATTCTCCATGGGCTCATGCCTGTTCCTCCACCTGCAGCATCAACTGTAAGAAGATCAATTTTATATTTTGATGAAAATTTAATTGCCCGTGCAAGGTCAGCAGGTCCATAAGCACCTGTTTTAAGAAAGATATATTTAGCTCCTGCTTTACGTAGTTCTTCAGCTCTGTTTGCAAATGCTTCTTCCGATACCATACCAACACGTGAATGACGTTCAAATTCGGAAAAAGCCCCATGTTCAAATGCTTTGATAACATCAGGGTCTGTGGGATTAGGCAAAACAATATAGCCACGTTTATACAACATCTGAGCTTTCTCAAGACTTTTTATTTTTACTTCACCACCGATGTTTTTTGCTCCCTGCCCCCATTTCATCTCAACAATCTCAACACCAAGTTCTTTAATAGCATATTCCTGAACACCTAATTTTGTGTCTTCAACATTTGCCTGAACAATGATAGCTCCGTAGCCGTCACGTTGATAGTCTTTATAAAGTTTTACCCGCCGTTTCAGATCAACGGTATTAACTACCTTACCATTTTTAATTACTGATTCAACATCCATTCCGGCTACATTCTCACCAATTGTAAGTCCGGTACCTGCAAGTGCTGATCCTATAGCTAAACCTTCCCAATTGTTTTTGGCAATATTAGTTGAACCAATACCAGGTATTATCCATGGATACCGGAACTTTATTCCTTTATCATGTCCAAAAGCAACTTCAAGATTAACAGCAGGAAAGATAGCTTTATTACTATCAGCTTCAATGCCCTGTGCACCCACTGCGGTACCCATAATGTTGAAATGAGAGTAATCGACCGGATATTTTTTTTCTGCAGCAGTAGTAATCACACCAAATGGTTGAGGATAAATTACCTCGTGTCCCCGGTAAGCTGATTTACCGATTTCACACATACCTATACAACCATCTATACAGGTTGCACACATTCCACTTGTTGGAACGATGGCATCTTCTGTCCTGTTTTTTGTTAATGTTGCCGCTGAGGCGTTTATTTTTGTTAAACTCATTTTATTTCCTCCGTTATTGTTATTTATAACTTATTTATATATTTCTATTTTAATTATTTACCCATATTTATAAAGTTGGCAATTGGCAGTTGGCAAATTGAACTTGCAACTATTTTTTTGATTGATATTTTTCCGGATTTTCTATCATATGATTTAGCAATCGACCTATTTCCTCTGATTTTTGTTCTAAGTCAATTTTAAGCTTTTTATCAATATATTCACAATGAAATGCAAAATCAATCCATACTTGTGTCTCGCTATTTTCCATATCCGCATCAGATGTTTTACTTACAAAATGTGCAGGGTATAGTCGTTTTCTATATCCTTCTGCAATATTTGAACAAACAGAACGTGATGATTTTCTAATTTGACTTGTAAGGGAATAAAGTTCATCTTTAGGAAAACTTTTCGTAAGATGATAAATTTCCATTGCTAAACTAAAAGCTTTTTTATAAACAGTTAAATCTTTAAAACTTTTCATTTGTTATAATTTGCTAGTTAATAATTGCTTACTGCTTACTGCCTTTTGCCAACTGCCTACTGCCAACTGCCTATTATTTTTCCGTTACACATGTTCCACATTCACCTTTTAGCCCCATCCAGCAATTATAATCATCATAAACATCTAAACATGTTGGCTGGAGTGTATTTTGGCATCTGCCACATAATACATTTTCAGGGTTTGGTCCTTCACATCTTACTGTACATGCAGGACAAATGTACATACAAGCGCCGCATCTTCTGCAAACGTCGGATGTTTTGTCAAAAGGTGTTGTAATTTTTAATTTATTGCCTCTGTTTACAAAACCGATTGCTCTTCCTAACATTTGTTCTTCACATATTCTAACACAAAGTCCGCAATTTATACAGTTTTCCCATTTAGGCGTAAATCTTACTTGATTTAATCCAATTTTTGCTGCTAAATCCTGCAAAACCTTTGATGTCGGACACTGGGCAATGAGAAGCTCTAATATCATTTTTCTTGCATTTACAACTCTTTTCGAAGCAGTTCGTACTACAAGTCCTTCTTCAACAGGATAAGTGCAAGATGTAACGAGTTTAGCTTTATCGCCGGTACCTATTTCTACTACACAAAGCCGACAATTACCACCTGGTGTAAGTCCATCGTGATGGCAAATTGTAGGAATTTCTATTCCTAAGAATTTCGCTACTTCAAGGATCGTCCAACTTTCTTCAGCTTCAAAATTAATCCCATCAATTTTGATCTTAACCATTTTTTACCTCCTGTTTTTCTTGTGAAAGCTCATTAAGTTTTTCTAAAAACCTCTTTCCGTCTTTTGTTTCAAGATCACATCGCAAACATCTTCTCGCTTCATTAATTGCCTGTTCTTCTATTAATCCCTGCTCAACTTCCAATAAATTATATTTTCTTTTCTCAGCCGATAATAGAGTCATTTTAGCCCGTTTGGATGATAACAGGTTCTCTTGTTCCTCAGCGGTTAATTTAAGAGGTTCAATGTATTTTGAAGGTCTTGTTATTTTATATTCTCGTTTTACTTCTTTTCCGCTTAAATATTGATCAATTGATTGAGCAGTAATTTTACCGGAGGCTACAGCATCGGTAACTGTATTTGGTCCTGTAACTATATCTCCGCCTGCGAATACTCCTTTTTTATTTGTATAAAATGTTTCAGGGTCAATAACAATTGTATTCCATTTTGTAAATTCAAGTCCTTCTTTTTTAAGAAATGAAATATCAGGGGTTTCACTTATTGACACAATTAAAGTATCAAGCTCAACAGTAAATTCCGAACCTTCAATCGGGATAGGTCTTCTTCTGCCTGATTCATCTAAATCTCCCATCTTCATTCTTATAAATTCACATGCTTTTAACTTTCCTTTTTCAGAAATTATCTTCTTTGGAGCAGTTAAAAATTCTATTTTTATTCCTTCATTCACAGCGCCTTCTACTTCCTCTTGATATGCAGGTATTTCAGCCATAGTTCTTCTGTAAAATATTGTTACATCTTCCGGTTTTGTTGTACGTAATGCACTCCTTGCTGCATCTAACATAGCCACACTTTCGGAAGTTTCTGCACGCAACACTCTCCTTGCTGCATCCACTGCTGTATTACCTCCACCGACAATACCCACTCTTTTACCAATTCCTATATCTTTTCCAAGATTTAAGCTTGATAACGCTTTCATTCCAGGAAATACGCCTTCAATATCTTCACCTTCAATATCTAATTTTATTGATTGATGTGCGCCGGTAGCAATATATATAGCTTTATAACCCTGATTATAAAGATCATCTAAAGTAAAATCTTTTCCAAGAGCAGAATTTGTACGAATATCAAGTCCCGCACTTTTAATATAATTAACATCAGTCTTTAAAATATTTCTGGGAAGTCTGTATTCAGGAATTCCCAGAGCAAGCATTCCTCCGACTACAGATTCTTTTTCAAATACTGTAACCTCATAGCCCTTTTTAGCAAGATAAAATCCACATGTTAAGCCCGATGGACCGGAACCAATAATAGCTACTTTGATTCCATTTTTCTTAACCGGTTCATTTTTAATCTGAAGATTATTTTTCAACCCGTAATCTGTAGCAAATCTTTTTAAATCTCTTATTGCAATAGGGTCTCCACCCTCACCCGCTTTACACTTAAGCTCACAAGGATGATGACATACACGAGCAAGTACTGATGAAAACGGATTATCTTTTTTTATTATTTTCAGAGCTTCTTCATATTTTTTCTCGGCTATGAGAGCAACATATACGGGAACTTCCGTATCTATAGGACAAGTATATTGACAAGGAGATGAAATTATTTCTTTACATACAATAGCATCACATCTTTTCTTTTCTATATGGTTTATATATTCATCTCTAAAATAACGAAGAGTTGCTAATACGGGATTAGAAGCAGTTTGCCCAAGACCACACATTGACGCATCTTTTATTACTTGTCCCAGTTCCTCAAGCAAATCCAAATCTTTTATATTGCCTTTACCTTCGGTTATATTAGTAAGAATTTCATTCATTCTTTGTGTTCCTTCTCTACAAACCGAGCATTTTCCACAGGATTCTTCTTGCAAAAAATTTGTAAAATATCGGGCAACATCAACCATACAGGTATTTTCATCCATTACTATCATACCGCCCGATCCCATGATTGAACCTGCTTTAGTCAGGCTATCGTAATCTATTTCCAAATCAAACATTTTAGCAGGTATGCAGCCACCTGATGGACCACCGGTTTGTATAGCTTTGATTTTTATATCTCCGGGTGAACCACCGCCAATATCGTAAACAACTTTCTTAATAGTAGTACCAAGTGGTACTTCTACTAATCCGGTATTTCTGATTTTTCCGACAAGTGAGAAAATTTTTGTGCCTCTGTTTCCCGGTTTTCCAACCTTAATATATTTATCTGCTCCCTCACTAATTATTACTGGTACATTTGTTAGTGTTTCAACATTGTTAATACATGTAGGATGACCCCAAATTCCTTTTTGAACAGGAAATGGCGGACGTTGTTTTGGCCGTCCTACCTGCCCTTCAATAGAACGAATAAGGGCTGTTTCTTCTCCGCAAACAAAAGCTCCGGCTCCACGTATAATTTCAATATCAAAATCAATATTAGTATTCAAAATATTTTTCCCAAGAATACCAAGACCTCGTGCTTGCTGTAAAGCAATTATTGTATGTTTGATAGCGAGAGGGTATTCACTTCGCACATAAATGATACCATGAGTTGCGCCAATGGCGATGCCGGCAATTATCATACCTTCAATAACAGAATGTGGATTACCTTCTAAAAGACTACGGTCCATATAAGCACCCGGGTCTCCTTCATCAGCGTTACAAACTACAAACTTTTGTGTTGAATTATCACCTGATTTTCGGGCAAATTTCCATTTTAAACCTGTTGGGAAACCAGCTCCTCCACGACCTCTGAGTTCAGATTTTATCACTTCATCAATAATCCGGTCAGGGTCTGGATTGGATATTACTTTCTCAAATGCTGCATAGCCTCCTACTCTGATATAATTGAAAATTCTTATTGGGTCAAGATTTTGATTTTTTCCTAAAATTGTTCGTATTTGATTTTTAAAAAATGGAATTTTTTGTTGAGAATCATAACTTTTTTGTGTACCCGGTTCCTTGTAAAGCATTTCTTTAATCACCTTTCCCTCTACGGCAGCGTCAATAATTTTCGGTACATCTTCCATTTTTAATTTTGGATATACTTGATTTCCCGGTTCAACTATAATGAAAGGATCCATCTCACAGAAACCTAAACAACCGGTAATTCTTAATAATATTTTATCATGCAGATTATGCTCAAGTATATGGCGTTTAATTATTCGGATGATATCATTTGCTCCGCTTGCCTGACCACCTGTACCTGCGCATATTACCAGGCAAGGTTTTTTATCTTTATGTTCATCCAGAATTATTTTACGAAAATCAGAGAAATCTTCAACTGATGAGATTCTTTTCATATCTATTCCTTATTCTAAATTCTATTAATAAAATTAAATAAAAATATAATATTAATTAAAATATTGTTTATCCAACTTCTAATGAATGTCCTTTACACCCGCGACGAGGACAAACCTGAACCATACCGCCTCCGCTAACAATCATCGGCACCATAGTCGTACCACATATAGGACAACCGGAAATTCCAATTAACTCTGAATGGCAATGTGGACAAAAATAGTTTGCTACTATGCCTAATAGCCTTTTATACTCAGATTCAAAATTGTAGCTACCATAAAGAGAAGATAAACGATGCCATCCATGTTTATCACCAAATGATATTGTTACCCTGATAGATGGGTAATTATCAATTTTGTATTCTGCATCCATTAAGCTATGGTTACAACGCGAACAGTTAACCTGAACAGGAAATATTCTTTTATCTTTTTCTACATCAACCTTGTCTAATCCAATACGTACTTTATCAATTATTTGTTTGACTTTTGCAGTTTTTACGCTTGAAAAATATTCACCATCTACAACTACAATTGGTCCAAGAGCGCATGCTCCCAGACAATTTACGGTTTCAAAAGTAAACTCATCATCAGGAGTTGTTTCGCCAGGTTTTATTTTAAGTTGTTTTTCAAACTCTGCTGCTATTGCAGGCGCTCCACGAACATGACAAGCTGTGCCAAGGCATACAGAAATCAAGTGTTTGCCTCTGGGTTTCAAGCTAAAGGATTTATAGAAAGTTGCAACCCCATAAACATCTCTTAAAGGTATATTTAATTGTATTGCAACTTCTCTGAGAGCATCTTCAGGCAAATAATTATAATAACTTTGAATATTTTCCAAGACAGTAATCAAGTGTTTGCCATGTTGTGAAATAATGTCTTTAACAAGTTTTGATATTTCTATCATAACAACCTTATATAATTAATTGAATATTTATTTCAGAAAAAATAGTTAATAATTTAGATATATAATCTAATGATATCAGGATTTTTTATGAAATGTTTTTACTAAAATTTGAAATTATTTTTAAAAATAAACTTGTGCAAATTTATAATAATAATTTTTTAAAAAAATTATTTTATAGAATTTATTTCAGGGCATAATAGAAGATATTATTTAAAGGTGCAAGCGTTTATAGTTTTGTAAAAGTAGCCGATGCAATGTTAGCACAGGGAGTTGTTTAAGAACATTTTTAACTAAAATAATTTAACCCTGTCAGGTTTCTTCCTGACGGGGTTTTTTTAGCCTGATTAATTCCTAAAGCAGCAAAGCTGCATATAAATTGATTTAAGAACACCGATTAACCCCGGTACGCTGAAGCTACGGGACAGGCAATTTTTGATTTTAGAAGTTTACTTCGTAAATCGCTATTCGCTAATCCTTGTTCGATATTTAGAAAAAATAAAAAATGACTGGTTTTTTTTTCTTGATTATTTTCTTTATATAATTCTTTTTTGTATTTTAGCGTACAATTATTACATATAGTGACTCACTATAATTTT
>Ga0075120_10002772_pt1 | contig 12381 bp, 10 predicted proteins | sample AntAceMetag02UKL_FD_69792 | JGI IMG/M metagenome (GOLD analysis project Ga0075120, IMG submission 69792) | Saline lake microbial communities from Ace Lake, Antarctica - Antarctic Ace Lake Metagenome 02UKL | ecosystem: Environmental > Aquatic > Non-marine Saline and Alkaline > Saline | place... | reverse complement strand
TTCATTGGCGTAAATATTGGTCATGGGGACTTCAGACGTGGGTATCAAGTAGTAATCCAACCCTTCAAGTTTAAAAAGATCTTCTTCAAACTTGGGCAATTGGCCCGTTCCAGTCATGGTGGTTTTGTTCACAATAAAGGGAGGCAAGGTCTCAGTATAGCCATGGTGAGAAATATGGGTGTCCAGCATAAAATTTATGAGTGCTCTTTCAAGCCTGGCGCCATTTCCAAGATAGAGGGGAAATCTGGCCCCTGCCAGTTTTGCCGCCCTTGTAAAATCAAGAATACCCAAGTCTTCACCAATTTCCCAATGGGGTTTTACTTTGAAATCAAATTTCTTTGGTTTGCCATGGGTTTTCTCAAGCCTGTTTTCAGTATCATCTTTACCAACAGGGACATCTTCATGGGGAATATTCGGCAGGGAAATGAGAAAATCATGTATGGTTTTTTCCAGCATTGAAAGCTCTTTATCCATTTTTTTTATTGTTTCAGAAACGGCCCTCATTTGTTCAATAAAAGAGGTGGCTTTCTCCCCTGTTTTTTTCATTTTTGCGATATCATCGGAAACGACATTTCTTTTATGTCTGAGTGTTTCTATTTCCAAAAGCAAGGTTTTTCTTTTATCATCATTCTTTAAAAGCAAGGTAAAGTCTATTTTAGCCCTTCTTTTTTCCATACCATTTTTAACAGCTTCCAGGTTGCTTTTTATATATTTTAAATCCAACATTTGTTTGTTATTTTACCCCTTCCACAACGCTTTAAGTTCCTATTTTAAAAGATTCTTCGACAATTGTAACCAGATACCACGAGGTGTGTAAACAGTCAATGATTATTGCAGGATTATTGCAGGTTGACAATCTGGCAAAGGTGTATAATATTTTCTAAAAACTTTTTTTGTAATAAAAAGGACAAAATAGATGGATGAAATAAAGAATGGGAAAATAAATAATTTGACATTGGTGGCAAATCGATTGGAGAATTTTGCAAAAGAAGAGCTTTTTGAGAAATATAAAAAGATTGAAGATAAGCTTTTTGCGTTTGCAAACTTCATGGAAGCACAGCTGGTTTTTTTGTATTCGCCAATCAGTAATGAAATTCCCACAGAAAGAATTATTAAAAAAGCATTGCAGATAGAAAAGGGAATTGCTCTGCCCGTCTTTACCTATGCAAAAAATGCCATTAACCTTTATAAAATTAATAATTATGACAAAGATCTTGTCACGAGCGCCAATGATATCCTTGAACCGGATATTGAAAAATGCAAAAAGATACCATTGGAAGATATTGACATTGCCATTATTCCAGGGCTTGCATTTGATGATAAAGGTGGAAGAATAGGGTTTGGTAATAATTTTTATAGTAAGCTGATAACAAAACTGCCTGAAACATGCAGAAAAGTATCCCTTGCCTATGAAGAACAGGTTGTTGATCAGATCCAGATGGAATCAAGAAAATTTACAGTTGATATTATTATTACGGATAAGCGGATAATTTATAAAATATAGTCCTTTTAATTTTCCTCTGGATTGATGGCTTTTGCGAATTTCTTTAAGTCTGGTGTTTTCCCCATAACAATGACAGTATCCCCTGGTTCAATCAAGGTTTCAAAATGGGGATTAAAAAGCATTTCTCCGGAAGTTTTTTTTATGGATATAATAATGAGATTGAAATCCTGTCGGATTCCGGAATCTTTAAGTACAACATTGGTATACTTGGAGCTTTTTGGTATAAAAATTTCGTCAATCTGAATACCTTCTTTTTTTCTGGATAGCGCAACTGAAAGAAAGCGGCTGACACTGGGTCTTAACAGCTTTAATCCCATGGATATGGCTCCAATATCATATGGGGACTCAACAAAATTGGCCCCGGCAATCATAAGTTTATTTTTAACATTAGGACTGCTGGCCCGGGCCATAATATAAATATCAGGATTTAATTGTCTTGCGGTTAAGACAAGGAAAACATTGGCAGTATCTGTTCCAAGTGCAGCAATCAGAAAGGACGCATTTTTAATGCCGGCTTTTTCAAGAATTTCCTCGTCGGAGGAATCCCCCTGAATATAATGCATTTTATCCTTTTCCAACAAACCAACAAGACTTTCATCTAGTTCAACTATAACAATATCAAGCGCCTCTTCTTTTATCAGCTGAGACAATACTTTTCCGATACGGCCGTATCCACAGACAATATAATGGTTTTTCAATTTACGGATTTTTTTATCCAATCTTTTCCTCCCCAAAATTGCTTTTATTTCTCCTTCAACTATGGATTGTACGATAAGCCCAGCTATGTAAAAGAAATAGCCAACACCTGCAACCAGGACGATGCTGGTAAATATTCTTCCGGCTGAGCTTAATTCATGCACCTCCATGAACCCTGCAGTAGTAACTGTAATGGCAGTCATATATACTGCATCAAGGAAACTCCATTTTTCAATCAACATATATCCAATCACACCCAATCCAAAAATAATCCAGGAAATGATAATCGCTCTGATGATTTGTTGAAGTCTGTTCATGGGATACTATTACTGATATTAGAGATAAAAATCAAGGTGAGAATACCAGAGACAAAAGGACTGTATCTTCTTGACGAGGGCAGTGGTTGCTGGTATTAAGGTGGACATGAAAAATGAACTCAAAAAATATGCCAGCCGACGTCGTGAAATGGTTGAAAAACAGATTGCTTCAAGGGGGGTAACGGATCTTTTGGTTATTGCGGCAATGAGTACCGTGCCCCGGCATTTATTTGTCAGTGAAGCCCTTGCCGACAGTGCTCATGGAGATTTCCCTTTACCCATTGGAGAGGGCCAGACCATTTCCCAACCCTATATTATTGCAGAAATGACTCAAAGCCTTGCGCTAAAAGGTCACGAAAGAGTGCTTGAGATTGGTACTGGATCAGGATATCAGGCAGCTGTCCTGGCTCAGATTGTCTATAAAGTATATACTATAGAACGGAATAACACCCTGTTTTTACAGACGCGAAAGCTTTTTGATAAGCTTAAATACCATAATATTGTCACCAGGTATTCAGACGGGACGCAAGGGTGGAAAGAGGAAGGCCCTTTTGATGCCATCATCGTCACTGCCGGTGGGCAGCAGATTCCCGTGCCTTTGATTGAACAGCTTTCAACAGGAGGACGGCTTGTCATGCCCGTAGGGGATAATTTTTCCCAGGAGTTGATACTGCTTGAAAAGACCGAAGACAATATAAAAACAACAAACCTCGGCGCTTGCAGATTTGTAAAATTGGTTGGTCAACATGGTTGGAATGAATAAATCTCCAGAAAACAGATGAAAAAAGATATCAAGCAGTCTTCATTAATCAAAGAGCTTCTTATGGGGTTTTGTCTGGGAACGGCAAACATTATCCCTGGGGTTTCCGGCGGTACATTCCTTCTTATTTTTAAAATTTATGAGCGTGTCTTCTCTATTCTTAACAAAATTAATAAAGCAAGTATTATATATTTTTCAACATGTATCATTAAAATTATTTTTAAAGCAGAGAAAGCAGACTCATTGAATATTTTTATTGAGTTTTTAAGAAATAATGATTTTATTTTTCTTTTTAAATTAATTGTAGGCGCAGTTGTTGCCATTATTTCTCTTTCAAGTGTGATGAAGTATCTAATTATTTATCATTTCAGCGTTACCTATGCATTGTTTTTCGGATTGATTCTGATGTCGATCATCATACCTGTGAAAATGCTGAAGGGGAAAAAAACTTATCTGATTTTATTTGTTATTTTAGGAGCTGTTTGTACAATATATGTGACTTATGCAGTTAATCCTTACGAAAAAATAAAAAAGAAATCAGAAATTTATGAAGACCAGTTTTTGAAAAACCAGAATTTTGAAAAAGAAAAGCAAGAGACTACAGCATTTTTATTCACAGGAAAATATACCCTTGATGAATATGGTTATGCTTTGATTTGCGGGGCAGTTGCAATTTCAGCAATGGTTCTTCCCGGGATAAGTGGATCTTTGGTTCTGATCCTGATGGGAGCGTATTTTGAAGTTATTTCAGCCATCTCAGAATTAAGTACATTTAATTGGGATAACCTGGTTTTTTTAGGGTGTTTTGTCATCGGCATTATTGTGGGTGGTCTTTTATTTGCAAAACTTATTACTGCTGTTTTGAAAAGATATTATAACGCCACCATGGCATTTCTTATGGGATTGATGGTGGGTTCTTTATATGCATTGTGGCCGTTTAAAAAAAGCATTATCATGGCACAGCAATATATAAAAAAAGATGGCGTGATATGTGTTGTGGAAAATATGCGGATTTATACCAATATAAATGAAATTCCTCACATGGGAAGCCAATTATTATTTCCCCTGGTGTTTTTTATTATCGGGTGCATCATCATGTCCTTTTTTGTCGGGAAAGAATTATAGGCTTTCCCTTGTAAACGTCACCACATCATCAATGAGCAAGGTATTACAGAAAATCATGACAAGCCGGTCAATTCCCAGTGCAATCCCGGCAGCATTTGGCATTTTTTCAAGATCTGCCAAAAATTTGACGGGCAGGGGGGACACAGCTTTTTTTTGAGATTTCCGGATCTTGTTTTCTTTTTCAAACCTTATTTTTTGCTCAACAGGATCAGTCAGTTCAGTAAATCCATTGGCAAGCTCAATGCTGGCCATATAAAATTCAAATCTCTGGGCATACTGAGGATTGCCAGGTAAAAGTTTAGCCAGGGATGCCATGCTTGCCGGATAATCATATAGAAAACAAGGGCTTGTATTGCCAAGAAGGGGCTCTATCTGGAAGCTTATGATTTCATCAAAACTGCCATCTGCCAGCGCGTCACTTAAGGATTTGTCTGCATACAGGTCAAAGGCCTTCTGAACGGTAAGCTTTTGCCAAGGTCCGTTTAAGCTGATGATTTTATCCTGGTATTTTATCTGGTTTTCAAGGTTGAGCCTTGCTGCTATAAATTTTATCAGCCCCTGGCATTGATTCATTAAATCAAGATAGGTATCATCTTTGGCATACCATTCCAGCATAGTCAATTCCGACAAATGGCGTGACCCTCTTTCATTTTTCCTGAAACATTTACAGATTTGAAAAATTTTATTAAAGCCTTTTGATAGAAGCCTTTTCATGCATAGTTCAGGAGAAGCCTGCAGATATTGGTCTTCAGAAGTTACAGGATCAATTTGAGATTCTGGAATAATACAGGGGCATAGGATGGGAGTTTCTACTTCAAGATAAAGGTTGCCGGTAAAAAAATCCCTTATGGCTTGAACCACAAGGGACCTTATTTCCAGATGTCTGTATTTTTTTGTATCCAAAGTCACTTTATTTCGTAGAGGTCTTTTGGCCTGTCCTGCAGGAAAACAATATCGAATTTGTTTTTATCTGCTTGATCAAAGAATTGATATCCGGTTTCAATACAGGCTTTACAGGCATTGATAGGGATATGTATGGCAAGGATATGGTTCCCAGGCCTGGCGCTGGAATCTATTTCAAAGCAACCGCCACAATCCCGGCAGATTCTCACTTTTTCTTTTTGTCGTTCAAAGATATTGGCTGTATCATAAAATATTTCCCGGTGTCTGACCACAAGATCTCCTGACTTTCCCGACTTTTGTCTTAACTCATCTTTCTGGTGCCAATAGGAATTAACAAGATCAGTGGTTTTTTTGATTTTGTCGGTGATACTAACGGATTGTTTAAGACGCTCAGGATTAAAATCCGGTTCAACAACCCCGGAGTAATCAAGCCCTGCCAAGGCAAGGATTATGCCCAGGTTCACATAGGGAAGGGCGCCCTCAATGGAATACCCACCTTCAAGAACAGCAATATCGGGCTTAAGAAGGGTGGTCAGTTCTGCATACCCCTGGGCTGAAAAATTCATATTGGTTAATGGATCAGTATAATGGTTATCCTGTCCTGCAGAGTTGACAATAATATCTGGTTTGAATTCTTCCAAAGCAGGCAATACACAATTTCTGATGACATAAAGATATCCTTCCGTGGATGTGCCAGGCGGAAGAGGTATGTTAAGATTAGACCCTTTGGCATTGGGGCCTCCTAATTCTTCTGGAAAGCCTGAACCGGGATACAGGGTTCTTCCATCCTGGTGCAGGGAAATGAACAATACATCAGGATCATGCCAGAAAATGTTATTGGTACCATCCCCATGATGACAATCAGTATCAATAATCGCTATTTTTTTAATGCCGTATTGGGATCTTATATATTCCACCATGATGGCTTCCATGTTGATGTGGCAAAATCCCCTGCCACCATGGGAAACCCTCATGGAATGATGACCGGGAGGACGGACCAGGGCAAATCCGTTTTTTACCTCTTTATTTAAAACTGCATCGGCAATCGCTTTGGCACCTCCCGCACTGATCAGATGGGATTGGGTGGTAATGGTTTTTTCATCAGGAACGCAAAAATGGGCCCGCTGGATATCCTGGTAGGTAACAAGATCAGGTTTATACTCAATAATCCCGTTGATATCAAAAATGCCTTCCTCTGTAACCTGATCCTGGGTATACAAGAGCCGTTCTTCTCTTTCAGGATGAGTGGGATCAATGGCCCAGTCAAACGCAGGGAAGAATACAAGACCTGTTTTATGCAATGCTTTTAACATTTATACCTCTTTGAATTATAGCAAAATTTTCTCAAATCCTTTGATCATACCTGGTTTGATCTGTATTTTTGTTCTTAATATTTTACCCCTGGGTGAAAAATTTCGGACAATATTGAATTGTTGAAATTCAACCACTTCCACTTCATCTATATTGTCTGGATCAGCACCAAAATTAATTGCTTTTTCTTTTAAAAGCGTGATTGCGGTTTCAATTAAATCATCTTTGGAATATGTTTTGGAAATGGGCTCTGCAAAACCTTCTTCATGGGCCGTTACAATACCTTGTTCTGTATCAGCATTTAGAGTAACTTCACAGGTGGTTCTGGCAAGAGCTGCGCCAATGGCATTTGCCACGGAAGACTCAGGCACTGCAAAGGTTTTTATATGATAAAGTTCTTCTATTTTTTTAGCAAAATATGGAGCAGGCCCTCCCAGCAGCAGTATTTTTCTTGGGCTGATTTTATACCCTTCAAGAAATTCATGCACTGTATAAACAGGTTTGGAATTAAGTTTATCAATCATTTCAAAGGTTTTTTTCAAAATGATGGAACAGCATTTTTTAAATATTTTATCCGCTGCCTCAATATCGGTGAGGCCCAGTTCCATGGCAATTTTGTGAATCCCTTTCCAGGCATTTTCTTGATCTCCATCCGTCATCAGTCCCAGTACAAACAAGGCATCCGTCGGCGTGGGTTCAGGCCCGCCAAAGGCCATGGCAGGTCCTTTGCGGTCAGGTCCGATGACCAATTCTTTGTCTTTTACTCTGACAGCGCTGTCTCCCCCAATTCCTTTTGAATCGGTTTGCAAAGATCTGATAAGGCTTTTATACTTCCCTCTTTGGATTCCCAAAGGCTCTAATAAAGGTGCTTTGTCAATTAGAAAGGCAATATCCGTTGTGGTGCCGCCGATATCAAGCACAATTGCATCCTGGTTTTTAGGGGCATAGGGGATGGCTCCCATAATACTTGCAGCAGGTCCTGACAGCACTGTTTGACCTGGAAAAGCCATGGAAGATTCAAGGGACATGGTACCCCCGTCTGCTTTCAGGATTTGAATGGGAACCACAAGACCCTTTTTTTCAAGGGAAAGTTTCACTGCCTCAAAAAATGATTTATGAAGGGAAAATACAGCAGCATTTAAATGGGTGGTTGCAATCCTCCGGGGGAAATTAAGATTTCCTGAGACATGGTGGCCCAAAAATACTTTTTTAAAATATTTATTTAAAATTCGTTTGATGAGAATTTCATGACTGGGATTTCGAACGCAGAATTTGCTGACAACGCCAATATATTCAATGCCGGCCTTTTTAAGCTTTTTGGCAATATCTTCGATCTCCATATTGTTTACCGAAGCTTTTTCTCTTCCCCTGTGATTGATTGATCCGGAGACACAATAGTAGTGTTCCCCCGTGCTAAAAGCAATAGGATCAATCCCGGGCCCAGCTGAAACAATCATCCCGACCGGGTTCATATTTTGCTGGACAATGGCATTGGTTGTCAGTGTTGTTGAGATGACAACTCTTTTAATATTTTTTGGATCGATATTATCCAGAAGCTGTGTAAAGCCTGAGAGAATTGTATTAAAAAGATCTGCAGAGTCTGTGGGTACTTTAATTTTTTTTTCAATACCTTTGCTGCTTAAAAGAACAGCATCCGTGTGTGTGCCACCAACATCAATTCCAATAATCATGGAGTATTCCTGATTTTTAATATATTACAGACCAAATTATGTTATTTTTACCATAGCGGAGCTTGTCAGAAAACAAAAGGCTTGTCAATCAGATTTTCTTTTGAAATCCATCTGATATATGTTTTTAAAAACTGGTTTTAAACTTGAATTATTAAATTATTTAATTTATTAATATCCCTGTTTACTTTGAAGAATGAATCCGATTTTGCAAGGGGTGATCAATGGCAATCATAGAATGGGAAAAAAATGAATCTGTGGCAATCATCAATATGTGTAATGGTCCGAACAAACAGAACCTTGAGTTTGTGAGGCAGATGAATCAATGCATTGATGAAATACTGGAAAATAAAGAGATTTTTTCAATTGTTTTAACCTCCACGGATGAAAAGAATTTTTCCCAGGGGATTGATGTTGAATGGCTGGGCCAGAAAATGAATGAAAAGGATTTTGACAGCATAAAATCATTTATGTATGGCATGAACACAATCTTTAAAAGAATTTTATTCATGCCTGTCCCCGTGATTGCCGCCATTAACGGCCACGCCTTTGGAAATGGGGCTATGTTGGCCTGTACCTGTGATTTCAGATTTATGAAAAAAGACAGGGGATTCTTTTGTTTTCCGGAAGTGGATATCAGCATCCCCTTTCTTCCAGGTATGATTGCCTTTGTCAGAAAGGCAATTCCTGAATATAAATTCAATGAAATGATTCTTTCAGGAAAGCGTCTTGGTGCCCAGGAACTGGAAGATAACCATGTGATCTTTAAAGCCTGCGAAAACAAGGAAGAACTTATGGAGGATGCTTTAGCATTTGCCAGAACATTCATCAAAAAAAGAGGCATTTTCGGCGAACTGAAAAAAAGAATGCACAAGGACATTATCAGGATCATGGAGACCGATGACAAAGAACAAATTGATTCCCTGAATCTTTTTATTGAAGGATAGGCAATTTTTAAATTTTAAAAGGAGTGTATTGTATTAGATCTGGTTTTGTGCGGATTGCAGGGAACCTCCCCACATGGCATAATCTTTTTGAGCGAGCCCTTAATCGAATTGGTTAAGCGTTCTAGTTGCTCTTTTTTTTATGGCAATTATGATATTTTCCAATAGATGGTTCCGTTGATATCTGTCGATGAAGTTCGCATAGGTGCTGTCAATTTTGTTAACCAGTTTAAGACAAAAATCTAATAATCGTTTCTGGAGAATAGAGGGGCTTATTTTTATCTCCTCTGCAAATCTTTTCCAGTGCCTTTCCATAACCCATTCCGGTCTATTTTCTCCTCCTATTTTCATAGCAAGCTTTTGTGACAGATCTTCATATATAATCGTACACATAATGTCATAAAAAGGTGATAGCCGGATCTGTTTTGCCTGATATATAAAAGACAAATTTTTTGCATGCGCATCCATATTCCCGATTAAGTAATTAAAAAACACCCATTGCATCAGCTGCTGAAAATCTTTAATCGGATTTGCAGAATACGCTCGGACAAGATCAAAGCATGCTTTCAACCCTGGGCCACCATCAGCCTGATACTTCAATTCATGGGAAAGCCCCATAGCCTGACAAAAATCTTCCTGGTGAAGACGGTTGAGCACTCCATTATCCAAGATTCTATCATACCTTTTGATCAACAGGACCTTTTGGGTCTCTTTTCGAACAATCAAAACAGGTGGAACATTCAAATCAATAGCATTGGCAAGCATCATACAAAAACATTCATTTTCAATGGAAGATTGAAAATGAGACATACTCGATTTTAAAATAAAGTTGCTTGGAGCACCATTTATCGGGATATAGAATACAGGATCTTTGTAGAAAAGTGCCAGTTTTTCCTGTGCTCCTGCAAGTGATATGCGAATCCCTTCCTCGCCTGCAAGTAAAGGGCGCCTGGGGATATGCTTTATTAGATCCGCTAATTGTTCATCTGGTAAAGAACGATACGTGTATTGATTTGGCGATTCAGGCATTGTTGACTTAGGTAGGAGTGTAATTGCCCCTGCACACTCTCCTCCGATACGTTTGAGAAGCATAAAATCATTTTTATCTGAAATTCCAAGCCGTTTCGCGATTAATTGCCTGACAGCAGATTCCGGTAACAGATTAGAAAAAAAAGATTTTACTTTATCATGTGAAAAAATTCCTTCTTGCATCGGCAAAGAAATAGATAGTTGAAAAGCATCAGAAGAACCTAACCATGTCTTAGAATATTTAAATGAAAATAACCTCCTGTTATCAATACTTAGAAAACCGACTAGGGTTTGTCCAAAAAAAACATTCAAAGTTTCCAAAATCAGCTATCTCCACGTTTAATGAGATGGAGTTCAAGGCCAAGACTGTTCAACAGTTCAAATACTTTCCCAAGTTGAGCCGTTGCTTTACCTTTTTCAAGCTCCAGAACAAATTTTCTACCAACATCAGCAAATTCAGCTATCTCTTTTTGAGTCAGCTTGAGATTTTTACGCTCTTTGAGAATATACCGCCCTAATTCTTTGGGATTATTAATTTTTGTGGAAGGTTTCAAGGCATCACCCATATAAAAGTTTCCGATCAGATACTTTTAGCAATTTTACAAGCGAAACACAACAAAAAGTTTTCGATCAGGTACTTTCCATGTTTCTTGATGGGATTCAGTCGGAAAAGTGATCGATCGGAAACTTTAAAATTAACCCTTTCCTCAATCCCCACCAACCCTCCACGGCAATACCCCGGCAGACCCAAATTCAATATTACTCTATCCAATATTCACAGCATTCTGAAAAAGACTTCCCTGGATCTGAATAAAAATAAAGTTGATGTATCAAAATTAACCGCAGATGGGTTTTTTGCTTAATCTGTATCTCCAATTATGTTGAATAGGGTGTTGGCTCTTTTGATTTTGAATTTTCCAGTTGAATTTCAAATCTGAAACTAAAAATTTATCCATACCATATCTTGTATCATGGCAAATCTTAAAAAGCCCGGACTGGTGGATGAAGCACTCGGTAATTTGTCGAATTTGACTCCTGAGCGATAAAAATGAGTGGGATTTTGAAAAATTTGATTTTATATTTTTCCATATAGTAGAATTTTTTTTAAAAGATATAATTGTCTTACATCACAACTTATAGTAATGTAATTTTTATGTATAAAAAATAATTGTGCCTTGGGATTGTTTAATTTTGCTTTTCCCCACAATTTATTTTTTTTTTGATACTCTGCTTAAAATTTAAAATGATTCTCGCTTGTTTCTCTTTTTCTTTTGTATGACAGAACCATCATAGTCAAATCGAGTTGTTCGAAAATTAGGTATAAGTTCTACTGATTTAGCAAAATATTGGGAAATGAGTTAACCAGGACACTGGGGTACGCAGTAAGCTGTGGTGAAAATATTGTTAAGAAGAATAAATACAATTTGCTTGAATACATTACTTTTTTATCAAGGTCCTGGAGCCTTCGCCCGGGCACCTGAGGCTGCAAACCAGAATTTCTCTGGATATAAAACCACGTGTTGTTTTCTGTTCCTATGCTTGTAGAGAAAAGGAGTGAGTATGGAAAAACCAAAAAGAATTTCGTTCTCAAAAAAGCTGATCGATCGAGTCGGCAATCCGTTGGAGTGGAGTACAGTCGATAAGTGCCTGCTCATCATCTGTTTTTGGGTGCTGATAGGACCATTAACGACCCTATTATTCCACTATTTTATTAGCCATCCCGAGACGGTTCCGTTCTTTGACCCTGCGTTTATGAAGAAGGTTCTGCCACTTGGCTGGGGTTTTGGGGTCGCTTGGAGCATACTTCTCGTAGTAGGTCTTCAGCTTCGGAACAGCAGACCGGAAAATAGGACGTTTGCTTATGTGACGGTGTTTTTATGGTGGAGCGAGGAAGCAATCGCCGCTGTCTGCACTGGCCCACTAACCACCCCGGCTGCTATGGTGCTTTTGGGACAAGGCTTCGTGGCGTTTCTCCTGTTCGAGATACCCATGGTTTTAGTGAGCCTCGGTTTTGCCCTGCTCCTTGTGGTAGGGTCGACTATCGCCTCACAGTATGGCCTTTTCCCATACGCGCCTCTGATGGCGGCTCCGCTTTACGATGGCG
>Ga0075120_10002768_pt1 | contig 12387 bp, 9 predicted proteins | sample AntAceMetag02UKL_FD_69792 | JGI IMG/M metagenome (GOLD analysis project Ga0075120, IMG submission 69792) | Saline lake microbial communities from Ace Lake, Antarctica - Antarctic Ace Lake Metagenome 02UKL | ecosystem: Environmental > Aquatic > Non-marine Saline and Alkaline > Saline | place... | reverse complement strand
CCCATCACCGCCGAGACGACCAAACGTCCCGCAACCTGGAAGGAAAGCTGGGCAAGCCGCCGAGGAAATAGTAAGACCTTGGCGTTGGTGGGCTGACAATTGCGATTTGCGGCACTAGTAGCAATGGTTTTGGCAGCGAGCAGTGTCGCTCAGGCTTCAGTTTTTCAGGCTGGCGGTGACCGGCTGATCGACATGCAGCAAGACGATTCTGGCTGGGATTGGCCTTTGAATGATGGTGATCTTTATGATCTCAGTGCCACAAATACCGCAGGCCCAATTGCGATGGGGTTACTTGCCTCATATCAGCAAACCGGAGACATAACTCACCTTGCGGCGGCTACTGCCGCTGGCGATTTCATCAAGGCTGTTTCGCCACCGCATTCCACGGGAAACGGCATTTTCATGCACGCATTGTCAGCTGCAACCGGCGATGCAAGCTACGCAAATGACGTAAAAGCTGAATACTATGACGCCTTGCGTGATGATGCATATGTAAGAAATGGGATTACGTACGACACTGCCGGTTTTGGTCAGTTTCTACTGGATGTACGTGGCAACCTGGCACCATGGGATATCGGTTTAGCTGCCGTGGGCGCGGCAAGACTTGGTTCAGCCCAGGCCGAGCTGGATGTATGGGGCGATAAGCTGGAAGCTGGCCTGAACAGCTGGGAAGGTGATTACAGTACGGAAGCCAGCAGTTACAGCGTTCTGGGCCTGGCTGGAGGCATATTTGGATTAGCGGCATTGGGTCAGGACCTTGATAACGCGATTTCCAGTGGCAACTACCTGGACGGTGCTCAAACACCCGAGGATCTTGCCGGTATCCTCGCTACCTATCAGGCGAGCCAAGGTGGTTTCGGTTACTATGCCGATTACCCTCTGGATGATTACACTTGCGTTCAGGCGACTGCTTACGCAATCCTGGCTTTGAACGAAGTCGATCCCGTGACATATGCTGACGAAATCAGTCTTGCCGGCAATTGGCTTGCCGGTGTTCAACTTACAAGCGGCGGATGGGGAGGAACTTGGGCAGGCACGGGAAGCGAAAACAACGAACTTACCGGCGAGGCTCTTTGGGCCTTGGATGTCGCCGTTCCCGAGCCGAGCAGCATCATCATCTGGGGGCTGTTGGGCGTTGGATGTGCGTGCGGAACCATGGATCGTCGTCGCAGACGTCGGGCATCGTAGGTGTCGGCACACTGGTCCGATAAAAAGCGACGTGATATTCACAATATCATCGACTAACTCAAACAAGCCGCTGCATCATTGTAGCGGCTTGTTTTGTTACGGGGTTACATTCGAGCATACTGCTAAACATGCTCACATTTACCGCACCTAACGTCGAATTGCATCGCCACGTTCCAAGCCCGCTCGCTAGTCCGAATTCCCTGCTTGACGAGGTTTGTGCCTGTTTGCTTTCGTATCTTGCGGCTCTTCTTCGCTGTCTTGCAGTGGCAAATTGCCATCGGCCGGAGCACTGTTTTTATGCTGAACTCGTTCGTCGGACGGATTAGACGACTGTTTGGCTTTGCCTCCATGCATCGAATCGACCCAGTCGAGATAATCCTGAATCTCATCCAGAGTCATCCCTAGAGATAGAGCTACGTCGACCGCCTCGGCACGTTCCAGAAACGAGTCAGCGTGTTCCAAAATCAACTTGGCAATTTTAGATGCCATGCGCGAAACCATGCTTACGAATGAAGCTGTGGACAAGCCGGAGAGAATACGAGAAGGTTAAACACGAAGCAACTTCAGAGATGAGGTAGAGTGAAGAACCTCATGACCGTGAACTCTCCTGCCAAGTGAATTGTATCTCTATATCATGGTTCAGGCAATAGTAATGACTCCCATAATTCAGGGGGGGACTTTCTGGAAAATGAAAGTCTGTAATTGCAACTAACCGGCAAACTCTGTGAGATTCTCAGATCCTTTTCTGTTGGGGGGGTGGCGAGGTGAATGATAATTTCCTTACCGGCCTAAGTTGCTCCAAAATAACCACTTATGATATTTGGCATCGCGAAACTATTGTTTTTCTCGCAAAAGTCCAAATGAAATCTTGAATAGAATTACTGGCTGATCGTTGACATGACCACTCTTCGTGTGTAGTCTGGAAACCTATAAGGAATGGGTCGCAAGATGCCGGTTTAAACGCATCGCATCTGAGGGGGGGGTAACTCTCTAGGCCTATGACAGAATTGAGTGTTGTACGTGTATGCTCGGTAGCATGAAATTTCATGTGATACATGGATGTAACTGTGTTGCAAGGAGGTCTTGTGTGGCAAGGAAGTGCAAGGTTCGACGGGTTGAGGCTTTTGCATGCTCCCCGAGTTCTTTGTTAGCCATACGTATCACCACTGCCGCGAGTTTTGCGAAAGCAAAGGCAACCCGGCGGGGTGAACTGCAAGTACAGCCTAATTCACCACTTACGAACAACTGGGTGCTGCAACCCATAAGCACGGAGTGCGCGATGACCGCTTAGGATGAGCCTACCGAGGTGTTTTTGACGCCAGTTAATTGCATCCAACCGCAGCTTACATCTTACAGCTTAAACACAGCAGAGAGGTTGGCGAATCAGTGAGATCTGGTTCCCTTCTTGGCAATGAGCCTTATTGTGCAACTGGTCCACCCGTATCTGGGTAAGGCCTTGTTCTCGATCAGGCAATTGTCAAACGTGCAATGTATCGAAAATTGAATATCACTGCAGCGGTCGTCCTTATCATAGGCCCACTGTTTTTATGGGCATACTGGCCGACACTTGTCGAGCTTGTCAAGGCATGGGACAGTCTTCCTGACCATTCTCATGGCTACTTGGTTGCCCCGATTGCCGCTTTATTCCTGTGGGTGCGTCGCGATCGTTTTCCCACTAAGCCTGGCACTGCGAGATGGCTGGGATTACTCTTGATCGTGGGGAGTCTCGGCGTTCGTTACATTGGCGCGAAGTACTATCTTAGCGCCATGGATGGCTGGTCGATGATAGTCTGGCTAGCTGGTGTCGTTCTTTTACTTGGAGGGCATCGAGTACTGTTTTGGGCAGCGCCTTCGATTGTCTTTATCGCCTTTATGATTCCGCTACCCTATAGTGCGGAGCGGATGTTCAGCCTGCCACTTCAAAAGATTGCGACGCTGATCAGTTGCTGGACTCTACAGTTTCTGGGCCAACCGGCCATTGCCCAGGGTAACACGATCATACTGGGACAACATCACTTGGAGGTCGCGAAAGCGTGCTGTGGATTGCGTATCTTTATGGGGATTCTTGCCTTGGCTTTTGCCTATCTGGTGATCGTGCGCTGTCCCTGGTGGCAAAAGGTGATCCTCGCTTTGAGTACGGTGCCTATCGCGCTGATAGCGAATGCAACACGGATTGTGGTGACTGGTCTGTTATATCAGTTGGCTTCGAGCGAAGCAGCCCAACATTTCAGCCACGATATGGCCGGTTGGGTTATGATTCCGTTCGCCGCACTGCTGTTTGCACTGGTTTTGTGGTTTCTGCACAACACCGTGCAAGAGGTCGAGGTTCTTGATGTGGGGAGCCTTATCGGCGGAGACGGAAAACAGGGCAACATGCTGCTGGGTGCAGAAACGCGTTCCACGGAACTCGGTAATTCCAAGATAGGTAGTGGTGACTAGCCATGTCCAAAATAGTGAAACAACTATCTAACAAAACACAAGACCCTACTAAGCCCGAGAGCAGCGGCTTCATTGCCACGCGGAAATCGCGTGTGCCTGATGCCAAGCAGAACGCGGGAATTACGCCGCAAACCGTCTTGAACGCACTGCGATACTGGTGGAAGTGGACAATACCCACAGCCCTACTGTTGAGCGTCGTGGCAGGTGTTGCGGTGTACTGGTTTTTCGTACCCAAATACGAAGCAATCGCCCAGATTCGGATTCTCATGTCAGCACCTTACCTGGCCTACACACCCGATCATACGGACGGCAAAGCCAACCAGCAGTTCGTGCAAACCCAGATTGAACTCCTTCGCAACCGGCTGGTGCTTGGCCCCGTAATCCGGCAGTCTAATATACGTCAACTCCCCGAACTGACGGAATCTCGCGATCCGATTCGGTCGCTCGCGGAGCAGATTAAGGTCGCCGCCGTGGGCAAATCCGAACTCTATCGTATTTCGCTGTGTAGTGCCGATCCCGAGGCCGCGGCCCAGACGGTCGACGCGGTCATGGAAAGCTACTTCAATTTTCTGACGAAGGACGAGAACGAAAACAGGCAGTTAATGATCGAGCTTCTCGAAGAAGAGAGTAAGCGCAGGCTGCAGAATACCATCCGGCTACGCAAGAAGTTACGAAAGTCCGCGCAGAATGCGGGCCTGGGGGGAAATATGCTCTCGCCCGCTGAAGGAAACGGTTTTGCACGGCATCCGGTAGCCGACTTAAGGGAGCGACTGACCTCGACTGAAGTGGAGAAAGAGGTCCTGGCGGCCCGGATTAAGGTTGCCGAGAAAATGGTTAGCCAACCGGTCAACGTACCGCTTTCCATGGTCGAGGAGCGATCGGATTCCGACCTGGAAATCCAGCGTCTGGAGCAGCAGCTTGCCGATCTTCGCTGGCAACGCTCCGAGGCAGCTCGGCGGCTGGTGCGTCCATCACAAAACGCACTCTGCAAACAACTCGATACGGCTATCGCCCAGACGGAACAAGCACGCAACGAATATCAGATAAAATTGCGAGAGCGGGTACGAACCGAGATCGAACAACGCCTACGCAAGCAGCGCGAAGGCAAGATAGCAGAACTCCGCACCGAGTTGCAGAGTCGCGAGATTGAGCTTGACCTTTTCAAGGAGGCGTACGAGAGCCAGTTCAGCACACTTCAAAAGGAGAGCGGCGAAAGCATCGACCTTCAGTTCCAAATGGCTGAATTGACGCGTGAGGAGGATGTGATGGAGAAGATATCGAACCGCACCATTGCCTTGCGAACCGAGCGTCGCGCTCCGGCGCGGGTCTTCAAGCTGAGCGGTGCTGAAGTGCCGCGGGAACCGTTGGAATCCATTCCGATGAAACAGATGGCGGCCGCAATGGGCGGCGCGTTTATTCTCCCCTTTGCGTTGGCGGTCTTTTGGGAACGATTGGCGCGACGTATTTCGGCCACCGAACAACTGCGGGAGAATGAGTATCCGGACATCATGGGAGAGATCTCCAAGCTACCGTCCAGAAGGGTTGGAGCTTCGGGGAAACATGTCAACATGGCCATGCAGATGTTCGAAGAGAGCATCGATGCGCTGCGAACTAACCTCATCCTCTCCCCGGATATCGGCGACGTCCGTGTCCTGGCTGTCACCAGTGCCACTAACAACGAAGGCAAAACCAGCGTGGCAACCCAACTGGCACGAAGTATCGGGCGGGCCAACCAAAAGCCGATTCTGCTAGTCGACGGCGACTTACGCTGCCCCGATCTGCATCGCATTTTCCGCATCCCATTGGGGCCGGGTCTGGCACAGGTGCTCTCCGGCGACTGCGAACTCAAAGATGCGGTTTTCGAGCAGGCGGATCCGTATGTACACGTCATACCGGCCGGAGCCACATGTGAGAATATCCATTCCTTGTTCGCCTCCGGTAAGATCGACAAATTCTTCGAGGAGGCCGCCAAGAACTACGAGTTCGTCATCGTCGACACCCCGCCGGTGCTGGCAGCCGCCGAGTCGCTGGTTATCGGGGCTGCCACGGATGGCATGCTCATCTGCGCCATGCGGAATGTGAGCCGCGGCGATCAGGTGGCCAAGGTCTGCGAACGCCTGTCCAAGACGGGAGTGCGCTCGGTCGGCACCGTTTTAAGCGGGGTTCCGTGCCGACAGTATGCATACTACAACGGCCGCTATGCTCAGCCGATCCATAGTGGGACTGCGAAATAATGGTAAATCGCAACACAATTAAAGAAAGTCAGGTATCTGAAGAAATGAGCAAAGTAGGCCGAATCAGGAAGGTCGCGAACCTTCGCATGCTTGTGAGCGCGCTTATCGTGCTGGCCATCACTCTGCCCGGAGCATATGCCTGGCATGCCTACCAGGTCCGCCGCACCTCTACCGCGTTGCTCGAACAAGCCCAGACGTTGGAGGAAGAGGGGAAATGGGGCGAGGCGGCCGGCTACCTTGATCGTTATCTGCAAGTAATGCCCAATGACATGTCGGTAATGATTCGACTGACCGAGGACTTCGACAAGTTTGCCAAAAATAAATCAGATCAGAAGATTAGTGCGATCCAACGGTATCAAATACTGCTGGGAAAGATGGGAGATGCGCTCCCTGCCGAGCAGACTCGCTTGAAATCTCGTCTAGTCACTTTGCTACTAGAGACTAGGCAGCCTCGATATACAGAAGCGGAGACACTGGCCGAAGATCTTATAGAGAGCGACAATGAAAACCCCGCTGCCTGGCGAGCCAAGGCTTTGACTCTCTACAATCATCATCAAACCGGAACACTGCCCGCTGAACTGAAATCGGTTGGTTCGGTGTCGGAGGGGTTTGAGCGGGCGGTCAAGTTGAACCCCACGGACACGGTCCTTAATCGGCGCTTGGCGAGAATCTACCGCGAGGGGGACCGGGAATTGCTGGCTGAAGATTTGACAGAGGATGAACGCAAGCAAAAGGCGGACGCACAAATCGATGCCCTGGTCAGCGCGAGCCCCGATGATGCTAATGTTTATTTTATACGCTACAGATATCGCAGAATCTACCAACTTGATGGAGCTGAAGCGGACTTGAAGCGTGCAATAGAGCTTGGACCGGATAACTTCGATGTCCTCATTGCTGCTGGAGAGGCCGCCCAGTCTGAGGCGCGCCGATTGCGTAAGTCACGAAAATTGCCCAAGGTCGAGGCCGAAGCGAAATACAAGGAAAAATACAAGCAAGCGGACCAACACTACAGGCAAGCAATCGAGATCAAACCGAAATTAAGGATGGGCTACGTTCGCTTGGGAAACCTTTACCGGGAACAGTCGCAACTTGATGATGCTATTTCCACTTGGAGAGAAGGCCTGCAGAGAAGCAGCGAACAAAGTCTTGAACTGAATAAACTGAATACGCTGCTCGCAGATGTACTTATCGAAAGTGGTCAAACGGAGCAAGCCGAAAAGGCCCTGGACCGGATCGATGGAGAACTCAATATCAAACGGCAGCGTGCATATACTCCCCTACTGAGCCTCTGGGAAGCCAAACAGAATCTCCGCCGTGGGCGATGGCATCTCGCCAAGGGCGAATTCGCCGAGGCGATTCCGCTGTTGCAACAGACAACCATTGATCCGGAAGGTTCACCCGAGGAAGCCGCACTCGCGGCGCAAGCTTGGCTCATGACGGGTCGTGCGTTCGGGGCGCTGGGCCAATGGGAGGAAGCCGCCCAGGCCTACGAAAAGGCAATTCAGGTACAACCTGAATACGCTATTGCGTACAAGGAGGTAGTTGCCGCGTGGCTTAAGGCTGGCCAGGCTGATCGGGCAACCAAAGCCCAAGAAAAACTGGAACGGCTGCATGCTTCCAATCCTAAGGATCCGCGACCTCTGCTTGTGCTGGCCGATCTGGCACTCCGTCAGAGTGACTACAAGAGCCTGGAAAAGTGGGAAACGCAACTCAAACTGGCAGAAGGAGAGAACGGTTCTGCTTGGAAGTATTACCGTGCCCGACGTCTCCTCGTAAAAGCAAAAGACAGCCGAGATCCGCTTCTCAAAGAGGCCAGTGATCTCGAAGCGAAAATTCGAGTCGTGAAGTCCGAGTGGTCGGGCACCTTCCTCTTGGCCGGCCTCATTGCCGAACGTAAGGGGGAGCTAGACGGTGCGATTGCTGCATATGGTCGGGCCATGGAGTTGGGCGACCGTTCTGTATTCATCTACGAGCGACTGGTGCGTCTTCTGATAGGCGCGGGACAAATCGAAACGGCGGAAAAGCTCCTGGCTGCAATTGCCAGTTGGATACCTTTGTCCAATGATCTGACGACCGCCAAGATGATGATCTACTCGCAACAAGGAAAGCCCGACGCCGTCCTCGAAGTCGCTAAAAAAGCCCTCGCAGCCCGCCCCAATGATCCCAAGCAACACCTCCTGGTCGGCAGGCTATTTGAGTCACAAAAGAAGCCTGCTGAGGCAGAGGACGCTTTCCGAAAAGCCACGGAGTTGGCACCTGACAACCTGATTGTCCTGGGTGAGTTGTTCCGGTTTTATGTCGCCTCGAAACAACAGAAAAAAGCGGAGCAGGTGCTTGCGACGATAGCCGCCAATGACAAGTTGGACGAAGTGTCAAGAACGCTTGCCGTTGCCACATGCCACCAACTCCTGGGACGCTTGAAGGAGGCCGAAACTGCCTATCGCAACGCCATCAAGATAGCCCCGGACAATCTCGTCGTTCAGGGACGCTTCATCCGTTTCCTACTGAAACAGCCGGTGAAGGAGAAGTGGGAGGAGGCGACAAGAATATTGGAGAAGCTGGCCGAGAAAAATCCGGACTCCGCGCCTACTCGTCGCGCCCTGGCTCGCGTTAAGGCATCGATGGGGTCGGCTAAAGATCGCAAAGAGGCGAGTGATCTTCTCGCGACACTTGCAGATAACCCCGAGCAAGCAACCGACGCCGATCATCGCGACCTCGCCGGTCTGTACGAAAGTCAAAATGATATCGAGTCTGCTCGCAAGGAATATCTCAAGCTCGTCGACCGCGACAATGCACCCCCGCGGGACATCGCCTACTACGTACACTTCCTACTGAGAAACAAATTGGCGGCCGAGGCAGCCCCCTGGCTGGACCGACTGGAGAAGCAGGCCCCGGAAGACGCCGGAATCGTGGCGTTGCGCGTCCGTTGGCTCCATGCTCAAGGCCGAGAAGACGAAATCGGGGACCACGTTGAGAAGATGGTCGAGCGACTTCTCAAAACGGCTGGTGACGACCAAAACAAACAGATGCAAATCTTCGGGGCGGCTGGCAACCTCTATGTCACCGTCGGGCAGTTCGCCGCGGCGGAGAAACACTTCAGAAAGGTTCTGAAAAAGTCACCACAAGCTATTATCCCACTTTCCAATACTATTGCCAAGCAAGGGCGGCGATTAGAGGCTCTCAAGCTCTGCGTAGAGGCTGACAAGAACAACAGCTCACCCTACCCGGCGATTGCCATAAGTTCCATCCTGATGAGTGCCAAATCTAGCGAGGAGGAACTTGCCCTCGGCGAACCGATATTGAATAAGGCCGTCGAGACCTACAAGGACAATGCCATACTCCTTTCCAATATCGCAGTCCTGAGGATCACTCAAGGACACACAGGCAAAGCGGCTGGCATTTATCAGAAGATGCTCGACTCGCAACCAGAGAACACGATGACGCTGAACAATCTGGCTACGATTTATGGAGAGGATCCCGAGACACGCGAGAAGGGCCTTGAACTAATCGGCCGCGCGATCGAGATTGCCGGCCCGCAACCCAATCTTCTGGACACCAAGGCGACGATCCTTCTATACAACGACAAGCCCTCAGCAGCAGTCGAACTTCTGGAAAAAGCCACGACCGCGGCCAATCCAGACCCACGTTACTTCTTCCACTTAGCCCTGGCGCATCAGAAGTCCGGCAATTTAGACAAGGCGAAAGAAGCATACGGGAAAGCCGAGAAAAGCGGATTAAAAAACCATATTATGACCACCAAGGATCTTGAGTCACTGGCCCAGCTTGAACGAGATCTGAAGAAGAAATAAGAAATAATGGACGAGTGGGACTATCGTCTCGGACAACATGAAGAAATCACTTAATATTACAGTCGCAACGATCCTGGTGGCCGGTCTTACCGTGGCTTCTGGGGTGCTCCAGGGTGGACTCACAAACCGCTGGGGTGCGCCGCCCGCCATGTTAGACGCTGCGGAACAACTTAAAGGTGTTCCGATCCAGGTTGGCGACTGGCAGATGCAGAGCGAAGAGGAAATGGGCGAGACCACCATAAACATGCTCGAGTTAGCCGGCTATGTCAATCGAGTCTACGTCAACGAAACGACCGGGCAGACCGTGCATGTCGCTGTGCTACTTGGCCCAGCCGGCCGAATCTCGGTCCATACTCCCGAGATATGCTACTCGAGCCGAGACTACAAGCAGAAAGATCAGCGCCAGCGAACCCCAATTCCGACAAAGAAGTCTGCTGACGAGCCGGAAGACTTGTGGCGTCTCACATTCGAATCGCGAGATGTCTCAAGGCACATCGTCTGCGTGTACTATGGCTGGACTCGGGGAGAGCAGTGGTCGGCGACCGAAGGCCCCCGCTGGGAATACGCTGGTTCACCCTACCTCTATAAGATTCAGTTATCAACCCAACTACCTCCCGGAGTGCCCCTCGAGGAAACCGATACATGCAAGGACTTCCTTGTCGATTTTCTTCCCGTGTTAAAGCAGTATTTGGTGGTCCAATGATTTTTGGCAACATGTTATATAACCCACCCAATCAATTTGAAGGGATGGCAAAATGGTTGTAATGCGTGACAGTAATAAACAATCGCAACGCATAGGCAAAGTGACTATCCGTAGTCACCACCCATCGACAACAGTGTGCGATGTCGATTCCCCCTCTTGTTCAAAATATCTTTCGTGGAAGAGTTTTATCGATTGGATGCTGGCCATCATTCTTCTGGTTCCGCTACTGCCTGTCATCGGGATACTGATGGCCATTGTCCGCTTGACGTCGCGCGGTCCCGGACTATTCCGACAAACACGGTCGGGCAAGAACGGTCAGCCCTTCACGATGTACAAGATTCGCACCATGACATGCAATGCGGAAGCCCAAACCGGTCCCGTCTGGGCCAGAATCAACGATCCGCGAATTTCAGCGGTCGGGCATGTTCTTAGAAAATTGCATCTCGACGAACTTCCACAGTTGTTCAATGTCCTTAAGGGCGAGATGTCGCTGGTCGGACCACGCCCCGAGCGCCCCGAATTTGTCCACGTGCTGGCGGACAAGATTCCCGGCTACCGGGGCCGCCTGATGGCCAAGCCTGGAGTTACCGGCCTTGCTCAACTGAATCTTCCTCCCGACAGCGATATAGACAGCGTCCGCCGCAAACTCGTACTCGATCTGAAATACTTGCAACAGGCGGCTCTCTTCCTTGATCTTCGTATCATCCTTTGCACAGGTTTCCGTGTCTTCAAGCTATCTGAAGGAATTACATTGAGGCTTTTTGGCCTACAACGTTCGATCGACGAGGAAAAGCTTGACCGTCACCGACCGCCGGTCGACGACTCATCTGCCCACACCCCGGTTCGCCGGGTCCACCCGGCATCCGATGCCTCGTTCAAAGACACCTGCACGCTCTCCCTCTCCGAGACTCTCGTCAATATCCCGAAAAACTTGGCCGAGGAGTTGGAAGTTGAGGAATTGGACCTGGAAGACCCAGCAGTACAACGGTGCTTGCAACGCACCCTGCACCGTTCCTGCGAGGAAACCCAACAGTGTTTACCGCATAACGACGAACTGGTTGCCCAACCCGCCCTGGTCCCAGGTAATGGGCAAACTCCATCTGCCGCAACCCGCCCAAAACCAAGGTGATGGGCGGACACCGCCTGTCGCAACCGAAAACAACACTCTAACTACGACTCTGTGAATATTTTTCGCGGCGAAAGCTCCAATAAAGTAACGGTCTCTCTGCTATCTGCTTTGCATGTGGCGGCTGTCGGCTGCTAGCATGCTACCTCTTAACGACAAGATCCTGAACGCCTTCAGCGTCGACGTGGAAGACTACTTCCAGGTCTCGGCCTTCGAGCATCTGATCGACCGGTCCGCTTGGCCCAGCCATCAGGTCCGTGTGACTCAGAGCACGCGTTGCGTTCTCGACTTGCTCGACGTAATACTGAATCTTCCGAAACTCAAGACTCACAGAAAAGTCGGAGTCACGGGTGCGATCAAGAACATCGTTGGGTTAAATGGCAGCAAGGCATATTTGCCGCATCATTGTGTAGGAGGAAGTGCGATGCGAGGTGACTGCTATCGCGGACTAGCGCCGCTGAAGCGAGTGGCTGAGTTTTTCATCGATCGCGCAAATAGGAACATTGGCGCTGGTTTCTATTGCTACTGGATCAGGGCAACTCATGCGTGTTTGTCGATACATCGACGTCTTGCGAGAGATACGGAAATGGAGGGGGGGTGGTCTGGCAATGACACCTCCTGGCGAATGGTACTGGACCTTAACAGACTTTTGCTGTACGGGCGCCCAGATGGTTCGCTATCGGAGACCCCGCTACGCACGGTGTTTTCCTTGACAGACGCAATAGTCGCCGGAGAACGTTTCGGTCCTTTGGCCCCCGAGCCCATCAGGCTAGTGCTTTGTCAAGTTATAATTTTGGGGTAGAGCGATTTAAGTTTTTTCCTGGCATCTTTGATTCTGAATTGCCAATCGACTCCACGTTGCTTCTTGTTGGAATGGTCGGACCAGTG
>Ga0075120_10002763_pt1 | contig 12403 bp, 11 predicted proteins | sample AntAceMetag02UKL_FD_69792 | JGI IMG/M metagenome (GOLD analysis project Ga0075120, IMG submission 69792) | Saline lake microbial communities from Ace Lake, Antarctica - Antarctic Ace Lake Metagenome 02UKL | ecosystem: Environmental > Aquatic > Non-marine Saline and Alkaline > Saline | place... | reverse complement strand
CGGGTTTGACCGGGTTATTGATGTCTGGGGAGCAGATCACCATGGCTATATCAAAAGAATTGATGCCTCTGTGGTTGCCTCAGGAAGAAAAAGCAAACAATTTGAAGTGATATTGGTCCAGCTGGTGAATCTGCTGAGAGGCGGCAAACCCTTTCAGATGTCCAAAAGGGCTGGTGACTTTGTCACATTAAAAGATATTGTTGATGAAGTGGGCAAGGATGCTGCAAGGTTTATTTTTTTAAGCCGCAGTTATGATTCCGGTCTTGATTTTGATCTGGAACTTGCCAAGCAGAAAAATTCAGATAATCCGGTTTATTATGTCCAATATGTCCATGCCAGAATCACGGGGATTCTGTTAAAGGCAAAACAGGAAAATATTATTCAGGATATTGATTTTAATAAGGGTGAAAATCTGAATTTACTGGATGCTTTTGAAGAAATTAATCTTATAAAAATTCTGGATACATTTAAGGCCAATGTGGAAAAAAGTGCTCAAACATTGCATCCACATGTGATTTTTACATATCTGATGAGTCTTGCATCTGTATTCCATGGTTATTATAACAGGCACAAGGTCATTACAGACAATCGGGAATTAACCCTGGCCAGGTTAAGCCTTGTTTTAGGCGTAAAAAAAGTCATTAGAAACGGGTTGACACTTCTTGGGGTTAATGCACCTGAAAGAATGTAAAAATGATATCCTTTAAAGGGATTTTAAAATATTTAATTTACATATTTATTGCCGGATGGATGTTTTTATTGGGCATCATGGTAGGGCGAGGCACTTCTCCTGTAACTTTTGATACCCATGAATTTCAAAAAAGGCTTGAAATCATTGCCAATGAATTTGGGGAAAAAAAAGACGTCCCCCAAAAAATGGATCTAAAATTTTATGATGTCCTGGATAGACCTGTGCGGGAAGAAAGTGTGCTTTCTAAAAATAAACGTTTGGAAATTATGCCTAAAAAAGAAATATCTGAAACAGATTTGCCTGAGACTGAATTACCTGAAACAGAAACGCTGGGAAAGAAAACAAGTGTTACCCCGGATATCCTTCCACCAAAGATCAGCAGAAAAAAATTAACGTTTAAAAAGAGGACTCAAAAGGTCCCGGCAGATATTGGAGCAAATGAACCCCTTAAAACAGACAAGGGAATATACACGATTCAGATTGCAGCCTATAAAGAGTTTAAAGATGCTATTTCTCAAATGGTATTGCTTGATGAAAAAGGATTTTCTTCCTACCGCGAAAAAGGTGAAAAAAATGGCGTTGCCTTTTACAGGGTGAGAACGGGTTCCTTTGCAAATTGGGAAGAAGCTGAAAAAATGAAAGAAAAATTAAATAAAGCCAGGATTAAGGCCCAGATCATAAAAATGGCTCATAAAAATGGCTTATAAAAAAGGATGATGATGAAGATATCAACAGATGAAGTGGCAAAGATTGCCCACCTTGCTCGACTGGAGGTTGATGCCTCGCAAAAAGAGGAAATGGCTGAACAGCTGAGCCATATCCTTGGATATATTGATAAACTCAAAGATGTAGATGTTGAAGGGGTCAAGCTTTCTTCAGGGGCCGCAGTCATGAATAATGTGTTAAGAGAGGATGAAGTGAAAGTATCACCAGGTCCTTGTGTAACCCTTGCCAATGCACCGCAAAGGGATGATGATTTTTATATTGTTCCCAGAATTGTTAAATAATGGGGTTGTCAAAAACCTTCACAGGTATGAGAGAATAAGGAAAAGATAGAATGGAATACCACGAACTGACCATTGAAAAAGCTGGAAAATTGCTTTGTGACCATCAAATTTCTTCTTTTGAGTTGACTTCTGCCTTGCTTGATCGCATTGAAAAATATGATGATGAAATCAATGCATTTATAACTATTGATAAAACCATGGCTCTTGAACAGGCCAGAAAAGCTGACCAGGATATTTGCGACAACAACATTTCGCCATTAACGGGTGTGCCCATTGCATTAAAGGACCTTTTGTGTACCCGGGGAATAAAAACAACCTGCGGATCACAGATTCTTAATAATTTTATTCCGCAATATGATGGTACCATTGTTAAAAAATTAAAGAAAAATGGTGCTGTCATTATTGGCAAAACCAACCTGGACGAGTTTGGCATGGGGTCTTCAACTGAAAATTCTTCTTATAAAATCACGACAAATCCCTGGAACAAAGCCTATGTGCCCGGTGGTTCAAGCGGGGGATCTGCTGCAGCCGTGGCAGCCGGGTTTTGCTGCGCCGCCCTTGGGACGGATACGGGGGGTTCCATCCGCCAGCCATCCTCCCATTGTGGGGTGGTGGGTCTTAAGCCCACCTATGGCAGGGTATCCCGGTTTGGACTGGTTTCCTATGCCTCTTCCCTTGATCAGATCGGCCCCATCACTAAAGATGTTAAAGATTCAGCAATATTGTTGAATATCATATCTGGAAATGACAAAATGGATTCCACCAGTGCAAAGGTTGATGTGCCTGATTTTACCAAAGCCTTTGATCTATTTGAAAAGGGTTCCTTAAAAGGAATGACAGCAGGAATTCCAAAAGAATATTTGTGTGTTGACGGCATTGACCCTGAAGTTGAAAATGTCTTTAATGATGCCAGGCGGATTCTTGAGGATCTGGGGGTTGAAATTAAAGAAATATCTTTGCCCCATACTGATTATGTTGTTGCAGCCTATTATATTATCGCGCCCAGTGAAGCCAGCTCCAATCTTGCCAGATTTGACGGGGTTAAATATGGTTTCAGGGAAAAAGGGTGTGATGATCTTATTGATATGTATAAAAAAACCAGATCAAAAGGGTTTGGCCCGGAAGTAAAAAGAAGAATCATGATCGGGACCTATGCGCTTTCAGCCGGTTACTATGATGCTTATTATGGAAGGGCCTCAAAGGTTCGAACTCTGATCATGGAGGATTTTTCAAAGGCCTTTGATGCCTGTGATTTTATCCTGTCTCCTGTGGCTCCTGCTCCTGCATTTAAGATCGGTGAAAAAATGGATGATCCCTTAACCATGTATTTGACAGATATTTTTACGCTTTCTGCCAACATGGCAGGTATTCCAGGGATATCCGTCCCGGCAGGCTTTTCTTCGGCAGGACTTCCCATAGGCATCCAGATGATGTCCAGACGATTTGATGAATTGTCGCTTTTAAGGGCAGGCTATGGATTTGAAAAGACAATTAAGTTAGATGTGAGATGTGAGATATCACATCTAAATAGTGCCTGACCGAAAACTCCGTGTTTGGGCGAAAAGTTGCCCATATACAAGGCGCAAAAAATCTTGAACCCGGAGTGTACTACTGTACATGAGGATTTCAGGATTTTGCAGCAACGCAGTAGATGGGTGAGTTTTTGTTCAAACACTAAATAAGGAGATAAATTATGTCAACATTGCAACCCAAGACAGAGCAATTGAAAAACGCAATCAAATGGATTTCAGAGAAGCGAAAGGAAAATCCTGATATTAAACTTTCCAAATTAGTTGATGATGCAAGCTTTCAATTTGATTTAAGCCCGAAAGATTCCCAGTTTTTGTTAAGGTTTGTAAAGAATGACGACCATTAGAATCCTGCCTGAAATCCTTTCCAATCAGATTGCAGCAGGTGAAGTGGTACAAAGGCCGTCCTCCATTGTTAAAGAGCTGGTTGAAAACAGTATTGATGCCGGTGCCACAAGTATAAGTGTGGAAATTGAAAAAGGGGGGAAATCTTTAATCCGGATTTCAGATAACGGCTGCGGTCTTTCAAAGGACGACGCGCTTTTATCCATTGAAAGGTATGCCACAAGTAAAATATTTACCAAAGAAGACCTTTTTTCTATCTCAACCATGGGATTTCGGGGAGAGGCCCTTCCTTCCATTGCATCCGTGTCAAAATTTACCCTTGTGACAAGAACCCTAAAATCTGATATTGGAACAAAAATTGATATTGTGGGCGGTAAAATAAGGGATGTGTCTGATGCAGGAGCGCCCGTTGGAACCATGGTGGAAGTGAAGAATCTTTTTTTTAATACGCCAGCGCGAAAGAAATTTTTAAAATCCGATAATACTGAAACAAGTCATATTGCCGATATGATATCTGGCATGGCCCTTGGAAATTCTCATATCCAGTTCAGATTGTTTTTAAACAAGCACCTGACAAAGAACTTTTCATTGTCTGATGATCTGTTCCAGCGATCTATAAATGTACTGGGAAAAGATGTTTCCAAAAATCTTTACAAGATAAAATTTTCAGATGATTTTATGGATATAAAAGGGTTTGCTGTTCATCCAAAGGTTTGTCGCAGCAGTTCTTCAAAGATTTTTCTTTTTGTGAACAACAGGCTGATTTATGACAGGGGACTTGTTTCTGCCATTTTTCAGGGGTATAAAGGAAGACTGATGAAAGGCAAATTTCCTTTGGCTGTCCTGTTTATTCAAATTCCCTTTGATCAGGTGGATGTAAATGTTCATCCTTCCAAACGTGAAATCAAGTTCTTTAATCCGCAAAAGGTCTACCAGGCTGTAGCACAGGAAATAGGGAAAACGCTTTTAAAATCCCAAGAAAATTTTACAGGGCCTTTAAAATCCAGAGCAATTGAGAATAGGTCGCAGGATCTGTATCAAGGCAGCACAAAAGAAAGTGTAAAGGATTCTTTTCATAAAGTTGAGCAATCTGTCTTTGAATGGGGTATAGATTCAAGCTCAAACCAAGCTCAAAAAGAAAAACCTATTGACGAGAAGGCCAAAACTTTTCCGCCTTCTCTTTATTCCTTTTTAGAACCCAATACTTTGAAAATACTGGGCCAGGTGATGGGAACTTATATCCTGGCTGAATCTGAAGCAGGGTTGATGATGATTGACCAGCATGCAGCCCATGAAAGGATTGTTTATGAGTCCTTAAAAAAAAGATATCTTTCCCTTGAAGTGATAAGCCAGAATTTGATGGTTCCGGAAATCCTGGAATTCAATTTTAAGGAATCAGATATCCTTGTTGATATTTCCAGGGATCTGGCCGGTCTTGGTATTATTATCGAGCCTTTTGGCAAAAATACATTTGTAATAAAATCCATCCCGTCCATCATCGATGAACGAGAAGTAAAACCCATCATAATAGAAATCATAGAAAAAATTCTTAAAGATAAAAATGATTTTTCAAAAGAAAACTGGCTTGAAGAATGCCTGGTTTTGATGTCCTGCCACAGCGCTGTCCGGGCAAATAAATCTATGAATATAAAGGAAATGGAAAAACTTCTTGAAGATCTTGAAAAATGTGATAACCCAATGCATTGCCCCCATGGAAGGCCGACCATGATAATTATGAAAAAAAGTGAAATGGAAAAGCTGTTTAAAAGGGTTGTATGAGTGACATAGATGGGTTATAAATAAAAATTCATATTACAAGATATTACAAGTTTTGACAAAATTTTAATATGTTTCATTCGGTTGTATAGGGGAATAAGGGCAACCCTTTTTCTAAGAATAAATAAAAGGAGTTTGGTTTTGAAGACTAAAAAGAATTTTAATAAGGGTTTATATTTAATTTTTGTTTTAATAATTTGGGGGCTGATGTCTGGCAATCCCTGTTTTTCCAAAGAGACACAAAAAGTAGCGGTCCTTCCATTTACAGTGAATGCCCAGCAGGATCTGATGTTTTTGCAAAAGGGGATCTTTGACATGTTTTCATCAAGGATTTCCTATGGAGATGAGGTTGTGGTCCTGACCCGGGAAATTCTTGAGAACAGTCTTGGCAATGCTGTCTCTTCTTTTTCTATAACTCAGGGTGTAAATGAATCAAAAGCAAAAGAACTGGGTAATTTTTTGAATGTGGATTATGTGCTTTTCGGAAGCCTGACGCTTTTTGGTAACAGCATGAGTCTTGATGTTAATATGGTAGATATAAAAAATAATAATCCCTCGCTTACCTTTTTCAGGAAGGGCAATGAAGCCGGTGCTGTCATCCCGGAGCTTGATAAAATTGCAGAAGAGATTAATTATAAAGTGTTTGGACGGGAAACACTCCAGTTCCAATCTCAAAAGGCCATGCAAAAGTCTTATGCCGGGGAAGGGGAAACCTATGCAAACCCGCTTAAAAAATTTCAAACCCTTTTATCTGTTAATGGCACCTTGAATGGTGTTGCCTTGGGAGACCTTGACGGCGACAAAAAAAATGAGATTGTTGTTATCCATGACAGAACCATCCAGATTTTTAAATACGCGTTTAACGGAAAGATCAACCTGGTTCAAAAAATTGAAGAGGATCCAGTAACCATGAGTATTGTGGGTGTTGATGTAGCAGATATTAATAAAAACGGGTATGCAGAAATTTTCATTACCCGGATTAACAACAGTCAGCAATCTGTTTCGTCCTATGTTGTAGAATACGACGGCAGAAAATATATAAAAGGGGAAACAACATATTCCTGGTACTTAAGAGTGATAAAAGATGCCAAAGGCAATTCGGAATTGTTTGCCCAGGGGCACAGTAAAAAGGGTCCCTGGGTCCCTAAAGATGTCTTCAAGGTAGACTGGCATAATAATATGTATGTTCCTGGAACAAAGGTGAGAGTTCCAAAAGCCGGATTTTCTGTGTTGAGTATGGCATCCAAAAATATAGGGAAAGAGGCTGGAACTTATTTTTACATAAATGAGAAGGGCCAGATTGTTGCCTTTAACAATTCAGGTAAAATTGACTGGTCCAGTGATAAAGGATATGGGGGAAGCCTCCTTTTTTATAAGATCCCTCAGAATGAATCCAATGCCCTATATGCGAATGAATATAAATTTTTTCAGCCCAAAAGTGTTGTCCATGATAGGGATGCTGATGGTAAGTTTGAAATGTTTGTCATAAAAAATTATGAATCATCTGGCAATTTTTTTAAAAATACAAGAGTATATAAAAAGGGCAGTATTGAAATTTTCAATTTGAATGAGCTGGGTCTGACCTTTGATAATGCCCCAAAAAAATTCCCCGGCCCTGTAACCAGCATTGATATCGGGGATTACGATAATGATGGAAAAGCGGAATTGCTTGTGACAATGCAAAAAAAAGAAAGTAACATTCTTTCCAGGGGTTCAAAAAGTATACTTGTTGTATATGACTTAGACTAAATTAATTATTGTGCCGGTTTCTGTAAAGGGAGTGGCTGATAAAATAGCAGCAAACAGCGTTTCAGGGTGTGACTCCTGAGTCCCTTATGTGGTGATTATAACCGTGAAACGCTGTTAAAATTTCTCCACTATTAATCATTTTGAAAAATTTTTACCCGTTGGAAAATAGCTGAAAAGTCTTGGGTTTCTTATGACCGAATTTTCCGGTTATGGAATACTTTTTTTCAGACACTGAAGCCGGAAAGCCGTGTAAAGGACGAAGTTACTATAAATCTGTTCTGGTAGGTGTCGATGAGATTGGATATACCCCTATCATACGTGAAGAATGCAATTTGTTCTTTCGTTTTATTGCAACCAGGTATGAAAGAACCCGCACGATTATTACGTCCAATAAGGCTTTTACCGATTTGGACTGAGCTGTTCCATGATTCCATTATTGTAACAGCAATCCTGGACCGGTTACTTCACCATAGTACTGTGATCAACATCAAAGAAAACAGCTATCGATTGAAGGGGAAAATGGAAAAAGGTGAGTGGGCAGCTCCTATAAAAGTATAAGGCCAAATTGGCGCCGGCGATAATACCATAGGTATAATTCACAGTTTTTGGATATTTATTCCCTTGAATTTAAACGCTCATTTTTTATACAACTGTATTTTTGATGAGCTTGCATGGGAAATATTGTGAGTATTTGTGCAGAGTTTGGTTTTTTTTGTTAAAGTAAATTGTTGCTGGTCGGATAAACAAAAAAATGGGGTTGGCTAATCAAAGCCAACCCCATTCATAATTTAAGCAATATTATTTAAATATTAAAATAAGTTTGCTTAGAAACTAACGCCTAACTGAAAAGTAGTTACAACAGCGGCATCATCAGGTGTAGTGTCCTCATAATCAGGAGCTACGTAAGAAATACCGGCTGAAAGTGTTACAGCAGGCATCCAGGCATAATCAGCATTGGCAATGGCATAAAGTTTGCTGTCAAGGGTGGTTTTCTCTTTATCATTTGGCGCAACATAACCAAGTTTTCCGTAAAGAGTCAAGGCTTCTGAAGCAGCAAACTGAATATTTCCAACAATACCCATGGCACCAGCACCACCAGCAGGATCAAATACAGCACACCCAGGAGCTAGGTTGTTATATCCTAAAGAGCCTGCAAAATCCAAAACTACGAAGTTAGCATCATCTTGAACAGAATTTGCCTGCGCTTCATTAGCAGCAACATCATCGGCCCAGAGAATGGTTAATCCACCTTTAAAAGTTTCAGAAAAAGGTGCGCTTAAAGTTGCATGAAACTGAGTTCCGGCCCACGATGTTGTCGCATTAACATCACCACTAAAACTAACCAATTCACCTTGAAGTGTAACGCCACCCATGGGAGCTACAAAGTGTGCTCCAACACCGTTTTTATCATAACCGGTTGCTTCGTTTTTTTGAGTTGCATAATGAAATCCACCTGAGAACACGTCACTGCCGTAATTAAGGCTTACAGCGTAGAGATCTGTATCATCGTTGAGAAGGTCGTCAGTAGCCGTGTTACCGGTTGCTCCACCTTCAGATTCTTTACCATAGTAAAGTGACAAAGTTACAGGTTTCATGGCGAAATCAGCTTGGATACCCTGCATCTGATAACTCCAAATAGTGCCGAGTCCTAGGTTAGGTTCGATAAGACCAATTAGTAAGTTCATCGGACCTTGTTTAAGATTAACTGTTGCACGGTCAATCATGACCACGCCACTGCTATCTGCAATACCGGCCACACCTAACTGACCCCCTGGTCTGTAACCATCGCCCCAAGCTGTTTCAGCAAAATCACCGCGAAGTTCAGCGCTTACATTGTCATTTACTGCCCATTTAAAAGATACTCTCATTCTTTGATCAAAGTATTCACTTTTTTGACCCGCTCCTGGATCACTACTGACTGCTTCAAAACGGTAGTGACCGCCTGCAGAAAAGTCGGACGCTATTACCGGAGTAACAGAAAATGCTGCGATAAGGGTAATCGCAAGTACTAATGCTAATTTTTTCATCTTTTTTTCCTTTTAAAAAAAAGTTTGCGTTAAATTTTTATTGTACTCCTTTTAAATACAATAAAAAAAGTTAAATTGAGCCTAATCTTTAAAAACGTTAAGAGCCTTTATTTCCAGGCATCCCTCCTTTCTTTTGAGATTAATGCTATGCATGATAAATCATAAACCAGGGTAATAGTCAATGGGAAAATACCATTTTAGTTGTTTTTATTAAAAATAAGGATGAAACAGGGCAAATTACCAGATTTTCCACCAGGGTTTTTCCTTGTCATTCAAAGAATTAGGAATGGGCATCATACGTTCAGGATTCATTCGCTGTAATTCCTCTTCAGTGATGATATTGTCTTTTTCAAATTTTTCATAGGAAACAGTTGTCCGATTAAACACCTTTTTATTAATTTTGGCAGCAACAATATCAATTCTTGAGATAACCTTGGCAATCGTTTTCGATTGCCCGTAAAAGGTCAGAAAGGATTTTTCTTTTAAGTCATAAACCTTTGTATCAATACTATACGCACCTGAAAAGTGGGTGACTATGCCAGTGATCACATAATCGGCATTTGTTTTTTTGCCAAGTTCAATTATGGCCTTGCTTTCTGAAGGTTCGGTAATGTCGGAAAATTCTTTTATTACAATGCTTGTTTTAACAATTGCTACATTGTCTTTCCATGACAATCTTGAGTGGAGCATGTTCAAGATTCCTGATGTGATATATGAAATATCTGTCTGCGAGTTTGTTTCAAATGGGATAATCGCAATGGTTTTTATTTTTTTTGATTCTGCCAAACCAGAACTAAACGGAATCAGAATGAATAAGATTAACAATAAAAGGCGCTGTTTTATTAAAAATTTTAACGGGTTCACAATAAGCTCCATGTTATAGTTTGGTTTTCAATAATTGGGTGATGATTTTGGGATCAGCTTTGCCCTGGGTTTTTTTCATTATTCTTCCCATAAAAAAGGAAAAAAGTTTGGTTTTACCATTCCTGTATGCATCCACTTCATCCGGGTTTTCATTGATGATGTTTTCGACCATTGTTTCAAGTTCAGATGAATCTGAAACCTGTTCAAGACCTTTTTCCCTTACAATAATTTCCGGGTCTTTTTTTGTCTCAACCATTTCATCAAAGACAATTTTTGCAGCATTGGCATTGATTTTTCCGGTTTCAATCAGTGTTAATAATTTTGAAAAAGCAATGGCTGAGACAGGCGAGTGGTAAATTGATATCCCTTTGCTGTTCAGCATGGCCAAAAGGGTGGTCATAATCCAGTTGGCGGCCTGTTTTTTGTCTTTTAAAGGTTTTGATGCTGTTTCAAAAAAATCAGCAAGATCAATGGAGGAGGTTAACACTTTGGCATCATAGTCACTGAGTTTATAATTTTGTATAAACCTTGACATTTTTGCGTGGGGAAGTTCGGGCATGGTTTTTTTGACTTCCTGTATCCATTGATCATCAACAATTAGCGGTACAAGATCTGGATCAGGAAAATATCTATAGTCATGAGCTTCTTCCTTGCCACGCATGGAAGTTGTTTTGTTTCTTAAAGGGTCCCATAGTCTTGTCTCCTGGATCACCTGTTTTCCTTCTTCTAATACATAGGTCTGCCGTTCAATTTCATAAAGGATCGCTTTTTCTACATTTTTAAAGGAATTAAGGTTTTTGAGTTCTGATCGTATTCCAAACTCTTTTTGTCCCCTGGGTCGAAGGGATATATTGGCATCACATCTGAAACTTCCCTCTTCCATGTTGCCGTCACAGACATCAATATATTTCAGGATGGCGTGCAGTTTTCTTAAATAGGCGCCTGCCCCCTGGGCTGTCCTAATGTCCGGTTCGCTGACGATCTCGATTAAGGGAACCCCGGTTCTATTTAAATCCACCATGCTTCTTGCCCTTGCAGGATCATGGATAAGTTTGCCTGCATCTTCTTCCATGTGAATTCGTGTAATGCCTATTGTCTGGTTACCATTTATCTCAGTTTCAATTTCAAGAAATCCATGTTCAGCAATGGGGGCGGCATATTGTGATATTTGATATCCTTTGGGAAGATCTGGATAAAAATAATTTTTCCTGTCAAACCTGCTTTCCTGATTGATTTTGCAATTTGTGGCAAGAGCCGCTTTAATGGCAAAGGTGACCGCCTTTTTATTCAGAACGGGCAGAACGCCGGGCATGCCTGTACAAACCGGGCAGGTATTGGTGTTGGGAGGGTTTCCAAATTTGGTGGAGCAGCCACAGAAAATTTTGGTTAAAGTTTTCAGTTGTGCATGGACTTCAAGACCGATAACAGGTTCAAACTGCATAAATAATTATTTTCCTTATAGCTTTATTTTTTTATTTAATAATAACCTCCTTATATAACCTTGATATTTTCATTAATCAATATAATTTTTATTGCATAAAAATGACTAAAAATATAAAAGTATGGCAAAATGTTGTTATATTTATCAGAAATTTAAAAGGACTTGGGCTTATATGAAGTTTTTCTTTTGTGTCATTGGCATGGTCATGATTGTTGAGGGGTTGCCATATTTTGCATTCCCCGGAAAAATGAAAGAAATGGTTCAAATGATGATCAGTCTTGAGGATACAAAGCTCAGAAAATTCGGCTTTGTTCTGATGCTGGCAGGGCTTTGCATTATTTATTTTGCCATGGATGGACGTTGATGTTTAAATCGCGTGTGACCTTCAGGTTATCTGACTATGATTATGATCTGCCAAAGGAAATGATTGCCCAGATACCCTGTAAAAACAGGAGTGAGTCAAGGCTTTTGCATGTGGATCGAAAAGCTGAAATCTTTTCCCATTATCAATTTAAAGACATTACAAAATTGCTGAGGCCTGGTGACCTTTTGGTGATCAATAATACCAGGGTAATTCCGGCAAGGCTGTTTGGCACAAAAGCAACCGGCGGTAAGGTTGAAGTATTGATTATTGATTATGCAGCCGGCATGAAAAATTTTGAAAAAACAGGTTTTTTTCAGTGCAACTGCCTGATTAAGGCATCCCAGAGCCCGAAAAAAGGGGCAAGGCTTTTATTGGAAAAAAAGGTTGAGGCAAGGGTTGAATCTGTAAAGGCAGGCATAGCAGAAATAAAGTTTTTAAATGGAGGACAATTTTTAGAATTTTTAAAAAAATTTGGCAAAATTCCTTTACCCCCTTATATAAAGAGAGATGATCCCGGTTCCGGTAGAAATGATTGGGAAGATTACCAGACTGTTTATGCATCTAAAGAGGGTGCTGTTGCAGCACCCACAGCCGGGCTTCATTTTACAGA
>Ga0075120_10002762_pt1 | contig 12405 bp, 9 predicted proteins | sample AntAceMetag02UKL_FD_69792 | JGI IMG/M metagenome (GOLD analysis project Ga0075120, IMG submission 69792) | Saline lake microbial communities from Ace Lake, Antarctica - Antarctic Ace Lake Metagenome 02UKL | ecosystem: Environmental > Aquatic > Non-marine Saline and Alkaline > Saline | place... | reverse complement strand
TATGGTTAAATATTGGTACCAATTCAGCCTACCGCAGAGCACGCTGAGGGCGCAGAGTTTTAATTATTATTTTTTAGAAATATTTTATAAAGCTCTTATCTCTGCGTTCTCCCTCCGGGGCGTAGGCCCCTATGGGCCGGAGGCTGCGAACTCAGCGGTGAACTATTACGGTAGTTTTAATAGCGTGGTTTTGTTAACGGGAAAAATAAACTATTTTACTCGCCTAAATAGGCTTTTTTTACCTGCTCATTTTGAAGTAACTCCGCCGAACTATCAGATAGAACAATCTCACCGGTTTCAATTACATAACCCCTGCTGGAAAATTGTAAGGCAAGCTGGGCATTTTGTTCTACTAATAGAATAGTTGTTCCCTGATCGTTAATATGCTTAATGGTTTCAAAGATTGAGTCTACGAGTATTGGGGCAAGTCCTAATGAAGGTTCATCAAGGAGGAGGAGTTTTGGACGGCCCATCAGGGCGCGGGCAATTGCGAGCATTTGTTGTTCACCTCCTGAAAGGGTCCCGCCGTGCTGTTTACGACGTCCATGCAATACTGGAAAGAGTTCAAATATCCGTTCAAGGTCTTCTTTTATGCCATCCCTGTCTTTCCTTAGAAATGCCCCTAAATCAAGATTTTCCATGACTGTGAGCAAAGGGAATATCATTCTTCCCTCTGGCACCTGGCAGATGCCCATTCGAACAATATTATCCGGGCGAAATGCAGCAATGGACTTGCCATTGTAAAACACATCTCCGTCTATGGGGATAAGGACGCCACTAATGGTCATAAGAGTGGTAGATTTTCCTGCTCCATTTCCGCCTATAAGGCATACGATTTCACCCTCGTCTACCTCGATAGAGATTCCTTTTAGGGCGCGAATATTTCCGTAATAGGTCTTTACATTATCCAGCTTGAGTAGCATTGGCAGCTCCAGTTCCTAAATATGCCTCAATTACTTTTGGGTCGTTTTGCACCATTTTCGGCTCTCCCTCTGCCAGCCATTCCCCATGATTTACAACCATCACTCGTTCGCATACACCCATGACTACCTTCATGTCGTGTTCGATGAGTAAAATGGTAGTCCCTTTGTCCCTGATACGCCGCATAAGGTCCATTAGATTACGAGATTCCATTGGATTCATTCCTGCGGCCGGTTCATCAAGCATTAGTAAATCAGGTTCAGTGGCAAGGGCACGGGCTATTTCCAGGCGGCGCTGGTCGCCATAAGGCATGGAACTGGCAATTTCTTTGCCCCGACCTTTAAGTCCAACAAACTCAAGAAAATGATTGGAGCTTTCAGTAATGGCCTTTTCTTCTTCACGTTGGAATTTGCTTTGTAACACAGCTCCAAAGAAATTTGACCTGGTCCGACAGTGACGACCTATTTTGACGTTATCTGAAACAGTGAGATTATCAAATAGACGGATATTTTGAAACGTCCGTGCTATCCCCAGGGCAGTTACTATCTCCGGTTTTTTACCTGAAATAGAGCTTGTCCGTCCATTATTTTTAAATATGATCTCACCTTCAGTTGGCTTTTCAATACCTGCAACACAATTAAAAAGAGTTGTCTTTCCGGCGCCGTTAGGACCAATAAGACCAACAATATCACCAACGTTGATTTTAAAGTTGATATCCTTCAATGCCTCTAAGCCACCAAAGTTTTTGAAAAGTTTTTTTATTTCTAATATAGGTTTCATACTTTTATACCCACTGAAACCTTAGTTTTTTTTCTCTTAACCCTCCCTGCCTTCATCTGAGCGGCAACTGCCCGGATAGGCAAAAGGCCTGCAGGTCGATAGCGCATCATAATGACCATTATAAATCCAAATGCCAGGAAACGTCCCTGCACCGGAAGACCCAGTAACGGAAGTATTTCACGAAGCACTTCGCTCAAAGAAACCAGTACGAATGCGCCGATCATTACACCCCAAATATTACCCATGCCTCCCAATACAATCATACACAGGATCAAAAAAGACTCCCAGAATTTAAACATATCCGGAGAGAGGAAGGTTACCCATCTGGCAAAAAAACTTCCTCCTACCGCGCCGAATGCAGCGCTGATAGCAAAGGCTATGACCTTATAGGTCAGCAGGTTAATACCGCAGGATACGGCCGCCACTTCGTCATCCCGTATGGCAAACCAGGCCCTTCCTAAACGGGAATCCTGAATACGATTCATGACGAAGAGGGTTATCAGCACCATAATAATCGCAAGATAATAGTATGGAATTTCTCCAATAAACTCCCATTTTGGGCCTCCGAACAGCGATAGATCTATTGAAACTACATCAATGCCGGGTAGGCCTAAAGGCCCCCTGGTCAGCCAGATCTCATTGCTAAGAAAAAGTACCACTAATTCTGAAAAACCGAATGTTACAATAGCAAAGTAGTCACCGGTCAATCTTAAGGTAGGGGCTCCTAACAAAATTCCCCATATAGCCCCATTAATAAAGGCTAAAGGGATAATTATCCAGTATGACAGGCCAAAGTGATATGTAAGCAATCCCGAAGTGTAGGCCCCTATGCCGTAAAAACCTACATAGCCCAAATCCAACAAGCCGTTAAATCCCGGCACTATGTTTAACCCTAAGGACAGAATCATATAAAGATAGATGAGGATTACAATATGGAGTATGTAGTTACTGACAAATGGCATAAGAGGCAAAATCAAAGCCAGAATTAATAGGCCAATCCTTAACTTGGCGCCTTTATCCATATTTTTTAGTTTTAATTTAACCATTTTACATGCTTTTTTTTGTTTCCTTGATTAGCTTGCCGAATAACCCTGCCGGTATTAAAATTATGACTATTATCATAACAGCGTACGATATGCCATCCCTGTAGAGGGAGCTCAAATATCCTGCGCCGAGTGCCTCGGCCACACCCAGAATAACGCCGCCTAACATTGCGCCCGGCACTGAGCCGATTCCCCCAAGTACCGCAGCGGCAAATGCCTTGACGCCGGCAACGTAGCCCATGGTTGGATAAAGCGAATTGTAGTAAGCCCCTACCATTATACCTGCCGCTCCTCCAAGGGAGCCTGCAAGGGCAAATGTATATGATATAACCCTGTTCACGTTTATCCCGGAAAGGGAAGCCATAGTTTTATTCTGTGCTACGGCTCGCATTGCTTTGCCCCACTTTGTTTTCTGGATGATAAGATTAAGCCCAAACATCATAATTATTGTAACGCCGAATATAAATATATGAAACCAGGAAAGGCTTACCCCTGAAAAAGTGACTGCCGTTTTTTCAAAATATGCTGGGAGAGCATCATGGGGGAAGGGTTTTGGTCTGGATCCCCAGATAATCATCGCAAGGTTTTGAAGGAAAATAGACATCCCTATAGCCGTTATAAGGGCAGCCAGACGGGGAGAGTTTCTAAGCGGACGATAAGCAAAGATATCAAGCAACACTCCTGACACGGCACAGCAGACCATGGACAGGAGAAATGCGGCATAGAACGGGAGTTTCAAAAATGTAATAAATGTAACAGCAAAAAAGGCGCCGAGCATATAAATTTCGCCGTGAGCAAAGTTAATAAGCTGTATGACACCATAAATCATGGTGTAACCAACTGCTATCATGGCGTATATGCCGCCTATGGTTAGTCCGTTAATAAGTTGTTGTAAAAACAAAGATTACCCTCTAACATATGAACAGGCGCCGGAATTGTTTTATTCCAGCGCCTGTTTTGGTTGTAACAGTTTTTAAGCTGTTAGATAAGTTACTCGGCCGGTACAAACTGGCCGTCTTTTACCTTTTTTACAAATGCAGGCTTAGAGCAATTACCTTTCTTGTCAAAATAGGTCAGGCCGGTAACACCCTTATAGCCACTATCTTTGCTGTTAAATGCAGCCAATCCCTCGCGGATCTTCTTTCTGTCCGGGCCAACCTTTGCTATAACCTGGGCCAGGATTCCAAGACAATCATATGCATTTGCGCTCATCCAATCCACATCACGGCCTTCAGCTTTTTTGTAGTTTTCAGCAAATGCTTTACCAGCCGGACTTGCCGATGCAGCAAGAAAGGGGACAGTGCAGTAAGTATTGTTAGCCGCCTTGCCACCGATTTTAATGTAGTCTGTGTTATCAATACCATCAGCTCCAAACAAAGGACCGTTAAACCCAAGTTTACGAGACTGGCCGGCTATTAGAGCGCCTTCAGGATGGTAACCGCAAAGGAAGATTGTGTCCGGTTTATCTCTTAAAAGTTTTGTCAACTGGGGAGTGAAGTCTGTGGTTTTGGCAACATAGGCCTCAATTCCTGTTACTGTCACACCTGCACCCTTGGCGCCTGCCACAAAGGAGTTTTTGAGGCCGATGGCATAGTCGTTATTTTCATAAAAGATAGCAACCTTATTTTTGCCTAACAATTTGGGGACAACATATGAAGCAAGGTACTTGCCCTGAAAATCATCCGTATAACAATTGCGGAAAAACCATCCTTTTCCAACATCTCCAATGGTCGGATTGGTGGAGGTAGGGGATATGCATGGAAGCCCTGAACGTACATAAATAGGCATGGCCGCCAATGTAGCAGATGAGCAAACATGACCAACCACGGCTACTATGGTCTTATCTGCTGCGAATTTTGAACCTACAGTACCTGCATCCTTTGGGGCGCAGAGATCATCGCCCCATACTAATTCCACCTTCTGGCCATTAATCCCACCGGCCCCATTAATCTCTTTTAACTTGAGTTTTACGCCGGCCTTAATGTTGTCTCCGTAGGATGCCAGATCTCCGGTAAAAGGCGCTGCCACACCTATCCTGATGTTTCCCGCCATAGCGCCGGTTGTAATTCCGAAAACAAGCGCTATGCCCAGGATCAGACCTACAAATAAAAAACCATTTATTTTTTTCATAACTATTCCTCCCTTTGTTAAAATTAATAATATTTGGTTTTACCTAAATAAAAGTGCGATTTCCATAGCTATTTAGCTGTTTAGGTTGAAATTTGAGATTCTTTACTATAAGTGATTTTTTAAGACTTTTGTTTTTTATTGATAATTGATGAAAGATAAAGAAAAGCGAGTTGAGTGTCAAGAAAAATATACAATAAATATTGACGGTCTCGTAAAAAGTCCCAAAATACCGTTTTCCGTCATTCCGTCCCGGATCGGGGTCCGGGATGACGGCCAAGCCGGAATCCACTCTTTTCAAGCAGTTGCAGACCATCTGGACTCCGGTTTTCACCGGAGTAACGACTTTTTACAGGACCATTAAAATTAACTTTTTAAAAATCACCCTATGTGTTAATAGTTTATTGAAGATGAAAAAGGAAAGAAAGGGTGTAACGGCCCTTCATAATTTTTACTTGACACTCGAATTGTTATTTACCTATATTGTTTAAAACTTAAAAACATACTGAAGGTATTGAATGGTTTCTAACTGAACTTCTATTATTCAGATGCAAGAGGGGAAATATCTTTAAATGAAAAAAAGCCTGTTTATTCCTTTAGAGAAGGAAAATCTTACCACACTTGGTATTTATTACAACTGGAAGAATGGCCTTGTAACATTGCGGGCCGGCAGAGAGTGGGAAAAGGAGACGGATTGGTCAAGTTATGGAAAGGATTTTACCTTTGAACATGCCCTTACCAATAATAATGTTTATCTTGGACACAAGGAGACTTGGGACCTATTTAAAAAATATAGCCTTGCCGATTATCTTGATGAAGTCATAGATTTAATAAAGAAGGGTAAGCATCAAGGTATAGAGTGTTTTTTTGACAAGGAACAGGGTATCCGTTTCATCAGCAATATGCATAGTAATGTATTGGGCATCAACAATGGCTACCACGCTATCCGAAGCGGCGGCATAAGACGTCACGAGCCGGATGAAGAGGAGTTGGATGTAATAATTGATGGTCTGAACTTGAGTCGGGCAATGTCTTTCAAAAATGCCGGTGCGCAGATACCTTTTGGAGGAAGCAAGATTACAGTTCAATGTAGACCTTTAGATTTAAAAGATTTTAAGACCATAGGTTTTTTGGCATACGCCCTTAATAGGACCAGATCATTTACAGGTCCGGATATGGGTTTTTCCCCTGAATTAGCGGATGTTATGAGGAAAGAGGGGTACTCGATGAACATTGCCGGTGGCTTTGAGAGCAAGATCGGACCTACCGGGGGCCCTACAGCCTATGGAGTCTATCTGGCAATAAAAGAGGCTGTAAAGTTTAAATTCGGCAAAGAGAGCCTAAAGGAAATGAGTGTTGTTGTTCAGGGTGCAGGCGCAGTAGGGTACCCTCTCGTTGAGAAATATTTGACGGAAGAGGGTGCAAGGATATTCGTTTCAGATACCAGTAGAGATCCGGTAAAAAGGCTAATTGAACAATTCCCTCGGAGCGTAAAGGAAATCGATATTAAAGATATCTATGCAATAGATGCGGATATCTTTGCCCCATGTGCAATTGGAGGAATTATAGACGAAAAAAATATTAAGGAGTTAAAATATTCTATTATAATGGGAGCTGCCAATAATCAGCTTAAGGCCACAAGTCAGGAGGAAGAGATAAGGCTTTCAAAAGAACTTGCCCAAAGAGATATACTATTTCAGGTCGCATGGATGAATAACACCGGCGGTGTAATAGCCGGCATGGAAGAGTATGTGAACCGGGAAAAGGCAAGCATCAATAATATAATGTCCCACACTGAAAAGGTTTGCAAGGCAGGGGTGCGAGAAAATCTTTATGCCGCAGAAAAAGAGGGCATTACACCAACAGAAAGGGCTTATAAATATTATGGCTCTAAGATCTACCCAATGTAATTGAAGATTGACGATTGAAGATTGACGATTTATTGAAATTACCATATTTCAATTTCACTTTTTAGAAAGTTTTGCGTCTTTATCTATTTAATTATAGTTTTTTTGCGTTTAACCAACAACAAGGAGGTAGTATTATGAAAAGGGTAATGGTTTTTTTAACATTTTTATTGGCATTAGGACTCATTTTCGGGCCTGTACTATCGGCTAAAATGATACGTATTGGAGAGGCGCAAATTGTGGCCCATCCAGCCCTGGATAATGACTCAAAAGGATTTAAGGCCGCCCTGGCGGAGGAAGGTTTCATTGAGGGAAAAAACGTCACATTTGACAGGCAAAATGCCCAGGGTGATCAACCAACCTGCGCCATAATCGCCAGAAAGTTTGAAGATGATAAGGTTGACCTTGTCCATGCCATAAGCACGCCTAATGCTCAGGCACAGGTAAAGGTGAGCAAGACAATACCTATTGTTTTTTCTTCTGTTACTGATCCTGTAAAAACAGGTATAGTCCCAAAGATGGGGAAAACCGGCACCCATGTGACTGGTGTTAGTGACAGGTGGCCTATCAGCCTGCAATGCAAAATGTATCAGGATTTAGTGCCTCATGTAAAAGCATGGGGTACGATTTACAATCCTGGAGATGTAAACGTTACATTTCACATAAAAGAAATGAAAGAAACAATAGAGGCAATGGGATTGAAGTTAATCGAAGCACATGTGTCCACCAGCTCCGAGGTTATGCAGGCAGCTCAGAGTCTTGTGGGAAGGGTAGGTGCAATCCACATTACCTCTGACAATACATGTGTCTCCGCCTTTGAGTCCATTGTAAAGATCTGCAATGCAAACGATATTGGCCTGTTTGCCGGAGACAGAGACAGCACCCCAAGGGGCGCGGTAGCAGCCTATGGCCCGGATTATTTTCTGGTAGGGTATACAGCCGGCAAAAAAGCCGCAATGATATTGAAGGGTAGAGATCCAGGCCAAATCCCTGCAGGGCTGGCATCTGAATACAGTCTATGGGTGAGCATGAAAAATGCAAAGGCACAAGGAGTAAAGCTCCCAGCTACACTGGTAAAAAAGGCTGCGGACAAGCTGTGGGATGAACAGGGAAATGTGGTAAAAGGAAAATAACATAAACGAATCTGTGAGGGAGGATATTTTCCTCCCTCCATTAATATGGTGGATAAATGTTTCTTAGCAGTTTTTTAAGGACTATACCTATATCTCTGGAACAGGGCCTGGCCTACGGGATTGTGGCGCTGGGAATAGTTATCAGCTTTCGTATACTGAAATTTCCCGATCTTACGGTAGACGGAAGCTTTCCATTGGGAGCGGCGGCAGTGGCACGCCTTATCATGGAAGGAATGTCGCCGATTTACGGCGTTATCTTGGCCATTATCTTAGGTTTTATTGCCGGTTGTTCTACAGGTCTTCTCAATACAAAATTAAAGATTAACAGCCTGCTGGCCGGGATCTTGGTGATGACTATACTTTACTCTGTTAATCTACGTGTAATGGGAAGATCCAACATACAGTTGCTGACTGTAAACACACTCTTAACCCCCCTGGAAAGCCTTGAAGTGAATCGTTTTATTCCAATTATTGCCTTTTTCTTTGTAGTGACAATAGGAATTAAAATACTAACGGATATGTTTTTACATACGCAGATAGGTTTTGCTATGAGGGCTACGGGTGATAATGAGCAAATGATCCGTACGCTTGGGGCAAATACGGATAATATGACTGTTCTCGGATTAGGTATTTCAAATGCCTTTGTCGCCCTTTCAGGCGCCCTTGTTGCTCAAGACCAGGGATTCTCTGATGTAGGGATGGGCATAGGGATGATAGTGGCCGGCCTGGCATCCATAATTATAGGCGAGGCCCTGTTTGGAACCAAAACCATACAGCGAATGACGATTGCCGCAGTGGTTGGCTCAATCATATATAAGTTTATAATCTCCCTTGGTCTAAGATTAGGCCTGGCCCCGACTGACCTGAAGATGGCTACTGGTGTAATGGTAATATTAGCCCTTGGAATTCCGGCCCTGAAAAAGGAGAAAGAGGGCAAATTGCACTTGCGGGGAGTATAAAGGTTGCGGATAACATATGATAAGACTTGAAGACATAATAAAGATATTTTCCAAGGGTACTATTGACGAGAAGGTTGCCATAAACGGAATAAACCTGCATATCCGTGAAGGGGATTTTGTAACTGTAATTGGGAGTAATGGCGCAGGGAAAACAACTGCGTTAAATCTTATATCCGGTACATGTTCCCCTGACGGAGGAGAGATCTTTATAGATGGAAAAAAGGTTACTAATTTACCTGAGCATAAAAGGGCAAAATTTCTCGGCAGAATTTTTCAGGACCCCCTTATGGGTACAGCCTCTTCAATGAGCATAGAGGAGAACCTTGCAATTGCCGATCTCCGGGGCCAGAGAAGGGGGCTTGGGTGGGGCGTAAAGAAGGCACGCCGAAAGCATTACATGGATATTCTCAAGATGCTTGATTTAGGGCTGGAAACCAGGCTTAAGGATAAGGTCAGCCTTCTTTCCGGAGGTCAACGCCAGTCCCTGACATTGCTAATGGTAACCCTGTCCCTTCCTAATTTATTGCTTTTAGATGAGCATACAGCGGCCCTGGATCCTAAGACAGCCCAGCGTGTAATGGATCTTACGAAGAAAATTATACAGGAAAATAATCTTACCACTATTATGGTAACACATAACATGCAGCAGGCTATTCAATACGGAAATCGTATGATTATGCTCCATGAAGGAAGAGTACAGTTTGATATTGAAGGCGAGGAAAAGAAAAACCTTACTGTTGAGGATGTTGTAAAGAGATTCGGCGCTGAGCTAAAGGATGAAGCCCTGCTGGTAGCCTAAGTAATCTACAGTAATCAAAACGCCGGATTTAAAGCGAGTCTTAATCAACCTCACGGATTCAAGCCAAAAATAAACGCTTACTATCACCAGGGCAATTCATAGGAGCCTGTCCGAGAATGCCCTTTTCCCTCAACTCTTTGTCATGCTCAAAAAATTATCCTCGGAATATCAACTATATGCCTGCGGTAATTTTTTTCGCATTCCTCGATTTGAGAAAAAATTACTATTTTCGGACAGCCTCCTATCACAGTCGAAATTGACATAGGAGCAAACCAATAACCGAAGTGTTTCAGTCTATATCCGATAATTAATGTTGCAATAAAAGATAGGAATCCGCTGATAGCCATTCGTGGGCCTGTTAAAAGGGTGGTAGCAAATGATTATTACCCAACAAGAACATAAAAAGAAAAGGTCTTGGTCTCTTCACTTTAATTTCCGGAAAAGTAGCCTATGTTTTCTTCTCTCCATTATTTTCTTATGCTTTATTCCCATCTTAGAGGCACAAAGCCCAAAGGAAGAGAATTCAATTCAGCTCACTCCCCATGAAAAGGACTGGCTTTCCAAACATCCGGTTATTCGAATAGCCCCCGATCCGCATTTCCCTCCTATTGAATGGATCGATAATAATGGCAACTACAGGGGTATTGCGGCCGACTTCATGCAACTTATACAAAAGAAGATAGGAATAAATCTTAAAGTTATCATTTGCAAGAATTGGGATGAAGTTCTTGCAAAAGCCAAATCCAGAGAAGTGGATTCACTTTCTGCTGCGGCACAAACGCCGGAGCGATCCAAATATCTCCTTTATTCCGATCCTCACATTGTGTTGCCAGGCGTGATTATTACCACAAAAAAAGTTACAGGAAAAATTACCCTTAAGGATCTCTCGGCTATGAGGGTTTCCGTGGTCAAAGCTTATGTCTGGCAGGAGTTCCTCGAAACTGATTTCCCTAACATTAAACTCGATCTGGTCCCTGACCTCCAAACAGGCCTGAAGAAGGTGGCATTAGGCATATCAGATTCCTTAGTGGCAACTCTCCCCGTTGCACTATATTATATTGAAAAGGAAGGAATAACAAACCTTCGTGTGGCAGGTGAGACAGGCTATTATACCCGGCTCTCCTTTGCTTCACGCAAGGACTGGCCGGAATTCAACGCTATCGTGAAGAAGGCGTTAGCCAAAATTCCTCAGAGCGAAAAAGAAGGAATTTTGAGAAGATGGATCCATCTGGAGGAAAAACCACTATTCAAGCGCAAGGAGTTCTGGGTTATGCTTGTCGTGGTCGTTGGGGCTTTTGGCCTAATAATTTCTGGCATTGCGTTGTGGAATAGATCCCTCAGAAGAAAAGTTGGTCAAAGAACAGAGGAATTAAAAAAAGAGTTTATTCAACGCAGGAAGGCTGATAAGGCACTGCTGGAGAGCGAAGAGAGGTATCGTACACTTATTCAAACTCTAACAGATGTTGTCTTTATTATAGAACCAAATGGAAGATTTACCTACATTAACCCTGAATTTGAAAACCTTACAGGCTACCATGCCCATGATTTTATAGGCCGCCCTTTCACTGATATCCTCGCCCCTGAATACATAGAATCAACGGTTGAACGCTTCAAACGGGGTCTTTCAGGCGAAACAATCCCCATTTATGAAGTGGAGTTTCTTCATAAGGACGGCAAAAAAATCCCTGTGGAATTAAAAGTGACATCACTTCTGGATGGCGATGGAAAGACTGTAGGCAGAATCGGTTTAGCTCGTGATATCCGCAATCGCAAACAGGCCGAGGAGATGTTGCGGGAAAGCGAGGCAGAAAAAAAGGCTATACTGGACGGGATCACAACAAACATGAGGCTCGTTAATGAAAATCTGGAAACGATATGGGTAAACAAGGCCGCTGCTGCCTCGGTCAATAAATCCCTTGAAGAGATGGTCGGCCATAGATGTTATGAATTCTGGGGTGATGACCCGGAAAAACCCTGTGATGGTTGTTCTGTAATGAAAGTCTTTAGTACAAAAAAGGCAGCACAGATTATCAGGCATACCCCAGATGGAAAAATATTGGATCTAAAGGCTGAGCCGGTTTTTAGCGAAAAAGGAAACCTGGTCGGTGTTATTGAAATAGCCTATGATATTACTGACAAATCACGTCTCGAAGACCAACTCCAACGTGCCCAAAAGATGGAGGCCATCGGAACCCTTGCAGGTGGTGTAGCCCATGACCTTAATAACGTACTATCCGGTATTGTAAGTTATCCTGACTTGTTATTAATAGACCTTCCTGAAGACAGTCCCCTGAGAAAACCCATTTTAACCATTCAAAGCTCAGGACAAAAAGCCGCTGCTATTGTGCAGGATTTATTGACACTGGCCCGAAGAGGAGTTGTGGCCACGGAAGTTACGAACCTGAATCATATTGTAAATAGCTATCTTAAATCTCCAGAGCATGAAAAACTCAGGGAGTTTCATCCTGGTGTTAAAATTAAAAGTGATCTTGAGATCCACTTACTCAACATTATGGGCTCATCTGTTCACCTTTCAAAGACTGTCATGAACCTAATTACTAATGCAGCAGAGGCAATGCCTGGAGGCGGAACTATCTTCATATCAACACACAGTAGATATATTGATAAACCAATAAGAGGTTATGATGATGTAAAAGAAGGGGATTATGTTATCCTTACCGTATCAGATACCGGCATAGGTATCTCATCACTGGATTTAGAGAGAATATTTGAGCC
>Ga0075120_10002759_pt1 | contig 12419 bp, 13 predicted proteins | sample AntAceMetag02UKL_FD_69792 | JGI IMG/M metagenome (GOLD analysis project Ga0075120, IMG submission 69792) | Saline lake microbial communities from Ace Lake, Antarctica - Antarctic Ace Lake Metagenome 02UKL | ecosystem: Environmental > Aquatic > Non-marine Saline and Alkaline > Saline | place... | reverse complement strand
CGGGCATAATCCCGGATGGGTGCCTGCACGATTATGGAGTGCGGCGGGGATCTGTGAGTTTTTCGGTGGTACGCAGAATATCCAGAGCGATATCCCGGCTCTCAATGGGCGACTCCAGATGATGGCGGATGAAGGAGCCCAGTGCTTTTTCGATGTGAGCGAGTTGGCGGGGGGTATGGCGGCAGGCACGCACGGCCTGTGGTGAGTTGGTCTGCTGCCAGGCCAGTAGGCTGGCGAGTACGTCGGGGGTGATTGGTTCGGCCACCACATTGGACCGTTCGGCACAGGAAGGGCATATCATGCCACCCTGTGCGAAGGAGAAAAAGTGGGGAGGGCGCAACGGGTCGATGGCCGCATGACAGCGGAAGCACTGCCGGAAGCCAGGATTGAATCCGAGCAGGTCCATCAGCTTGAGTTCGTACCAGAAGAGGTAGGCCGGACGGATTTCAGGTGTTTGGAGGCAGTCCAGATGGCGGTTCAACAGGTCGAAAAGCGCAGGACAGGCCTCGCCTGCGGGAGAAAATCGGTAGATCATATCCGCATAATAAGAGGCCAGCGCGGCGGCGCGGTAATTTTCGCGCAGCCATTTTCTGTTGTTTTGCGGAGAGCATTCCCGGGCGATATGCAGGTCGCTTCGATCGCGGGAATAGAAGAGCAGTTCGCAGGTGTAAAAAAGGTCAAACTGCCCGAGGAAGGGACTCCGTGGGCGCTGGGCGCCCTTGATCAGCGTGTTGATCCTTCCGTGGTCCGGTGTTAGCCAGGATACGATCCGGGAGGTGTTAGAATAGGGCCAGTAACGCAGCACGATTCCGTGCGTCTTGACAATCAAGAGGCGGCTCCGAAGAGAGGGTGGAGAATCAGCAGGATGGCAATGGAGTAGTAAATCAGCAGAGCGGAAATGTCGTTGGAGGAGGTGACGAATGGTCCCGATGCCACGGCGGGATCGATGTGCAGGCGCTCCAGCAGCAGCGGAACTGCAGCGCCGAAGAATACGGCAAAGGTCATGGCCGAAAACAGGGAGATGCCGATGGTGAAGGCTAGGTAGTAGGGTGAGTGTGAAGCGGTGGGCAGGCCGTCGGTATTGATCAAGTAGCGTGCCCAGAGGGTCACGATCAGCCCACAAAACAATCCCATGATCGCACCAGCGAGAATTTCGCGTCCGAAAAACCGTGTCAGACTACGCCCCTCCAGCGTGCCCAGCGCGATACTGCGTATGACGAGCGTGGAGGATTGAATTCCGGCGTTGCCGCCCATAGCCATGACCACGGGAACAAAGAAACTGAGTGCAATCACATGGCTGAAATCGCTCATGAAATGGCGCAGGATGGAGCTGGTGATGAATCCGGTGGCCAAGGTGATCAACAGCCAGGGGAGGCGTACCTTGCAGGCAAGCCAAGGCGATGTGTCGTAGAGTTCCATGTCGTTGGAGCCAGCCAGGCGAAAGATGTCTTCCGTGGCCTCCTCTTCGATGACGTCGATGACATCATCGACCGTCACGCGGCCCAAGAGTTTGTTGTTTTCATCCAGTACAGGCATGGCCGGCAAGTCGTATTTGGCCATGAGCTTGGCGACTTCCTCCTGGTCCATGTCGGCGGTGGCAACGACTGGAGTCCGGTGGCAGATTTCGCCCAGCGTTTTAATTCGATTACGTGTTTTGATCAGTTCCCACAGGCTGAGGGAGCCTTGGAGGCGGCCCTGTGGGTCCACGATGTAGGCGTTGTAGAACGGTTCATCGTCTTCGATGTAGGCGATGCGTTCGATGGCCTCGGCCACTGTGATGCCTGCAGGAAGCGCAATGATGTCGGTGGTCATGATGCCACCGGCGCTTTCCTCGTCGTATTTCAGCAGTTCGCGTACGTCTTCGGATTCCTCGCGCTCCATGAGGTTAAGTACTTTTTCGGAGCGTTCATCGGAAAGTTCAGAGAGGACGTCGGCGGCATCATCGGGTGCCATTTCCTCGACGATGTCGGCGAGCTCATCGTTGGTGAGCGATTCCACCACTTCGCGTTCAGCGTGTTCTTCCAGTTCGCTGAGCACATCGGGTTTAATATCTTCATGAAGCAGGTCAAACACCCGTTCAGAAAGATCGGTGGAAAGGGCGTTGATGATTTCGGCGACGTCTTCATAGGGGAGACTGTTCAGCAGCGCGGCAATGGCCTGCCAGTCTTCCCGGTCGGCTAGTTCGCAAACCTGATCTACGCGCTCTATCCGCGAAACCATGAAGTGCCTTTCCTGTTTGGTTGGGGCGTCGTATACCCGAAGGAGTTCGGATGTGAAAAACAGTACGAGTATACGACAGTGGGTTGAAAACGCCAAGCGTCGTTTGAAAAAACTGACTATTTGCGTAAAGCAACCTAGCGGAATTTGACATCTCCTATTTGAAATAGGAGATATGCTATTTGAAACATGAAATTGTTATCGTCAACAGTCGCTATCGGGCAGGTCTGCATCCGCTGTTTGACGGATTTTCAGCAGGTCTGGACGGCGTTGACGTGTGCGTATAACGGACTGTTCCTCGCGCCACTGACGGATGGCGGCGTGGTTTCCGGAAAGCAGTATTTCGGGTACGGCCAGACCCTTGAACTCAGGGGGGCGCGTGTAGTGGGGATATTCGAGCAGAGGGCGTGTGAACGATTCCTCCTCGGTGCCTTCTTCGCCTGCGCCGAGTACGCCGGGCAGCAGGCGCACCACGGCGTCAATCAGTACGGCAGCGGCCAAGGCTCCGTTGGTGAGCACGTAATCCCCGATGGAAATTTCATCGGTGACGGCCAGTTGCCGGACTCGCTCATCCACCCCTTCGTAATGACCGCAGACGCATATGAGGTGCGTTTGTTCCTTCAGTTCCCGTGCAATGCCCTGATTGAAGGGGCGTCCCTGCGGGGTCATGAGGATGACGGATGAATCGGGCCTTCGGACGGATTCGATGGCTTCAAAGAGCGGTTCGGGTTTCATGACCATGCCGGGCCCTCCTCCATAGGGGCGGTCGTCCACGGTGCGGTGTACATCAATGGTGAAGTCGCGCGGATTGATGAAATTGAAGCGTGCCAGGCCGAGTTGTTCGGCCCGCTTCATCATGCTTTCGCGCAAAAATCCGTCGAGCATTCCGGGGAAAATGGTAACGACATCAATATCAAGTCGATTGGTCATGGGTTCTTCACCTAGGCGTACTTTTTAGTGGTTCCATATTGGGCCGTGTGGAGAAAAAAAGACAGACGGCACCGGGCCGTCTGTCATGATTGTATTCCGCGCAATGGGGTGGTGGATCAATCGACCACTTCAAGCATGGCCCGGCGGTTCTGCTTGGCGGCGGTCGTGTTCAACAGGATACGAATCGCGCTGACCGTCTTTCCGCTTTTCCCAATCACCTTGCCCACATCATCCGCATGGCAGCGCAACTCAAAAATAACCGTACGCTCTCCGTCAATTTCCGTGATGCGCACATCCTCGGGATGGTCCACCAAGGATTTGACGATGTATTCGATCAATTCTTTCATGGTGCGAACTTCCTTTAGGCTTCGACGGCGGCTTCGGCTACAGCTTCTTCCTTGACTTCCTCTACGACCGGCTGAGCTTTTGGAGGCTCGCGAAGGAGCATCTTTTTGATCAGGTTTTCCACGGTATCGGAGGGCTGCGCACCCGTGCCTTTCCAGTAGGCTATGCGTTCCAAGTCCAGTTTGCAGTCTTCCCCGTCTTTCTTCATGGGGTCATACCAGCCCACATTCTCGATGAAACGCCCATCGGTCGGCGAACGACTGTCGGCCACGACGACCCGGAAAAACGCGTTGTTGGTTCTGCCCATTCTACGTAATCTGATTTTTACTGCCATCTAATCTTCCCTCTTGCATGTCCATCGCGGTGTTTGACCGCGTTTATTCGAGTCCGATAGTGAACGCTGAAACTATCCGCGTTCCGAAAAAGAAGGTTGGTCTATAGCCTACTTTCCGGGGCGGCGCAATCCTTTTTGCATTTTTTTGAACATTTTCGACATTTTCCGGGCGCGGGTGAAATTACGGAGCAATTCGTTGACTTCCTGCACCTGGGTTCCGCTACCTCGGGCGATTCGTTTTTTGCGTGCGGCGGCAATCAGTTCGGGGCGTCGGCGTTCGCGGGGGGTCATGCTCAGAATGATGGCCTCCGTTTTTTTCATTTCCTTCTCGGTAAACCCGGCGGCAAGGCCATCCTTCACTTTGGCGGGCATCTGACCGCCGAGGGGCAGCATTTCCAGAATGTTTTCGAGAGACCCCATTTTTTTGAGTTGGCGCAGTTGTTCGAGAAAGTCGTCCAGATCGAAGTTGTTTTTCTGCATGCGCTCTTCCATGCGCTGCATATCTTCGATGGCAAAGGTCTGTTGGGCCTTTTCGACGAGACCGATCACGTCGCCCATGCCCAGGATGCGCGAGGCCATGCGTTCGGGATAAAATTCCTCGAGGTCTTCGAGTTTTTCGCCGGTGCCGGTCAGGAGGATGGGGCATCCGGTGACGGACTGCACGGAAAGGGCGGCACCGCCGCGTGCATCGCCATCGAGTTTGGTCAGAATCAGTCCGGTCAGGTTCAGTGCCTGATGAAAGGTCGAGGCGACTTCGACCGATTGCTGGCCCATGGCGGCATCGAGCACGAGTACCACGTTGTGCGGGTTGACTTCGCGTCGAAGGTCTTTCAGTTCCTGAACGAGTTCTTCATCGAGCTGAAAACGCCCGCCCGTGTCGAATAGGAGTATCTGAACGTCCTGCTTCAGGGCTTCGGCGGAGGCACGCTTCCCGATCTGCGGCACGGTTTCTCCGGGATTGGGCGTGATGATCGGTACGCCGACCTGCGCAGCGAGCACACGGAGCTGCTCGACCGCCGCCGGGCGGCGGATATCGCAGGCGACCAGCATCACATTCTTGCCTTCGTTTTTCCATTTGAGCGCGAGTTTTCCCGAAGTGGTCGTCTTTCCGGCACCATGCAACCCGAGCATCAGGATTTTGGCGGGGTGGGCGGAAAGATCGAACGAGCGGCGGGTATCGCCTAGAAGGTGTACCATTTCATCCTGTACCCGTTTGATCACCTGTTGACCGGGAGTGATGCTGTTGAGCACCTCTTCGCCGAGGCATTTTTCGCGCACGCGGTTGATGAAATCCTTGGCCACCTGATAATTGACATCCGCCTCAAGGAGGGCGAGCCGCACCTCGCGCAGGGCATCTTTGACGTTGCCTTCGGTGAGCTTTCCGTAGCCGCGCAGATTTTTAAACACCTTTTGCAGGGATTCTGAGAGCGTATCAAACATAGGTTGTTCCCTTTATTCCGAGATAACAGGCGGGCAGTTAACAAAATAATGGCGGGATTGTCATGAACCGTTTTCAGGTTTTTGCGTACATGTGCAAAAAGAGGCGGCGCGTGAAATTGACAACGGGGGCATGTGCCTGTAGAAAGATTTGCGAAAGACGGTCAACGCACAGGCGGAATTTATGGCGGAAGAGTCAAAAGACAGCGTATACGGATTGGCGGACAGCGCACTCTGGGAGGCCTACTGGAAGAATCCGGATGGCGGCCAGGCGCTTTCTGATCTGATGGAGGCGCAGCTTCCTCTAGTGTACTCCGTGCTCGAGCGCGTAGCCATCACCCTTCCGCCCCATGTGGCCATCGAAGATCTGTTGCAGGCCGCAGCCCTAGGGCTCTACCACTCGCTCACCCGGTTTGATCCCGAGCGTGGCTACAAATTTTCCTCGTTTGCCTTTCCACGTATTCGGGGGGCCATCCTCGATGAACTCCGGCAGATGGATTATCTTTCCCGCTCCACGCGCTCGCAGATTCGCAAGGTGGAAACGGCCATACGCGCTTACACACAGGAGCACGGCGCTTCACCCGATGAAAACGATATTGCCGAATCTATGGGCCTGCGCCCTGAATATGTTTCCACGCTGATTGCCCGTTCGCAGCCGTGGCTCTCGCTCGATAAGGTGATGATGTCATCTGACGGGGGGGAAATGACCCTGCGTGATGTCTTGGCCGATAGTTCGGCCATTCCGCCCGACGAAGAGGCCGAGCGCAATGATCTGCGCCAGTCGTTGCGCGAGGCCTTTCTGCTGCTCACCGCCAAGGAACAGAAAATTCTTTATCTCTATTATTTTGAAGAACTGCGCCTGAGTGAAATTGCCCAGCTCTATGAGCTGACGGAAGCTAGGATATGCCAGATACACGCTCTTTCGGTGGCCAAGCTCAAGGCTGCGCTGACCAAAGATGACATGTAATCAGGCCGGAGGTGTCGGGGAGGTGTTGCCATGGCGGATGATTTGGATGGAGTAAACCTGAGTTCGGCGGTCCGGCAGTACAATCCCGGAGATCAATACCGCGTCAAGGAAACCGATCCGGATGAGGCCGGCGGTGGCAGAGATTTCTACGACGGATTCATGCGCAAAAAAAAGCCCCCCCCCGAAGAAGAAGAAAAGAAGGACGGCGCAAAACCAAGCGAAGATAAAACGCCGGATGAGCAGCTCAATCCCATTCCGGTGGTGGAGCAGTTCATTCAGGACGATGTGGTGCTCAGTGCTCGTGCCCAGCAGTTAATGGGCCGCTTGGACGAATCGCAGCCCCAAACGGAAAAAACGCCACCGCCCGCCGATCGAAAACCTCCCGAACCCCCGCCGCCCGGTCACATCAAAGTGCAGGCCTGAAGAATCAACGCGGTGATGCAAAAGGCTTGAAACGGGGTGGGGTGGCGTTATATTGGCCCTTTTCCGACGCGGAAGAACCGCGCGTCAATCTGATTGGAGTGTTTGATGAAGATTTTGGTAACGGGTGGTACGGGTTTTACGGGCAAGGCACTGGTGAAGCGTCTGTTGGATGATGGGCATCAGGTGGTGGCACTGGATTATAAGGAAGGCCTGAAAACGCAGGAACTGCGGGAGTGGGGCGCGGACGTGGTGATCGGATCGGTCACGGATAAAGCGGTGGTGGAGCGCTGCATGGTAGGCGTCGAGGTGGTGCAGCATCTGGCGGCGGCCTTTCGTGAGCTGGATGTGCCGGAAAGTCATTACGACGAAGTGAATGTCGGCGGCACAAAGATTGTGCTGGAGGCGGCGAAACAGGCCGGTGTGAAGAAGCTGGTCTATTGCAGTACCTGCGGAGTGCATGGCAACATCGATAACCCGCCGGGCGGTGAAGAGGCCCCGATTCAACCAGCCGATTACTACCAGAAGACCAAATATCAGGCCGAGCCCTTCGTGGTGGATTATTGCAAAACCAAAGGACTCAACACCACGATTCTGCGTCCGGCGGCCATCTACGGTCCGGGTGACCCGGAACGCTTTTACATGATTTTCAAACGGGTGGTTAAGGGCGCATTTCCGATGTTTGGAAGCGGCAAGACGTTGTATCATCCTCTTTACATTGACAACCTCACCGATGCGCTGGTGCTCGCTATGGATGAAAACAAAGGCAACGGCGAGGCCTATCTGATTGCCGATGAGCACTACTACGCCATTGAAGATATTGTCAAAGCCGTGGCACGCGCGCTGGAGGTGCACGTCAAGATTAAGCATTATCCGGTCTGGCCGCTGGTGGCGGCGGGACACCTCTGTGAGAAGATTTGCAAACCCTTCGGCGTGACACCGCCCATCTTCCCGCGCCGCGTGGACTGGTTCCGACAGAACCGCGCATTCAAAATCGACAAGGCGAAGCGGGACTTGGGCTATGCCCCCCGCGTGGGTCTGGATGAGGGCCTGAAGGCTACGGCGGTGTGGTACAAGCAGGAAGGCTACCTCTAAGAAGAACACGCCGACTGTTTTAACCAGTCGGCAAAAGGACGGGCGCGGTTATGCGAATCGGTGTGATGCTTAGAACCATGGACGAAAAGCAGGGGATCGGGGTGTATACCCAGAACCTAATGGACCGTCTGCTGGCGATGGATGAGGTCAACGAGTATGTTCTGTTCTATCGCAACCCCGATTTCATCGGGCGCTACGCCGCGTTGCCCCGCGTGACGGAAAAGCTGGTTTCCGCACCGAACAAGTGGCTCTGGGATCAGTGCGCCATTCCGCTCGAAGCCCGAAAAGAAGGCTGCGATCTGATCTTTCATACGAAGTTCACCGTACCCTTTTTCACCTCGTGCAAAACTGTCATGAGCATTCACGGCGCAAGCTGGTTTGTGCATCCGGAACTTTACGATAACAAACTCGACCTCACCTATATCAAGACCATCATGCCGCGCTACTGCCGCAAGGCCGACGCCATTGTGGCCAATTCCGAATTGACCCGTCAGGATTACATCCGCCTCTTCAACCTTCCGCCGGGAAAAGTCACCGTGGCCCACCTCGGGCACAGCGAAAAATATCGGCTGATCGAAGAGCCCGCCGCCCTCGAGGCCGTGCGCGTAAAATACAATCTGCCCGAGCGCTTCATTCTAGCGGTGGTGAAATATGATCCGCGCAAAAATTTTGAAAACCTGATTGCAGCGTTTCGCATCCTGCGCAAGCGGATGCCGTGCAAACTCGTGGTGGCGGGGCGCGGATGCGAAAAGTATCTGGAGGAATGCCGGATGAAAGAGGATGGCATTGCCGAGGATGTGATTTTTACCGGTTGGGTGGAGCAGGATGAACTGCCCGCCATGTACAATCTGGCACGCTGCATGTTCTTCCCGTCGGTCTATGAAGAATTCGGCATTCCGACGTGTGAGGCGATGGCCTGCGGATGCCCACCCGTGGTCTCGAACACCGGCGCGCTGCCGGAAATCGCAGGCGATGCCGGACTCATTGCCGACCCCTTCAATCCGGCTGAAATGGCCGAGGCCCTCGCAAAACTATATACCGATGACGCCTTTCGCGCTGAGCAGGCCGCCCGATGCCTCGAACGCGCCAAACAATTCACCTGGGAAAATTGCGCCCGACGGACACTCGATGTCCTGAACCGGGCCTGAATCACGGAGACCGATCATGGATATTCAACAACAGCTCGATAAAGTGTGCGCACGGTGCGTGGACCTACATTCACGTGAAGAATTACAGAAGAAAATGGAATCGGCCCGTGCGGAGGGGCGCCCTCTGCGGATAAAATACGGCGCCGATCCCTCGGCTCCAGATATACATCTCGGGCACGTGGTGGGACTCAACAAGCTGCGTGAGTTTCAGGAATGCGGCCATACCGTGGTGTTTATTATCGGCGATTTCACCGGGATGATCGGTGATCCTTCGGGCAAGTCCGCCACGCGCCCCGCACTCTCGAAAGAGCAAGTCGCGGAGAATGCGAAGTCGTACCAGGAACAAGCCTTCAAGGTGCTCGACCCCGAGCACACCGAAGTGCGCTTCAATTCGGAATGGTTCGCTCCGATGCGTTTCGAGGAAGTCATCCGTCTCAGCGCGCACGTCACGGTGGCCCAGATGCTCGCACGCGATGATTTTGCGAAACGCTATGCCGACAACCGTCCGATTTCGCTCGTGGAATTTCTCTATCCGCTCGTGCAGGCGTATGATTCAGTGATGATCCGGGCCGATCTCGAATTGGGCGGAACCGATCAGTTGTTCAATCTGCTCCTTGGGCGCGAATTGCAGAAGGTGTTTAAACAGGAGCCGCAGGTGGTGATGACCCTTCCGCTGATCGAAGGACTCGATGGCGTCAACAAAATGAGCAAGAGCCTCGGTAATTACATCGGCGTCAACGAATCGCCGCGTGAAATCTTCGGCAAGACCATGTCCATCGGCGATGATCTCATGTGGAAATACTTTTCCCACATCGCACGCCTGCCTGAAGCCGAAGTGGCGTCACTCCAGACTGACATGACTTCGGGCGCGAAACATCCACGCGAAATCAAAGACCTGCTGGCCCGTCTGATTGTGAGCAAATTTCACGATGAAGCCGCCGGACTGTCCGCCTCCGAGGAATTCAAGCGTGTCTTTTCGGGCAATCAATTGCCCGATGATATTCCGGAACTGGCCCTGAGCGCGACGGATTTGGAAGACGGGAAAATCGGACTCCTCACGCTCATTACCAAGGCTGGCCTAGCGAAAAGCAATGGCGAAGCGCGCCGCGCCGTAGAGCAGGGCGGTGTTCGATTGAACGAAGAAAAGGCGTCGGACCCGAAAGCGTTGGTGACGCCTGAAGAGGGCCTGATTCTGCGCGTAGGCAAACGCGGCTTCGCACGCATCAGCCTTTCCTGAATTTTCCACTGATTGGAATCACCGACAAGAGTCGGCATGTATTATCACCCCGGATGGGGTGAAGGCATATAGCCCGGGGTCGGAAGACCCTGGGTTTCTGATTCTCCAATATCCTATGCACCCCGTCCGGGGTGCATGTTGTTTTGTTTGTCGGCTTCCCGGGGTCGATGACCCCGGGCTATTCTCCCCGACCCCTCCGGGGTCATCATGACGCGGGCTTTTGTCGGCGGCACCAATATTTCAACAAGGTATCCCTTATTTCTCATTCTGCTGATTGCGCGTTTGCTGAAACGATGGGAACCTGTTAGCATGACTTTCTTTTCAGAGCAGGTTGTTTTCGGGTAAATAGCATGAAACGCTTAATCGTATGTTGTGATGGAACGTGGTGCGCCGAGCATCGGGGCGTGGTGACGCATGTGCAGCGCTTGCGCTCCATGGTCGAGCCGTCCGATGCCGAGGGCGTGGAGCAGGCCGTCTATTACGACGAAGGGATCGGCACGGAAGGTGGGCCACTTCAGCGCATCATGGACGGGATGACGGGCCGTGGACTCAGTCGGAATATCCTGGATGCCTACGCCTGGCTGATTCATCACTACGACGAAGACGATCAGATATTTGTGTATGGATTCAGTCGGGGTGCCTACACGGTGCGGAGTCTGGCCGGGATGATCCGAAAATGCGGGATACTGCGGATGGAGCATCAGGGTATGCTGAATGACGCCTATCGTTTTTACCGGGATCACACACGCGATCCGTACAGCCCTGCCGCCACCGCTTTCCGCGAACAGTATTCTGTGACGGCGAATGTTTATCTCGTGGGCGCCTGGGATACGGTCGGCACGCTGGGCATTCCGTTGACGATTCTGAGACGGCTGTATGCGCGGCGTTTCGCCTTTCATGATCAGTCGCTGAGCCGCCGCATACCATATGGCTATCAGGCGCTGGCGATTGATGAGCATCGGCGTCACTTTATTCCCACGTTGTGGACGGGTGCGCCAGGTCCGGGTCAGACGATCGAACAGGTCTGGTTCGCCGGTTCGCATGGCGATGCGGGTGGGTCGGAAAAGGACCGCCAGCTTTCAGATTTTACGCTGCGCTGGATGCTCGATCGGTCGCAGGCGGCGGGACTCGCGCTGAATGGGGTGGAGGTGGATCGGGTGCAGGGAGATTGCCTCGGGACGATTCATGATTCGCGCCAATACATCTACCGGCTTTATCCGGCGTATCAGCGTCCGATTTGCGCGTTGGGCAACGACACGGAATCGGTGCATGAAAGTGTGCTGTGCCGCATGGAGGCTTTGCCGGACTATCGCCCGCCTGTTCAATCATGTTCCAATGCGGAGACTCCTTCATGATTATCCGTCAGGAATTGGCGGACTACGGACGGCGGATCGAGGCGCGTGGGCTCACCGCCGGCGCAGGTGGAAACATCAGCGCCCGCGAGGGACGGTTGATCTGGGTGAAGCCCAGCGGCTATTCAATGGGCGAGCTGACGGGGCGGGCTATGTGCTGTATTGATTTGCAGAATGGAGAGATGCTTGAGGGGCCGGCCCGTCCGACCTCGGAGCTGCCGATGCATCTGGCGATTTATCGGTTGCGTCCGAAAATTCAGGCGGTATTCCATACGCATTCTCCTTGGGCGGGCGGCGTGATTTCCAGCGGCGCAGATTTACGCCCGATGTTTGCGGAGGTGGTGAATGATCTGGGGGATATCGCGCATGTGCCTTACATCACGCCAGGTTCGTGTGAACTGGCCGAGGCTGTGGCCGATGCCGCACGGGAACACGACACGATTTTCATGAGCAATCACGGCGTGGTGGCACTGGGCAAAACCATGAAGCAGGCGTTCTATCGCTGCTGCGTGGCCGAGGATGCCGCCAAGTCGTTTCTGGCGGCCACGCTGGCGGGCCGCCCGCAGTTTCTGACCGACGCGCAGGTGGCCGAACTGCAGGGGCTCGACTCCGGTGCCTACCGAACGCGGGTGGCCGAGGGCGGCTGAACTGTCAGCGTCCGGTGCAGGTGTCCATTCATTCGGGTAGGGTCACTTTTCCGAGTAGATTCGTTACCTGATGCGGAAGGGCGGGGTGTCGGCCTTCGGCGGTGACGGCGATTTCGTAAGTGTTGGTCTGATAATAAAGAGCTCCCCAGAAGAAGGTGTTTCCTTCCGGATCAAATACGGAAATGAACGGCACTTCTTCTCCAAGCACCTGCGCATAGGTCATAACGACGTTGGGATAGGCCTGCTGGATGTTGCTGAGAAAATCTTTGAAGAAGGCGAGGTGTTCGCTG
>Ga0075120_10002754_pt1 | contig 12440 bp, 7 predicted proteins | sample AntAceMetag02UKL_FD_69792 | JGI IMG/M metagenome (GOLD analysis project Ga0075120, IMG submission 69792) | Saline lake microbial communities from Ace Lake, Antarctica - Antarctic Ace Lake Metagenome 02UKL | ecosystem: Environmental > Aquatic > Non-marine Saline and Alkaline > Saline | place... | reverse complement strand
CATGGCGGAGTTTCCCTGGCATTTCTTCCTGGCCCGCCATATCCCTCAAGGGATAATTCCCCTCTGGGAACCTGATACCTGGTGTGGAGCGATCCCCTTCTACGCCCGCTATTACGCCGATACTTATTACTTCCCCCTATGGCCGTTTTATTTTTTGAGCAAAATCCAGGATCTGGACCAGACCTACCTAATGACCAGCCTTATTCCCCTCTTGCTGCACTACTATCTGGCCGCTGCTGGTATGTATCTTCTGATCCGGAGGGGAATGCGTCTTCATGTCTTACCGGCCTTCATTACATCCTGGGTATATTTATTCAGTCCCGCTTTTGCCTATTCCTATGTCTGGTTCCCGATAGTCGTGGTGCAGGCTTTGCTTCCCTGGTTGTTGCTGCTGGTGGTATCGATGGACCGGAGAGTTCGGCTCTGGAAGATTATCGCCGCGGGGTGCATTATCGCTTTAATGTTTTTCGCCGCCCAGCCGCCCCATGCCGGCTATAGTATTCTTCTCGCGTTTGTACTGGCGCTGGCGTTAGCCGCCCGGCGGATCCGGTGCGGCGAAATCCGGGAGGCTATCCGCGCCCCCCTGCAACTTTTTCTGGCCCTTATCCTCAATGCTTTCCTCTCCGCGGTGTACTGGGTATCGATTGTGGATGGAGCGGCGCATACCAAACAGCACCTCTCGATGACCTATGAGAGCCTGACCGGCGTGGACGGCAGCATACCTCCTGTCTATCTTGCCACACTGCTGGTACCGGATCTTTTCGGTACCCTGACCGGCTTTGGCAACCGAAACTGGGTGGAGGTGGTTGCTCACGGGGTCCGTTTCTGGGAGGCCAATATGAGCGGCGGCTTGCTCCTGACTTTTCTGGCCCTGGCCGGAGTCTTCCTGGTGATTAAGCGGAAGAATCAGCCCGGTCTGCGATTTTGGGCGATCCTGGGGGTGGGGATCTGGATATTCTCAATCCTCTGTATGCTGGGGCGCCATACGCCTTTTTATTACCTGTTTTATAAGCTGATGCCGGTCCTCTCCAACTTTCCTTTTCCCATCCGGTACCGTATGTTCCAGATTATAGCGACCGCCTGGCTGGCGGGTTTAGGGATGGAGTACCTGACATATGGGGATCGGGTGGAGAAGCGCTGGCCCCGCCGACTTATCTGGGGGTATCTGTTGCTGGCTATTATAATAATTGGGATCGCGTTGGCCGGCCCTCGAGGCTTAACCGGAATTCTGATGGGACGTTTTAATCTTTCCGGGCTGGAAAATATAATAAGCCGCGGCAATCTCTCCTGGTTCCTCTTTAATCCGGTACTTTATTTCTTTATCGCCGGGGGATGCATTGTCCTGGCCTGGGGCCGGCTGCGAGGGCGTTGGCGAGTAAGAATTGTTGCCGGATTGGTGATGATTGAGACGGCCTTGCTCTGCGGAACCGCGTTTTATTTCTGCATCTTCAGGTTTCACGAACCGCAACCACAGCAGATACGTAATTTCGGTCCATCGGTTCACCCGATGATCCGGAGAGTTTTGGGGCCGCTGACCGCCCTGAAAACAGACCCCCATCTGCGCTGGGCTTCCGACCAGCCTTTTCACGACAATTTCGCCCGCCTCGATTTAAATGGCAGCTATGCTCTTATGGGGTACTGCATGAAACCGCTGGAGAAGCGGTTCAAATCGGCTCTTGAAGCCGCTTACCATCGCCCCGTCGATTGGCCCCTCTACTGGGAGTATCCCCGGCCGGCTTCGGTATCATTCCTGAGCAATATGTCGGTTGGCTATTTGATGGAGTCAAAACCCGATAATTTATTTTCCGGCGGCAAAACCGTAAAGATGGAAACAAATCCCGATTTATACCTCCATTACAATCCTCTTCCTCTTCCCCGGGCCTTCACCATGGACCGGATTGTGGAATGTTCAGAAGAGGAGGCGATGGAGGAACTGGTTAAGGGAGATCTGAGGAGGGGGGTGTTTGTTGAAGATGGTAAGCGGTTGGCGGTAAGTGGTAAGCAGTCGTTGGAAGAGAGTAAGCAGTTAGCGGTAAGCAGTAAGCAGTCCGCTATGGCGGGAAAGCATTTACCGCTCACCGCTCACCGCTCACCGCTCACTGATTACTCTTCTTTCAAGCGTGATCCTGCATCCATCAATTACTTCAACGAACTTCAGTCCGCTAACCGTATTTCAGGACTGGATTTCAGCAATCCCAACAAGGTTAAAGTCGATGTCGACGCAACCATACCGGCGATGCTGGTCCTGACCGAGATCTGGTATCCCGGGTGGGAGGCTTCTGTGGATGGAGCACCCGTTGAACTATACCGGGTCAACTATCTCCAGCGCGGGGTATGGCTGAATGCGGGGAAGCATCGTATTGAACTGATATTCCGCCCGAAGTCCTGGAGAATAGGAATGAATATCTCCATCATCTCCTGGGGGGCCTTGATTCTGATTTTTCTAGTGTGGGGAATTCGGCGGTGTATCAGGCATTATCATCCAGCCCCAGGATACGGGGGAGTGAGTACATGATGATACAATTAGGGGTATATCTAACGGCGTTGATCGTTTTGATAATTCCTGCGGAATGCAGCGAAAAAAAGGGAAAGTCTTCCGGTCCCCCTAACGTGGTATTTATCCTTCTTGATGCCGCCCGGTCTGATCATTTCTCCAGTTACGGATATAAGAAGGAAACCACGCCTTGCATCGATGAAATAAGCTCTCATGGCGCACTTTTCCTGAATAATTTTTCACCCGATACCAAAACTCTCAAGTCCATGCCTTTGATATTTACTTCCCGGTACTGCTCCGCGCCGATCTTCCAGAATGATACCTGGAACTGGGGTATACGCCGGGAAGACCCTAATACGATCTTTCAGGGATTTGACTCCCAACAGATACTTCTACCGGCGTTGCTTGGCCATTGCGGATACCAGACCGCTATATTTCATAACCACTGGTGGTTTGTCGAGCAGACGGATTTCATCCAGGCTCATGATAAATCCCGTATCTTTCCTGCCCCCCGCTCTCACCCCGTCGACGAGCGCATAATTGATTCCGTCATTTCATGGATGAAGAATAACGATGATCGGCCCTTTTATCTCTACTGCCACATCATGTCCCCCCATCAGCCGTATCCACCGAAAAAAGAAGATAAGGAATTCCTCGATGGAGGAAATTTACAGGGGTTGGAGAAAGCAAGGAAAAAATTCTACAGCAGAGATGGTGCCCATACCGGTGATTGGAGTCGGGAAGAACTCGGGTATCTCACCAATCTCTATGATAGCAACTTGCGACATACCGATGCCGCAATCGGGCGGTTATATGCCGGGATCAAGAAACTAGATTTGGCCGACAGGACTCTTTTTATAATCACTTCGGACCATGGAGAGAACCTGGGGGAGCATGGCCTTCTTAATCACGACGGCCCTCCCTGGGACAGTTGCTCTCATGTTCCCCTGATCATGGTCTATCCTCCTCTCATCCCGGAAGGAGTTAAAATCACGGGACTAACAGAGTCCATCGACATCATGCCGACGATTCTTGATCTCTGCAAGGTGTCCCTGCCGTCGGGAAAGTCGATGGATGGAGTAAAATTAACTAACCTTTTTCAAAATCCGGACCAAGGGAAGAAGGATGTTATTATTGGGGAATCGATTCGAACTCCTGAATATAAATACATGATAAGAAGAAACCTGCTATTTGATCTGGTAAAGGACCCGGGGGAGACTATAAATAAAGCGGAAAGCAAACAGTCTGTGGTGAAGCAGCTTAGAATCCGATATGACAAATTTATGAGTTCATATAAGCAACGTTATAAAGAGGCAAGACGGACTTGCTCCCCGGATTTTTCTTTTTTTTACCCATTGAGAGTATTTTCCTTTTTCCCGCCGGAGATTATTTATGAGGTTGGTATGAATAAACCGCCGAAGAAGATATTGAAGCAGGTTTCCGTCAATAAATCATGGCTGATAAATTTCGCTATGCATGGCGGAGGTCTAATCTGCCTTCCCGGAAATGGGCCTCCTCCTCCCCTTACTTATTTCGCTGCCATCCCCGATGGTGAATATCGGATTTCCACTTTAATCAAACCGCTGGGAGATGCTTCTCTTGAGCAGATGGAGACAGCCTTCCGGGCACGCTTTAAACCCGGAACCCCATTTCATGCTCCGATCCGGCTTACCTCTACCGGTAAGAAATATAAGGGTGTTTACTATAATTGGGGGATAGTTGCGGTTGAAGATGAAGAATTCACCATGGAGATTTCATACGATTGCCCGGATCCAATCCCGTTTTTCATCATCCATGTGAGATTTGATCCCGTTCTGATCCATAACAGGGATGATCAAAACATCCCGAAGGAAGAAGAACTCAGGGAGCGGAAGAAACAGTTGAAGTCTCTGGGATATTTATAAACGCCGATAAGGATGTTTTTATGCTTGCCGGGGCCGGCGATTTATAGCAGTGTAATTTATTATCTATGATCATCCGAAGAACATATATATATATAGTATTTTTACTGGTTTCCTGGCTCCTGTTTCAGGCTCCGGATTATGCTTATCCGGGATCTGCTCCTTCCGCGAAACCCAATATTATTTTACTCTCCATCGACACATTGCGAGCAGATCATCTGAGTTGCTACGGGTATGATAGAAAAACTTCACCTTTTATAGACGAGTTTACGAAAGACAGTGTCTTATTTGAAAATGTCATAAGCCAGTCTGCCCATACCGCCCCTTCTCATATGTCCATATTTTCGTCCCTGATGCCCGATGTTCACGGAGTTAGCAATTATTCCGGGGCAAAATTTCCGGCCCTGGCCCCTGTAAGCCCCACCCTGGCCGAAGTTCTCAAGGATTCTGGTTATCTCACCGTTGGAATCCATGGGGGAGGAAATGTTAACGCTGATCTGGGATTTGACAAAGGATTTGATTATTATAAGAAAAAATTTAATCTGGAAGCGGCTGATCCTGGGGCGATCCCTCCGGAGATAGGCCAATGGATCGATAAAAGCCGGCAAGAAGGAAAACCTCTCTTCCTCTTTTTACATCATTATTTCTGCCATTCCCCATATTTGTATGGGCCTCAGGAGCTTCGGACCGCCTTTCTGGAAAACCCGGTGGAAGGTTTGGCAACCAGACCGGAAGACCTGGCTAAGGGGGGACAGAATAAGAACCGAGAGTTCTGGGAAAAGATTGATCTTTCCAATCCCCGTCATCGGGCCCATGTGATTTCACTTTATGATGGAGGAGTCCTTGTTTCGGACCATATTTTCCGTGAGATAGTAGAATTATTAAAGGAGAAGGGGGTATATAGAAACTCAATTATTATTTTAACATCTGATCACGGGGAGGAGTTCTATGAGCATGGTTTCAAGGAGCACTGTCACCTGTTCATTGAACACCTCCACGTTCCTTTGATTATTAAATTTCCGAAAAACATCTACGCGGGAAGAAGGATTAATAGAAGGGTAAGATTGGTCGATCTGATGCCGCTGATATGCGACCAGGTTGCTATCGCGCCGCCCCCGAATAAGCAAGGAATTTCATTTTTACCGCTTCTCACCGCGAAAGGTTACTATGATCCGTTGATCGTCAGCAACCGGGGCTATACTATGCGGTTCTATCAAGACGGTTATGTTTATTCGGATATGCCGTTACGGGAGACAAATGAGTGGCTCTTCGATCCGGATACCGATCCAAGGGAACAGAATAACCTTTCTTTGGAAAAACCGGATGTGGTAAAGAAAATGCGGTCTGTTGCCGAAAAGGAAAAGAAAGCAAAATATAAATTTGCCCGGGGTTTACAGGTTAAAACAACCCCGCCGCCGCCGGGAGAAGAATTATCCAAACAATTAAAAGCCCTCGGATACATTGAATAATACGATCCAGCGGGAATGGTGAAATATGAGATCTTTAATTATTGTCTGGATAATCTTTCTGGTTTCTATCTCATCTTCTCCCGGAGGAAATGATCGAAAGACGCCGGATCCCCCCCCCCCATATCATCTTCATTCTCCTTGCCGCGGCCCGGGCCGATCATTTCTCATCTTACGGATACGACAAGAAGACCACTCCCGCTATAGATGCTCTGGGGAGGAATGGCGTTATCTTCCTTAAAAATTTTACCCACGCCACGGAGACCCAAGAATCCATTTCTTTGATTATGACATCACGATATTTATCCCGGCCGATCCGGAAAAGCATCGGTCGATATTGGCCGGAGAAGCCGAACAGAGAAAAAAGGATCTGCGATCCCTGGGATATCTCCAGTGAACGGTAAACATCATAATACTTTAACAGCCTCTTCAAAACGGCGAATTGCCATTTCGGGCTATTTTATTATTCTATTTCTTCTTCTGTTTGTTGTATATCGGCCTACCTTTTCAAATCCCCCCCGGAGCGATTACTGGTGTTTATTTTATAACTTCCATAATTATCAGGACATTCCGGCCGGTCAACGGCTTATCAATATAATAAATTACGACGTTTGGGAGCACGGAACGTATCGCCCGCTTTTTCATCTGGTTCTCTACTGGCTTTGGTTTTGTTTCGGAGCGAATTATATCTGGTTTCATATCATGACCTTCGGGTTCTACTGCCTGAGTATTCTGCTGATGTACCGACTGGCCAGGCATTTTGGATGCGGGAGATTAATCACCGCGGTGTTTCTGACCGTATTCGCGTTCCTCTTCTCTCACTTTGATATCATCACCTGGACCTTCCACCTCGCCTTAATTATCGGTCTCTCTCTCTGCCTTTCGGGATTTCTCCTCTATCTCCGATTTTTACGGACCGGTCGATATGGCCAGCTTATCTTCTCCGCGCTATTATTTTTACCCGCGCTGCTCTCTTATGAAGTCTTTATCCTCTGGCCGCTGGGGATGATTATCCTGTCTTTTATCACCGCGTTTCTTCCGGTTGATCAGCTCCGACGACGGAGAACGCACCGGGAGGTAGTTATTGCCGTAGCAACGCTCTACCTGGTTTACGGGGCGATTCTCGGATTTACCCGCGCCTATAGCCCGGTCGAAGGTTCCGGGAGAGTGGTGGATAAACTGATTACCCCTTCCCGGGTCACTTTCAGCATCGCCGCGTCATCCTCGGCGATAATCTTGAATGGGGTTATCGCCAATATCGCTCCGCTCCTGACCTGCCCGGTAATTATCCAGGACAATATCGGACGGGGAGGAATTTTTCTCGAATGCAGCCCGCCCCTGAGAGATGCTCTCGACCGAAGAAGTAAGGAACGGATATTCAGCCTGATTGACCCGCCTCTAATCCTCGATAAAGAAGTTGATCTGGACAGCCTTTGGCAGGGGGCGAGCGCTGAACTGGCAAAGCTGATCCTTATCGCCGGCGTTATCGCTCTCTTGATAATGGCGACAGGATGTTATCTCCTCTATCGGAAAGACCACTCGGGAGCGCTTATGCCGCTCTTTTTCTTCTTTCTTCTATGCTCCTCTGTCTTCGCTCTTTATCATGGCCGCGGTATTACCAATGTTCCGCTCTATGTCTTCCGTCAGTTCCGGTATCAGTACGTACCCAACGCCATGATTATCCTCCTGGCAATATTCCTGGTTGACCGTTTGATTAAATCCCATCAGAAAGCCCGTCTGGTTGTATATGTGATTTTATCCGGAATTCTGCTGGTAAATCTTGTCGTTCTGACCGCTCATATCTCGATCCTGGATCAACAGATGGCTCCCCTGGGGAAGATGCTAACGGAGATAAACTCCGGACTGAAAGACGGTCGGATCACCCCGGAGCAAAAGTTATATTTGGATGATGCCATAGCCCGCTCACTTCCTTCTCTCTGCTGGAACGGTGGAATGGCCAATTTTATGAAAGGAACCTATCAATGGATATTTTCGCCCAGAGAGATTAAATCGTTCACATTTAAAAAGAAGCAAGCCGGTTGGGTAATAGAGAAAAAAGATTTAAGTTTGAAGACTAAATAATATAGTATCAGATGAGTGATTATACCCCTGCCTCCTTGAGCGGCAGGTGAATCAGTTCAATAACTAAGTCGCTGTGTTTATTCCAAAGAGGTCCCAATCACCTTGTGTGACTGGTGAATAAGTTCTCATTATATTTTTTAGCATTGGCATAATTAAAATGGATATTTGCTCTTGAAGTCAGATAACGTCTTCAACCAACTGCGTTGCCCGGTCTGCTCTTCAGCCCGGGTTAAACAGATATATACCGGCCGGGATTTGGTAGTTACCAGGTTCATCGGCCAGCGAACGGTGGTACTTTCACTGCTTAAGTGCCGGACCTGCGGGATGCTTTTCCTGGGCCCCTTACAATACTCCCCGGATGTTATTCACGAAGCATATTGGAAGATGTTGATTGAAAACATTTCCCGCGATTTCTCTGTAGACCGGTGGAGTCAAACCATTGACCTGGCGAAGTTAGATATCTACCGGAAGACCAACCGGATCCTGGAGATAGGCTGCGGCGACGGTTTCCTGTTGAATTACATACGAGAGCAGGGTTGGCAGGTTACCGGGATCGATTTTTCCCGTACAGCGGTAGCCCTGGCCAATGACCAATACGGATTGAAAGTGATCGAGGCTGAACTAAACGAAGAACTGGCCCAAGAGTTAGGACCGGATTCTTTCGATGCTATCGTCATGTGGGGGATGATTGAACATCTAACCGCACCGCTGGAGATATTAAGGCTCTCCAACATCTTGTTAAGAAGAGGGGGGGCGGTTGTCATCTATACACCCAACGCGGACAGTATCTTTCACCGGTTAGCCAGAACCTCATATTTGGGCACCGGGAAGTTGGTAAAGTTCCAGATGGAACGGGTCATCATCGCCATGCACCCTCTGTATTTCAACATGAAAACTTTGCAAGATGTCTTGAAGAGAAGTGGTTTTCGGGTCCACCAACTGGAAATGGTTGATATTGATTTAAGTTTAATCTTTAATGCGCACAGGCAATTCTGGTGGTCCAAACGTATCTTTTTTTCTCTGGCGACATTGTTACAGAAGTTAAGCCATTTAATCAAGATGCAGAGCCATCTATTGGCTGTCGCCGAGAAGATTTAAAGCCTTTTATGAAATTTAGCACTTTATACCAACTGTAAGAAGTGACTTCAATCCTACCCCGAATCGGCAAAAGGATAAGGCCCGGTACTAAAACATATATTAGGGATCATCAAAATTCCGAAGCAGAAATAGTTAAAATGAAACCCGAAGCATTTAGCTGTCCGGTTTGTCGATCTCAGATCACTACCTTATATTACTGTAAGAATCGGACCATCCCGGTCAAGAGCTTTAACCCTTCCTCCACCGACTTCGGCATTTATTATGATCTTTATCGCTGCGAAGAGTGTCACGCGGTATTTGCCTCAGAGATACCTTCCGAGGAAGCGATAGCGGAAGTCTATCAGGCATCCTGCCATGATGGTTACCTGCTTGAAGAAACAAACCGGCGTCATAATTTCTTGGGCCTGATCAGGATGATAGCGATTTATCAAGATACTGGCCAGCCCCTTAAACTCCTGGATGTAGGCGCATCCACCGGCCTGTTTTTAGATACCGTCCGGAGCTTATACCCGAACTGGATTTTACTAGGGGTGGAAGCCAGCTTATCCGCCATTGGACAAGCCCGGCAGTTATACAACATCAAACTGAAGCAGGGGATGTTTGAACTTGTCGAGATCCCACCAGCCAGTCAGGACATAATTACCATGCTGGACTTTATCGAACATGTCCGCGACCCCCGGGAGAACATTAAACTGGCTAAACGCTACCTGAAGCCCGGAGGGATTCTGGTCATCACTACTCCCAATATCAATAGCTGGACTTCCCGGATCTTTCGGAGCCGCTGGTGGGGTTTCCGTCTGATGCATACGCTTTATTTTTCACGCCTGAGCATGACTCAGATGATGGCTCAGGAGGGTTTCCAGGTAATTAAAATGAGGGGATTGATCCGGTTTTTTAGTTTGAGATATTGCCTGCGCCATTTAGGTTGGACTATCCAGGGACCTTCCATCCAGATTCCATTCCCTCTCTCCCTGGGAGATATGCTGGTAGTCGCCCGCAAAGAAGTTTCCATGAATTGATGAACATATTATTATCCATAAAAAAATTATTTTTATCCAGAGGATTGTTCTTCTACCAGCTGACCTTTGGCCTTGTAATTATATATATCATCTTCCATATGTTTGACTATAGCCAAGCATCTATGCAGCCTGAGGCGGTCCATTTTTCTTCTATTCGGGGACCGGATTCAGGATTTATTCATAACTCATTAATAAACGGGACTAAATTAGTCCCGGAAGATTTTCTGCTTTGTTTTGATGTTTTAAGTTTTGAAAGCAAAGCGCCGCGGGTTCGCTTTTTCTCCAATCTGGTCATGCTTGTGAACTTTAAATTACGGGTCTGGCTCTGGAACTATATACCTCCCCATCCCAGTTTCTCATTAACCTGGATATTCTCCTTCTTCTCCCTAGTGCTGCTGTATAAGTTGATCTATAACCTAACCCTTGATAGAGCCGCCGCCTGGATAGGTTTATCGTTATATGGAATATCTCTCGGTTATTTGTCAGGAATTATTCTGCTCTTTCATCCCGCGAAACCGCTCACTAACTTCTTCACTATCCTCTGTTTTTACCTGGCTTCCCGGATAATTATATATGCCGAAAAGAACGAATACTTTTCTAAAAGAGTGTTTGTTTGGCTTCTCGTTTTCATGTTTCTGGGATTTTTTACTGATGAGACCGCTTGGTTTATATTTGTTTTAATTCCCATAGTATTCCCCGGTATTTTTAATATTAAAGGAAAAAGTAAATATATTATTATATCGTATTATTGCATTGGAGTCGCGTTCGGTATTATTTTGTTATATGTAACCCCATATTTTATCAGATGGTTTGGATTTAAAAACTTTGACTTTTTGTCTTACATAAGAAAAGGCGATGGAAGTGGAGGACCTTTTGAATTTACCAATATTTTTTTGCAAGGTTATTATTTTACTTCAGAATATATCTCACCGTTTAAGACCAGCTCATTTTATAATTACTACATCTTTTTCCTATTTTTTATCTATTCCATTTATTCCTTTACTAAACTATCCCCTGAGAAAAGAAGATTATTTTATCGAATCTTAATCACTTTGTTTATATTCCTGACCCTGCAAACAATCCTGCTTACCAAGCACCTGGTTATAGTTCATACTTCGTGGTATTATGGATCTTTATTCCCAATATTTTTTACATTACTATTAACAGTAATTTTATCAGTAAAAAAAGGATCCTTACGAATAATTAATAAAGTTATTTTTATTCTAATCATATGCGTTACCGCTTTTAATACCCATCATAACATCAGATCGGCTAACCTCGGTCTTACCTTTCCTTTGGTGTTAAAAGCATGGAAACAAAGGGGGAATAAATCCGCGTTGGCGAAATCACATTATGTATCTTGGTTAGTAAAGGAGCTGGAATATTCCGGTAAGCCGGGTATAAATTAGTGTTAATAATATAAAGAACCCGTTTATTTCATCGATGCTTTTATCTATCCGTTGATGGAACAAGACAAGATGAGCACGTTGAAGAATATATTGGGTTTTCCAAACTGTTTTGAACCATCTCTCCCTTTTCAAAAACCTGTCGCTATCATTTTATTAGAGGAAAAGAGAGTTGTATTTTGAGTCGGTCTGGCCTCGGAATAAATTCCATGATTAATAAAAATGCAATAAAGAAATTTCTTCTTCTATCAGGTTTCCATGGGGAGATAAAGTTTTTTGAGGAGATGATATCTCATACATCTTTCAGGATAGGAGGGTCGGGGGATCTCTTCATTATTCCTGCGGGCGGGAATGATATGATAAAGCTCTTTAAAACTCTCTCCGGGGAAGATATCCCATGTTATATCCTGGGCGGAGGGACCAACCTGCTGGTTCCTGACAGTGGTATAAGAGGTGTAGTTATCCAGACCGGTCCCGGTATGGGAGATTTTAATTTCCGGAGCGAATCTTTGATAGCGGAGGCGGGAGTTTCACTGCCTCGTCTGGTCCACTCCGTAAGTGAGCATGGGTTATCCGGCCTGGAATTTGCGGCCGGTATTCCCGGGACAATTGGAGGAGCAGTAGTTATGAACGCCGGCTGCGGGGGAGGGGATATCTCACAGGTGGTGAGGCGGGTCCGGACATTTAAACCCGGGACCGGGATAAAAGATTGGGTGCCGAAAGATTGCCACTTCGGGTATCGATCAAGCCGGTTCCGGTTAGCCGAGGAGATTGTACTGGAGGTAGAGTTTGAATTGCGGAGGGACAATCCGGCGGCGATAAGAAAGAAGATGGATGATATTCTTTCACAGAGGAAGGCGGTACTCCCCCTCGAATATCCCAGTGCCGGTTCCATCTTCAAGAATCCCCCGGAAAATTTTGCCGGCCGCTTGATCGAAGAAGCCGGATTGAAGGGGGAAAGAGTAGGAGGGGCA
>Ga0075120_10002753_pt1 | contig 12442 bp, 7 predicted proteins | sample AntAceMetag02UKL_FD_69792 | JGI IMG/M metagenome (GOLD analysis project Ga0075120, IMG submission 69792) | Saline lake microbial communities from Ace Lake, Antarctica - Antarctic Ace Lake Metagenome 02UKL | ecosystem: Environmental > Aquatic > Non-marine Saline and Alkaline > Saline | place... | reverse complement strand
TAGAGTCACTTTACAAAGCAAATAAAGTAGATGAAAAACTGACGGATAAAAAGCTAGAGAACAAGAATGGAGAAATCGTAGTCGAAAGCGTAATCATAGGGAAAGGTGGAGAAATAACCGCGGAAAATCAGGAAATGATAGGAGATATGGCTGAAGACTACGCGAAATTTATGCCAGCTTGGAAAAGCTTTTATGAAGAACTTAGTGAGGAAAATAAAAGTGGAGTTTTAAATGTCATGAATTTAGTCATTCAAAACAGTGACTACAAAAGCATGACAGAATTCGCAAGCGCATTAGCACTTCAAAAAGTAACTGGCAAAGAGTCTACAAAAAGCTCCGAAGATTTGATCAAAATTTTCAAACAAAATAAGCTCACTCGAATTATGTACAGTCACCTGTATGAATGGAAAGAGACTCAAAAAGATAAAAGCTGGGAGGACTTACTAAAAGAAGATGCTGATAAAGTTTTGAGTAAGTTAAAAACTCTGGGATATGACTGGAGCTCTCTCACGGATCAAGTATTAGGGTTTTTTAGCAAAAATAAAAAATAAATGCTCCCTCGTTTCACCCAAATCTCGACTAGCCAAGCGAACCGCCTCGTGTGGCACACTGATCAAATGCCGACGCGTCCTGATATCAATGTTGACTCAGTCGAAAAATCTGAAACAAACGAAAAAAAAGAAGCACAAGAAACATTCGATCCGAAAAAAATTACTGAGCTAACGGCAAAAAATAATGCGCAGGAAAAAATTAGTCAAGATGCTGATTCGAAAAAACTACCGGAAATCGAAAAAGAATGGGATGCGGCTTACGCAGAAAAAGATCCCGCACAAAAAGAAAAAATGGATTCTTTGATTAAAAATTTCGAGCAAAATAAATCGACCGCTTCTGTAATTGATTTGCATACGCTCGCGACCAGTGAAGAAGGACGTGAAACAATGCGGCAAAGCTATGCGAACGGAGAAGTAGAAGAGGGTCAGACAATCGATGTAAATTTTCAGAAAAATAACTCCGCCGAGTGGAGTATCGGAGCTGGCGATCTATTGCCTGCCAACGTGAGAGAGATCACAGTCAAAACTAAAGATGGCAAAACTCTACACGGTAAGCGTGCGCCTAGCTCAGAAAATCCCAACCCTATTCGCGTAGGCTATTACGCCGAAGGCAAGTACATTCCAATCTTCTCAGGAGATCAGATCGTAGTCGAAAATATCGCGAATGAAGACAAGATGAAAGATTTAAATGAAAAAACGAAAGCAGCCGCTGGCGGAAAAGATCTCAGCGAACTTGAAAATTCACTTCATGAGACAGAGTTACAACAAACAGAAGCCGAGCAGCGTGATTTACAAGAATTCTTAAAAAAACAAAATATTCCAGGACTAGAGGAGATTGAAAATCTGGATGCACAGAAAATTAAAACTGCCTTTCAGTCCATGAGTGGTCGAGAAGTATGGCTAACCCGCAAAGCTCTCGGACCCAAAAAACTTCAGCAAATCCTTAAAACTAGCGGACTCGTAAATGAAAGCATTTCTATCAGTGAGCTTTTAGATAATAACCCTGAAATAAAAGCCACTGTAAATAAATTGCCACCTGAAATGGCTAGAAAAATTATGAAGATAGAGTCTGCTAATCACACTTTCGCAGCTTCAGACACTGGAGCACTCGGTTGTATGCAGCTCACGAAATGGATTTATCACGATATCAATCCACCAATCAACCCTTTTGATCCAAAACAAGCAGTGAAGCGCGCTGCCGAACACTTGCTAGATGTCTATCAAAAGACCGGCAGTGAAGAAAAAACTGTGAGAACTTACAACGGCGGTCCGAATTATGCCAGCAATACTGGAGCTGACCGTCACTACTATGAAAAATATTTAAAAGCTTAAATTTCAATCCTTCTAAAAATGCCAGATGATTCAAACAATCCCGTGACAGGCTTCACTCCCCTCCCTGATGAGAAAAATAATTCTCAAAGTGGTGGTGGAATTCCCTTCGCACAAACCGGCGTCAAACACATCGCAATTACCCGCGCTGACATCGAGAAATTTGGGATTGATGAAGCATTCATGAAAAAAAATCCGGCACTCGCCGAGTTAATCCTCAAAACGGAATCGATGAAAGACGAGGAGCGGAAATATTGGTTTCAATTGCTGCCGATCATGAGTGAGGAACAAGTGAAAAAATTGGCAAATATTTTGCAGAACGAAAGAGATCAACTCACAGAGCTTGATAAAAAATATGAAAACGAAGTCGCAAAATTGAATCAAACGCAGGCAAGCTGGAGCCCAGAAAAATTCAAAAAAATGCAAAAGAAAAACGCCGCGCAGGAGCAAGCCAGCGCAACAAAAGAAAAAGATGCGGCGAAAGATATTTTGGATCAGCTGGAAAACATGTAACACAGGACATGAAACATGAAAAAACTTAACAACTAGATGACTCAACACAAAACATTCTGCGACTTTGAAAAAAATTCTGCCCACGAGCAGAGACTACTTTTCGTCGACGCAGGCAGCGACGGCGAGCAAAGCAGCGAAAGTGGCAGCGATGACTCAAGTGAGCTCAGTCGTGATTGGCGCCAATATCCGAACCAAGCAGCTTTCGAATCAGTGCTCGACAAATTAGTCCGCGACGGAAAAATAGAAGTCAATGAAAAGGCCAAGCTAGAAAAAACTGCTGCTCATGAAAGAGTCAAAGAAGAAACTCAACAATCAGAACAAACAAAGGTGGCAGAGGTACAAAAAGCCGTCGGCTTAATCGAAAATGCCGACCGAACAAAAATTGACAAGAAGCTGGCCTCACAAATTGATAAAAAATATATCGGCGATTTGGCGGAATTACGAGCAGCGACTCGCAATGAACTCCTAGACCTCGGCATCAAACAAGAAGTCTCCGAAGAAGAAATTGTCAAAAAAAAGATGGAAACGTTCGGACGCGAGACAGAAAAAAGAATCAAAAATATCTTGAACCAAACGCGAAAGCACCACCGAATATTCGACGAAATCGAGGAGGAAGAAAGACTCGCAAAGAAGTGTTTCAAAAAAATGACGTCGCTTTTCGACACGCATGATCCTAATAAAAAAGATTTTCTGGACGCCCTGCGACTAAAACAAGTACCCCAAGGCGCGACTTTGAGCGAAAAAAGAACTGGAGCTTATATCGAAGAAATTATCAAATATCGGAATAAATTTGCAAGCGATCCAGACGGCACGCTCGGCGGAGTAACCGGCGAAAAACTTTTTTTGTTGGAACACTCATTGCGAGACATCGAGACACTTTACGAAAAATGGCAGACGGCAGATATCTCAGATAAAGCTGATTTGCAGTGGCGGCTAGGAGAGTATGAAAAAAGTCTCGGGCGCATGAAATTCGAAATCGAGAGCAACTCGGAACGATCACTCGAAAACAAACAACTTACAGAAAATTGGGAATCGTTTTTGAATTACAAAAAAAATGACATCGAGCATCTCCGCACGCTATTCGCAAAAAAACCCAGCAAAAGTGATCTGAAATTAGTCGCCGCATTTTTAGATGGAAACGAGGAAGAGCTCAAAAAAATGCGAGATGATTTTGAAGCAGCGCTGCAGGCCGAAGCAGCCGCGAAGGCGGAGGCAGCAACTCCAATCGCAGAGAAAAAAACAACAGCCGCTGACGAGCACGCCAAAGATCACGCAGATGATCACGACGGCGGTCACCATGAGGTGAATAATATTTTCACGCGCTTCGGTAAAAAGTTTGTCGAGACAATGACACTCAAAGGGAACATTCGTTGGTACAGCTGGTACGACATCTCTGGCACTTTCAAATTAATCACCGAGTCCTGGGAGAAACACATTGAATCAGTCAGCGAAGATAAACGTGGACCACTCGCACAAAAGGCAATGTTTTGGAAAAAAGAAGTCGTTCGCAGGATCCATCACAAAGATATCGCAGATGAACGCGGACGGGCAGACGAATTGAAAAAAACTTACAAGAATTTCGACGACAAACAGTTGCTCGCCGAGCTAAAAGAACTACCTGCCAAAGATCGTCGCCGAGCCATTTTGGAATCACTCGCCGACCGCGGCAACCTGCGGATGAGTAATCAAGAATTACTCAAAATAGTCTGTCCTGGTAAATTCGGTAAAGCTGCCTGGGAAACAGCTGACACTAGCGCCGACTACACCCCAATGCGAGAACGCTTCAAGAAGGATATCGATGGTTGGTTTGTCGGTGAAGATAACTACGGTAAAGAATTACTCGAAATGCATAACGCTGGCTTTTCGAAAGCCGAGGGCAACGGCAAAAGCTACGCTGGCTCGAATGAATCCACTTCGACACGGGCGGAAGTCCACAATGTCGGCAACCAAATCCAACGCGCCCTGCAGGAAGGCGAGGGTACGATCGTGGGAATTTTGGACCAGATGTTTGATCGCGCGAATGCCTTCTCGGACAACGGTCAATTCGCAGATGTAAAAATCAAGCTCGATGGAGCGCAGAAAGATATCACCCGCAGTGCCGACATGGGTCTCGTCGGACTTTTGATCACGGACGCCTTCGTGCAAAAAAAGCTCAGCCGTGAACTCATGATGAAGATTGGAAAAGGCAACGAGCAATGCTTCCGACCTTTCGCGACCTTCCAGCAAGTCGTCGGAGGGAGGGAAATCACTGACCCCTTTGATCCTGCCAAAAAACGCAAAATTTCACAATTTGAATACTGGGGCTGGATCGACCGAGAAAAGGGCATCACTGAGCTCGGTTCGACGCAAATTATTAATTTTTTCAACACCCGCAATGCGCGGGCGGAAATCGAAACACCTAGCGGCAAGATAGAAAAAATCATCCACATGGCAAGCGATAGTTGTTTCAAAACTCACTCTGGTGCCCGAGTCACGAGTATCGAACAAGCCCGCAAAGGCATCGGTGATAAATTCACAGGCTATGTCACGAAAGCCTCAACAATCGATATTGTCGATCAAGCCACGAGAATCCGACGCGATACTGGTGGTGCGACTGGTGAAATTCGCGAAATCGCCGGGATGATCACAGCGGCGGTCGAAGATTTCATCGACGGCAAGATGATGATCGACAATGGACAAGAGCGCTATTTCGATAGCTTCACAAAAAAAGAGGTCGACGAAAAAGGTTACTTCTTAGATGACCCGACCAAGGAACGCATCCCAGTCCGTCAGATGGAACAAATGGGGGACATGCGCGCTGAACGCGGCAAAGCCCACATTCTCCGCATCTTGAAAAATATGTGGCTTTATCGTGAGGATCGCGAAATTTTATCGAACCAACCGACTTACAAAATTTATGATTACGACACGACCGACGAAGGAGCCGCCCGCGACAAAGGTGCTGGTCACGAAAAATCAGAACAGCTCGGCGGTGGTCCTTTGAAGCAGTTCCTCGAAAACGCTCTCGGCAAAAAATGGGGCAACACTGCTGAATACAAAGAGATCATGGCAGCCTACGATCAGCTCGCGGACCCCAACCGCAAACTCACTCGCGCCGAAATTGAAATCGCCAAAAATTACAAAGGTGAAGTTAATTCTCGCGAAGATCTGCAAAAAGCCTCTCGCAGTGGTAGCCGAATCAGCTCAGAAGAACCCTACTAAGATCAACTGCCAGCATATTTTTGAATCCTTTGTCCTAGCGCCTGAATCTCTTTTTCAACGACTGTGAAATCTTGACTCGGAATTAATGATTGCAGATTGACGAGAACTGAAAGGAAGATTGGTTGATTTTCCATCCGGTCCAGAATCTGAGCCAGCTCGGCAGTGAGATTTTGTCTGCGTAAATTTTCGGCTAATTCGAGAGTGAGCCGCGCTGCTAAGGTGTCAATCACAGGGTGAATTTCGGTATGAGCCAATTGTTTCGCACGAAGCACCGCGAAGAGATTGCGAAGCTTGCCAGAAGGCGTGAACCGACTGTCGGCGAGAATCTCAAACTCTGGCACCCCTTTGAGAAAACGCGGCGAGACGAAATAATAATTCAAGATTTGGTTAATCTCTTCCGCCTGTTGCAAATTCGCTAAAGTCGCTCCCCGCTGCTCTCCGACGAGATAATTCTTGCTGACGAAAATTTGAAGCGCCTCCATTCCTCCACCTTGAATCTCGGCAACTCCGCTCGCGATGAGCAAGGAATCTAATTTCTCTTCGATAGCGGCGCGAATCTTGTTGGCAATCGAAACATCACCGTCTTGGGCGGCAACCAGAGCGTCGAAGCTGCGAATTTTGATGAACTCAGCTTCGCTCGCGATTTTGGCGATTGAAGGCAATTCCACTTCACCGGAAACACTTTTGGAAACCAACATCTCGGAAGCCGGATTGGCAAAAATCACGGCCTCTCCTGCGATGAGCGCGACTGATTCCGAATTTTGGGAAGACTTTACGGCAACCACATCTTTTGAATCTTCGGAGCTTTGAATTTTGGTACTGCCGGTTTGGGGATTAATCGCAACAGAAAATTTGGCATTTTGCGCTTCGACGCTACCAGTGGAAGTCTCGACTTCGAAAGAAGAATCTTCTTTCGCCGCAACTTCGGCATTTACGCTGCCCGACAAAACCGCAACTTTCACCCCGCTTTTTTCACGAGAAATGTAGTTCGGACTAAATTCGGTGATAGAGACTTCGGTCGATGCGGTGAGATGCATTTTGCTCGCGTCGTAAAAAGACAAATCCGCAGTGGAATCAACCCCAACCCGAATCGTGTCACCCAATCGAATCGTCGCGAAATCAACGACCTCCTCAAAGAAAGTTGATTGCGCCTCGCGGACTTGGACCACTCCGGAGCTGACTGCCAACTGCGCGACCGCAGTCTGGGTCTGGGTAATGAACGAAGTCAAAGTAATGCCGCCGCCAACAATCAACAGCATCGCGAAAGCGGTGGCCTGTCGGAGAACGGAGAAAAAACGACGCGGCGCTTGGCCTTCAAAATTTTCGCGAGTCCGCCCCCGCCACATTTTCTCCGGCAAAACTTTGGGCAAATTGAGTAGCGCCTCCACAACTGAAGCGAGAAAATCAAGCATCCCTCCGGTCGATTTAATTTTTTTACCGGCAATCTGTCGGTCAAGCATTTGGGCGGCAGAGTGTTCCCGCAACTCGGCGGAAATCTGATTGAGAAGCCTTTTTTTAAGATTGTTTTGGGTCTCAAAATCCAACTCTGGCTTGACGAAAAGCTGCTCAAAATGAGCTTCGCCATCCGAGCGTTTGGGGGAATTCGAAAATCTGCGCAAAAAATCAAGCATCTTCTACTGTTTTGAACGCAGTTTTAGCTGCTTTGTTACTCTCCGCCTCTGGCTGCTTGAGTAAATCTTTTAGTCGATTCAAGGCACGAAACTGAATCACGCGAACCGCCCCGACACTTTTGCCGATGACAGCGGCGATTTCGGAATTTTCGAATCCATTGACAAACTTCAAAACGACGACCTGTTGCTGCAGATCAGGCAAATGGCGCAAGGCGCGAATTAACTCTACTTGCTCGAATTTGGCTTCCAAATTTTGGACTGGGTCAGCCGCGACTCGAACTTCGGGAATCTCTTCAGTCAATTCGCAAAGATTAGCTTTGGAGTTTTCACGGTAAGAATCGACAACCGCGTTGTGGGCGATGCGAAAAATCCAGGAGTTGAAATTGCCACCCGCTTGTTTGGAATAGCTAGATAATTTTTCCCAAGCACGCAAAAAAACCAGCTCAGTCAAATCCTCCGCCTGACTCTTGGAAACTCGGTAATAAATGTAGCGGTAAATCGGCAGCACGAATTTGTCGTAGATCTGCCCAAAAGCCTCCGCATCGCCTTTTTGCGATTTGCGAATCAAAGACTCAATTTCTCGAAGCTCTTTTTTGGAGAGTGCCATTTCGGAGATTAGTTTAGAGAAAAAGTGGGAGGGAATGCAAAAATCATGGAGCATGGAGCAAGTTGTCTAAACCCTGATTTTCTTGATTACAGGATTATCCTGATTGAAAAGAATCATGTAAACCCTTCAATCCTTTTAATCGTGGTTCAGCCGGTCTCTTTTATTTTTGCATCAAAAATAATCTTCATCCTTTTAATGAATTCAAAATCATCAATATATTCAATGCCTAATTTTAAACAAACATGAGGTATCTTTACGGGCTTACTTGGCAATGAATTATCGTTTTCTTTTGTGACTAAGACAAAATCATCATCAGGGTTATTGTGCTGAAAAAATAATGTGGTTGCCATAACAAACATATCAGCATCAGAAACAGACTCTCCTTTCGGAGGAGTATATGGTCTGCCTCTTCTACTGAATTGATTCCTAAAATCCTGAATTATTTTTTCTTTAACAAAAAAATATTTTTCACGAACATTTTCAAAAAATGGCTCAATACCAGGTAAGCCGCCCTTAATAAAAATTAGGTTTATTTTTTTCCACTCTTTGAACCAATCACCGTGTAGCTCATCACTAACCTGTTTCGGTGATTGGATTATCGCTTCTGCACCTAGTTTTTTTAAAATATCCCAATAATTTGGGGCAATCTCAGGATGATAATAATTATCACGAGCCTGAATATAAACGTTAGTATCTAAGATATATTTAGTCATTAAGCCAAAGAGAAATCAAAATAGGTATTAATCTTGTCTGTGTTCACCCTGAGAATATTATAAAAATCTGTACCTAAAATTTTATTCTCTTTGTAGGCATAAAAAACCAATTGGGATAATAGTTTTCCGTTTTTCTGTCGCATATTGGCATAGTAATCTCCACCCTTCGCTTCTTTTTGTTTCTTTTTTACTTCTCTCAAATAATCCATTATTTCTGATTCTATTTGAGGATATATTGTGTTGTATTCTGAATATTCAATAAGATTTAATTTCCAAAGCCTTACACAAACAGCCAGTTGGCTCACTAAAAAATATTGCGACAACTTATTTATTTTATTTCTTAAATTTAATTCATTATTCTGTAAAAACATCTTTCGAAAAAGGTCTCTCGGCATCAGAATCTCACTAGCCACAATATTACAAAAGTTTTCAATCTCATCTTCTCGACATTTTGGTTGTCTAAACTTAATAGAGTCGTCAGAAATTCCAGACTCATTTAAGAATAAATGCACAACTTCATGAATAGCAGTAAAAATTTTCGCATTAGTGGTATTTTTGGTGTTGATAAAAATAAATGGTGCAAGACTATCTGCTATCGCGAATCCTTGTGCAACACTAAATTCAATACTCTTGTTTGATCTATTACTACCAGTGATAGAGACAAAAATACTATTACTTTCAAAACTTTCCTTAATACTTTTAAAATAATCCTCATTTTTCTTAAATTTAGCAAACGAGGGTAACCCAAGTCTATCCTTAATGTTTAGCGCGACATCGACTACGTCATTTTTCAAGCTCAAGCTACCGATAAAATCCAAATCTTCATGTCCTTCCGACAACAAATAATTTCTTGCCCAATCTTGTTTACGCTGAACATCACGAATGAAAAGCGTAAGGGCAGAATCATATTCAGTTTTGTTTTCTTTGCGAAAGAATGGAAGTTGTGAATAATCATCTTCTAAAACATTTTCATTCATCAAAACACTTAATGGTCTGTCATATTTCTTGGCCATTTTTTCTAATTGAACCAGCGATGGAATGTACTCACCTTTTTCAATCGCTATTAATTTTTCTTCCTTGGTTTGATTTTTGACATCACTAAAAATTTTAGCTGCTTCAGCAATATCCATATGAGCGGTCTCCCTTGCCCATTTCATTACAACCGGATTGATTTTAACATTAGACATGGAGTGCAAAATTTGTAAAATCAAAATTATTCTAACTTATTTTCCTCTTATTTAATTTCTAAAAGCAACGCTCTATCTAAAATTTCATATTTTAGGTAACCAACCCTATCATCCCAGCCTTAAAAGCCGAAACGAATCGGCTTGCTTACTCCTTACTTTTTTATCCTTACAAACTTATCAAATATCTAGTCTTCAAAATGTAGCAGGAAAGTGTGATCACTAATGATCTTCGATCATAACTAGTGGTTAGCGGCTAAAAGCCACTCACTAATTTAGCTCCCTAGAAAGGAGGTGATCCATCCGCAGGTTCTCCTACGGATACCTTGTTACGACTTAGCCCCAATCAAGAGTTTCACCGTGGTCCTCTGTAAACAGAAGCCTTCGGGTGCCCCCCTCTTTCGTGGCTTGACGGGCGGTGAGTACAAGACCCGGGAACACATTCACCGTATCATGGCTGATATACGGTTACTAGCGATTCCAACTTCATGGAGGCGAGTTTCAGCCTCCAATCCGAACTGAGGTCGGCTTTATCAGGATTGGCTCCCCCTCGCGGGTTGGCTACCCTTTGTACCGACCATTGTAGCACCGGTGTCGCCCAGAACATAAGGGCCATGCTGATCTGACGTCATCCACACCTTCCTCCGGCTTGGAGCCGGCAGTCTCGTGTGAAAAAGTAACACACGACGTGGGTTGCGCTCGTTTACGGACTTAACCGAACACCTCAAGGCACGAGCTGACGACGACCATGCAGCACCTGTCACCGAGTTCTTTGCAGCACTCCCGTATTTCTACAGGATTCTCGGGATGTCAAGTCCTGGTAAGGTTCCTCGCTTATTATCGAATTAAACCCGATGCTCCACCGCTTGTGCGGGTCCCCGTCTATTCCTTTGAGTTTTAATCTTGCGATCGTACTACCCAGGCGGATTACTTAACGCGTTAGCTTGGACTCACAAGAGGATCGAATCTCTCGTAAATCGAGTAATCATCGTTTAGGGCGTGGACTACGGGGGTATCTAATCCCCTTCGCTCCCCACGCTTTCGTCCCTGACCGTCAGTGTCGACCCAGCAAGGTGCCTTCGCATTTGGTGTTCCTCCGATTATCTACGGATTTTACCCCTACAATCGGAATTCCCCTTGCCTCTGTCGAACTCTAGAAATACAGTTTCCGGAACGCTTTCAGAGTTGGGCTCTGAAATTTCACTCCAGACTTACATTTCCGGCTGCGGACGCTTTACGCCCAGTGATTCCGGATAACGCTTGGACCTCACGTATTACCGCGGCTGCTGGCACGTGATTAGCCGGTCCTTATTCGTGTGGTTGACTCAAAAATTTGCTCCCACACAAAAGAGGTTTACGTCCGTTAGGACTTCATCCCTCACGCGGTGTCGCTCCATCAGACTTTCGTCCATTGTGGAAGATTCTTTACTGCTGCCTCCCGTAGGAGTATGGGCCGTGTCTCAGTCCCATTCTGGCTGGTCGTGCTCTCACACCAGCTACCCGTCATTGTCTTGGTGAGCCGTTACCTCACCAACAAACTGATAGGCCGCAGGCCCCTCCGATACCGATAAATCTTTACTCGACACCTTTCTGTCGCTAATCTTTTTTATAATTTCAATTTTCGTAAGAAAATTTTAGGCTCATAAAGCCTCTCGATTAGAAATAAAAAGGTGCCGAGACTATTGGGTATTAATCCGGATTTCTCCGAGCTATCCCCAAGTATCGGGCAGGTACCAACGTGTTACTCAGCCGTCTGCCGCTCCCCGGTAAACCGGGGCGCTCGACTTGCATGTATTAAACGCACCGCTAGCGTTCATCCTGAGCCAGGATCAAACTCTTCGTAAAAACGAAAAACGTTTCCTCGCAAGCGAGGTTAGCTCTTCGTCATAAAAAGTTTGAAGTTGGAAACAATTCCAACAAAAAATTTTAAAACTGATTTGTTTTTCCGAATCACTTCGGAAATAATATTTTCCTGCTACATTTTGAATACTAACTTAATAGTTTTGATAAATAATTTTGATAAATTTTGTAAACCGAGAAATCAAAGGACAAACTCTGCTCTCTGGAGAATAAAAATTTCACCTCCAAAAAGAGAGCCGGGGCATTTTAGGGAGGCACAGAGGGAAAGTCAAATCTTTTTTCGACGATTTATCGGCAATGAGATTACTTGAAAATGTCGAGTAAATTTCCGAAAAGATACTTTGGGGAAAGCTTTTGCCAAAAGGAAAGTTTTGGTGTTTCTTCGACCGCTGCGGAAACTTGAGTTTCCTTGGCTTTCAGCTCAAGGAGAAGCGAAACTATTTTGGTAATTTGAGCGCGATTTACCAAATCATCTGGACGGAAACTGCCGTCAACAAAGCCATTGATGACTCCATTTGTCTCGGCAAAATTGACGAAACGGATAAACCACTCATTGTAAGGAACATCACTGAATCTAGAGAAACTAGCTTTTTGGGGCAATTCGAGACCGCTCGCCAAGATTAGAATCTTGAGCGCTTCAACACGATTGACCGAATCTTCCGGACGGAAGATCGAAGCGGAGTCGCCGGAAATGATATCGGCAGTTTTGGCGGCGGCGACAAAAGGCGCGAACCATTCATCTTGGGAGACGTCAACAAAAGGGTCTTCGCTAATTTCTGGAATTTCGAGACCGAAAGCCGTCACTGCGATTTTGACGATTTCGGCACGATTTAGCGATTGCTCCGGTCGGAAA
>Ga0075120_10002750_pt1 | contig 12451 bp, 10 predicted proteins | sample AntAceMetag02UKL_FD_69792 | JGI IMG/M metagenome (GOLD analysis project Ga0075120, IMG submission 69792) | Saline lake microbial communities from Ace Lake, Antarctica - Antarctic Ace Lake Metagenome 02UKL | ecosystem: Environmental > Aquatic > Non-marine Saline and Alkaline > Saline | place... | reverse complement strand
TTCATAAAAAAAGGCTTCCACATGAAAGCCCATTTAATCCAACATTTTGATACTTTTAGTCAATATATTTTGAAAATTTTGTCCCTTTTCTGTCTATTTTATTGCGGCAATTAACACCATGTGTAAAATCCCACTGAGTGGAGCTCGCACCCAGGAGGTTGAGTCGGCAATTAGTTGATCGTTTTGCGGTCTGGGTCGACTTGTTAACGATGGTTGGAACCAGCGTGCAGGTCGATACCATACTGGCTGTCCCTGACAACCTCAGACATGAACGTATCAGCTAACTGAAAGGTTAATGAACCATTTTTAGAACCTGGAAAAAATCGGTTCAGACCCCTCCTGTCCGGGGAATATCGTGAATGCTGTTCAAAGGCATAGACATTTACCACTGGAACGGCAATCAAAGTGCCACGATGCATATTAGACCAAAATTCACCTTCTGGCCCGTGTCTATTTTGGCTTTTAAGGCGGGAATACCCAGATCCGGTAATACCAGCCATTTTTTCCACCCGATCAAAGAACACTTATCTTTTGCCAATTTTGATTGGGAATGTAACAAAAAGCCATCCTTTGCAGACCGAAAAATTCTACTTGTATGTGTCACATCCGGAAATTATGACAAGGGCATCTATTATGCCGGGTAACAACTTTATACGTTGCAATGGTAAGGTATATACTTGTTTTAGTCAATAAAAGTGTTACTGGGTTGAATCCTTAATTTCTTTTTCCAATCTAACCTGTGGCCCGCTTAAAATATGAAGATCTCGCTGTGGAAACGGAATAACTACTTTGTTTGCCTTGAAAAGTCTGTCAATTTCATATCTTAATTTGCTTTCCGCCTCAATAAAGTTATCGATATCTGACCAGAATCTCAATCGAAAATCCAGAGAGCTGTCCCCAAAGTTGATGAATTGTACCCGGGGTTTTTGTGGAGAATCATACACCTCTGTCACTGAATCTGCTGCCTGTAACAACAGCGTTTTTACAAGTGCTGTATCTGACCCATATGCTACGCCTATCATCAGATCTCTTCTGATAAAAGGATCTTTATGGCTCCAATTGGTTACCAAGGCACTGATGAACTCGGAATTCGGAATAATGAGCGACGAATTGGTATAGGTCTGAACCAGTGTGGCTCTAACATTAATCTTTTTTACTTCTCCCCATATGCCTCCCAATTCAACGACATCGCCCACCTGTATGGGACGTTCAAACAACAGAATCAGACCACTGACAAAATTATTGAATATATTTTGCAGACCAAATCCAAGCCCGATACTCAACGCACCAAATACAACTGCCAGGGATGTAGTATTCAGTCCAAAAACACTCAGACTGATCAGGATGCCTACCAACCAAATCACATATGTTGAAATGGTAGTGACTGACCCTTTAGCTCCTGTAGACAGCCCGCTTTCTTTTAACACATGCCTGGCCATAACTTTTTCCCACAACTGGGTAAAAAGATAGGTCAAAAGAATAACCAGAATCGAATAGGCAAAGTTTACCATGCTCAATTCAATCTTTCCGATCACATAGTTTTTGGTAAATATCTCCCAAAGCCATACAAAAAAAACATCACTTGAACTCCATGAAAATGCAAGCCCCGTCAGTGCAAACATAATGATAAAAAAGTAAAGCCCTTTAGATAAAATCCAATAAAATGGATAAGATATGCCGTAAAGGCTTTGGGACTCCGGTTCAATTTTTTCCTTGAATTTACTGTCAATATCTTTCATTGAATATACAAGCAGTATGCAGACGCAGATAATTACTAAAGAAACCCCCCAGGACATGTACCACCAGGATGCAAAATGTCCGTATCCGGCAATATCGGCAAAAAGGCCTGAAAGCACCACCGTCTTTGACCATACACTCAACAGCTTCATCTCTATGCCATTGGTTTGGCTTTCCATTTTTCTATATGCCTTCCAGAATAAAAACACACCAACAACAAGCACTGCTTCGGAAAAAATCCGAATGGATGACAAAATTACGGTATCCAAAGAAAGGAATCTATAGATCAAAAGATAAACAAGGGAATACAGTCTGATTCCCCATATAAATGCATTTTTCCACCCGTACAGGGCTTTAAAGAATACAAGCCCCTTTTCGTTGACAATCAGATGGATGGAATCAGATGCGATCTTAGTGATCAGAATTATAGTTAAAAATGTTTTTATAAATTTGATAAAATCGGGAAAAATCAAATATACCTGGGTTTTTGAAAGTATAATCGTCAGCAGTATCCAGAAAATAACAACCAGGGAACCCTCAAGGACAATTATAGGATATCCGGTAGGCTTGTGGATAATGTTCTTGTAGAGCTCTTTACCTCTTAGAACAGGCAGTCCCTGGAAAAAGAAAAGACTGAACAACAGAAAAACAGCAATGACCATCACCTCGCTAAGATTTATATGCTCCATTAGCTGGGACAATTTCAGCGATATCCATTCATTGGTGAACAATTGTCCAATTTTGGCAAATGAACTAATAGTTTCTTTTAAAAATTTTTTAGACGAAAAGATTTTAAATTCGATGACATCCCTTTGGAACCAAAGCCTTCCTTTTTTGTCTTTGATCTCTTTTCTCAAGATCATCCGGAGATCTTCGAAAGATCTAAGCAACTCGTTGTTGGTATTTATTTCTGAAGACAGCATATCCATTATGCTTAGAATAGATTTCTGTTGTTTTTCCAGAACTGTTCGGTAGGACTTGAATTCCTTTATTCTGGTTTCCCTGATTATGTCTTTGCCCTTGAAAGAAGTGGATTCCTCAATTCTTTGATCGATTAAAATGCTTTTATCTTTTACCGCAGAAAGAGTTTGGCTTGATTTACCCTCTTTTCCCGTTGTTCTTTGAATTTTTGATTTGATTAAAGATATTGAAATATCAATTTCCTCAACACCTTTTTCCAGGACTAAAACACTGATCTCAGGAACAAGCAGAAAGTTTCTTAGAGAATTCATCTGGGTCCTGTAGATCTGTTGCTGATTTGCTTCTTCCTTAAGCCTTCGTCGTTCTGCAATCAGTTCTATTTCCAGGACATCAAGGTGTGTTTTTGCAGCTTCAACAGCTTGCTCAAACTGAACCAGGGAATTTTTATCGTCCAGAGATGCTTGAGTGTTAGTTTCCCCCCACATTAACGATGGCAGGCATATAAAAAAAATCACTAATAATAGAATTTCGTTCAATTTTCTGATCTGCACAGGCTTTTGTTCTCCTTATAAAATGAGTGAATTATAAGTGATCTAATCAAGCAATAGGTAAGTTGTTTATTTATATGTCTATTATTGAACTTAGTCAAGAAGTGCCGCTGATCACTTTTTAACAAAAGTTTTTAACAAAAGTGTTAGCCGGTTCTGGTTACCTATAGATCTTTATGAATTGGCAAAATCGGTTAGGAGAAAGGCCATGGTTGCTACTTGACTAATTTTATATATGATTTAAAATGTGACCCCATGAATATCAACCAGCTCAAACTTTTTTATCTTGCAGTTAAGCACAAAAGCCTGAGTCATGCTGCAACGGAATTAAATATTACCCAGCCCGCTGTTTCAAAAGGTATCCAGAGGCTTCAGGAATATTATGAAGTGCCCCTTGTTCATAACCTTGGCAAAAATATGGAGTTGACCCTGGCTGGTGACAACCTCTTCCAAATTGCAAAAAAAATATTTGACCTTGAAAAACTGGCAGATGACTGCATGGCAGACTTTCAAAGTGAAAATTTAAAGCACCTTAAAATTAATGCTTCTGAAAGTTTTGGGGCATATTATCTCCCGGAATTCATAAATCAGTTTAACCTTAAAGAGCCAAAGGTACGGGTCACCTTAGAGATTCTTTCCAACGGCCAGGTCGTTGAAAACACTGTCAGTTTAAAAAATGACATTGGGTTTGTTTCTTTTCCGGTTAAAGACAACAGATTAAACACTATTGAGATTATTAAAGACGAGATAGTCATAATCCTGAACCCTTCTCATTCCCTGGCGCAAAAAAAGCAGATCAAAGCCACAGACCTTGAAGGACACATGATCATCATGCATGAAGAGGGGTCATATTTTCAGAAAATGATTCATGATCTGCTTAAAACCGACAATGTTTCAGTGACCATGCCAATAACGGTTTCCAATAATGAGGCCATTAAAAGGGCCGTGGAAGGTGGTACTGGAATAGCTCCGATTTCAAAAAAAGTGGCTGCCAAGGAGATTGAATCAGGGAAACTAATAGCACTTTCATTGTCATCCACACCTTTATATCGAACCTTCTACATGATCCATCACAAGGAAAAGCATCTCTCTGACCCACTCAAACGGCTTATCAACCTGATCAAACAGGTGTAAAAGCCACACATCAACTGGCAACATCCTTTAAAAACTCTAAAAGAGCTTGAATTGAATTTTTATGCAGTGTATACAATTTTGTCATGATAATTTAATTTTTCATGAAAAGGGGTTATCAATATGAATCTTGGCCAACTTAAAATTTTTTACCTTTCCAGCAAAATGGGGTCTTTAAGCAAAGCTGCTGAAAAACTCAATGTTACCCAACCTGCAATAACAAAAGGTATCCAGCGTCTCCAGGAATACTATGAAATAAAACTGTTTAATCGATTCGGGAAAAAACTGGTTTTAACGGATGCAGGAATTGCATTGTATAAAATTGCTGAAAAAATATTCGATCTTGAGATCCATGCTGAGGCTACCATCAGAGAATTCTTACAGCAAAAACAAGGCCATATCCGTATTGATGCCAGTGAGAGTTTCGGGGCTTATTATCTGCCGTCAATCGTGAACCCGGTCAGCAAAGAACATCCCAATGTCCGCTTTTCAGTAAACATTTTACCCTCTACCATTGTTGTGGAAAATGTCGCCAACCTGAATAATGATATCGGGTTTATATCCTATCCCATAAAAAACGAAAAAGTAATTTGCCGTGAAATTCTTGAAGATCATATGATTTTTATTGCTTCACCATCCCATCCCCTTGTAAATAAAAAACGGTTAACCCAGATGGACCTTTCCGGGCAGTCCATGATTGTTCATGAAAAAGGGTCCCTTCCCTTTCAGGTGACCCATGATTTTTTTAAAAAAAACAAAATTGATATTGTTGTTTCACTTGAACTTTCAAGCAACAGGGCCATCAAAAAAGCTGTGGAAGATGGCCTTGGCATTGCATTGGTTTCAAGGAACACTGTTTACGGGCATATTCAGATGAAAAAACTGGCAGTGCTGCCATTCCCGGGGCCACCCATTACGCACAAGTATTATATTGTACATCATAAGGACAAATATTTCTCTGAGGTTCTCAATCAATTGATAGAAAAGGTTGATCATTGGGCACATGAATATCACAAGTCCCTTAGGTAGTGTTTGGGCGAAAACTCAGAATATCAATTGAACCAGATCATTTTTCAAAAAGGCCATAAACATATAAAAACTTACGGCTTAAATTTTCATTGAAGTTTTTATCCCCCTCACGAAATTGCCAGGTAAATGAACTGTTCCCAAGAGCTTCGGCAAATTGCCATTTATGCATAAACTTCTGACCTATTAGCTTTTCAATCGCCTTTTTATGTTCTTCTGAGATCCAATCGGAATCCATGGAATTTATTTTATCCATTGTAATTTCCATTTCATTAATCCTTGAAGCAGATAAAACAATATCCAGAATTTTGGGTGTCAAGGGAATTTGGCCAGACAATGCTTTTTTCATTTTCATTGCCGATTCAAATTTTTTATCCATAATCGTTTCAAGCGATTTGCTTGAAAAACCGGTTTTATCTATTCTGAGCGCCACCTCTTTGGTCATCTGGTAGGAGACCGGCCTGTAGGTTTCCTGCATAAATACATTCTGCATAAAAAAAAGGCTGACAAAACTTATCAGTGCAGCAATCACCGGGGTGATGATCCAGCCGCTTGAGATCCCCCCCACGATATGCCAATTAATGCTCTTACCGCCCTTTAATAAGCCCATTCCAATGACGGCACCCACAATGGCCTGGGAGCTTGAAACTGGGACCAGGGGAATGGAAGGCAGCCCGTGGGATCGCAGGAATGCCTCCAGACCCTGGGAAGAAAAAAGAAACAGGACGATAGAATGTGACCACACTGCCACAAGGGCTGCCACGGGAGAAAGATCCATTATTCCCGAACCCACAGTCGCCATGACCCTTTTTGAATAGGTGAGTACGCCGACAGCAATGGCAACCCCACCAAAACAAAATAATTGTTGGGCAGCCGAAAGGTTAAACAAGCCGAAAACAGAAATATCGGAAAATGGAGAGACCGGAATAAACACACCCATGACATTTGCAATATTATTTGCTCCAAGGGAATAAGAACCAAAAATCCCCGCAAGGAGCAACCCGTTGCGTGTATATCTATCCAGCCTGAACATATGAATTTTAAAAGATTGAATGATAAAAACAATTAACTTATAAAAGAATATGGCAAAGAGCGCCGATAAAACAGGGCATAATATCCAGGTTAAAACAATTTTTGTCAGAGAATCAACATCTGTTAAAGCACCTGAAAAAAAATTCCATCCGATGATGGCACCCACAATGGCCTGTGAGGTTGATACAGGAAACCGGGCCAGGGTCATGAGATAGACACTTAAGGCTGCTGCAAATGCCACGACAAATGCACCTCCCGGTGCATTTATAGATCCTAATTTCTCCAGGGTATTGGAGGCACCGGCTCCACTGATAACAGCACCCAAAATAATAAATATACTGCAATAAATAGCAGCGGTCCGAAATTTTATCATCTTGGCGCCGACCGCAGTGCCAAACACATTAGATGCATCATTGGCACCCAGAGACCAGCCGAGAAAAAGCCCGCTGGACAAAAAAAATGCAAACATTTTAATCTCCTAAAGAGAGCGTTTGATGACAAAAATACTCAGATCATCTGATACATCTTCGGCCCTGTCGGCAATTTTGTCCACCTGCCTGACCAAATCCCGCAACTGCATCTTCTGACTCAGCCGCAATCCAGTATCTCTGAATATTCTTTTTTGAAGCATTGTAGAGATCTTATCACATTCAGTTTCCCAGAAAGAGACCTTATGCATGTAATTTGCAATACAAGAAATGTCCTTAAAAAAACACCTTGATGATTGCGCAAGGGCTTCCGATGCATTTACTACATTTCTAACAAGCTCTTTAAAGTCATCGTGGAACTTGGGATCAATTTCAATGCATTCAATATCAAAACGGTATAGGGTTCCTTTAAAACGGTCTATGAGTGCATCCAGGCTTTCAAGGAGATCAAGCACATCTCCCCTGGATTCGGGAATCAAGGTTTTACGATACAATTTTTCTTCAATGGACCGTCTAAGCGCATCCCCTTTATGTTCCATCTGAGTAATTTCATCTATTGTTCTTTGAAACCTGTCTTTTTTGCCGCTCAAATAAATATCGATCCCGGATTTAAATAATAATCCGGCTTCACTGAACTGGTTTAAAAAATCATCTATCTCTTTTTCGATACCAATCTCTTTTTTCAATATATTATCCATATCTTGAAAATCCTTATATAAATAACGAATAAAATTGTTGGGTTAATATAAAAGCACAACATTATTTATACACTTCTCCCCATTCAGTTCAAGGCTTATCCAAAGTAATTGCTTTCATACGCTTTTTTCTCCGGATTCAGGGATCAACCATATAGAGATTATTCCTAAAATTGAAATGGCTGACAGGATCATAAAAAGCGGTCGATACGAATGAAAAAAATCCACGGTAATGCCTGAAAAATATATGGACAGAATCGTCCCCGTATGACCGAAAAACTGAAGTGCGCCTGCACCGCTGCCACTGCTATTCTTGGGAACCAGATCCAGCATCCAGGCGAAAAACAACAGGCCGATTAAATTATCAAAAAATCCGATTAAAATTATCAAATATACGTTAATCGTTAAATCCTCCATCCGGGACAACAGAAATGTGGATATTAAAATAACCAAAAATCCGATCAAGATGGTCTTTTTTTTCCCCCCCTTGAAAATCACATCGGAAACATACCCACCCAAAGGCCTGGAAATGATTCCTGCCAGGGGGTAAAGAGCTGCGAAGAAACCTGCTTGAACCAGCGACATATCATAACTTTCAAATAAAAAGGAGGGCAGCCAGATCAAATTACTGTAGGTAATATAGCAAAGACAAAAAAAACCCAGGCCTAAAAGACACATTTCCCTTGAAAAGACTTGTCTGTTTATACTGACAAAAGATTTTGTTTTAATTGCCGCAAGGCTTTTGGACTCAGTCTCATCAGTCCTGGAAGGATTGTCAACAGACGATGCCTTGGTGACTATTTTAAAAATAATGAGTACGGGTATAAAAACCAGGGGGGCTGACCAGAAAACCGCACGCCATCCAAATGTCTGGCCGATATACCCGGCAAGAAAAAATGCCGCAACAGTAAAAACAGCCGTGGATGTCATGACCAGGCCCAATACTCTCCCCCTTTGTCTGAAAGAAAAGTGCTGGTCTATGATTTTGACAATCGGACTGAAGCCGCATCCCTGACCCAAACCATTGAAGCACTGGGAAGGGACCAAATGCCATAATCCGCTGCCAAAACTGAACACTATATTTGAAAAAGCGGAAATCAATCCTCCTGCAAAAATAACCCTCCTGGCACCGAACAGGTCACTCAGGTAGCCGGCAGGAAGCTGGGCCAGTGTATAGAAAATATAAAATGAAGCCCCTATAAGGCCGATACGGGCATGGGAAATATCAAGATCTGACATGATCAGCGGAATAACTGGAGAAAGATTTAATCGGTTCAAGTAAAAAAAACCATATATGAACCAGCAGTAAAATATAATTTTAAATTTCTCTTTGCTCACCGTCTTCCCCTGCCTGTCAAGGATCGAGCCTGTTTACATCAATTTCAAGAAGTTGATTGAGATTTGTTATAACACGAAACTGCTTATGGTTTCCAGGATCAGGCCAGGAACGCTTCACAAGAGAATGTTTCAGCCATACTGGATTCATCCCGACAGAACCGGCTCCAAGGACATCTTTTTGAAAATCATCTCCCACATAAATTGCCTGGCAAGCCTTTATATTCATTTTTTCCAGACACAATAAAAAAGATTTAGGATCAGGTTTTGCCGGCATTCCTGATTCTCCGGCAACAATAATGGTTTCAAAAAATTTCTCAATACCCGGGAAAAGGGTTATGCGATGGGTCCTGGAGGTTTTTTGTCCCTGTGTATTTGTAATAATTCCCAGCTTGAATTGTTTTGCCAGTTTTTCCAAAACACTTATGGTTTCAGGAAATGGTGTTGTTTTAGACTGGACAAGTTCCCAATACTCTGTTTCCATTTGTGTAAGTTTTTTAGAATCAGCCTTGCCGTTGAACCGGTCATAAACTGCCTGCCAGATCGCAAATCTGGAAAAATTTGATTTTGCATGAAAACTTTTGCGAATCTGCCGGTATTCCATTAGAAAAATTTGCCATTGATCATCATCTGCATGAGGAAACAGGCTTAAAAAAACTTTCTCTTTAGCTATTTTTTCAGCCGCTTTAAACCCGTCAGCTGAATCAACCAGGGTTTGCCCGAAATCAAAAATTATGGCTTTTATCATCATATTATACCCACTATTTTTACCCCGGGGTCATTTGTAACCCCAGGGTAAAATAAAATAACAATGAATAGAGGTGATTAGTTAATTCAATCACTAACCAGCTTTTTTATCACTTAATCTCTCCCGTGTTGTTCAAGATATTCCCCGAAAAATTCTTCCTCCGTGGGCATATATTTTTCTTTGGGAATGGAAAGAAGAGTGTAATTTAAAAAATGGCTCCAGTTTATATTTCCACTGGTGATATTTCCGGCCCAGCTCCCGCCGCCCAAGGTATCTGTTACTGGAAGCCCGCAGTCCCAGCCGCCACTGTTTGCGTGGGCATGGGGGAAATTACAGACAACACGTCCAACATTAGCTTTAAGTGCCAGTTTCACGCGCTGATCATCATCTTCAGTATGGATGGAAACAGAATGGCCTTCACCTGAAAATTCAAGAATTTTATCAAGGCGTTCCAATATTTCATCAAAGTCATCCCATTTCCATACAGTAAGAACAGGGGAAATTTTCTCACCGGAGAAACGGTCTTCCGGCCCTATTTTTTCGCCAATGACCATAAGAAATTTAGTATCGTCAGGAACAGACAAACCTGCATTTTTAGCATTCACGGTTGCAGGTTTTGCAACAACATCACGGTTCAAATGTGTTCCATCAGGCCACATATACTTTCTGAGCAATTCCCTCTCTTCAGTGGAACACATGTATCCGCCCTGTTTTTTCAGTTCTTCTATCATGGCATCGTAGGATGATTCATAAATTGCCACAGCATTTTCAGATGAACAGGAAGCAGAATTGTTGGCAATTTTGGAAATCTTGATCTTTTCTGCAGCTTCTGCCAGGTTGGCACTCTTATCCACGATGGCGACCACATTCCCTGCTCCTACTGTTTGTGCAGGCTTTCCGGCAGCATATACAACCTTAACCAGTGCGGCTCCACCCGTTGCAACAGCATAATCACAGACACTCATCAAAGCAGAGGTTGCAGCATGACTTGTCTGTTTGATACATTGAACCAAATCCACGGGAGCGCCAACTCTTTCTAATCCCTTTCGAACATGCATGACTGTTTCATAGGAAGTTTTCTGAGTTCTGGGGTGGGGGGTGACGATCATGGCGTTACGGGTTTTAAGGGTGCTTAAAGCAAGACAGCATATTGTGGATTCAGGATTTGTACAGGGCACAACATTGGCAATAACACCAATGGGTTTTGCAAAGGTCCGCACACCCAGTTCCTTGTTTTCATCAATCATGCCGCAGGTTTTTATACCTTTTTGATCCCAGAGCGTACCAAGGGTTTTATTTTTAATTTTAGCACACTTATCTTCCTTGTTCCCGATGCCGGACTCATCAACGGCCAAGTCTCCCAGTTTTTTTCTGACGTCGTCCTTTACCAGTTCCCAGGCAACGGCCTGTACCATCATATCAACTTTTTCCTGGGGCCAGAATTCAATTTCTTCAAATGCTTTTCTGCCTTTCTCATACATTTCCTGAACATTGTCTTCCATGTTTTTTCTCCATCTAAATTATGTAATTAATATATTTAAAAAAAATTCTTGATACCTATATATCACTATTAAAACCATTATTTTATGGGAAGTTTATACCCCATCTGCTTAAACGCTTCCCTGGCCGTCACAAAATAATCTTCAATGTCACAATGGGAGATTAATCCAAGATTGCACAGCCTGAATGTTTTAAGGCCGAACATTTTGCCCGGGTAAATTGTAAACCCGCGCTCAAAGCAATAATCGTGGAGGGTGGCAAAATCAAATTTACCATCATCCGGGGCTTTGATTGTAACAACAAGCTTGCCCTGGATCTGCTTATCAATAACAGAGTCAAGTCCGATCTGCCCTAAACCCTTGTGGATTGCCTCCCAACATTTTTGAAGGCGATTCCAGCGATTTTGTTCCCCTTCTTCAAAATATTCCTTAATAGCCTGGGCAAGGGCATAGATCGTCTGAACAGGAGGAGTAAAGTGCATTTCTCCAACCCTGTTAAAGAAATCATACTGCATGAAAAGATTGCAATAATAGGATCTTGTGGGATAATCTTTTGATTTTTCAATGGCCTTGATATTTCCCACGGTCCAGGAAGCACCAGTCATTGCCGCAAGGCCTTTTTGAGCCGAAGACATCAGAAAATCAATATTTTCTTCTTCAATATCAATGGGTCTTAATCCATAGGTGGAAATAGTGTCCACAATAAAGGTACAATCATTGTCATGGGCAATCTGGCCGATTTCCCTGATGGGATTTAAAACTCCGGTTCCCGTCTCGTGGTGGACAGCCGCAACCACAGCTATGTCTTTGTCCTCTTCAATGGCCTTTTTTACCTTTGCAAGATCCGGCAGTCCAGTTGTTGAGAATTGAAGATCCACACAATCAATATGGTAAAACTTGGCAATTTTAACCATTCTTGCCGCATAAGCACCATTGTTCACAACCATTATTTTTTTGCCTTCAGGAACCAGAGAGTTGACCAGGACATCCTGAACAATGGTTCCTGATCCTGCAAAAATCACTGAAGTGTATTTTTCAGGATCTCCATGTACGACTTTGACCAGATCCTTACGAACACCAGTCATAACATCTACGAATTCCTGCTCTCTCGGGCAAATGTCAGGTATGACCTGGGCATATTTAACTGCATCACTGGTTGTGGCGGGCCCTGGATTGAGAAGGACATTTCTTTTAACGGGTTTGACAACTTCCATCTTATCTTCTCCCTCTTAGGACCACAAATTTTATAACTTGAACGCAATTGCTTGTCTTTTGCCCTATCTACTGCGTTGCACCAAAGGCCTAATACGTATAGTATTAAACATTTGATGCGCCTTGTAGATGAACCAAA
>Ga0075120_10002749_pt1 | contig 12457 bp, 13 predicted proteins | sample AntAceMetag02UKL_FD_69792 | JGI IMG/M metagenome (GOLD analysis project Ga0075120, IMG submission 69792) | Saline lake microbial communities from Ace Lake, Antarctica - Antarctic Ace Lake Metagenome 02UKL | ecosystem: Environmental > Aquatic > Non-marine Saline and Alkaline > Saline | place... | reverse complement strand
GTATATAATGGGACGGACTGTATAGAGAAAAGCGAGTATTTTATAGTCTAGAACGGTTGAGAGATGATTATGAAAAGTCTATATAAATTTTTGTATGGAATTTCAAAGTTTTCCCCTCACCTATCCTCTCCCCATAGGGGAGAGGGAAAGGGTGAGGGGGTTAAGTTCAAAAGAGGATAAAAAAATATGCCAAGGTTTATTTATAGTGTAAAAAAAGGCCCGAAAGAGGTCATAAGGGGAACTATTGAGGCAGAGACCAGAGATGACGCTGTAAATACCTTGATGCACAGGGGGTTTGTGCCAATAGAGGTCACAGAAACAACTGAGAAGAAAGCTAAAGGCAAAAGATCTCCTTTACCTTTTTTTAGTCTATCTAGAAGAATCAGGCCTTTTGATATCACTGTATTTACTCAACAGCTGGCTAGCTTGATTAAGTCTAAGGTATCTATGCTGGAGTCAATAGGTATTCTTTTGAAACAGACTGAAAACAAGCATATGAAAGAGATCCTGTCTTCTGCGTATAGAGAGCTGAAAGATGGAAGGATGCTTTCCGATATATTGAGGGGTTATCCAAAGTTTTTTTCACCATTATATGTTAATATGATCCATGCTGGAGAGATAGGCGGAGTATTAGAGGAGAGCTTGACGAGATTAGCAGAGTTTAGAGAAGAAGAGGAAGAGATGAAGGCAACAGTGAGTTCAGCATTGGCCTATCCTATTTTTATATTGGTTGTTGGCGTGATCACCATTGGCATATTAATCACATTTGCCGCACCTCGATTAGTAGTTTTATTTGAAGAGTCTGGGCAGGCATTACCCTTTATTACACAAGTCTTGATCTCTACTGCTCAGGTAATAAGGAGCTACTGGTACGCAGGAGTGATATTTTTAGTTGCTTTGTTTGCTTTATTTAAACGCAGGCGTGTAAGTGAAAAAGAAAAAATAGCCTGGGATAGGTTTAAGTTGGGGCTTCCTTTATTTGGAGATCTTATAAAAAAAGAAAGCCTGGCTAGATTTTCAAGGACTTTTGGCGTGCTTTTAGGAAGCGGTATTCCTGTTCTTCAGGCTATAAAGATTTCCATATTGACATTGAACAATGAACTTTTTAAGCTGGCGTTAAAAAAGACTGAGAAATCTATTATTGATGGAGAATCTCTGGCCAAAGGCATTGAATATAGCGGATATTTTCCTCCTTTCATGGTCAATATGATTGCAGTGGGAGAAAAAGGAGGCCATCTAGAGAATGTTTTGCTGGAAATAGCGCATTTCTATGAACGGAATGTGCGCAAGACAACAAAGATGGTCACTAGCCTATTGGAGCCTGCTATAATTTTAGCAATGGGGTTGATCGTAGGGTTTATTGTCTTTGCAATGCTTTTGCCGATTTTTGAGATAAATCTTGCAGTTAGATAATCAAAAGGGGTGATACAATATGAAAAATAAATATGGTTTTACTTTGATCGAACTTATGCTCGTAGTAATTATCATCGGGGCATTGGCAGCTATGATATTGCCGCGTTTGGCTGGCCGTTCAGAACAGGCAAGGGTTGCCATTGCCAAGGCAGATATTAGTTCTAATATATCAATGGCATTAGACCTGTACGAACTGGATAATGGCACCTATCCTACTACAGAGCAAGGGCTTAACGCACTTATGACCAAACCTGCCTCTGCTCCTACTCCTGTGAATTGGAATGGACCGTATCTAAAAAGAGAACCAAAAGACCCATGGGGAAATCTATATGCATATAGCTTTCCAGCCCTTAATAATACCTTGGGAGATTATGACCTGTCTTCATTGGGCCTTGACGGAGTAGAAGGTGAAGATGACGTCAATAACTGGGAATAGCATCATGAAAAGGCCACAGGCTGCATTTACCTTGATCGAGATAATTGTCAGCATATCTATTTTGTCAATAGGCCTGGTTGTAATTTTACAGTGGTTTGGTCATTCATTGAACATACTTCGCGTGTCCGAAAATTACCTAAAAGCTAGCTTAATGCTGGAGACCAAGATGGCAGAAATGGAAATAAAATTCAGAGAGGGCAAGAGTAAACTTTGGGCGGGCGGAATCGAGGAGTTCGAGGATTCGAACATATCTTTTATGTTAAATACAACTGGTACTCCTATTGAATGCAAAAAAGAATTAGATTCAGGTGGAGAGCTGGTATACGAAGGATTATACAAGGTCAAGGCCTTATTATCATGGAAGGAAGGAAAGAGGGAAGGAAAAATACCACTCACAACATATTTGATAAACCATAAAGATGAGACAGAATAAAGGTTTTACTCTAATCGAGCTTTTTATCAGCACTGCTATAATGTTTTTGGTAGCCATAGCTATATATTCAGCCTTTGCCAATGGCGTGAAGGTCTGGCGCAGGGCTAATATAAGTAGGCAGTTAGAGAGGGATGTTAATATTATGCTTACAAAATTGACAAGGGATTTAAGAAATACCTTTGAATTTTCTGGGATACCTTTTGAAGGCACAAAAAGCGCTATTTCTTTTCCGGCCATTATCAATAGTGATTCCCTGTCAGAGGAGCCTCAATATGAAGTCGGCCGTATTATTTATTTTTTTGACGAAGGAAAGACAGCGCTTTCCAAAGAAAGCAAGTCTTATCCTTTAGTTTATGGAAACGAAGATGTCGAAGATAAATATACAACCTCATTGATTTCTGATATGTCTGATCTGACATTTAGTTATTGTTATCGTGATAATGTTACCGGAGAATACAAATGGAAAGACTTATGGGAAAAGGAAGAGCAGGATAGTATTCCACAGGCAGTCAGCATAGATTTTGTCCTTAAAAAAGATGAAGGCGAGAACGTTTCATTTAGTAAGACAATATTTATATCCATAGGCACTGGCGAGCAAAAGATAGAACTTGGTTCTAAAACTGAACCAACATAAGATGAAGACTAAATCCGGAAGCATACTGATACTAACGACATGGGTATTAAGTTTATTGACTATATTTGCCATAGGTCTTGGCTGTAATATCTCTTCCCAGATTAATTTTGCGTCCTACTTCAGGAATAGACTCATGACGCATTATCTATCTGTGGCAGGTATTGAAAGGGCAATAGTTGAGTTGTCCCTGGATGAGACAGATGCATATGATGCATTAGACTCAGGTTTGACAAATAACAAAGAGATATTCAAAGATATCCAGCTTGATTCAGGGAGCTTTACTGTAAGTTATGAATTGGAAGATAAGAATGGAAAAAAGAATGAAGTATTGTATGGCTTAATGGATGAATCCAGCAAAATAAATATTAATCACGCACCAGTAGAGATGCTAGGAACACTCTTAGAGGTAATAGGAGAGACCAGAAAGGGAGAGGAGACAGATATAGCCAATGCCATTATAGACTGGAGAGACGAGGATATTGTTCCCTCTCTTCGCGGCGCTGAAGATGACTATTACAGGTCGCTGGACTTGCCGTATGATTGCAAAGATGCAAAATTTCAAATAGCGGAGGAGTTGCTTCTAGTAAGGGGTATGACGCCAGAGATATTTTCAAGGATTAAAGATCTGATTACTGTCTATGGGGAGGGACAGATAAATATTAACACAGCCAGTTTGCCAGTATTTCAGGCATTGGGGCTGGAGGAGAATTTTGCTGAACGGATCATTGAGCATAGGCAGGGTAATGATGAAACAACAGGCACAGAAGACGACAATATTTTTGAGAGCGTGGGAGACATAAGAGATGTAGGACCATTATTTACCGAAGAATCCATAGCGCTCAATCACCTTATATCTCTTAATATATTAAGCGTGAAATCAGATGTCTTCAGGATAAATTCATATGGTATTATAAAAAATAGAGGCCGTGAGTTAAAAAGAAAGACTGTTTGCGTGGTTGAGCGCAAGGATGAAGAGGATGCTGAGATATTGTATTGGCGCGAGGAATAAAATATGAAATTCCCATTTATAAAAGGCAAGAAGGTTGTAACTATTCTGGAGATAGATGATAACTGGCTGAAATTAGTCCAGACTGATGTATTACAGAGGCAACGGAAAGTCACCAGGGTAGTAGTAAAAAATATTAATAACATGTCTGAAGATGACCTGGGTAAGATGGTTAAGGATCTATGTAAGGAATTCAAGGTAGATACTAATCATTTTATAGTATCTGTCCCGTCCAATTTTGCCTCTATTCGAAATCCCGAATTCCCCTCTATAGATCCCACAGAGATAAAAGATATGATCGAATTACAGATAGGAAAACAGACGCCTTATTCGATAAATGAGATAGTCAGTGATTATCAGATATCGTATGCAAGTCCGGATGGATATAGCAGGCTGATGCTTGTTATTGTGCATCGCGATATCATAGATAGGTATTCCAGGATAATAGAAAAATCAGGTCTTAAGTTAGAACGGATCACATTGAGTTCTGAGGGGGCGTTAAACTGGTGTACCCTTACGCATGCCGATAGTAAACTTAAAGATACAGCCTTTCTTCTTATAGATGTTGATTATTCAGTGAGCAATCTTATAGTTATTTTGAATAACAAGATTATTTTCAACAGAAGTATTTCTCTTGGGGTTTTTCAATCTGCCCAAGATATAGATAAATGGCAGAAGGATTTTATTGAAGAGGTGAATCGTTCTATCTATGCTTATAATAATGAGGTGGTAAATAAGGATATAGGAAAGATTGTAATCGGCGGTTCAGAGAGGATTACTGCTAAATTTAATGATAATCTTTTGAAAGACAGCTTTAATCTACCAGTAGAGATCTTGGGTCAGTTCAAGAATATAGCCGCAACAGGGGAGACGCTTGATTTATATGGAGGCGATATCAAAGATACATCTATATCTAGCCTTATAGGATTAGGCCTTAAGCATGAGAAACAAAGCATCAACCTCATTCCGCAAGAGATCAAGATAGAAAGGGCCATGAAGAAAAGGGGCAAAGAACTGTATGCCATGGGTATACTTATGGCATTTATTTTGATATTCACTTCCATTATTTTTTTGGAAAAGATATATACTAAAGAACATTATTTGGATCAGCTAAAGACAGAGATGTCTTCGATCGGAGAAAAGGCGAATGAATTGGAGGTCATGAAACAAAGGCTGCAGCTGATCGATTCCAGGACTAATGCTGATGGGTCTGTCTTGAATGCCATTTACGAAATCTATAAGATCATCTCGCCCGAGATACATCTATTATCATTGAGTTTTGATGGAAAGTATAATGTTGGCTTAAGGGGGAGTTCGAATGAGATGTCAGAGGTCTTTAAGTTTGTCAATGAGCTGGAAAAGTCAGAATGTTTTGAAAACGTTAAGACAAAATATGTGTCTAAGAATAAGGTAGAAGGCCAGGAGGTAGCGGATTTTGAAATCATCTGTCCTTTAAATAGGTCTGTACAGCGAGCATTGAGGAATTACTAAGATGTTTTTTTCGAGATTGAACAAACAAGAAAAGTATTTATTATACGCGTCAGTTACGGTGCTTAGTCTTGTTTTTTTTGATAAGGTTATTTTTTCTCCTATCATGGGCGTGTTAAACGGTTTGAATAAAAAGATTTCAGCACATGAAAAAGAGCTGAAAAATTCACTCCTTGTCCTTAACAAAGAGGAGTTTATCACTAATAATTATTCAGAAAAGACAGGGAGCTTGGGAAAGATCTCTTCCAATGAGGAAGAGATCGCAGATATGTCCAGTACAATAGAACGTCTGGCAAGAAAGACCTCTGTCTTGATACAGAATATCAAACCGCTTTCAGTAGAAGAGCAGGATTTGTATTTTAAATATAAGATTGAAATAGAGGCAGAGGCAGATATGTCTAAATTAATAGATTTTATTTATCAGTTAGAAAAATCACCGAAATTATACAGGGTAAAAAAGCTTAGTTTGACTTCCAAGAAAAAGGATGCCAAGGAATTAAAGGTCTCTTTATTGATTACAAAGATAGCGCTCCCTTAAATACCAGGCTTGCTCTCGACAAATTTTCTTTTTGTGGTATATATTTCAAAGAGGTGAATACAATTGATAGAGGCTAAATCTATAAGCATGAATTATGGTCAGACCAGAGCCCTTGACAGTGTTTCTTTTAAGGCTGAAAAGGGTAAGATTTTGGGTCTTTTGGGTCCGAATGCTGCAGGTAAGACTACCTTAATGCGCATATTAACCACCTTTCTATATCCCACCAAAGGGACAGCGTTGGTTGAAGGCCATGATGTTACTGAAAATCCAATTTTTGCAAAGAAAGAAATAGGTTATATGCCGGAAACAGTTCCTTTGTATGATGATATGATTGTGGATGAATATCTTAGCTTTGTAGGAAAAGCGAGAGGTCTTTTTGGGCAGAGGCTGATAGACAGGCTTGTATGGGTAAAGGATTCTTGCGAAGTGCATCCTGTATGGAAGCATTCTATAAGCGAGATATCGCGAGGTTTTCGCCAAAGGGTGGGGCTTGCGCAGGCCCTGATTCACAATCCAAAGGTCCTTATCTTGGATGAGCCTACTACAGGCCTTGATCCTATCCAGATAATCAGCATACGAAGCCTTATAAGGACACTGTCTGCAGATAAGACTGTTATTTTTTCAACCCATATCCTGCAGGAGGTAGAAGCGCTTGCTGATAGGATCGTCATATTGAATCATGGACGTGTTATAGCCAATGGAACTCGCGAAGAACTTATAGAGATGGCCACAAAGGCAGAAAGGGTCATCCTTGCTATAAAGGGGGATAAGGAGCAAATAGAGGCGTCTCTTGGCTCTATGAGTGAACTAAAGGATGTTCGTTTTGAGGGATATCGTGAAGGTAAATACGCCAGATTCCTTGTGCGTGCTGTAACAGGTACACCCCTCATTCCAATACTTAATAACTTCATCAGGCAGGAGAATTGGGAGATTAGAGAATTTTCAAAAGAAGAGCCAACACTTGAAGAATCTTTTATATGGCTCCTGAATAGAGATAAGTCCAAGAGAAAAGGTTAGAGATCTTATGCGCCACATCCTGACTATATTCAAAAGAGAGATAAATGCCTATTTCAATTCTGCCATAGCATATATATTTATAATAGTCTTTGCGCTGATATCCTGTGGCTTGTTTATGACAGGATTTTTTATTGTTGGCAGCGCTGACATGAGAGGGTTTTTTAGTCTCCTCCCTTTAATACTTTGTATATTTCTTCCTGCGGTATCTATGCGGCTTTGGGCAGAAGACAAAAAGGGTAATACCCTGGAGCTTCTACTTACCTTTCCAATGAAAACAAGAGAGCTTGCCTTGGGTAAATTTCTGGCCAGTTTTATCTTCTACTTAATAGCTTTATTAGCTACCCTGCCCATACCTATTATGATTTCGATATTAGGCAATCCAGATATAGGCTCTATTATTTCAGGATACATAGGTCTTCTTTGTATAGGAAGTTTCTTTTTAGCGCTGGGCATATTTTTATCAGGACTCTGCAAAGATCAGATAGTGGCGTTTGTTTTGTCAATGATGGCCTGTTTCGGCTTTTTCTTATTGGGTACTGATTTTGCAATTAGCTCAATTGATGGCTGGATGTCGGGTGTTGGTACTTTTTTTAAGAATGCCCTGGGCATGACCCAGCATTTCATACCTTTTGAAAAAGGTATTATTGATAATCGTGATTTAGTATATTTTCTAATTGGCACGGCAATATTTTTGATACTTAACGGATTCTGGTTTGAAGGGAGGCTGAGGCCTAAAGCAAAAACAATATTTACCACAGCCTGTTTTGTGAGCACTGGAATTTTTATGTTAATAAATCTTACGCTTGCCGATCTTCCTATCGGTCGTTATGACATAACTGAAGATAAGATCCATACCATATCTGAGGCTACTGGAAGTATACTCACAGGTCTTAAGGCACCTGTCATTGTAAAGCTATTTATTTCTCCTTCAGATAAGATGCCAACTGGACTTAAGACATTGGAGCGTGATGTAAGAGATAAGCTTGAAGAATTCAAAATAACCTCAAAGGGAAATTTCAAATACAAGGTGTTTCGTATGGACACCGCTAATGTAATGGAACAAGAGCCAGGAAACGAAGAAACCCTGGAAAAATCTATTCAGAAAAAAGGCATAGTGCCCTTTCAGGTGCAAAGCGTAGAGGCAGACGAGGTCGGTGTTAAACTTATTTATTCAGCGATCTCAGTAGCCTATAAGGAGAAGGAAGATGAGGTAATTCCAAGGGTTACACCAGAGTCCATAGCAGAATTAGAATATAGTCTGATCTCAAAGATATACAAAATGACATTGGAAAAGGCACCGAAAGTAGCCATGTTTGCTCCATATGAAGAGAGGACGATAAGTCCTGAGATGATGAGACGCATTAATCCTCAGCAGCAAAGAGATACAATATTAGAAGATGCCTATGAAATTATTCCTAAAGTGCTTGGCTATGAAGGATATGAGGTATCTAGAACAGGCTTAACAAAGGATGATCCTATACCCGAAAATATAGATACACTTATTGTGATAGAACCGAAAAGTCTTAATGAAAGACAGCGCTTTGAGATAAATAGATTTTTGGTCAATGGCGGATCAGTATTTCTAGTTGTTCAGCAGTATAGTTTTAATTACACCCCCGAAGCAGGAGGATTACAAGTTGTGCTTATGGATAACAAGCCTGATGCAAATCCTTTGCTAAATGCATGGGGACTTGGCGTAGATGAAGATATACTCATGGATAAGGAACATGATGTGATAACAGTTGCTGGTATGCAGCCTTTTGGTGGGATTTCCATGCAGATGTCCTATCCTGTAAGGTCACCTCTGCATATAAAGGTATTGCCAGAGCAAATGGACAAGGAAATTTCCATTACTTCGAATTTATCCAGTATTTTATATCTTTGGGGCAATGCTTTACAGATAGATAAAGATAAACTAATTGAATTAGGGTTAGATATAGATGTCCTGTTTACCTCCAGCCAAGATTCCTGGAAGATCCCATTCCAGGGAGATATACAAGGACGTATACAGGTATTGGACAAAGAAGATTTTATTATGCCAGTCTCCGAGAAAAGGGATAGTTTTCCTTTAGCAGTACTAGTAGAAGGACAATTTCCCAATGCCTTTAGCGGCAAAGATATGCCTGCATGGCCTAAAGATGAAACAGAAGAAGGTGAAGAAAGCTATGAGAAGTCAGAAAAGAGCCCTGCAATTTCTCCAGCCCCAGGTAAGCTGATACTCATTGGTTGTTCTATGATATTCAACAAACAGGCTATTGGAAGACCAGGTCATATTGATTTTCTTTTAAATTCCATCGACGCTATTACGCTTGGTGAAGATTTGATAAAAGTGAGAAGTAAGCGACCTCAAGAACGGGTTTTAGGTAGGTTGTCCGCCAGGGCTAAAATTGGCTGGCGTATCTTTACTACCTTCTTGGTGCCGCTTATTTTATGTATCCTGGGAGGGGTTAGACTTTTTACACGAAGCCGTTTAAAGTTGTCTTATTTAAAGAATATCTGATCTTATAAGGAATAGACTGATGAAGGCCAAGCAACTTTTATTACTGATATTGATATTTTTAGCAGCCGTAGGCATTTTTGCTGCAAAGAACGTGTTTATCAAACAGGAAGTAGAGATAGAAGAATACAGTAGTCTCGAGATAGACTTTGATGACTCACTTGTCAATGAGATAAAAATTAAAGGTCCAAATCAAGATACAGAAACAGTTAACTTAGAAAAAAGGAATGATAAATGGGTTATTGCATCTCTGTGGAATCTAAAAGCAAGTAATGATAAGGTAGAAAAGTTGCTGAGTGAATTAAGTAGCCTTACAGGAGAACTTCGTTCTACTTCAAAGAAGGTCCTTAGCGATTATGCCATTACAGAAGATGGTGCGTATTCAATAACCCTCAACGTAAATGACCAGTCAGTAAAGTTTTTCATAGGCGCTAAAAAGCCTTCTTATTATAGTTCTTTTTTGAGGAGAGATGGTTCGGATCGTGTCTATCTTGTGGATATAGGTATATTTTCGTTAGCTGGTATTGGTGGAGATATTGAGGGTGGGGTAGCGCCTGATCAGGATTTTTGGGTAGACCTGAAGCTATTAGAGATAGATATAGACAGGGTCGAGTCTATTTATATAGTTAAATCTATAGAAGGCCGTGACGTAGATACTATTTTGGTTAAAAAAGAATTTGACGAAGAGAAGAGCTTAATGCATTGGGTAAACGTTGGCGATAGTAATGCATTGGATAGGTCTAAGATAAAAAATTATCTAGCTCAGCTGAACAATATTCGAGCAAAGAATGCTGTTGAGCCTGGAACAGGTTATGGTTTTGATGACCCATTTTTAAAAATATTGCTAAAAGATGATGTGAATGAGAAACAGATAGTCATTGGAAATGAAGTCAGCGCAGAAAGTAAAGATAGATATATAGAAACACCCGAAGGCAATGCATACATTATATCAGAGTCAAGACTCAAGACGTTGGATATAGATATAGATAAGTTCGCTGTAGAGACCAAAGAAGAAGAGTGATTTTTGAGTGATTAAAATTTTATGAAAAATTTTACAGGTCTGTTGTTAATTTTAATTTTTGTTTTTTTTGTATTCGCATCCCGAGGCATAGCACAACAAGATGAAGAGATTCCCCCTGGCATGGAGGTTATAAAAATCGGAGATGCAAGAACAATAGTTATTAAAGGCACAAAGATCAAAAAGAAAGGCGATTTATTAATAGTAGAAGGGACAAAGGAATTTGTAGCACGGAAATTTCTGGATACAGACCGTGCTTTTTCTGAAATGCAGGCAATAGAAGACGAAATCCAAAAGGAAATAGAGCAGCTTAAGAGAGAATTGGAAGAATTAAAAGATAGAGTTCATAGCGTCGAGATTGATCGCTGATATTATTATACCGTATCTTGACTAATTAGAAATATAAGGTATACTCTTTCTACAAGTATTTATATATATTTTTATATTAAGTCAGGGAGGTATCCAATGAAGACCATAAAATTGTTACTCGTGCTCTCAGTCTTATTGACCTCGGTGTTAATAAAAAATGCCGGAGCTGCGCCAGTCGGACTTATATCGGAAGCAGACGCGCTGGATTATAAGAAACGATCAGGTAAGAATTTAACACTTGGTGTTGGATTTATTGGGGATATCGTGACTGAGAGGAAGATGGAGATAGATGAAAGTGCGTTTGAAATGAGAGAGTTCGGCTTAAGGACAGAAGTAGGAATAGACGATAAGCTTATTTTTTTTCTTGACGTAGGACGGACAACCCACGTGAAGTACAAATATGTTTTGCAGGGGGAACGCTATGAAAGTGAATTCGATGAAGCGATTATGTTGGCTGCAGGCGTAAATGCCTTATTTTACCGCGCAGAAAATGGCCTGGAAGTAGGAGGCCACGCAAGCTATAGAGAAGTTGATCTGGAGCTTACTGAAGCAATAGTCGCTGGCACCCTGTATAATAGGGGAAGTCTCGAATCGGTAAGTGATGGAAAATTCAGAGAATATCAGTTAGCGCTTGAGGTGGCATGGCGGGCTGATAAGATTTATGAATTGCCATATGGGTTTATCCCTTATATGGGAGTGAAATATTCTGATGCCGATATAGATTGTGATTTTACGTTGGGCGGAAGCAAGCGAGATGCCAGCAGCGACGGCGATTCAAGTCTTGGATTATTTGTGGGAATAACCCTTATACCTGGATTTGAAACGTTCTCAATGATGAAAGATATAGTATTTAACATCGAAGGAAGATGGCTAGACGAAAAAGCTGTTGATATTTCGTTGATGCGTAAGTTTTGATATGCTTTTTAGAAAATATATAAAGATCTTCGCATTAATATTTTTGGTTTCAACCCTTCTTAATTTGTGTATATCCAATCAAAAAGTTATTTTAGCGGCAGCATCAAAGAAAAGCACCGGCGTGATAGTTATAGCTGATGACACAGGACATGTGACCCAGAGGATTCTGGGCATGGAAGTTCGCCTGACCAATCTGGAGAGTCAGGTAAAGCAACTTAAAGAAACCCTGTTCAGTTTCAGCAAAGAGAAAAAAGTAGTAGAACCTGAAGGTCAAAAGAAAAGTAAAAAAGATGGTACAGTAGACTTTATAAATTGGGAGTGGAGTAAAGAAGACGAATCAGAGTAATTATAAAGACCGCTATTTTGAATGTTGGCGTACCTTATATTGACCTGCCCCTATAAGTTGTACCAGTTCTTAAGAGAGAACAACCGCATTTTCCTCACGATTTATCAACCCTGCAAATTACCGTCTTTAAAATTACCTCAAATTACATAAAGTTAGATCTGGATAGAGGCTTAAAAATGGCAGATTTTAGGACTTTTTGTGCCAGATTTGTGCCAGGATATTATATTTAGCTTAAACAAAATGTTCTGTTATTAAGCAATATTAGTGATATAATAAAAAAGCTAAGAAAAATTGAAAAGACGTAGAAACAGTAAAGACTTTGATGTAAGGGCTTAAAGCCAGATATC
>Ga0075120_10002747_pt1 | contig 12471 bp, 12 predicted proteins | sample AntAceMetag02UKL_FD_69792 | JGI IMG/M metagenome (GOLD analysis project Ga0075120, IMG submission 69792) | Saline lake microbial communities from Ace Lake, Antarctica - Antarctic Ace Lake Metagenome 02UKL | ecosystem: Environmental > Aquatic > Non-marine Saline and Alkaline > Saline | place... | reverse complement strand
GGAAAGGTTGATCCGATCAATGTCGGAATGGGATCCTACCGGTCGGATCGAATCGCAAAACACCTTGCTATAAACAACCAGATGACGGTCAAAGACATGGCCATTATCCACCATGATTTTTATTCAAATCAGGCAGCGCTCTTTATGGATATTCTTGTACCCTTGCTTCCAAAAGAAGACAGCAATGCAGATATTCTCCGAAACTGGAATTTTGAATACACTGCCGAATCAGAAGGGGCATATCTGTTTGATCAATTTTATAAGGAACTTTACCGGATCGTTTTTGGCCAAAACGGGCTTGGCGTCGATGCGGTTGATTATCTTGACCAGAAAACCGGTATGTTTAATGATTTTTATATCAATTTTGACCGGATACTGCTGGCTGAACACTCTCTGTGGTTTGCGGGTCAATCCCGGGAAATGCTTTACAAACAGGCCGTTGAAACCGCCTTGGCTGCCCCGGTTAAACGATGGGGCGATACCCGGAAGGTGATGATGAAAAATATCGTTTTTGATGGAAAACTTCCCCGGTTTCTGGGGTTTGACCGGGGTCCTATCACCATTAACGGCAGTTTGGCGACCCCCCATCAGGGGCAGATTTTTGAAAGCGGCGGACGGCAGACAACCTTTTCTCCTTCATTTCGAATGATAGTTGATATGGCAATAGATGAAATTCACACCAATATGGCAGGAGGGCCTTCGGATCGAAGATTTTCAAAATGGTATTGTTCAGACTTGAAAAACTGGGAAACCGGCATATATAAACGGGTGTCCTTTGATGGAAACCAGAACAAAATCCCATTTAAATAGACGATAAGGAGAACCGAACTCTTTTTCAGCCGGGTCACCAAAAATGGAATGAATCAAAGGGAGGTTCTCATATACCGGAGCATTTCCAAGGGCGGCAGGAGGACTATTCTCCTGTAGATAGTCAAGAATAGTTCAATTGTTCCAGTTTTTTCTTGGCATCAACAAAGATAATTTTACCATCTTTCCATTCAGGTAGTTTTAAATCTAGATTTGCCGCTTTTTCGATTGCCTCTTTTGATGCCCTGTGCATTGCATTTAACGCTAATTTAGAATATGATTTTTTTTTCATGTTTGATGCTTTCAATATAATTCAAACCGCTTAATGTTGTCTCAATCGCAAAGGATTCTCTATTTGAAACGATGGTGCTCATTCTTCTTAAAAATAACTTTCCCGCTTCCAAGGCTACACGTTCCGGGTTAAAAGGAGCGATCCCTTTTGCAATTAGGTCGGCGTTTAAAAAATTCAGGCACCCTGCTTCTACAGGAAGAAATTTTTCAGCGAATGTAGTTTTCCCGGCCCCGTTTGGTCCTGCGATAATATAACATTTCAATTTATCTTTTGCCAAAGCACTTATTCCAAAAATTTGTTCCGGCACAAAGCCGTTATATAATTCCACTATATCGGCAAACGCAGATTAGGACAAGATATAATTATAGGTGACATTTGACCTTATCGATCGTCAAAGATTCTTTATAGAGGAACCGATTTAAAATTTCGGCTGATCAATCACCTTGAAAACTTTCATCAAGACAAGGGAGATGATGGCGATTCCGGCAAAGGCCAGAAGGGTTATGCCAAGGCTCCAGTTCCACCAGAGGGGGGCGTTGACGAGCATCATGCAGGGAAGTAAAATGGGCAGCACCAACAGGTTCATCAGGGCCAGCTCGATAACCGCCGAAGTTTTAAACTCCGGATCGACGATTCTGAGCAACAATAACCCGCAGGTGGCTGTTCCGGTAACGGTGCCGAAAATAGCGACGATTCTCTCCAGATTTTGTGACACCAATCGCCGCCCAAGATAGACCACCACCAGGAGGGTCAACACCCCGTTGATGATCGAAATGAGGGCGATGGGCAAGATATATTGCCACACCACGGCCAGCTGGATGGCGGGGATGGTGGCCACGATAAGGTAATCCACGGACCAGCCGGTAATCCGTTTCTGGATGCCCGGGTCCAGCAGGTAGCCGAAACTTAGGCGATCCATGAGCCAGCGGACCAGGATGGAGATGGCCAGGCCGAAAAAGAAGAAAAACCCCCAGAGCATTTTGGCGACATCCCCTCCGAAAGCCCGTCCCAGGCCATCCACAGCAAAATAAGTCAGCAGGTAAACAAGACCCACCACAGCGGTTTGAAATGCCATTGAATCGATGTTGCTTGAATGCAGGTTGAGTTGCCCCGCACTCTGCCCCTCACTGTTTTTAGGGTGCAGCCCCATTAAAAATTCTTTGGGCAGGCGTTTGCTGCCGTTCTTTGCAAGTCCCCTGCGCAGGCCCCAGTTGGCCAGGGGCACCCCGATGAAAAATGCAAACATAAACCCGACGGCGGCAAAGGTCAGCCCGATGGTAACGGCGTGCTCAAACCCGATCCCTTCCCAGACTTTTCCAAAGGACAATGCCTGGCCCGGTCCTTCGTTAAATCCCAGGGGCGCTAAAAACCCGAAGGTGGCAAACAGATCTGTCCCGAAAAAACCGAACACTAGAACGGTAAGGCCGCCGATGATGGCCTGGACCGGAAAGGTGATCCCCTGAGTCAGGGCCATATAAAGAGAACCTTTGAAGATATTGGCCTTGCCGGCACGAGATTGAGAAGCTTCGGTCTCCCTGGTTAAGCCGATGGAGATAAAGGAAAGATTAAACAGGTGGTAGGCAAAGGTTTCCAGCTGAGTGGATCCTATCTGCACCAGATCCGTGTTCACCAGGATGCTGCCGATGACCCCGCCGATGAGACAGCTGGGGAACAGGTAGTGTTGAACGAACGCTGACTTGGCTCTGATCAGGGTGCCGGACAGCAGCAGGACGGATAAAAAACCAAATACCAGCAGGGAATCAAAGGGAAAGGGGCTGTTCATGGCGTCTCCTTTTATGGGGTCGGTTTATTATATGGGGCCGGTCGTTAAAAGATGTTGTTTGTATATGCAACCAGGAGTCGTTCTCTTAACCCTGCCGGGAGTGCGTTGAGCATTTCATTGATCTGGGCCATTTTGTCAGGGAACCCGTCCCCGCCGATCTGCGCCAGTTCCAGCAATTGCTCAATTTCATGGTCGCCCAGGGCAGCTACGTCCCTGTTTTCAAACTCTTTTTTCAATGCGTCGCCGGTTGCACCATAGACGACATCCCGGATTTTTTCAATGCTGTCAGCCAGATCCGTTAAAAATGCATCCACCCATTCCACATTGGAAAAATTTATGGACAAGTGAATGTTGTGACGGGAATGGGCATAGGACAGGGCTGGCTGGATATACCAACCGCGGGCGTTCATCTCGTCAATCAGGTGAAACACGCTGACGGTTTCGGAGGTAAAGGAAAACATGCAAAAATCGGGTTCCGACATAAGGATCAGATCCTTGTGAGCACGAATGCCTTTCACCAATTTTCGGGTGGCTGCTATCTTTTTTCGGGCAATCTCAAGATAGCCCTCCTCGCCGATGAAATTTAAAACGGCATAGGCCGCGGCCATGGGTCCCCCGCTCCGGGAACTCATGACAGCATTGTTGATGATGGTATATCCGGTCCAGTGGGAGCAGGCAAAAATCTGATGCTTTCGGATCTCCTTGCTGCGGTACAAGACCAGGGAGGCCCCCTTGGGGGTATAGGCATATTTGTGCAGATCCATGGAGATGGAGGTGACCCCGGGGACAGAGAAATCAAAGTCAGGGACCTCTTCTCCCAATCTTTTAAAAAAAGGGAGCATGAACCCGCCCACACAGGCATCTGTGTGGAAAAGGATGTTGTTTTCCTTGGCAATGCCGGCCATGGCGGCAATGGGGTCGACAACCCCATGGGCATAGGAGGGAGCCGAGCCCACAATGAGAATGGTATTTCCGGTAATGGCAGCTTTGACAGCCTTCACATCGGCCCTGAAATTTTCATCCACCGCCGTGGGAACCACCGTGACACTCAGGTATTTGGCGGCTTTGTGGAAGGCGGCATGAGCCGTGATGGGAAGAATCATTTCGGGGTTTTTGATCGAAGGATTTCGGGCAGTGGCATATTCCCGGGCCGCTTTTACCGCAAGGATGATGCTCTCTGTCCCGCCGCTGGTAAAATTTCCCACTGCCCCTTCGGGGCCGTTTAAATGCTGCAGCCCCATGTCCACAACTTCTCGTTCGAATTTGTAGAGACTGGGAAAAGAGGTGAAATCCAGGGCATTTTCCGTGAGAAACTTCATGTAGGCTTCCTTGCCCACTTCCATGGCTTCTTTGCCCGGGTCAAACACATACCCGAACACTTTTCCCGATTGCCAGTCTAAATCATCAGCTTTGAAGGCATCCAACCGGTTTGCAATATCACCTCTGGTCATTCCTTTTTGCGGTAATTTCATGGTTTAACCCTTTGTATGTTGTGGTTTCTATTTCACAATTACACGAGTGATCAATATTGGTTTAAGCATGGGCCAATAATTTAAATGGTTTAATCGTTTTCAAATCTTCTGCTTCTGCTTGTTTTACCCTATACAAATCCCATCTGAGTTGCAAATTGACCCAAAAATCTTCTGACATTTCAAAAAGTTTTGCCAACCGCAATGCAGTGCTTGGCGTTACCCCACGTCTTTTATTGATGATTTCGTTAACGCGCTGATAGGGGACGTGTATCGCTTTTGCTAATTCTTTCTGAGTCATACCCATTGGGATTAAAAATTCTTCAAGAAGCATTTCCCCTGGATGGGTCGGTTCTCTGTTTGTAGGTATACGTATCATGGTCACCTCTTTTATATTAATGGTAGTCTACGATTTCTACCAGGCTTACACATCCATCTTTCCAAAGAAAACAGATTCTAAATTGATCATTTATTCTAATACTATGTTCCATTTTTCTCTCTCCGGATAATGATTCAAATCGATTCCCTGGTGGTATTTTTAATTCCTCTAAATTTATGATTGAATCAATTTGATCTAATTTTCTGACGGCAACTTTCCAAAGATTCTTAGGGCAAATTTTTCTACCGTCTTTTGTGTTTTTGCCATTGAATATATCTTCTGTACCTTTATTCTTAAATGAATCGATCATGAAACTATGATAGCATGGAAGCCATGCTATTTCAAATGTCTTATAAATCTTTTTTTCCAGTTTATCCGAATGCCAGCCAGATACCAACCCCTGCCATGAGCAGGCCGGATACCCCGTTGAGGATCCGCAGGTTCCCCTGTTTTTCAAGAAACCGGCTCAGGGTTCTGCCACCGTTTGAGTAAAGGACAAGACAAAGAAACTCGGTTGTCAGGATAATCAGGACCAGAATCGTGATCTGAGGCAAAAAGGGTTTGGAAGGCGTGATAAAGGGGGGTAGCAGGGAGATCATGAAGGCCCAGCCCTTGGGATTGGCAATGGCCGTGACAAACCCCTGGACCATGAGGGTTTTGGGACTGATGTTTTTCAGGTGAGACCCGTCGGAATCCAGGGGAATCTTTCCCCGGGAACAAACCATTTGAATCCCCAGATAAACCAGATATCCTCCCCCCAGGTATTTGAGCAACAAAAACATGGAAGGATATTTGAGCATGACGGCGGCCACGCCACAGACAGCGGCCACGGAAACCAGTGCCACACCCAATAGTTCCCCCCACATCATGTAAAAAGTTTTTCTGACCCCAATGGTCATGCCCATGGTCAGTGCCAGGGTCATGCACATCCCCGGGGTGAAAGAGACCATAAAAAAAGTGGGGATAAACAAGATTAAAACAGCCGGCTCAATCATGGAGTAACGCTTTCAGCTCTGTTTCATCGAGGACGGTGACGCCCAGGCGTGTTGCTTTTTCCAATTTAGACCCGGCATCCCGGCCTGCCACCAGAAAATCGGTTCGTGCAGACACGGATGAGGTGACCTTAGCCCCCAGCTCTTCAAGGTGTCGTTTTGCCTCGGAGCGTTTCAAGGTTTCAAGGGTACCAGTCAGCACAAGGGTTTTGCCGGACAAGGGGTGATCCGCTGGTGTTTCCCGGGCAAACAGATCGTTTTGAATCTCGACCCCTGCGTCTAGGATCTGTTGGATAATCCTTTTATTTTCTTGGTTTGCAAAAAAGCTGATCACAGATGCCGCCGTCTTTTCCCCCATGCCGTGGATATTTTCAAGGCTCGCTTTGTCTGCTGCCATGAGGGTTTCCAGGGTCTCAAATTGCCCGGCCAAAAGCCGGGCGGCATTTTCACCGGTGTGATCAATGCCCAGGGCAAATAAAAACCTGGGAAAACTGATTTGCTTTGAGCCTTCAATGGCCTTGAGCATATTGGAAACAGACTTTTCCGCCTGGCGGTCAAGGGATGCCAGACGCTCCTTATCAAGGGTGAAAAGATCGGCAAAAGAAGCGATCAGGCCCTCATTGACCAGCTGGTCCACACTCTTTTTTCCCAGCCCGTCCATATCAAACCCTTTTTTGGACACAAAATGTTTGATCCGCTCTGTCAACTGGGCCCGGCAGGCAACATTGATACATTTTATGGCGGCTTCATCCGCTAATCTGCGGACCGGACTATTGCATACCGGGCAGGTTTCGGGCATCTCAAAGACCTGCTCGGTTCCCTTCCGTGCAGATTCTATGACCTTGACCACCTTGGGAATCACATCCCCTGCCCGCATTATCAATACCCTGTCCCCGATCCGGATATCCTTTCGTTTGATTTCATCGGCATTGTGCAGGGTGGCCCGGGCGACAACCACTCCGCCGACATTGGTGGGTTCCAGCAAGGCCACCGGGGTCAGGGTGCCGGTTCTGCCTACCTGGACAATAATGTCAAGAATTGTGGTGGTTTCCTGCATGGCTGGAAATTTATAGGCAATGGCCCACCTGGGGCTTTTGATTTTTTCACCCAGGGCCTGCTGCATGTCCATGCGATCCACCTTGATCACCATGCCGTCAATTTCATAATCAAGATTCGCCCGGATCTCGGCCAGTCGGTTATAAAAGGCTAACACCTCTTGGATGGTAATATGGGTCTGGATGTGTTCGTTCACGGGGAAACCGAACTCTTTCAAGGCAGCCAGCATCCCGGCCTGGGTTTCAAATGCCAACCCCGTTACCTTTCCCACCCCATAGACAAAGATTGTCAGGGGTCTTGTGGCCGTCACCCGGGAATCCAGCTGCCGCAAAGAGCCTGCTGCCGCGTTTCTGGGGTTTGCAAAGACTGCCTCCCCTTTGGCCAGCCGGGTCTGGTTCAGGCGCTCGAAATCCTTGTGCATGATGATGACTTCTCCCCGGACTTCCAGAAGTGCCGGAACCTCATCTTTGGTTGCCTTCAACCTCAGGGGAATGGATTTTACGGTCCTGACATTTTCGGTGATGACCTCCCCGTTGATGCCGTCCCCCCGGGTCGTGGCCCGGGTAAGGATTCCGTTTTCATAGGTCAGCTCCACGGCCAGTCCGTCCAGTTTGGGCTCTGCCGTGTAAAAAATTTTTTCAGATTCCAGAATTTTGACGTTTCTTGCGTGAAAGGCCAGGACATCGGCATCTTCAAAGGCATTGTCCAGGCTGAGCATGGGAATGGAGTGAGCAGCGGATTCAAAGGCATCAAGGGGCGGCGCCCCCACCCTTTTTGTGGGGGAATCAGCAGTACAAAGCTCAGGATTTTGGGTTTCAATTTCCAACAACCTTGCCATTTTTCTGTCATATTCACCATCTGAAATAATGGGGTCATCCAAGACATGATACCGATGACTATGCTCGGTCAATTCTTTTTGAAGCTGCTGCGCTTCTTTTTTCAGGCTATTGTCCATTTTTATGTACTTTTTCAACAAAGCTCAACACTAATTTACAGGCTGATTTCCTTGCCGCTTTAAAGATTTTTTTCCGAAACCCGGGATCCCAGTCCCCGGATCCCGAAGACACAGAATCCGATACAATCAGCAGGGCTGTGATCTTCACCTTTCTATAGGCTGCCGCAGCAAACAAGGCAGAACATTCCATTTCCACGGCATGGGCACCCTTGTCCCTGAACCAGGCCACCTTTTGGGGGGTTTCCCGATAAATGGCGTCGGTGGTCCAGATGGGGTGACGCGAGGCCTTAACCCCCGAAGCCGTTAAATGGTCAGCCAATTGGTCTGACAAATCTTCATCCGGCAAGGTAGAGGGCAATTCCCGGTCCAATACTGTGTAACTGCATGAGGTGCCCTCATCCACAATGGCATACTCAGGAATAACCAGGTCCCCGCAGACCAAATCCGGGGTAAGGGCGCCGCACCATCCCAGGACAACAATCTGTTTGGCCCCCTTGGCGATAAGGGATTCCAGGAGCATCACCCCATAGGGAGCCCCGATATAGGGACCTGCAACTGAGAATCCTTCAGGACCTGCTTCCGGGGTCATAAGGGACCCCATGAAAAAACCCTGGGCCTTTGGGTTTCCAAGTGTTGTCCGCAGGTACCGGATATCGGGTTCCGTGCTGACCAATAGGGCCATCGGTCCAATATCCGGTGCCTGTCTTGCACCTAAGGGCGGTACAACGGATTCATTATTCAGGTCCGACCATGTCGGATAATTCATCCTTTACCTCGTCAATTATTTCATAGACCCACATGATGTCTTCAACAGAAAGCCGCCCTGCTTTGGAAGGGGCCCTGTCAGACCCATCCTTTTTTTTAAGAATTCTGGGACCTATCTGGACCTTGGGCTCTCCCTCCCCATACTGCTGGATGGAAATTAAAAGTCCTGTTTCTTCGTTCTTCCACTCTTTTATCATTTTGTCCATTTCAGGATCATAACCTGCCATAAAATCTTCCTTTCTATTGCTTTGAGGTCAGGCACAGCATTCCTGCCACACATCTTGCCCGACCGGATTACTTATATTATTGAAAAATCGGCGATGTTGTTAAACAGGCCGGATACAGATGCCAACAGGGCAATCCTGTTGTTCTTGATTGCCGCATCATCGGCAAAAATCATTACATCATCAAAAAGGCTGTCAACCAGAGGCCTTAAGGTGGCAATCTCTTTTAAGGCACCCGTGTATTCCCCCTTTTCTATGAGCGCTTCAACCGTTGAGGTCACGGCTGTACATGCATCGAACAGATCTTTTTCTGCGGCATGTTCAAAAAGGGAAGTATTCACCTTTTGGGTGTCGATCTCCCCGGCCTTTTTCTGGATATTTTCCACCCGCTTGAAGGTTACGGCAAGGGGTTCAAAATCCGGCTCTTTTCGTAAGATGTCCAGGGCGTTTACCCTCAGATGCACATCGGGGATATTGTCAAAGGATGCCGCCAATGCAGAATTGACCGCTTCCCTGGAAAACCCCTGGTCTGTCATTATATTAACCATTCGGTTCTTTAAAAATGTTTTGACCTGACCCACAATCTCATCACTTTTGGCCGTGTCGGGCACAAAGCCTGCCACTCCCTTTTCAATGAGGGCAGTCAAGGAAAAGACAAGGTTTTCCGCCTGGATAATCTGAATAATACCGATTCCCAGACGACGCAGGGCGTAAGGGTCTGTCCCCCCCGTGGGGATCAGGCCGACTGAAAAACAGCCGCAGATGGTATCGAGTTTATCGGCAATGGCCAAAAGAACCGCCGTGGGATTTTCCGGCAGCTGACCTCCGGACTGTACCGGTCTGTAATGCTGCTCAATGGCGTCGGCTACGTCGGTGGTTTCTCCTGCTCTTATGGCATAGGCCCGGCCGATGAATCCCTGGAGTTTAGTAAACTCAATCACTACCTGGCTGACAAGGTCTGCCTTGCAGATCCTTGCGGCCCGGGACAAATTGGTTTTCAAGGTGGCCGTGTCTGCATAGGAACTGGCGTCTCCGAGGTAATCCACCAAAACTTCGATGCGCTGGGTCTTTTCATAAACAGATCCCAGTTTTGCCTGGAAGGTGACCTTTTTTAGTTTTTGGGCAAAGGCATCCAGACTGACCTCACAATCGGCTTCATAGAAGAATTTAGCATCGGAAAGCCTTGCCCTCAATACCTTTTCATGGCCCCTGGCCACAAGGTCCATGTCCTTTGCCTGGGTATTATTTACGGCAATGAACAAGGGTTTCAGGTTCTTGTCTGAATCCACCAGGGCAAAATATTTCTGGTGCTCACGCATGGCCGTGATCAGCACCTCATCTGGAACCTCGAGAAAGGCTTCGTCAAAGCGGCCCACAACCGGATAGGGATATTCCACAAGATTGGCCACGATATCCACCAGGGCCGGGTCCTCTAATATCTGACTGTCATGTTCCCTGGCCAGAACCTGGATGGCATCGACCAGCATCTGTTTTCTTCGGTCAATGTCCACAATAACCCCAATAGATTCCACCACGGCTTCATAGTCATCCGCTGTTTCAATCCTGACGGACCCAGGGTTCATGAACCTGTGACCAAAGGTTTTATTGGAAGAGGTGATATTCCCCACCGTAAAGTTCAGCACCTGATCTCCCAAAAGCCCCACAAGTGAAATAATGGGCCTTGCAAAACTGATGGAAAGGCTTCCCCATCGCATGCTCTTGGGAAAGGGGATGGCAAGGATCTGCTTTGCCATCATTCGTTCCAGGATAACAGCCGCGGCCTCACAACTTTCTTGGACCACTGCGGTCAAATAACGTCCTTTGCCCGTATCTGCCACCACAATTGCATCTACCTTGATCCCTGCCTTTTCGGCAAACTTTTGAGCGGCGATGGTGGGCTTGCCGTTTTCATCAAATCCCACTCGTTCCGGGGGCCCTGAAAGTGTGGAAGTCTTGGAATTCTGGACCTTTGCCACATTGGCCACCATGAGGGTGAGACGCTTGGGAGTTCCCAGAATTTTTGCCTCTCCATGGTCAATGCGGGCTTTGGTGAGGGTTTTTAAAATATTGTTTTTAAATGCCGTCAATGCCGGGATAATATATCCTGCCGGAATCTCTTCACAGCCGATTTCAATTAACAATGTCTTCATTTTATTTATCCCCTTCTTTTCTCAACAATGGATGACCCATCTCTTCGCGCTGGACAAGATAGGCCTGGGAAGCTGCTCTTGCAATATCCCGGATCCGTTTGATAAAACCGGTTCTTTCCGTCACACTGATGGCGCCCCGGGCGTCCAGCAGGTTAAAGGTATGGGAACATTTAAGACCATATTCATAGGCAGGAATCACAAGCCCTTTTTTCACGATCCTGTGGGCCTCTGCCTCATATTTTGTAAACAGATCAAAGAGAAGATCCACATCGGCTATTTCAAAGTTATAGGTGGACTGCTCCACCTCTTGGCTGTGATAGACATCCCGATAGGTGACCGTATCATTCCATTTGAGATCAAACACATTGTCCACCCCCTGCAGATACATGCAGATCCGCTCCAGCCCGTAGGTGAGCTCAACGGGTATGGGGTTCACCTCCACAGATCCCGTCATCTGGAAATAGGTAAACTGGCTGACTTCCATGCCATCCAGGCACACTTCCCAGCCCAGACCCGAAGCACCCAAGGTCGGTGATTCCCAGTCATCCTCCACAAATCGTATGTCGTGTTCCAAAGGATCAACCCCCAAAACTCTTAAAGAATCCAGGTACAATTGCTGAATATCGGGGGGAGAGGGTTTCAAGATGACCTGGTATTGATAATAATGCTGAAGCCGGTTGGGGTTTTCACCGTACCGGCCGTCGGTGGGTCTTCTTGACGGCTGGACATAGGCCACCTTCCAGGGTTCAGGTCCCAGGGCTTTTAACAAGGTTGTGGGATGAAAGGTTCCGGCACCCACTTCCATGTCATAGGATTGTATCAGCACACAGCCCTTTTCTGCCCAGAAATTGTTCAGGTTTAAAATAACATCTTGAAAATTCATCTTACTCCCGTTGTTGAATATTATGTTGGTTATAAAATTAGCTTGGTTATAAAATTACAATACCGTCTGGATCTATCTTTGCGTCCAGAAGCGCTGCGTCTTCAATAGGGTCAAGCAACGCCTTCCAGGCATCTGCCAGCTTGGAAATATTATCTTGTTCTCCAATTGCCCAGAGGCACCCGCCCCCGCCGGCCCCGGTAAACCTTGCACCACAATTTAATGCCACAGCCCTTTCAAACAACTTTTTACCGGTGTTGTCAAGGACCTCTGGTGTCATTCCAAGCCGCAGTCGGGTCTCTTTGACCATCAATTGCCCTGCCAGAGCGAAGTTTTTGCGCTTTATTGCCAGGTAAAATTCTTTTGTAATATCCACAATTTTTTCAAAAATCGCAATGGTTTTTCCCTGAATAAACGAGTCAACCCATTGTTTATTAATATCTTTTGAGACATGGGGAATACCGCAATAAGCAACAAGGATATGATCATTAAACCCTTCCAGGTCCCTGGCAGTGTCAAAAACCTTCAATTGATTAAATTTCGGCCCGGTTTCCCCCATCTGCCATTCCCAGAGATTTGCCCCGCCAAAGGCGGCGGCGGCCTGATCCTGAACCCCGCAGGGGACCCCCGCCACAGAAGATTCAAGGGTGTGGGCCAGCCATACAATTTTTTCCGGCTTTATCTCTTGCCCAAGCGCTGCATAAAAGGCTGATATTATA
>Ga0075120_10002746_pt1 | contig 12477 bp, 13 predicted proteins | sample AntAceMetag02UKL_FD_69792 | JGI IMG/M metagenome (GOLD analysis project Ga0075120, IMG submission 69792) | Saline lake microbial communities from Ace Lake, Antarctica - Antarctic Ace Lake Metagenome 02UKL | ecosystem: Environmental > Aquatic > Non-marine Saline and Alkaline > Saline | place... | reverse complement strand
CAGATGCATCGTGCCCGTGAGGTTGCCACGTTGAATCGGCCCAGGCTATAAAGAAACTCCATCCCTCGTGGTGCTTCATCACGCGAAGAAGACCCCATCGAGTAGATGACAACAGGCGCCTCTTGCCCCTGGAATCGATCCACTGTGCCAACGCGTGCACCATCAGGCAGATGTTCAAGAATGCTCGCCACATGCGCGTTATACGGAGCGACGACGAGTACATCTTCAATCCCTATCGGATGGCTCTCTCCGAAACGGTCAGTCCAGTTCATCCCCTTGCGCGTTAGTTCGGATACAAGCTCAACAACGACGTCAACTTCTTCGGAGGACTCGTTGCAGTTGCCTTCATGCTGGACAGGCACGTACCAGAGGCCTGCCCCTTTGTAAGTCGACTTCCCCGCAATGACCTGGCGGTCGAGTCCGTGATGCGAGTGCAACCGTCTCTCGTAGAAAAGCTCGGATGTAAATTCGCAGATCGACGGATGCATCCGCCAAGTGGTGGGAAGGAATAGTCCGCGGTCTGGCGGCATCGTCAGATGCCCTCCAAGCAAGTGCTCTAGCGCGCTGACACTTGTGCCATCAGGGTGACTACCGCGTATGGGCTGCTCTAGCTGCCGCGGATCGCCGAGTAGTACCACAGCTTTTGCTGCTTGCGAGACAGCGACTGTATTGGCGAGCGAGAACTGGCCCGCTTCGTCCACGAACAGCACATCGATCGAGCCTTCCGCTTCCTCTCGTGACCATACCCACGCTGTGCCAGCAGCGACTTGAGCTCTGCCATCTCTGAGCATCTCAAATACTTCTGGGTTTGAGACCGTTTCCACGATCTCATCAGGTCCATCGTCGGAGGGCTCTTCTCGCACCTTCTGGACACAGCGAATCGCGATTCCCAGTTCGCTGGCAGCTGAGACCGCCTCATCCAGCAGATTGCGGATCACCTTGTGGCTTATGGCCGTGATTCCCACCGTGAGCCCTGCCTTCACTGCATCGCAGATCATTCGGCCACCAGCATACGTCTTCCCCGATCCTGGAGGACCTTGAATCGGCAGCAATCCGTTCTCCAAATCGAGAAACAGCTTCCTGCCTGCATCAAGAGGCGTCGAGGATGCGTGGATTACGCTCTCAATCGATTCCCCGCGAAGCCGTGGAGGCCGCTTGAGCAGCAAATCGCGGCCTGCTTGACACAGACCTGGTTCTTCAATTCCATGTGCCGCTACCCATTCCCCAATTCGAAGAAGCGCGTCACGAAGTGGACGAGTACCCACAACCTCCTGAATGAAGATCGATGGCGGATGAATCGAAGCTCTCTTCGGCCCCTTCCTGATATCAATGCTGCATTGAACGGGATCGAGCCGGACAATCACGCCAAGTGCCTTGGTTCCCGTTTCAGGGGTGAGGACAGTTTGCCCCTCATAGAGTTTTGCTTCCTGGTGGGGGAAGCGATATCGATCGATGACGCTTCCGCGGCCAACATCCTCCACGTGTTCCACAAAGACCATCTTCCCGATTGCGTTTCTCTCATCGAGAAGCTCTTCGTCAGAGAGTGCGATGAGCCGGAAGTACTCCCACCAGACTGCCTTATTCTCGCGGCGGTGCCATTCGAGTAGCTGGGCTAGGATCCACTGTGCCTGTTGCGCATCGGTCCGCTCGTTGCGATCGATGGGGATGCCTTCTGTGAGCTTCTCAGCGAGCTTCTGAACGCGACTCATGGCTTCATTCATTGCATCACTCGGCGAACCGTCGCCGTGCTCAGGGCGAGAGATCGGCTGTCCGGCTGTCACCATTCCTGCTCGTAGCTCTTCTAGCCAATTGCGAAGTCCAAGCGTAGACAGGCAATCATCGCGGTTGTAGCCTTCGACTGCATCGAGGACGTCTTGAGGGATGGACTCTGGTACATCAAATTCCAGCGCGTATTCGAGTGCCTGCATATTCCGTGTTGCCGCGCGCAAGTCCACGTCACGCTCGTATCCAAAAAACGGCTCCAGGTCCTTGATCGAGTACTCCTCGACACTGGCTCGTACCGCATGCCTTACCACAGCATATAGGTCGACAAAACGCTCGCCGCGGAGCAGTTGATCGACTTCTTCTTCACGCGTCGTATGTCGTCCCATCAACCGTTTGATTGCAGATGGTTCATAGGGCGCGTAATGATAGATATGAAAGCCGCTGTCCCTGTCCCACCGTGCCATTACATCGTCGATGAAACGCTCAAAGGCCACCTTCTCTTCGGCGACAGTGAGCCCCCAGAGTGATTGGTAATGGGCTTCTCCGTCATCATCGAGAACCACGTAGCCGAACAAGTACTCCAATCCCTCGTCCCCAACGAACCGAGCCCCTTCAAAGTCGAAGAAGATGTCCTCTGTTGTAGGCTCGGGCATGCGATAAAGCCCGAACCCTTCTTCCAAAGGAAGCAACTCATGGACCGGTGCCTTCTTGATGCGACCTTCCAACTGCACGCGCGCTTGATGGTGCACACGTTCGTAGGTTTCCGGCGCGCCCCGCTCTGGCGCAGGATCCAGCGGCATTGAGGTTGTAGCCAGCAATTTCAGCGTATCGATCTCGTGTTCCTGCAATTCGACAATCTGGCGCTTTCTGATGTTGGCGACAAGACTGAGGTGATCGTCGTCATGCCGCTTGGTATCACAGACATGCCACCATCGACAGATATCACATTGGTTGCACGGATCGGGATACGTGTCTCCGCTGCTCCATTCACCGCCACGAACGGCAGCCAGTAGACGGCCTCGAACCAACCTGTAATACGCCATGTAATCATCGACACGATAGGGTTCTCGTACGAAATCGACACCTGGTGGGACAACGTACATCGCTTCAGGAAGTGCGCCTTGGATCTCACGCAGAATATCTGAATAGAGGCAGAGCTGAAGAATCGTCCGCCCCTTGGTCTCACGTGCCAGTTTCGTATCTACGACCTCGTACGAGAAATCACCGAGGTCAGAAGGCGTTTCAACACGCCGCAGAACGTCTGCTCGTCCTAGCCAGCCGTCGCAAAGCAGCGTCGCTTGGACGATCACGTCGGGGCCATCTTGTATTGCCTCACAAGTGGCTGCGAACTGCGCTTGCGGATCGCCCAGTTCAGGCAATTCAATGATAGAGAGCCCTTGAGAGCGAAGATGCTCGACGTACGCCTTCTCATGCTGGATGCCACGTTCCTGGAGCGCCTCAAGAGCTGGATCCTTGTAGTTTGGCGCGTTGCCGTTTCCAAGAGCAACATTCAGATCAAGGAAGGTGAGATGCCGACAACCGAGATGATTGGCAAGATCGGAAGCAGAGAGGCGGATGCTGTTGTTGTGTGATTTCATGTGGACATTCATTGTAGCATAGTCCGTGCAAGCGATGCTAAAGCAGACGCAGAGGGGAGCACGGCAAGATCAACGAGATCCGATTGGTCGATTTGAAGCCAATATCTCAGCCCGATTGCCTCCGTGCTTACGAAGACAAAGACAAACCGTGAGTTCGGGTGTTGAGATGCAAGACGTACTCCCCGAATCACTCCCCATGTATTTCCCTGATCACCGGCAGCATCCATGCAGGTGCGTGGCAAAGGTTGCGCATCAGTTCGGCCTTCTCGCGTTGCGAAAGGATCTCCTGTAGGTGGCGAACGACCTCGGATCCCGCGCCGTCGCGCCCAATATGGCGCAATGCCTGCAGAACCAGCGGAGCCATCCGGCCGCTGACATCCATCGTCTTTGGACCTCGGTTGAGGAGCTTTACAGTGTACGGTCCTAGTTTCAGGGTCTGGGTTCGCCCATTGGTGTAGTAAACGCTCTTCGCTGGAACCTGCGTCGAAAGACCGAGTGCATTTGCGGCACGTGCCCCAGATGGCACCACCTTCAGGCCGTTGTTTTTTGCCCATGCACGAACCAACTCATCGGGCGATGGCGTCACGGGCTGGTTGAGCAATGTGCTTATCCTCGGCAGATCGTACAACCCACGCTGGATTCGCCGGATCTCTCCCGCCCGCGCCAACCGCGAGAGCGATTGGTCCACAGCCGCCCGATTTCCCAGGTCAAGGAAGTCACGCGTCGGGACAGGTCTGCGTCGTGCGCGCAGCCTGCCAAGTATCCTTTCCGCAATCGCATGCGTTGTGTTCATCATCACCTATTGTCAGAAATATCGATCGGTATTTCTGACATTACATGATTCGCGTTGCCCCTGTCAATAGTCGCCATTCTTCGTTTTCGTTCGTTTCTGGCGTTTCATTGCGTTCGTGTAATGCAGGTCGTTCCAGAGAACCATGGGTATTCAAACTTGGGGCGTAGGCTGACAGGTTCTCTACCGCAGTTCTTGGCCCACTTGATGGTCGGTTTCCAGCGCAAGATATCGACACCCAAGATGATTGGCAAGATCGGAGGCAGAGAGGCGGATGCTGTTGTTGTGTGATTTCATGTGGACATTCATTGTAGCATAGTCCGTGCAAGCGATGGTAAAGCAGACGCAGATTAGGAAGACAATTACCTCGGCTAGTACGCGCCCCACAGTGTGCCAAACGGCTTACGCGCACATTCGGGCCGACGCCTTCCTCAACAACAACTTGTATCAGCGTACGCTTGTACGTACGATTCTGTTGATTTGCGGAGGTCCTATGTCTTCGATCAATGCAACTGAAGCTCGTGCCAAGCTCTACACGCTTCTTGATGAAGTCTCTCAATCACATACGCCAATTCTGATTACTGGTAAGAGAGTCAACGCAGTACTTGTTTCAGAAGATGATTGGCGCTCAATGCAGGAGACTCTCTATCTGGTTTCAATCCCCGGAATGCGCGAATCCATCCGAGAAGGATTGAAGATGCCCATCGACTTGTGTTCTGAACAACTTGCCTGGTGAGCTGGAAGATCGTATTCACAAAGCACGCACAGAAAGATGCCCGTAAACTCTCATCTGCCGGACTGAGACAGAATGCAGAAGACTTGCTAGAGATCCTGCAAGTTGATCCCTTTCAGACTCCCCCATCATTTGAGAAGCTTGTGGGAGACCTTGCTGGAGCCTATTCCCGCAGGATCAACATTCAGCATCGATTGGTGTATCAGATACTCCCTGATGAACAACTCGTCAAGATCATCCGCATGTGGACTCATTACGAATAGACAGGCCCTCTTCAGAGTTAGCGGCTTCGAGTGTTAACTTGCAAGACTTGACCCCAAGCTACTATTGCTGGAAGCCACGATTCGGATCGAACTGCAGTTTCATGGCGAGTCGTCGTCTTCCGTGTCTTCCGGCAAGACGCCCGAGTGTTTGGCCAACTTCTTCTCATCCGCCTTGACCCGCCGTTCGAGTTTCTTGAGATCTTCCTCTGGCGGAAGGCGCTCTGGCTTGATTCCGCGCTGCCCCAGCATATCTCGAACACTTTCGTTGTTCTGAATGTGCTCCCGTGTAATCGGTTGCTCGCCTTGCAAGTCATCCTGTTCAACATTGAAGTTCGTCATTTCCGTAGCGAGGTTCTTAGCTGCAATCGTAAGCATCGGCAGAAAATCCGCCAAGGGGCGGCTCTTGACAATGCCGAACCGGTCCTTCATAGCCTGCGTAGTGTTCCCTCCAAACAGAGCTGCATCGCCTTTGGAACGAATTCTGGCAAAGCCGCTATCATCCACCCCTCGCTCATAGATGTTCTGGGAAAGCGTCTTTTCAGCGTCCTTGAGCCGATCTCGGGCTTCCAATCGAGCCTGGAGCTGCATCCGCTCCTCGATAAGCTCCTGTTTGCGCGTCTGCAACGCGAAGTAGCTCTGCGCAAAGGCAATCGGTTCTTTGCGAGGATCGCCGTTCTGTGCAATCAAATAACAGGCGTAGCGGGTCAGCATGAAATCCTCGATTTCTCGCTGGCCTCCTTTGCCATGCGTGATCAATTTCGTGACGCCACGAAATTGATCCGAAACCTCATACCCTGCCGTTTCACACGATTCTATAGCGCGGAGAATTACCTTGACGAAGTTCTCCCACCGCGCGTATCCCAGAGGCTCTTGCAGATCGCGGGCGAACCAGAACTCCACCTGTTCTTCGGGCAGAGTCTGGGCCAAGGCATCAAACTGTCCCTGCATTCTCACTACCAATTGACTAGCCATAAGTCTTGCCTCCCCAACTACTCCCCCATTTACAGGGACTTGATGTCTTCAATACCTGACTGACCAAGGATCTGTCCTGCGCGGCTACTCATGATCCTCCCTTAGCAGTTTCTCAACTAAGCGGTAGACAGTGGTGCCTGTGGTTCTCGGCCAATCAGAGCAGGGCGGAACGTCTCGTGCTTCAGCTCGGCGCACGGCATCGCGAACTCTCGCTTGCGTGAAGTCGCGGGGGTCGATGCCCTTTGCATAGTTGGGAAGGTAGCGCTTCAAACGATCTGAGCACGCGCGCGATGTTTGTACCCCAGTGCCGTCCTCAAAGTGGAGCAGCAGCCAATACTCGAACTTGGGATTGCTAAGAGCCAATCCGTAACAGTCGCAGCCCTCAGACCATGCGTAAAGCTGGGACAATTGCTCGTCAGACCAGTTATCCTTATCTACTACAAGCCAGGCTTCATCGGAATCCTTGAGGCACTCTTTCGTTAGGTAATCGTCCATGCGCTTCAACACCTGCGGCGGTGAGCTGCGATGCTTGCCCTTCACGCACGCCACCCGAATCACAGAATTCCGATCGTTGAAGATCGCGAAGTACTGCGGTTCGGTCTTAGCACCTTCAACCGCGATAACGAATATCTTCCGATATCGCCGCTCGCCAAGCGGTCTCTTGAATGCTCGCCTTTTTTTCGGCATCAGTCGCCGCCCCCAGATTTCTCTGCCACACAAGGGCTTGTTAGTGCCCCAGTCAATAGGATGCGTGGGATTCCACCCAGGCGACCCTGTAAATAGCTTTTTCGAATGTCCTTGTCGGATCGGACGTCTTTGTACTCACTGAAAGAAAAGAGCGTAGATGTGCCGGAAGCATCCCTTTCCGTCACCCACAACTCATCACGTCGGAACAATCGCTGATCCAACAGCAAAGCATCGTGAGTTGTAAAGAGCAACTGTGCTCTGCTCGCATGGGAACAGTTAGACAGGTACGCCTCAAGGAGCTGTCGGGTCAGTAGGGTGTGCAGGCTGCGGTCAACCTCATCGATGACATAGACCTTCTTGGATCCTTGCTCTGATAGATCAAGGAAAGCTGGCAGCAGATCTAGCACGCGCTGTGAACCATCCGACTCCTGCTGAATCTCGAATTTGGCTTCTGTGCCATCCGCTTTCGGGTGAAAGGCCATCAGCTTCTTCGCGACCAGATCTCCCCTCTTGCGCGTCACAACGAGACGTTCGTTGGTTGCCTCAGACAGCAATCGAACCGTCATGCCTTCTTTCACGTCTTCCTGGAGCCTGGCCTTCAGCGATGGCGGCAGCGAGACGCTCTCAAACGGGATCTCTTCCCCCCCAAGATGAGCGATGCCCGTATCCAGTTGCGGCAGCATCTCATTCATGATGTCATAGAGCGGCTGCCCCTCGTCAAGGAACTGCTCGAATGGCTCGAAGCGCGTGTCAGGGGCAACCAGCTCAAGTATGTTGCTGAACCAGTCATAGACAGGTTTGAAGGTTTCAACCTTCTGTGAAACGGAGTTGGTCAAGAAGAGCTGATTGTCCCGGGTTCCCTTGAAGGCGAACTTTAGAAATTGATCCTTGGCCAACGATCGATCGAAGGTCACCTTGCCATCACGGCGATCATAGAGACACTTCTCGCTCGTGCCTGTGATCCGAACGAGCTTTTCGTCTAGAACCGCATTCCGGGTTACAGCAAAACTGAAGGCATAAATGGTTCCATCGATTAACAACTCAAAAGCAAAACGAGTAGGAAGATCAACGCCCTTTGCATTCAACCGAAACGGCTCTACAGGGATTAAACTGTCAGGTTGAGTTCCTTTCACAACCAATGTCTTAGCAAAGCTTAGAGCTCTGAAGAAGTTCGTTTTCCCAGATGCATTCCCCCCATAGATCGCCGCAATTGGCAGAACCCTTGTGTTGTACTTCTTTACCTTAGGGACTCTTGCTCCATGCTGACGCTCAAGGCTGGCCGTCATTAGAAACGAAACCCTATCACGGAATGACATCCAGTTTTCGATGGTGAATGAAACGATCATAGCACGCCTCCTTCAATCAAAGAGAAATTTTCTCTTTCAGAAAGCATTCTACTGCTATCACGACTCATTCCCAACTCGCAAAGGAGATATTTGCTCTTAGCGATACTCTAATAACCATTCTTCAACCCCCGTTTGGTGGAGGATCTGGACGGCGTTGGTTTTCACGACGTCATCGACAATCCTATGGTAGAGAGCCCCTGAGAGCGAAGATGCTCTCTAAGCTTCCCTTCCAGATAGCCATTCTTGCGCTACCCGCGCTCATGCCAATCACATCTAGAAGAAGATGCTGAGACATGTTCCGCATAGAAAGAAACATCTGAAGCGTCAACCCATTGGCCAACCTTGTCCACTGTGATGTGAAATTGTTGGTCAAGCGTTCTTTGTTGGCGATCTTCCTGTTGAAGCAATATCGCATTGCCCTCATGAGTTGAGTCCCTCTGCGTTACCAGGATAGGTTCGCAACCCGTCGTGATAGTTACGAACCTTCGCAGCCATTAAATGGCAACGATCCATCAAAGATCCCGCGAACTTCCCCTCCCTGAAATTGCCCATACCTTCTTTCTGAAATGTATGCAGTCAAGAAAATGTCTCTGATTTCAAAGGTATCGACGATAGCTCTACACCGGGGCTTATCCGCACACCCTGAGCAAAGCGACTGCAGCGTTGGGTTCATTATTGTGTCCTCAGGTCCAGGAGTTTAGTACTGTGTCCCCGAAATCCGTTCGAGGATGCCTTCGAAGAACGGTGTCGAAGGCGGAAACGTCGTACACAGGAAGTCCTTGATCCCCCGCTCGATTTGGCTCGCAATGACGGACAGGATCATGACGTCCCTTCCTGTTTGCGGCGAAGTGCAGAGCCCTCAGCATCGAGAACCTCGAGAACTGAGCGATCGAGAAGCTCGTACTCCTCTTCAGGCTCAAAACGAATGCCTGGTCGGATAAGGGGGGCACAGTCGCTGAGGAAACCACGGTGCTCGAGTTTCGCTTCCAAGTTGGCGCGGAAAACCGCAGCAGTTACAGAGTGTCCCTCCTCTTCCATATAGCGCCGGAATGTCGAACACAATCGACCTACATCAACGGGTAAGGTGCGTAGCGCTTGGCCAAGATCGAACAAGTCGCGCCCTTTTCGCCGCTGATAGAGCGCACGTAGCTTGGTGGCGAGAAGCTCATCAAGATGGTAGATGGGGATCTTCGCGCTTCCCTCATACCAGCGGGAACCCACATTGAGTTGCCTGCGCTCTACGGGAAGAACTTGCGTGTGCTCACGTGTGTTGATCTCAACCTTGATCCTCAGCGGGAGAGGTGGTGCGTCCTCTGAGTCAAGCCGGTAGGTCAGTGTAGCAATGCCATGACCAATTTTCCGATGCGGCTCACCGAAGCGATCTGCAAGGACCGCTCGAATCCGATCGAACTGAGGTCCAATAGGACCCGCAGTCCGCTGAACAAGATCGATGTCTTCCGAATACCGCAGAGGACGTTCCAGGACCAACTTATGCAACGCTGTGCCTCCACGAAAGAGAAGGTCGTTGCCAAGCATCTCGTCGTTGAACAACATCGTAAGCATGACACTAATGATCAGATCCTGTTCAACCATGGCGTCAGATTGCCAAGGGTGTCCCAAGGAACGCCATTCCGTGATGTGCGCACGTGGAATCACAGATCAGCCTCCGGTTCTTCGTTGACGATAACATACCAGCGAGAATCTCGATCCCCACTGCGGTTCTTCAGCGACGTATTCAGCGGCGTGTAGGAGGGCCGCCTGCCAAGTACATACTCGTGGAGTGGTGCCGTGAGCTGGACATGTCCAAGAAAATCGAGGATCCATCCGAGCCGCTGCAGATAGGCGCACGTTGGCTCATGACTAGCAGCTGCTGCCAGTCGGTCTGGATTCAAAAGCTCGGCCAATTCAGTCAAGACCGTAGCCGCTGCGTCCATGCTCCCATAGTGCTTCTGGAATCGGATGAGATCAATCGCTGTCCATTCCGGCGTCGAGATCGGAACATCTCCCGTCTGCGTGCGCCGGGTTTCGGTCAACGCGTTCTTCATGCCCGCGTTCCGGAGAAAGCGAATCCTTACCGCAACCGTCTCAACGTTGCGGATCGACTCGGCAACCACCACCTGCGTTTCCTGAGGACGTTGATGCGCAGCGCCATGCCACACGGCCGCGGATAGGCAGCCAACGTAGTAGGATTTGCCGAGGAATTTCATCAGATCGTCGATGAACCATTCCGTGGGAACCGTGCCTACGGAGCTGTATTCGAGAGGGATGATCACATAAAAGCCTCTTCGTAGAGGCAGAATCCGGCTCTGAGAAGAGGCGCGATGTAGAGACTTCTTGAGCGAGGATTCGGAGAGCCCCACTTCACGCAATGCTTCGTGTCGCTCAAATGAGTATCGGCCTAGCTGCTGCAGCCCGTCGATCCAGCGATCAAGACTCATGCGACCTCCTTCAACATGCTGACAGTAGCACAAGGGGACAAGAAATGTCCACTATCGCAATTTTCACCACAAGGGCCGTCATCAGATTCCCGTCTTCTTGAACTCGCCCCAGGCGGTGCGGTAGTTGGCTACGCGGTCACAGCGATCGAAGGGAGGGATGTAGGTGATACGCCGTTCGACAGGGCCGGGGATGGGTTCTGGATAGTCAGGCAGGGGCAATCGAGTTCCGTGCCATCGTTGTAGAGGCCGACGCACGTCACGTAGATGGCATTTGGCATCGCGCTCTCGTTTGCCGTCGTGAAGATGGCCGGACCGTTTCGTTTCTCCCATGCGTCTCGTACAGCTGCAGGCAGTTGGGGGATGTGCTGCACTCGTTCGTGAACTGATGTTTGCTTCAGTATGTCCTGTATCGCACCCGCCCGCACAGGATCTGACCCCGAGGGGACAGGCTCCGAGCGGTGCCTGTCCCCGAGACATTACGAATAGACAGGCCCTCTTCAGGGTTAGCGGCTTCGAGTGTTGACTTGCAAGACTTGACCCCGGTTCTCTATTCCGATCGCAGAAGCCAATCTACCGCCGAATGCACGCCTACGCCTGATGGAATTGTCCCCATATCGCCTGGCTCGATGATGACAAGGTGCCGAGACGCGTCTGGATACATTTCCTGTGCTTCAACGAGGGCACGCAGCTCTCGCCTGCGGACCTCGGCGTCAGGAATACCAGCTGTAACTTGGATGAGCTCGGGTTGCCTTCCCGGCTGGCGAGCCACGAAGTCAACCTCGAACCCGCTTCGCGTTCGGACATAAGCGACCTCCCATCCACGCTGTTCGAGATCGTGCAGTACGCACGTCTCCAGCGCGTGCCCCAAGTTGGCTCGTCCCGAACGGTCGAAGAGCGGGATTAGCCCAGGATCCACTGGGTAGATCTTGCGCAAGTTGACCATCCGCTTGCGCTCCGAGCCTGCATCGATGGGCACTGTACGAAGAAGGAACGCGTCTTCGAGGTGAGCCAGGTAGCCGTGCAGCGTGTCCTTAGCCACGGCAACGCCTTGTGAATGCAGCGCACCAACCAGCTTGCTCACACTGAAAGCGCCAGCCGCGTTGGCAAGAAGCTGGCGTGTCATCGCGCGCAACGCTGTCGGATTCGTCACGTTGTATCGATCGATCACATCACGCAGAAGCACGACGTCGACGTAACTCGTAAGGAGGCTCGATCGGTCGCGCTTGGCAACTCCGACGGCCTCGGGAAACCCTCCCGAAACGAGATACTCGCGCAAATCGCGAGAGAGAGCCGAACGCGCTGCTTTGCCCAGACGATCGGGAGCCACGACTGGCTCTCGCCCGATGTGTCGCAGGAATTCTCGGAAGCTGAAGGGATGAACGTGCGCCTCCATACCACGACCTCGCATCGCTGTGGCCACCTCGCGTGAGAGGAGCCTCGCCGACGAGCCAGAAAGGAAGAGATCTACCTCCTCTGTGTCAAGGAGTCGACGAGCGAACTGCTCCCAGCCTGGGATAACTTGGATCTCATCGAGAAAGAAGGTCGCCTTGCGACCTTCACGCCACTCAGGATGAAGGCTGTAGTACTCTTCGAGCACGAGACCAAGGTGGATTTGTGACATCCCTGCCAGGCGCTCGTCCTCAAAGCTGAAATAGACGAGACCTTCGCGGGGCGTTCCCGCAGCAAGCCGGTCGGCGAGAACTTGCCACAGGAAGGTTGTCTTGCCCGCTCGACGCATTCCAATCACAGCAATAGCCTTGTTCTCCACTTGAGGCAAGTACACGTCACGACGAGTGAACGCACGCGGGAGCATCGCTAGGGAGTCCACGATCTTCTGTCGGATGATGGCGCGCAGTTGTCCTTCCATAAGGGACAGTATATCCGATTCCTGTCCTTATGAGAAGGCTTATTAACGCGCGTCTCTC
>Ga0075120_10002745_pt1 | contig 12477 bp, 11 predicted proteins | sample AntAceMetag02UKL_FD_69792 | JGI IMG/M metagenome (GOLD analysis project Ga0075120, IMG submission 69792) | Saline lake microbial communities from Ace Lake, Antarctica - Antarctic Ace Lake Metagenome 02UKL | ecosystem: Environmental > Aquatic > Non-marine Saline and Alkaline > Saline | place... | reverse complement strand
TTCAGCCAGATAGCCTATTTACGCAGGATTGAGGTAGATTATTTATGGACAATCTTTTATTAACATAATTTCTTAATAAAAAATCGAAATGAATAAATCATGCTGAACAGCTTTTTTTGCTAAGTTTGTACAAAATCTATTGGTGTTTCGTTATCAAGTTCTAAAATCAAAGCATTTATCCGGTTTAACCGGAATTTGTATCATAAAGATCATAACAAAAGTCAAAATAAATAATTATAGAAATGAAGTTCATTGTATCAAGTAATGCCTTACAGAAAAGTTTACAGGCAATTAGTGGGGTTTTGAGTTCAAACAATACCTTGCCCATTTTGGATGACTTCCTGTTTGAAGTTGGAGAAAATACCTTGAAGATTACCGCCTCGGATTTGGAAACTACCATGTCGGTAAAAATGGAATTAAGTATGAGCGAAGAACCGGGTACTGTGGCAATTCCGGCAAAAATCCTGCTCGACACTTTAAAAACACTTCCCGACGTGCCAGTGACTTTCAGCATTAACCTCGAAAATTTTGCCATCGAGATGCTGGCCGGCGAAGGAAAATATAAATTAAGTGGCCACAACGGTCAGGAGTTCCCCGAAACACCAATTGTTGAGGAAGGGAATTCATTGACCATAAATTCGCAAACACTTGGCGAAGCTATTGTAAGAACGGTGTTTGCAGCAGGGAATGATGAACTCAGACCGGTAATGACCGGGGTTTATCTTGAGCTTTCTGAAGACAAAATTTCATTTGTAGCCACCGATGCACACAAACTGGTGAGATACACGCGGCTCGACGTTAAGTCGGATATCGAAACTTCAATTATCCTGCCCACCAAACCGCTCAACCAGCTTAAACATATCCTCACGCAGCACGATACTGATGTAAAGATAGAATACAACGATAAGAGTGCATTTTTCACTTTTGGGAATGTTCACCTTATTTGTAAACTGATTGAAGGAAAATATCCGAATTATACCGCTGTTATCCCCATCGAAAACCCAAATAAACTTCAAATTGAACGGGCTCCTTTACTCAATTCAATCCGGAGGGTTTCAATTTTTGCAAATCAATCAACACACCAGGTCAGGTTTAAGATTTCGGGGAAAGAGTTGGTTTTATCTGCCGAAGATATCGACTACTCCAACGAAGCTGTAGAAAGGCTGAATTGTAACTTCGAAGGCGAAGACCTTGAGATTGGCTTCAATTCAAAGTTCCTGCAGGAGATGCTGAACAATACCAATTCGGAGGAAGTGATTATTGAAATGTCGCAACCCAACCGGGCCGGTTTGCTCATCCCTATTGATGATGACAATAAGGATGAAGATATCCTTATGCTGGTGATGCCGGTAATGTTGAATAATTAGTCTTTGCAAGAAAACGCCAAATACTGCGTTACTCTCGTTTTGAAAACAGTTATTTACAAGAGTAAACTCCTTGATTTTCAAAACTTCGAAAGCCTTGTCTTTGACGTTTTCTAATCAAAGACCTGAAAAATGATGAGTTTTCTTGCTGACACTAATTAAGAATTTTTTCATAGTAATTTTAAAAGTTCCGCCTTGTGACGGAACTTTTGTTTTTTTGTAAATCATGAAAATAAATTCAAGCGCTTAAAGTTGTCATAGAAGCGGATTAAACTTTTGAAAACATGTCGATAAAAGTAAACGAGGTAACAAAACTTTATGATAAGCAAAAGGCGCTCAACAAGGTGTCATTTGAAATTAAACCCGGTCAGATTGTTGGTTTGTTAGGGCCAAATGGTGCCGGAAAATCCACCATGATGAAGATTCTTACCTGCTTTATTCCTCCAAGTAGTGGTGAGGCTTTTATCAACGACCTCAATGTTTTGGAGCATCCACTGGAGGTAAAAAAAATGATCGGCTACCTTCCTGAGAACAATCCACTTTACCTCGAAATGTATGTGAAGGAATACCTTGAATTTGTAGGCAGGGTTTACAAACTTCCAAATCTCAAATCCAGGGTTGCCGAAATGGTTATACTTACCGGGCTGGCCGATGAGCAACACAAAAAACTTGAGGCGCTATCGAAGGGCTACAGGCAACGGGTGGGCCTGGCACAAGCACTGATCCATGATCCTGAAGTGCTGATCCTGGATGAGCCAACCTCGGGCCTCGATCCTAACCAGTTGGTGGAAATCAGAAACCTGATTAAGGATATTGGCAAGAAAAAAACGATCATGCTTTCCACACATATCATGCAGGAAGTGGAAGCCATATGCGATCGTGTTATTATCATCCACAAAGGGAAAATAGTTGCCGATAAAAATATATCCGAACTTGGAAATACCGGCAAAAACGAAGAAACGATTATTGTTGAATTCAATAAAGCTGTCAATAAAAATCAGCTTTCTTCGCTGACGGCAAATAGCATCACCTTGCTTGAGAAAAACACCTGGAAAATCAAGGCCGGGAAAAACAAAGATATCCGGCAGGATCTCTTTAAACTTGCTTTAAAATTAGACATCAACATCCTTTCGCTGCGAAAACAGGAAAACAAGCTCGAGGAGATTTTTCAAAATCTTACAAAATCTTAAATTTAGTTGACCGCCATATATTTTTACTACATTTGTCGGCAATTGGATGAGGGCAATGGAATGATATCCTTTACCAAATGGAAAAATTTGATTGATTGCAACCATTTAAAAAAATGCTAAAACAATATGTTTTACCATCCTTTCAATCAACAATTTTCCACATTATTTTACTATAAGAACCTTTTTTTTTTGATTTTATCATTGAAATGGAAAGAGTCATTAATTGTCAATGGTGGTCATTGGTAGCAACACTATGAATGACGGTAAAACCAAATTACAAATTAATGACCGCGAAGCAAATGACGCGCGAAGCGCAATTGACAGTGTAGGCTAATGACAACGACACAGAGACTACATAATGACAGAAAAACAAATACGAATTACTAATTTAAATTTAAATCAATGAGTTATTTATTCACATCAGAGTCGGTTTCTGAAGGACATCCTGATAAAGTTGCCGACCAGATTTCTGATGCATTGTTGGACGAATTTTTAAAACAGGACAAAGAATCGAAAGTTGCCTGCGAAACATTGGTTACTACAGGTTTGGTTGTCCTAAGTGGGGAAGTAAAAACTAATGGTTGGGTTGATGTGCAGGAAACTGCCCGCAAAGTGATTAACGATATAGGATACACAAAACAAGCTTACCGTTTCGACGGGCAATCCTGTGGTGTAATCTCAGCCATCCACGAACAATCAAGCGACATCAATCAAGGTGTGGTCCGTCAGAAGGTTGAAGATCAAGGTGCCGGCGACCAGGGTATGATGTTCGGTTATGCCACCCGCGAAATGGATAATTATATGCCAGTGCCTATCGAACTGGCACACATCCTTTTGCAGGAATTGGCAAAAATAAGATGGGAAGGAAAAGAAATGACTTACTTGCGTCCCGATTCAAAATCACAGGTAACTGTTGAATATGACGATAACAACCATCCCGTTAGAATTGATGCCATTGTTGTGTCAACCCAGCACGACGATTTTGATGAAGAGAAAGCCATGCTGGCGAAGATCAAGTCGGATGTCAAAAATATTTTAATCCCACGGGCCATCAAGATGGTTCCTGAAAGATACCAGCATCTGTTTAAAGACGATTTCATCCTACATGTTAACCCTACCGGTAAATTTGTTATTGGTGGCCCTCATGGCGATACCGGCCTTACCGGAAGAAAGATCATTGTTGACACTTATGGTGGAAAAGGCGCACACGGTGGCGGGGCTTTTTCGGGAAAAGATTCCTCGAAAGTTGACAGGTCTGCTGCATATGCGGCGAGGCATATTGCCAAAAATATGGTTGCTGCCGGAGTTGCAGACGAAGTGTTGGTTCAGGTGGCCTATGCAATTGGCGTTGCCGACCCGGTTGGTTTATTCATCAACACCCACGGAACTGCTACAGTTAAAGATGAAAACGGAAACGTTTTAAAAGACAGCCAAATTGCTGATAAAATAAACAGCATTTTTGATATGCGCCCATGGGCCATTGTAAATCGTTTTGGCCTGAGGAATCCAATCTTTCTGAAAACAACTACTTATGGTCACTTTGGCAGGGATGTTTCTACAGAAGATGTAGAAGTAGCTTACGAAGATAAATGCACCCATAAAAGAATGGTTGATGGAGTAGAAAAGAATTTCAAGAAAGTGGAATACTTCGGATGGGAGAAGCTGGATTATGTGGATAAGATCAAGAAAGCATTTGTGATATAAGAAATAAGAAAGACACGCCTCTCAGTCTCTGCCTGTTGGCGGATTCTTCGAGGTGACAAGGATTTAGGATGGAATGGAAAACTCAATAAGTGATGACCAAATCCAAATGCCTCAGTTTTGTGGTTATCTTTACGCAAAATGATTTGTAACTACCTGAGACCTTCCAGGTTTTTGCTAATAGGTTTCTATTGTGATAAAATCCTACTATGTTCCTAAACGAGAAACCTGGAAGATACTATTTGTTCATTTCAATATTTTTAGTTGTCATTAATACGAGTGAAGCATTGGAGAAATCTTAGCATATAAAACCAATAAAAAAGCCCTCAGGAAATCCTGAGGGCTTTTTTTAATGAAATATTTTTAAGCTTATCTCGATACAATCAAGCGCTTGGTTTCGATGGTTTGATTATCAACAATAACTGAGTAGAAATATACACCATCATTTAAATCGGAAACGTTGATAGTAGCTTTTCCTGACTTGTCAGTTAAAACTGCCTCTCTAACAACGGCCCCCAGTAAATTATGAATCCTGACACTTGCGCTTGAAGCAGACTGTGGTAAAACATAGTCAAAAGAAGTCTGGCTTGTTGCAGGGTTTGGATATGCATTAGAAACGGATAACTTATTATTATCAAGTTCGTCAACACCAACTGTGCTTGCCAAATAATTTGTATAAAAGCAAACTGAATCATTTGGGTTATTTTGATCAAAAAAAGTGTAGCGCATAACAGTTACACCAGCATATCCCCCCGGGGTATAATGCCCACTGAATTCTGAACTGATTTCACCTGGAGACAGTGTATCAGGGCTTGGTGCTTCGAAAACAAAAGGAGGAAAGCACAATAACCAACAAAACAAATTGGTAGTTTCCGGTATAACCTCAACCTCAAATTTCTTTGCAAGAACATTAAGTGTGTTAGATGAAATATTTTTCACATCAACTTCGATAACAATTTCAGAAATGGAAGGCTCCCCCTGCATATACAATGTAGATTCATTTTCAACCAATTCCCCTTCATACCAGATTTCGAGACTTTGAGCGAAAGCAAACATGGTAAAACAAACCAGTATTGCGGATAGTAATAGATTTTTCATAGTTTTAAATATTTGAGTTTTACAATGGGTTCTTCTTTGCAATAACCGTGCTAAAAATTTCACACGAGTTTTAAAAATTTTCGCAAAAATAGTTCAAAATATTCGAAATCCAACAAACACCAAAAAATAATATCTGTATTTCAATACGAGAATGCGTAAATGATTTGCTATATTGCTGAATTGTTATATGGTTAATTGTTAATGCGAATAGTATTAACCCTAAATCCAAAATAGCAATCACTCATCGAAAAATAGCATTTTCCCCAATAAACCATGTTCCCCTGATGAACCCCAAACTTGATGAGCCAGTACCAAGCAGGAGGTTAATCACACTGGTCATTCAAGTAAATTATTTTGATTTCAGATTGATGATTAACGAATGTTTATTTTTGATTTGTATGGCATTCATCTACTTCTTAAATCAAAAATCGTTAATCTCCAATCATATATCAAGTCTCCATCGAAATAATTATTATTGCAAAAAAGTTTGGCTAAAAAAAATTCTTTCCATAAAAGCAACGATCTTATGAATAAGACACTACATAAATTTGAAAATTTGCCGATGAGCAAATTTGAAAATTAAAGCCGCTTCGCGGAATCTATTCCTGACATCTTGTGAAACTAACAACATGTTGGTTAGTTTTGAAATGTTAGAGCCTATATCCCATTCCTTTAAACCATGTCACCCAGATTCCCAGGCTATTTCAAAAAACTTCTATTAAATTCGCAGCAGCAACAAAAATATTATACAATGAACGTAGAAAAACTGAGGGATTACTGCCTCAAGAAAAAAGGAGTTACCGAGAGCACACCTTTCGACGACATAACCCTTGTATTTAAAGTGATGAACAAGATGTTTGCACTCATTCCATTAAATAATGATCTGCTATCCATCAGCCTAAAATGTAATCCCGAAAAGGCCATTCAACTCAGGGAACAATATCCTGTGGTTACACCGGCATGGCATTTTAACAAAAAACACTGGAATTCGGTTTTGGTTGATGGCAGTGTTGAAGTGGAAAAAATCAAGGAATGGGTTGATCACTCATATGATCTTGTGGTATCAGGGTTGACAAAAAAATTAAAGGAAGAATTGAAGGGCTTGTGAAGGAAGGTTGGGTGACGGGTGACGGGTGACCGATGACAATAAGTTTAGAATTTAATTTAAGATTGATGATTAACGATTGTTGATTTGTCATGGATAGTCAGGAACACCTTAAATTTCCAAACGTGTGGGATTAATCGACAATCATTCACCAACATCATTACCTTAACTAATTTGCACCGGTAGGGTGACCGATGACTGGTGATAATTCTTACCTTTTGACATATACCCATTACCTTTCTTCAACTCTGACGTTTCCAAGTCCTATCGGACCTTGGAAAGTCTTTCAACACTTCTTATCATTTTCACATTTAAGCATTGCATCATTTTATCATTGCATCATTTAAGCATTATTCCTTTTCCTTCACGCGTTCTTCAGCCTGTTTTTTCTTCCTGAACATATCACCAAACAAATAGCCAATCAAAGCACCATAAACAATGCTCCCATAAGGATTTGATGTTAGTGGGCAGGTTCCAGTGGCGCATCCTACTTCGGTATAATAAATGTAGCCGCCAATGGCTCCAAGTACAATTCCAATTAAGGCCGGCAAGGGAACTATTTTTAATACGCGATCCTTTAGTACTATTTTCTTTTCTTGTTGATCCATTATTTCTATTGATTATTATTTCGCTTTGTAGAGTTTGCTTTATCCGGCAAGCTGTCAGACAGTTGCCTGCTTTCTAAGTTCATAGCTGGATTTATATCGCCTTACATTGTTCAATCAGTTTATGCTAAACTGTTTGACATCTAACTAAATTTTCCGGAATTTGTTTATCAAAACCTGTGCCAATCAAATCACCTTAGCATCACTAATGTAATTCCACTGCCCCCTCTTTCCACATGTTCATCTGAATATTTCTTTACTTCAGGCGTGGCACGTAACTGGTCGCGGATAATCTCACGCAGAATGCCATTGCCTTTGCCATGAAGGATCTTCACCTCCTTTGCGCTAAGCAACAATGCCTCATCAATGTATTTTTGAAGATTTGAAATGGCCTCATCGGCACGTTGGCCACGCAGGTCGAGTGTCAGGCTGAAGCTGGCCATTTTGGCATTGAGGTCGTTGATGATGTTGCCATAATTACTTTTACGGATCAATACTTTCTCGTGCAACTGCTCCTCGCCAACATTCACGAGCTTTTCAACAGGCAAGCGCATTTTCAGGCTGCCAAATGCCACCACAGCTTCTTTGCCCAACACTTCCATCACTTCACCAACAGTCACCTGTGGAGGGATCCTCACACGATTTCCCGGCAAAATCCTATAATCAGCCTTCTTTTCTTTGGGTTTGTTCTTTTTGGCAGCTTTTGGCTTGGGTTCAACTTTTGGGATACTGTCAGCTTTCGCAGCAATTTTGCCGGATTCCGATTTCAACTTCTCCCTTATTTCCCGGGTTCGTTCTTTACCAGCCTGGGCTTCTTTAATTTCGCGGATGGTATTTTCGATCAATTTATTCGATCCTGAAATAATAGCCTTGGCCTCCAGTCGGGCCTCCTTTATCAACTTTGCTTTATTGCTTTGCAATTCATCCAACAGGGTAGCATATTGTTCTTTCAGCCGGGTAACTTCTTTTTCGGTTGCGATGAGTTGTTGTTGCTTATCGGCTACTTCCTTTTTTTCGATTTCGAGTTGCTGCAATTGCCGATCGAAGCGCACCTGTGATTTACCAACTTTTTTTTCGGCATTCCTGAGGATGTACCAGGGGAAGCCGGTTTTTTTGGCAATCTCAAAAGCGAAGGAACTGCCCGGGCTACCTATTTGTAAGCTGAACAAGGGTTGCATTTTGCGTGTGTCGAACAACATGGCCCCGTTAATCAGGCCTGGAGTTTTGTCTGCCAGTAATTTGAGGTTGGCATAATGGGTAGTAATTACCCCAAAAGCTTTTTTCTGATTAAGCTGCTCAAGTACTGCTTCGGCAATCGCTCCACCAAGTTGCGGCTCAGTCCCCGTACCGAATTCATCAATCAAAAATAAAGTTCCTTTTCCTGCCCTGGTCGAAAAAAACTTCATGTTTTTCAGGTGGGAGGTGTAGGTACTCAAATCGTTTTCGATGGACTGCTCATCGCCGATATCAATAAAAATATCATCAAAAATGCCGGTTTCAGAAGTTTCGCGGATGGGGACAAGCAAGCCACATTGAAGCATGTATTGTACCAGCCCAACTGTTTTCAGGCAAACGGATTTGCCGCCGGCATTAGGGCCGGAAATAATCAGGATGCGGTTTTCTTTGTCCAGTTTGATGGTAAGCGGTTCCACCGGTTTCTTTTGAATTTGGTGGGCCAAAAACAGAAGTGGGTGTTTGGCATCCCACCATTCGATGATGGGATAATCGTTGAGAATGGGCAGGCCGGCTTCAATTTTAAGTGCCAGTTTTGCTTTTGCACGGATAAAATCAACCAGCCCTAAAAAGCGGTATGACTGGATGATGTTATCAATTTCAGGCCTGATGCGATCGGTAAACCTGGTGAGAATTTTAATGATCTCCCGTTTCTCGGCATTTTGCAGTTCCAAAATTTCGTTGTTCACATCCAGGGCTTCTGCCGGCTCGATATAAACTGTTTGCCCGGTTGCTGATTCATCGTGGATAAAACCCTTGATCCTGCGCTTGTGGGTGGCCGGAACCGGTATCACCAATCTTCCATTTCTTAGCGTCAATTCGTCGTTTGGGTTCACCCATCCACTGGCAATGGCCGACTTTAAGACCTTGCGCAAAGACCTATCTACCTCCCCCGACAATTTGATCATGCTGCGCCTTATCACCCTAAGCTTTTCAGATGCGCTATCGAGGATATTTCCGCGATCGTCGATGATGCCATTGAGTTCTTTAATGAGGCTGGCATCAAAATCCAATTCATTGACCAATTCACTTAGCAAAGGGAATTTTTCAACTTCCAGATCCTTCAGGTAGGAAATCACAGCAAAGGTAGCCTTGAGTGAACTTTTTAAATCAAAGAGATTTTCCTGCGGGATGTAACTTCCCGGGGTCTTGACGCGGATAAGTTCAGGTACCAGATCGAAATAGTCCTGGGCGGGAAATGGTTTGCCAAAAAGCAGCAACTGGCGGAATTCTTCTACCTGGACAAGGAGTTTCTTTACAAGATCAAAACGGCTGCTGAACCTTAGTTTTTCAACATAACGTACGCCCATGGGGCTGATGCAAAATTCGGCCAGCATCTCCCTGATCCTGTCGAAGCCTATTTTCTGTTCTATATTTTGGGGATAAATCAAATGGTGAAAGTTTTGGCAAAATTAGGAAAATTTATTTGCAGGTCTTCCAGATATGTGATACAATACGCGAATGATAAAATGTGACAATGCGTGAATGATAGAATGATAGAATGATAGAATGTTGAGCGAAGCGAAATCCCGCCACTGCGGGGATAAAAACTGTGAATGCTTAAATTGAAAAAGAATGTCAGTATGCTGCTTTCCCTTAAATCTTGCGCACAAAAAGCTGGGCGTTGATGTAGTTGACCACTTTGATGTGGGAGCCTTTTTCGATAAAACCAGCTTCGGCGGTGGCATCGTAAACCTCATCATCAATCTCAATTTTTCCGGCAGGCCGTAGTACTGACCTGGCAATTCCCTCCCTACCCATCATCATTTGGTATGATTTCGTGGCAGAAGTATATCCCTTGGTTTTGTCCTGTATGGTGGCCAAGGCAAGTTCACCAAAAACAGTTGTTGTGAATATCTTTCGGCTGATGTAAAACGACAGTATGAGCGATGCAAACGTAGCAATGAAGACAATGGAAAGTGCACTGACGAGTTCACCAACTGGAAAGTGTCCCATTTCGAAATCCATATTGCCCACCATGCTCAGGGCCAGGCCAACTACCACAAGGGTGATCCCGGAAATTCCCGCCACCCCAAATCCCGGAATGGCAAAAACCTCCACCGCAATCAGTATCACCCCTACAATGAAGATGATGATCTCCCAGTTGGCGGCCAGCCCTTCGATGTAAAGTGGTGCGAAATAAAGCAAAGCAGCAAATATGGATGCCGCGATCGGGAAACCAATACCAGGCGTTTGAAGCTCAAAATAAATCCCACCAACGATGATCATGATAAGGATACCGGAAATGATGGGGCTGATAAGGAGGCCAATAATACGGTCGGAAGCAGTTAATTCGTGCCTTACCATTTTATGGTTTTCGATACCGGCCAGTTCGAGTACTTCGGCAAGGCTTTCGGCAGAGCCCTCACAAAATTTATGTTCGATGGCTTCGGAGGTAGTAAAAGTAATCACCTGTCCTGAGTCGCTCACCCCGGGAATACTTATCCTTGGGTCAACCATACCTTCGGCAATCTTTGGATCGCGGCCTTTGGCTTCCGCAGTTGAACGCATCATCGATCGCATGTAAGATTGGTACTTATCGGGCAGTGCTTCGCCGGTTTGATTAACTACTGTTGCAGCACCAATGCTGCCCCCGGGCCGCATAAAAATACTGTCGCAGGCAATCGAAATCAATGCCCCGGCTGATGCAGCATTGTTATCTATAAACACCCACACAGGAACCTTCGACTGAAGGATGATCGTCCGAATTGAGTCTGCAGATTCTAACATTCCACCGTAAGTATTCATGTGGATTAGTATCAAATCTGCCGCAGTATCGGTAGCAGCCTTAAATGCCTTTTGTACACTCCGCAAGATTGGTGGGGCAATTTCTTCTTTGATGTCAAGAATGTAAACCTTATAGGTTTTAACGCTGTCAGAAAATAGATTGGTATTTTCGTCAGCATGCAAGTGGGCAGGCCAAAGCAAAAATTGACAAAAAAAGATTGTTAAAACGAGGCTAAGTTTATTCATATCTGTAATATAGTGCTTGTTGTGTGTAAATTAGAGTCTGTCTTTAAACAAAAACTATCTATTCTACTCTTTATGCATTTTGCGGTACAAGCGTTTCCAGGCGCGGCGACTCCAATAATGACGTTTCCAGTATTTCCCCCATTTGATGTTGGCCCACATTCGCTCATGCAGGTAATAAAACAGGATTTTAGCGGTAAAATCGATAATGGTAATAAACGATGCAGTTTGGATTACTTCATCAAAGGATTTTTCGGAGTAGCGCCTGAAAATGATGAAGGTTACCAGGAAGGTAGTTGCCGATGCAATGACCCTCCAGCTAATAGCTTTTGCAAAACTCCTACCAGGGCTATCCTTGATTCTTTCTACCTCCTTGATAATGATCTTTTCTGTCTGGTCGGTTTCTTCGGTTTGTTGATTCTGCTCCATCACTGCCTTTGATTTATCGAATATCCATACAATATTAGTTCAAAAAAGTTTGTCATGCAAAATATTTTTTAACGAGAAGTTTAAACTCGTGGAAAAGGGCAGCGTTAGTAGCAAGGATTTCCTTGCCAAAAATATAATCCTTATCACCTGAAAAGTCACTCACCCTGCCACCGGCCCGCTCCACAATAAAAGAACCTGCTGCTACATCCCATGGATGCAGGCTGTATTCGTAAAAGCCATCAAACCTGCCACAGGCTACATATGCAAGATCAACTGCAGCAGAACCCATGCGGCGCAAACCATGACTATTTTCAATTAGATGTCGAAACAATTTAAGGTATTGATCTAGCTTTGAATAATCGTAATAAGGAAAACCCGTGGCAAAAAAGCCATTGTTGATTGAAGCAGCCGGGCTGACCTGAATTTTCTGTTCATTCAAAAAAGCAGAGCTACCTCTCCAGGCATAAAAACATTCGTCCATGTTGGGTTCATAAACCACGCCCGATACCACTTCGTCGTTTTCCATCAGGGCAATGCTAATCGAGAAAATGGGCAAGTTGTGGATGAAATTGGTAGTCCCATCCAAAGGGTCGATCACCCAGTTGTATCGTTCAGCAGTTTTAGCACCGGGACTTTCTTCGGCAATAAAACCCGCTTCGGGCAATATTTGCTTCAAGCCTTTCATTAGTTGCCGTTCTGAAGTTTTATCAACATAACTCACAAAATCATGCAGCCCCTTTTTTTCAATTTGGGCACTGCTGAGATTATTGACCTCACTTTTC
>Ga0075120_10002741_pt1 | contig 12505 bp, 8 predicted proteins | sample AntAceMetag02UKL_FD_69792 | JGI IMG/M metagenome (GOLD analysis project Ga0075120, IMG submission 69792) | Saline lake microbial communities from Ace Lake, Antarctica - Antarctic Ace Lake Metagenome 02UKL | ecosystem: Environmental > Aquatic > Non-marine Saline and Alkaline > Saline | place... | reverse complement strand
TGTACTACTGTACATGAGGCCCGATTTATAATTTGGCAGGATTTTGCAGCAACGCAGTAGATGGGTGAGTTTTCGTTCAAACACTAAGTAAAAGGAAATTTATGGATCAGAGAATATTTGCAGATTTACACAATCACACCACGGCATCTGATGGTGACTTTACACCCGAACAATTGATTAAACAGGCAAAAGCGCTTGGGATAAAGGCGATTGGTATTAGTGATCATGATACGTTAAAGGCCTTGAAAAATGCCGTGGCAGCAGGGAAAAAACATGATATTGAGGTCGTTTGCGGGGTTGAAGTTTCCATCCGGTTTAAGCGGTCGTATTTTACAGGAACACTGCATCTGTTATGCTATTTTAAGGCGGCAAGACTTTTGGAAGATCAGTTTGTAGAAGAATTCCAAAATATTATGGCCCATGGAAGAGGAGAAAAGTTAGTAAAGGCAAGGATTGATGAGGTCAATAAAAATTTTGGGCCAACAGGGAAACCAGCCCTGTTAAAAAGAAACCTGGAGTTTGAAGATATAGCGGCTTTAAGCCATAATGCCACAAGACGGCACTTTGCCCTTGCATTAAAGGAAGGCTTTGGGATTAGTGACACTGATATCGTCAATACAATCATTGGAAACGACAGTCCGGCCTATCTTCCTTCAGGAATAAAAATAGAAGAGATGATTCCTTTTATCCGGAAAAATCATATCCTTGCGGTTCTGGCTCATCCGGCAGCCGGGTCTTTCCCGGGCAAAGGACATTATAAGGAAGTTTTGCCTTCCCTTGAAATTGTAAAACAAATTTTCCCGGAATTTATTGCCGCCGGTATTCAAGGACTGGAGGTCTATTATCCCGGTCATATAAAAGAACACGAGGATTTAATGAAATCCTGGGCAAAAAAATATAATCTTTTATTGACGGGCGGATCAGATTGTCATGATGGACTAGAACGCCCCATAGGAGTCAGTGGAATATCTGAATCAGAATATATAATATTTAAGGAGTCATTGGTATGAGAAGAAAAGAAAAAGAAATCACAAAGAAAGAAGAGATTGAAAAAATTTTAAGACAAAGCCATGTCTGCCGTCTGGCAATGGTGGATGGAGATAAGCCTTATCTTGTCCCGATGAATTTTGGGTATAGCAATGGATGCCTTTTTTTTCATTGTGCTAAAGAAGGGCGAAAGATTGACTTGATTAAAAAAAATCCCAATATCTGTTTTGAGCTTGATGAACTTATCCGGTTTAAAAAAGCGAATATGGCTTGTGACTGGGGACTTGAATTTAAAAGCGTGATCGGATCAGGCAAGGCCCAATTTCTGGAGGATTCAAAAGAAAAGAAAAACGCATTAAATATTATTATGTCACACTATTCAGACCGTTCATTTGAATATCCGGATGAGATGCTTGAAAAAACGCATGTTATAAAAGTTGTCATTGATGAAATAACGGGGAAACAATCTTAAGGAAAGAGTATGAGTGAAGGCATCGATAAAACTAATTTTCTGGATCTAAAATCCTGTGATCCTGAAATAGTAATTTCAAGAACGGGCTGCAGATATGATAAAATTAAAGCGCACTATTTTGTAAATATATGGGGAAACACCTATTGCGTGGATTTAAAAAAATATGAAGTAAGGACGCAAGGGGAAGGGGTTAAAACCTATCATGATTATCTGCATCTATTTATCTTGTATTATCTTTTAAAATCAAAAAACATATCTCCTTCAGGTGTCTGGGTATCAGAAAAAGATATCCCGGGAGGATCGGCTTTTTTCAGGGGGCCGCACACTATCCCCGTGGATCTTATTACAGGCCGGTTTGGAGAAAATATAGATTTTTTTAAAAAAGAATGTGAAAAATTAAAAGGAATCCCTCTGGACCTTGCAGATGCCGCTTTTCTATTTAACATTACACCCACCATTCCCGTGGCTGTATTATATTGGCAGGGGGATGAGGATTTCCCCAGTGAAGCAAGGCTGCTGTTTGACAGAACAATACAGCAGCACCTGCCTCTGGATATCATCTATGCTCTGGCCGTTGAGGTCTGCCATGCAATTGGATAAGATTATTTAAGCGCATCACATAAAGCACTTACCCTGTTTTGCACGTCTGCTTCTTTGAAACAAAAACGCATATCAATAAAATTGTTTCGAAATTTTATGATATCATCTTTAACAGCAGATCCTTTTTTAATGAGATCTGCCATTAAGCCTGCAAGGGTTTTAAAATCTTTTTCTGCCATGCCAAACCGCGTCATTTCAGACACTCCCATGCGAAGGGCCCCCGAGGCTGTAAAGCCTTCTTCAACAGGAGTGGCCTGGTAGTTGACAATGATATTGTTTTCTTCAAGTTGTCGGGCTATTTTTGCCCCTTTACCATAACCCACATTTAAAATAACCTGATGTGTTTCAGTAAAAGAGATATCAGGGTCCCCTGCCACATCCAGACCCTGTTCCTTTAATGCAGATGCAAAGGCCTTGGCGTTTGAAATAACGGCTTTCTGGTAAACGTCTTTAAAATGATTCATTTCATAGGCGGAAAATAAAAGCCCTGTCATGGTTCCTAAATGGTGGTTGCTGACACTGCCTGGAAATGTTCTTCTCTGGACGGCTTCCCATATGCCATATTCCATATCTTCTTTATTAAAATCAGATGCAATGACACCGCGCTGGGTACCAAAATAGGTTTTATGGGTGGACCCGGTTACGATATGGGCACCTTCTTTTAAGGGTTCCTGGAAATGTTGGCCATAAAGTCCCAGCACATGGGCCATGTCATACATTACAATGCAGGACGGGGCAAATTCATTTACAAGGGCTCGGATTTGTGCGACGGGCTCTTTATGGATAATCATACTTTTTCCAAGAATGGCAAGCTCGGGTTGATGCTCCTTTATGATGGCCTCGCAGGCGCGGATATCTATTTTATAGGGGTTGTTTTTTTCCACGGGGAAATTAATAACGGCTGGTTTTTCAGTTTTGGGATCTCTTGCCACAAAATCACGAAGCGCTCCCATGGGCTGTGCACTTAAGTGCCCGCCCTTGATAATATGGTTGTTCATGATTTTACGGATTCTTCTTTGCTCATTCTTCCTGTCCGCCCGGTTAAGAAAATCCACAAGCGCACTGAAAACGGCTGTATTAGCCATTTGGCCGGATATAACCCGTGATTCGATATTTCTGCACCCCAGAAAGGTTGAAAATTCCTTGTTTAATAGGTTTTCAATCTCCCGGATAAAATCCGTTCCCTGGTAATAAAAAACATCTTCTCCGGCAAAAGCCTTGATTTCTTTGTGCTCTGCATACCGGTTTACAGGGTCGCTGATGGATAAAAGCCTTGATATGTATGACTGGCTCATTTCCGATGGGATAAGGTTGATACACTCTTTCTGGCGCCAGGTATGATTGTTTAATGCCTTTGATACCAGCTGTCGGGCAAGTTTTGGATAGCTGTCCTCTTCCTTTGCCTCTTTGATGGAAATTAGTTGATCATGGGGAATGGAACGAACAAAGGGAGGCGCTTCCGAACTCATATGATAGGGAACTACAATACTGTCACAGCGTTTTTTCCTGATTTCTATTTCAAGTATTTCACCCTCAGAAATAGTGCTGTCGATTAATGCCATGGCAACAGCTCTTCTTTTCGGATCTTCCTTAAATTCAGAATTAAGCCCACTTCCTTCGGGCTCCTGAAAGGGAATCATGGTTCCCGATGAAATATATCCCACATGCCGGTCTTTTAAAAATACCCTGTATCCTTCCCTTGCAATTCCTTTCCCCGTAATGGCAAGGGGCATGCCCATCCTTGGTAATGCGGAAATGTTTTCAAATCTTTGGTCTGTAATATTCTTAAAGGCAAGGTATTGTTGATAAAGCGCATCCTTGCCAATAAAATTACCTTTGAGGGGGGAGAAGCTGACAGCGAATTTGGATAATTTTGATGCATACAAAGGGATTTCATTCCCGTCATGATCCATACCCAGTTCATGTCCATATAAAGGCAGACAAGCCTCCAGTCGCAAGGTGTCCCTTGCACCCAGCCCAATGGGCAGCGCCCCTTTTTCCATTAAAAGGTCCCAGATAAAAACAGCGTGTTTGTTTTCAATGAAGAGTTCAAATCCCAGGGGTTCTCCTGTGTATCCCGTTCGCGCAAGACAGGTCTCAACCCCTTTGATATCCACGATGCTTAAATTATTTCTGGCTGGTTCAGGCAGTATGCCTCCTGTAACAATCTGCTGTATAATGGATTTGGAAAGGGGACCCTGTAGTGAAATCATGGATACTTCAAAGGTTTTATCAACCATTTCAATATCCTGAAACAGAGGCAGATGTTTTTTAAAATGCGCCACATCCTTTTCCCGGTTTGATGCATTGACCACCAGCAGATATTCTTCCTGCTTAAACCGGTATAAATACGCATCATCAATTGCTCCCCCGGCTTCATTCTGGATCAATGTATACTGGCTTTCACCAACGGCCAGGGCCATGGCATTATTAGTCAGGACATGCTGCAAAAAAGGGATGGTGTCTTTTCCCGTAAAATAAAGCCTTCCCATGTGGGAAACATCAAAGATACCGGCTTTTCTGCGGGTTGCCATATGTTCATTGATGATACCGGCAGGATATTGTATGGGCATTTCCCAGCCCCCAAATTCGACTATTGTTGCATCAAGATCCTGGTGTTTATTAAAAAATACAGTTCTTAGAAGTTCGCTCATAAGGTTCTCTCTATATAAAATAATGGTTTAAGACAAAAAATATCAATGTTCTTTAAAAAAAAATCCTAATAAAAACAAAAGGGTCTGTCAATACGTATCGGATTTGTTTTGATAAAAACCAGCAAGGATTGAGATAAGGGCTGCAAAGGTGCAGAATCCTGATATCAGGCAGATTGGCAAAAGTCCGAAATTTGACCAGATGATGCCCCCTGAAAAAGCGCCGGCAACACGTCCGATTCCGGCAATGGCAAAAAATGCAGACATTGTGGATGCTCTGAGTTCCGGCACCAGTTCTGTTGATAAACTCATGGAAGTAACAATGGTGAATTCAAAGGTAAAAAAGACCAGGAAAAGTCCTGCCAGAACATAAGCCAGACCAATATTCAGAAGCGGTAAAAGAAAATAGGCGCAGGTGCAAAGAGATACTCCGATGATGATGGATTTTTTCAACCCGATCCTGTCAGAGAAAAATACTGTGCAGCCTTCCCCTAAAATTTCGGAAAGTCCTATTAAAATAGTTCCAAACCCAATAGCTGTCAGAGAAAGATTATAGGATTGTTCCAGCCAGGCCCCATAAATCACAAAAAGATTATCATTGGCAAGGGACATGAAAAACACAAAGGATAAAATTCCTAAGACTTTCCTGTTTTTTATAATGGTTTTCCAGTTTGACATCATCCGTGTTCTGTTTTCAGATGGCTTGTTTTTTCTTTTATCCGTTGGCATGATTCTCAATATGACGAAAAAGCAAATAAGAGAAAGTCCTCCAATGATGAGAAAAGGTGTCTGCCAGGAAAATCGTTCAACAATAATACCGGCCAGGGGGATGCCGACCAAAGTCGATCCTGCCCAGGAAAGTTCTGTGATCCCGATGATATGTCCTCTTTTTTCAAAGGGAACAAAATTTGCGATTACGGCCTGAAGACTGGGATCAAATATGCTTTTGGCAAGTCCTGCCAGAAAAAAGCAGATCACAAGTACTGAATAAATCGGGATTAAACCCACTGCAAAGGTGCCAATGGTCAACAGTCCCAAAGAGAACAACATTAAAATCCGATATCCATATTTGTCGGCAAAACTGGCCCCAACAGGCCCTAATAAGGATGTGGCCTGGTTGATGGCAATAATGGATGTGATGGCGGAAAGTTCTACATTCATGCCCCGGGCAAATTCAGGTGCAAAAGGATAAATCAGTCTTCGGGTAATATTAAACAGCAATTTGGTAAGGGTTGCGATGGTGATAAACCCTGCAAATTGTTTTGGATTGTTTGTCATGGAATTCTTGGAGAGCCTGGGCTTAAAGGACTGCAAGGAGTCTGAATTTATCAAATATCAATAAAAGACCGATTGCAATCAACAGGATACCTGAAATTTTATTGATCACCCCTATCAATTTTGTTGCCCGTTTCATGAAGTCAATAATGGAATTGATAAAATAAGACATGATCAGAAATGGAATGGCAAGACCGGCTGAGTAAACAGCCAGAAGTAAAACCCCTTTAAGAACCGTATCCTGGCTTCCTGCAACAATCAGAATTGACCCCAGCATGGGACCTATGCAGGGGCTCCATCCAGCACCAAAGGCCATGCCGATGACAAAGGTTCCCATCAAATGAAGGGGCCTTTTTTGTACATGGATTCTTTTTTCAAAATTAAATCCCTTGATGTTGATAATCCCTAAAAGGTGAAGCCCGAAAATAAGAATAATGCCGCCGCCTAGATATCTGACAACCCATGCGTATTGATTGGCAACCCCTCCCAGAAAAGAGGCTGAAGCTCCGAAAAGAATAAAGACAAAGGAAAAACCCGCTACGTAAAAAAGAGTGGACAGGATAACTTTTTGTCGGGTTTCTTTTTTATTTTCAGTCAGTTCATCAAGGGACAATCCCGTAATAAAAGAGAAATAGGCTGGTATCAAAGGCAGAATACAGGGAGAAAAAAAAGAAAGCAGGCCTGCTAAAAGAGCGGCCGGGTAGGTTATGGTTTCAGTAAACACTATATTATCCTTATATTTAAATTATAAATTTTACCCCAAATGCTCCAGCATCCGTTTTTCCATAGTAAGAATCGCTTCTTCATCATCCACAAGAAGGATCTGTTCAATTCCACCCTGGATTTGTGCTTTTGAATGGGTTACCTGTTTTTCAGAAAGAGTCTTTTCCACGGGTAGATACACATGAAACTCAGTTCCTTTTTCAGGCTCACTATATACCTGGATAGCGCCCTCCATAGCATTAACAATACCATGCACCACGGAGAGCCCCATACCAGTACCCTTGCCTATTGCTTTGGTGGTGAAAAACGGGTCAAAGATTTTATCTGTTAAGTTTTTATCCATGCCCACCCCTGTATCTGCCACTACCAGACAAACATAGACTCCGGGCTGCATATTCGGATGAATTAGATCAAGTGTTTTGAATTCCACTTCTTTCAGGCTTACTTTCAGCTCCCCGCCCGTCTCTTCCATGGCATGATAGGCATTGGTTGCAAGATTCATTACAATCTGATGAATTTGGGTTGGATCAGCTTTGATTACACCACAGTCAGGATTGATATCCTGTATGATTTCAATTGTTGTGGGAATTGTAGACCTGATAAGTTTTAATGCCTCCTTGATAATAGGCTGCATCTTCATCAGTTTTAATTCATTAGTATCCTGGCGGGAAAATGTAAGGATCTGTTTTACAAGTCCCTTGGCTCTTAAGGCACTGGTATAAATTCCTTTCAGGCTATCTTTAAATGGACTGTCTTCAGGGATATCCTCTAACAGCATCTCCGCATACCCTAAAATAGGAAAAAGAATATTGTTAAAATCATGGGCTATGCCGCCGGCAAGGGTACCGATGGATTCCATCTTCTGGGCTTGTGCTACTTGTTTTTGAAGTTGTGCAACTTTTTTTTTAGATAAAATTTTTTCAGTGACATCCCTGCCAATACCGCTGATGTAGGAATCACCTCCATCAGCCGGTTTGACCAAAGAACTTCTATATTCAATATAAATCTTTTCCTTGTTTTTCTTAACATAACAACTAATGCCCTCGTGAAATTTCTGGTTCTTGATCATTTCCAGATATCGGCTGGCAAAATCAGATTGAAATTTCGGTTCCATGAAATCGGCTGCACTGTGCCCAATAAATTCATCCATATCATAACCAAAAAGCCTATGCAAGGCCGGATTTGCTGAAATAAAACGTCCTTCCATATCTTGTGTGTATATGAGATCGGTTATAGAGTTAAAAAGATTTCGGAATTGGTTTTCTGATTTTTTTAGTTGATTAATAAGATCCTGTAATTCAGAAGTTTTTGATCTGACCTTTCTTCGCAAAGTGATATTAAGAAAAACAAGCATTAAGAAGAGCAACCCGGCAAACAGGAAAGAAAATAGAACATAGCGAAGATACGCCGGCCGGGTAAGGAGTTCCCCCGTCCATTTTTTTTCTATGGCATCGTGTTCCTTTTTTGTGATTAGGGAAAATCCATCTTCCACTATCTTCAATATATCTGTCCTGCCTTTTATGACCGCCCGATGAAATTTTCCCGTATATAGGTTAAGGGAATAGCGGAATTCATCTTCAAAATTCATTTTATAAAGGTAATAGAGCGCTGGTGGCTTATCTATGGAAAAAACTTTTATCTGGCGATCTTTTGCAGCCTTAACGATCGCTTCATATGAGTCATATTCCTGCAAGCTGGTAATACCATGTTTTTTAAACACTTCAATACAGGCATCTCCTTTTTTCACTCCAATGGTAAAACCCTTCAGTGACGCTATGTCGACTATACCTCCAAGGTTTTTATGAAAAAAAACAGGCACATCTATCGTGGCATAGGGTTTTGTGAAGTCATATTGCATAGCTCTCTTCTCGGTAAAAAAAATTGTGTCTATGACATCGGCTTGTCCTTTAAAAAGGTACTCCTGCGCCTTGCCCCAGTCCGTTGCAATCAAATTTACCTTTAAGCCGGTCTTGTTTTCCCATAACTTCCACTCATCCACAAGAATGCCTTGAATATCTCCATTAAAATCTCGAAAAATATAAGGTGGGTAATTATCATCTGAGACAACTATGATGGTCTGAATCGTTTTTCCGGCATCCTCGGCTTGTCCTGAAAACGGAACAAAGAAATATAGCAGCAAGCATACAAACAACCACCATGACTTTATCCGAACATTCATATATGCTCCTTTTATGTGTTTTGCCGCTGTGATTTTTTTGTTTATTGATTCAGTATCTTTGAGAATATCGACCCCTGTATTCTTCATTTTCGGATAATTATTCATAAGTTTTAATTATTGCCCCCATCCAGAACTTTTCTGACTATTGTTGCCATATCTTTTTTGGAGAATGGCTTTTGAATAAAGTACACCCCCTCGTCCAAAACGCCGTGATGGGCAATGGCATTGGTCGTGTATCCGGACATGAACATGCGCTTGAGGTCAGGATAAAGGGCTTGCAGATGTTCTGACAGTTCAAGCCCATTCATTTCAGGCATGATCACGTCCGTGACAAGCAGGTGAATTTTGCCTGTATGTTCCTTGGCCAGCCTCATGGCTCCTTTTGGTGTGTCCGCGGCTAAAACTGTGTAGCCCAATGAGTTGAGAATTTTTTCGGTTAGTTCCAGGATTGGCAGATCGTCCTCCACCAGCAGGATCGTCTCACCAAGGCCTTGTGGGATTTTTGCCGTGCTTTCCTCCTGGATCTCGACAACTTTGCCCTCATCCCGGGGCAGGTAAATTTTTATAGTGGTTCCTTTATCCGGTTCGCTATAGACGTTGATGAACCCGTTATTTTGCTTAACGATGCCGTAGACCATGGATAATCCAAGTCCGGTGCCTTTATCCACATCCTTTGTAGTGAAAAACGGTTCAAAAATATTGTTCAGTATTTTTTTTTCCATGCCGCAGCCGTTGTCGCTTACTGCCAGCAGAACAAACTCACCGGGAATAAAACCATCATGATCGGCACAATAGGCTGCATCCAATACCATCGGCGTTGTTTCGATGGTGATCTTGCCAACTCCGACGATGGCATCTCTGGCATTAACACAAAGGTTGGCCAGAATCTGATCGATTTGGGAGGGGTCCATCTTGACACTCAACAGGCCTGTCTCTGGCAGCCAGACAAGATCGATATCCTCGCCGATAAGATGTCGGAGCATTTTGAGTATGCTTTCCACGCTATCGTTCAGGTTAAGCACCCTGGGAGCGATGGTCTGCTTTCTGGCAAAGGCCAGCAGTTGCCGGGTAATGTCTTGTGCACGTCTGCCAGCCTTGAGAACCTGATTGAGATCGGCATGCAAAGGTCCTGCCGGATCTGCATCCATCATGGCAAGTTCTGTGTAACCCATGATCGCGGTAAGGGCATTGTTGTAATCATGGGCAACCCCACCTGCCAGACGGCCAACGGACTCCATTTTCTGGGCCTGACGATATTGCGCCTCTACCTGGCGTTTTTCCTTTTCTGCCTGCTTGAGCTGGGTGATATCTGTCACCTGCCCTTCATAGCGGACAATATTGCCGTCCTGATCATAGATGACACGGGTGCTGTCGGATACCCATATGTGTGAACCGTCTTTGCACCGGGCTTTGAACTCATAAAATTTTACAATTCCGGTCTTCTGGAGAAGTTGCTTATATCGGTGCCGGTCTTCATGGTTTACGTAATATTGTGCAGCAATGTCGGAAGTGTTCGCCATGAAATCTTCAGGTGATGCATACCCCAGCATATTGACAAAGGCCGGGTTGACACTGATAAACCGACCTTCCGGTGTGCTCTGAAAAAGACCTTCAACAGAATTCTCAAAAATGCTCCGATATTTTTCTTCGCTTTTCTCCAGTGCTTTTTTAAATTGGCTTTCCTGCTCTGCTTGATTCTCCAGAAGTTTTTTTTTATGGCTCAGGTCAGAAATGATGCCCACGATCAGACGTAACATCATAAAGCACAGGATGATTCCGACCAGACTAAAGCAAAGCATGATGACAGATAATTGATTTGCCGTCTCACGGGCAGCAGATGACATATTGGATGAGAACAGGTCTTCGGCATCATTCAGTCTTTTTTGCAAGTTATCTATTGCAGCCAGTGTCTGGACAGCCTGTTCTTTGCTCATGTTATTATTGATAATGGCATGATTTGTCTGCACACCGATTTCTAAAAGATCCTCTATCAGTCTATCACCCTCTTGCCACTGTTCAATGGCCTTTCTGATATAATCCAGGTTTTTAAAATATTTATACAAAAAAATCATCGTGGGAATATCTGCCGGATGATTGCCTCCATCTCTTAATCCCTGGATAATGATTCCATCAACAGGATCTGTTTTTTCAAGCTCCAGGCGCGCGGATTTGTCTCCAAGAGGAACTTTTAAACTGTCGACAAATAATTGGTATCTATTTGCTTCGCCGGTGAAAACATACTGGGTAAGCTGAAATACAGCCTCCTTCTGGCTCTTTGCCCACGACCCTTCCCCACCGACAAAGGCCCTGAGTCCAGATAAAATACTGAAGCCGCTCTTCCCTATTAGAAAAAGGCCACTGATAATAATGAAAATAACAAGAACCGCTGCAATAATTTTTTTTTTTGAGTTCAAATAATTTTTCTCCGATTGTTGAAATTAAAACTATATCATTTTAAATTGTTTAATCAGCAAAGGCCAATTGATTACGCCCATTTTCTTTAGCTCTGTACAAGGCAGCATCAGCTTTTGCAATCATTGCATCTGCTGTTTCATCCCCGCTTCTACTTGTAATGCCGATACTGATTGTGATACCAACCTTTCTTGACCTTGTGACCATTTTATGGTCGGCTATTCTTGTCCTCACACGCTCGTAGATCCTTTCTTCAACCAATCCGGTAGAACCGGGTAAATCGGGTATAACTATTAAAAACTCTTCTCCACCGTATCGGCCCACGAGGTCATATGGCCGAAGGGTGTCCTGGACAGCTTTGACAAAACTGCATAGGACATCGTCGCCCACCTGGTGACCATATTTGTCATTGATATGTTTAAAGTGATCAATGTCACATAACCCAATGCTTAGCTTCAATTTTCCCCTTTTAGCGCGGCCCAACTCTTCTCTCAGTCTGTCTAAAATGGCACGGCGGTTCGGGGCTCCGGTTAAAGGATCGTGTGTGGCCTCGTGTTTTAACTTCAAGTTAAGTAATTTTAATTCCTGTTTAGCCTGCTTCTGCTCAGTGATGTCTTTTAAAATTATAATCAATTTTGATGTTTTATTATTTAGATTTTTTATGCAGGAGGCACTTATGATAACATCTATACTGCTGCCTCGCTTTGTAAGCCTTTGAGTCTCGAATTGTACTTTATTCCCGGAGTCCAACAGCTCTTTTGTATTTTCAGAAGTTATCTGTTCTTGATCATCAGGGACAAAGGGTATGCGCTTGCCTTTTAATTCATCCAAACTCCATCCAAATACTTCAACAAAGGCTGGATTCAGATATTCAGTCTCACCCTGATTGCTATATATTACAATTGGATCAGGAGTTGCAGATAGAATGGTTTTTAGTCGTTCTTCGCTTTCCTTCAGCGCTTCCTCAGTCTGTTTACGTTCGGTGATATCATTTACCAGTGATGCCATGCCGATACTCCTGCCATCGACATCTTTCAGGGCTGTATTGTACCAGTCACATATGATTCGTCGGCCGTCTTTGGTTATGTTCTCGTTTATACTGTGTACACCTCCTTTTTCAGATAATATATTCTGAAAAACGTTCTCAACCAATTCCTTCATTTTTTCGGGGAGAATAAGTTCAGTAACATGTTTGCCGATAACCTC
>Ga0075120_10002740_pt1 | contig 12509 bp, 7 predicted proteins | sample AntAceMetag02UKL_FD_69792 | JGI IMG/M metagenome (GOLD analysis project Ga0075120, IMG submission 69792) | Saline lake microbial communities from Ace Lake, Antarctica - Antarctic Ace Lake Metagenome 02UKL | ecosystem: Environmental > Aquatic > Non-marine Saline and Alkaline > Saline | place... | reverse complement strand
GGCGTATCGCTGATCGAGGTTTCTGCCACCAATGAACTTTGGCTGTCGGATCTGGCCGAGGGACGCAACTCCACAAAACACGTTGCGGGTCAAAACGGCCTGGAGTTGGATGTCAACGCCCACGGCAACAAGGTCGCGCAGGTCGCGGCCACCACGCCGATCTACTTCACCGAAACCACGCTCGACCGGCTCACGTTCGACGAAATTGAAGTCGAGCACGGCATTTTTGCTTCGGCCAGCTCCTACATCTTCGTCGATCCGGAGCCAACCGGGAATATACTGTCTTTTGCCCAACGAGCGGGAGTCGTCCACGTTCGCGCCGACGGGACCAGCGTCACGGCAACGAACGACCTGGCGCTTTCCCAATTGGCCAACCCGACGCTAGCAGGTGACGCTGCTAGCCAACTCTCGCTTGGGCACGCCGCTTCTGCAACGGCCAGCCGGGTGGCGACCAGCACGCTCGCGCTGGGCCAGCAAGCATCGCGGACAATCGAGCGGTTCGTCTCGGCCGGCTCGACGCTCGGCCTACACCAGACGGTTAATGTCGTGCTCGTCGAAGGCTGTGTCACCCGAACGTACACGCCGTTTGTTGGCTCAACGGACGATCCGAATGCACCGGCCCCACCTTCGACTACCGTTCCGACTCTCGAACGGGTAGAAGGCGTGCAGCTCTACTGGCCGCTCGATGCACCGACAATGACAGTTACCTTGCGGGGTCCGGAACTGGACAATAAAGATCGGCTCCGCTTCCAACGAATCAATCGTGAAACCCGAGGCGGCACGCTGGTCGTCTTTGCAGATCTGATCTGGCCCAAGGTGCAGCAGTTGACCTTGGAGTTCGTTGGCCTGGAGGAAGATGAAGCCCAATCGCTTTTGACGTTCATCGGGGCAACCCTCGGCAAGGAAGTCGGACTGCGTGATTGGGAGAACCGCCATTGGGCCGGCGTGATCATCTCGCCAGACGAACCGGTTATGCGAAACGGCCCACACAACATCAGCACGGCACTTGAATTCGAGGGGGTGCCCATATGATCGAATTAGCCGCCCCTTATCCAGCCATTCAGACCGTCACGCTGTTGCCCAATCCGCAATTCGGCGATGGCGAGGCCCAGACGTGCGAAGTTGTCACCCGGCGGGCTATGGACGGCACGCTCTACACTTACGTCAAATCTAAAGCTGGCCGGCATCGGCTCACGCTGCCACTAAGGCTAAGCCGCATGAAGGCCCTGGAACTGCGGGGCTTCGTCCAATCCTACTTTGCATCGAAAATCCGACTCACCGATCATCTCGGCCAGATTTGGATCGGGCACTTCACAAGCAATCCGTTCGAATTCAGCACACACAAACGGGCCGCTGGCTGGCCAGGCGGAGAAATGCAAACGATCCAGTTGGAGTATGAAGGGGTAAAGCAGTAATGGTACGCAACCTATCACAAGATGCTCTCAACATAATTGCCGAGCGGCTTGGCAACGAACCGATCACGATCATCGAAGTTGATTGGACCGGCGACGGCGCACCGCTCTCCTACGCCGATCGGACGGTCGGCCCCATCCCGGGCCGCATCCTCGAAGTCGGATCGCTTGATAATGTCATCAACGTCTCGGGCAACAACGACTCCCAGCAGCTGACCATCACGCTCGACGACAGCGACGGTTCGATCAAAACCATCCTCGACACGCATGACGTCCATCAACGCGATGTTCGGGTCTTTCAATACTTCGATGGCCTTGATTTGTCCGATAAATTCCTGTTGTTCCGCGGCAAGATCAGCTCGCCGGTCGTCTGGAGCGAGGGCGACCGCACGGTATCCTTCGACATCATCTCGCAAATCGAAGACGCCGAGATCGGCTTCTCGCCCGAGGAAGGGCAGTTCGAAAACATTCCCGAAGACCTGATCGGTCGGGCGTGGCCCATGTGTTTTGGGACTTGTGTCCATGTCGAGGGTGTGCCACTGAATGAACCGGCCGTTGGCACACTGGCCAGCGGCGTGGGAATCATCGACTTCTTATTGCCCTATCGGCTGTTCGCCATAAACCGCATCTTATCCTACATCAACGAGCAGATTGGGGAGTGGCTCGACGCCAACGGCTTCTGGAGCGTCAGCGAGGCGGCGACCTCCGGCGATGAACAACTCAAAAAACAACTCGAAGGCTTCATGGCGAACAAGCAGAGGTTCGAGGATCAGAAGTTCGAGACACTGGACGTGCTCACCGATCAGGCCCGAACCATCGTGGCCAGATTCGGGACAGGCGACGGCCAAAACACCTACAACTCCACGGCCCAGTTTACCACGTTTCGCATCTTCGGCGGCGAAGAGTTCCCGCGCGGCACGATTACATTAGAGATCAACGGTGCTAGGTTCACCGGTTCGTTCCTTGGCGAAACCGACGAGTTCTCCGTGCAATCGGCCGAGCACCCACGAAAAGGTGAACCGCTGGTCGTGCCGCGCGCCGATGGCACGACCTTCCCCGGTGGCCCCTTCGGATTCACCCGCTTTGTGCCCAACGGCAATATCACGGGTGATACGGCCGGCTACTTCTTTGCTGACGCCGGTGCCCAGGTCCGTATGGCAATACCCGAGCCGCAAAAATTTGTCGCCAGCATCACGCCCGGCGCGGTCAAACGTGTAAAAGCGTTCATTCAATCCGCCGGCCGCCGCTTCCTGATCGACGTGCCCGAGGATTTTTATACGGTCACGACGGAACAGTACGGCTCGGTCACCGCCACGATGGTCACGCTCAAAGACGCTCTTTCAAAACGTACCGATCTCGGCTGGGACGACCAAATCTACATCATGTTCAAAGGCACGGTCGGCCCGAATACGGTCGACATCCTGGAGTACCTGATCCAACAGAACACGGGTTTCGATACGGACAGTGCTTCGTTCAATGCCGTCCGGGCGAGACTGGCCAACTACCCGAGCCACTTTGCCCTGACCGACCGCAAGCAAATTCTCCAAGCCCTGGAAGAAATCGCCTTTCAGGCCCGCTGTGCCATTGTGCTCAAGGACAACACGTTCCATCTCCGCTATCTACCGGCCGAACCGGCGCCCGCCGACACGATCACCGAATCGGACATCGAAGTCGGCACGTTCGAACTTTCGCACACCACGACCGAAAACCTCGTCACAAAGCTCGTTGCCCGATGGCGGGCCACCGGTGCCCAGGAAGAGGACAACCGTGTTATCCTCCGTCACAACGTCAAGAAGTACGGCACCAAGGATCGCGAGTTCGACTTCTACATCTACAACAAGATTGACATGGTGCTCAAAAGCGCCACCTTCTGGCTGATCCGCTATGCGAACACCTGGAAGAAGGTCCGCTTCAGTACGCCACTCACCAAGCTGAATCTCGAAACGTTCGACGCCGTGACGCTTGATTTCAACTCGTCCTACGTCGCCAACTCGGATGTACTGGCGCTGGTCGAGAAAGCCGACTACAACTCGGACACCCGCTCGATAGATTTCGAGTGTTGGACGCCCGTAAAGGCTGGACAGATGGAGCCCTACGATTTCGCCTATCCGGCCGACGTGTCTCAGGAACTGCGGTTCCCAACGCCGGTCGAAGAGGAAGAAGAGTTCGACGGCGGCACTGGTATCGGCCGCAACGCCACCGGCGCACTTCCCATCCGCTACGACATGCGCCGAGGTGTGCGGGTAGAGTATGACGGCAACCCCGATCCCTTTGGCTTCGAAGTCGCCAAGCGGTCCACGTCAGACCGGGGTGACCAAAAACCCTCCGATGCAGGCGACAAGGAGCCCGGCGAGCCGGTCATCGGCGCGGCCGTCACCTATGACGAACGCCTGCCCGGCATCGACACGCCCGTCTTCGAAAACTTCGGCTTCCATCAGGTCGCGGAACCGACTCTTATCGATATCGCCACCACGAAGATCGTTGATTCCCGCGACCTTGGCGGCGAGGGCATGAATATGACCACACTCTCCACATTCTTTGCCGAGATCAGCAGCGGACGGCTCAAAATGGCCACCGATGCCACGTTTGTAGATGCCGAAGACCGTGAAATTCAGGGTGTCTTCGACTTCAAGTACGACACCGAAACCGATCAGTTCGGCGCCGGCACGGCGTTCCTGCAGGACGAGGACGAGTAACCATGGCCTACAAACGGGAAGACTGGAACGACCTGCTCACGCAGATCAACGAAGTGTTGATGAATCCGCCTGTGGGAACCGATTGCGAGGAGTTGAACATCACGCCCTTGCCTCTGGTCGATCCCGGTCACAAGTGGTCGGTTGCCGATATCCAGGCCGCCCGCAGCAAAATCATTCAGACCTGCGAATCGATCCAATTCGAAGAACAGCTCGACAAGTGGCGATCCGTGGTCGTCAACGAACTCCAAACAAAACTCCTCGACGCCTGGTGCAATTGCAGCGATGCCTTTGTGTTCCAACCCGAGATTATCTACAAGACGCTTCCGCTCGAACCGTACGCCTGTTGCAGTTTCTCCTACACACAAGACCACACCAACACCGTGGGCATATCAGGCGATCCACATGTTGGCCGCATGCCACCCGAAGGTAACGATTTCAACCTCTCGGACGAAATCAACGGTCTGAAAGTCATGTGCCAGAAATGGGGCGGCGGTTCAGGCGATAGTTACCGTTACTGGAAAGCCTACAACTCGATCACCGGCGACGCCCCGCAAACCGGTCCTCGTCTAAACGTCAGCGGTGGAGGCGCCGGCGTCATCGGGCAATACAGCGGCTACTATGGCTACATTGATCGAGACGGCAAAATCGTGTGTGCGGGTTTCAATCAGAACGGCCCCCAGTGGCGAAGATATTCGTCATCCCCCTTCCCACCCGTTGCCTACTGCACATACTGGACCTACTACTGCCCAACCGGCTACCAATACTGTCAAGGCTCTCGCGACGTTTGCGTCGATCGACTCAATACCCTCAATTCATTGGGATTTACGCGTTACGAATTTACGCTACGATTCATCGGATCTGATGGGAATCCAATCGAGACTGTAGAGGATTGCGGCTGTGAAGCGTGAGACAATATCTAGTGCACGATTACAAAACCTGCAAATGTGTATATGAGAGGATCTAGAGACCCAGCAGGAGTGAAATGACCCTCTTGCAGATAGGCAAGACTTTGCCAAATGATATTGAAGAGCCGACCCCCCAGATCATCTTGTTTTCGATTGTGCGCGGATCACTTTTTCAGGGGCGACTTAGGTCGGTCGGCGGCGGACACGGAGCCTGTAGTCTTCTTTGCGAAGTCCGAAGTGCTTCATCTTGTCGTAGAGTGATCTGGGCTGAATGCCGGCCCGTTCTGCGGTTTTGCCGATTCTTCCGCCGGTGGCGGCAAGCAGTTCCGCCAGGTAGGCACGTTCAAAGTCGGCTAATAGCTTGGTGCGCGCTTCTCGGAGTGGAAGGTCGAGCCATTGCTTCGGTACACGGAGTTCTTCGTCTTCGACGGCTTTTGGTGTCGGGAAGGCCGGTGTAACAGTGGGATTCAGCCCGCTAATGTTTACGGGCAAATCTGTGAGCGAGATTTCTTCACCCTCGGCAAGCAGCATGGCCCGTTCCATTACGTTCATTAATTCGCGGATGTTTCCGGGCCAGTCGTATTTACATAGGGCGCGCATTGCACCAGAGGAGACACCGGTAATATCACGGGGGATTTCACTGCGAAAATGCTCCAATGTGCGTTTCACGAATAACGGGATATCTTCTCGACGATCACGAAGTGGTGGAATTGTCAAAGTCACAACGCTCAATCTATAGAATAAATCCCGGCGAAAGGTGCCTGCCTCGACCTCTTCGTGCAGCTCACGGTTCGTTGCTGCCACAATGCGGACGTCGACGCTGATGGGTGTCTCGGCACCGACTCGCTGTACTTCTCGGGTTTGCAGAACCGTGAGGAGCTTGACTTGCAGATGTTTGGGCATTTCTCCAATTTCATCGAGAAATACTGTGCCATTGTGTGCCAGTTCGAAGTATCCACGCCGCGCTCTGCTTGCTCCGGTGAAGGCCCCTTCCTCGTGGCCGAAAAGTTCACTTTCAAGTAATGTCTCGGATAGGGCTCCGCAGTTGACGGAGACGAATGGTCCAGCGGAACGGGGGCTTTCGGCATGGATGGCTCGGGCAAGACGTTCCTTGCCGACGCCCGTTTCCCCCATCACCAGCAATGTAGCGTCGCTAGCCACAACCCGATTGACAACGCTCATGAAGGTTTCCATGGCTGGGCTGGCCGAGATGAAATCGCTCAGTTGCGGCTGGGGAGCGACGTCAGTCGCTAAGAGCGATTCTTCGGCCGTTTGCTGCCGTCGTTCCAGAATCGCGGAAATCGCCTCTTCGAGCATATTATTGGGCAAACCGGTGTAGAGAATGGAAAGACATCCGGCGGCGAGCAACTCTGCCCGCTGTCTTGGGTCCTCCTCGTCGCACAGTAAAACTACGTCGGGCGAATCAGGAAGCGCTCGAAGGGAATTAACCGTTTCGGAGGCTAAGCCTCCGAGAAGTACCCGGCTGATGAACACGAGGTCAAAATTCTCGCGAGAGACCGTTTCCCAGAGGGTTTCGCGCCCAGATACTACCTCAATGATGGAATTACCCTGATCAACAAGCTGTCGGAAACGGCTTTGCGATGAGGGTGAGTCGGCTGCGAGCAAGATCCGGATTAACATCGGTGTCTTATGTTCCGAATTACAATGAGTTCAAAGGGGGATTGCTTCTATTCGGATTCTACGCCTCCGATTACTGTATGGCAACCGATGGTTGGTAAATCTGAAAAATTTTCATAAAGCCTTTTATGCAAGCTACTTATGGTATGTATATCTGGTTTGTGACCTCGTTTGGCACTTCACTTGCTGAAGCGATTATCAGGAACGTGAACTCCGAAAGGTGGTCGGCAACACTTTTTAGCGAGTGGATTGCCACCTCTTTGTCTGAAAATGCTGGAACCGGCAAAAATCGAGACAAAATGAACGCTAACTATTTGCCGTGGTATCTGGAACGCGGTGACGGCCCCTTGGTCGCCACGGCGATTCACGATGGCCACGATGTCCGTGAAGAGTTGGCCGAGTGGTTCGCCCTGTCGGAAACGGATCGTTTGCGAGAGGAGGATCCGTTTACTGGCGGCTGGACCATTGCGGCTCCGACGCGGTTGATCGCCAGACAGTCTCGTTTCGAGGTCGATTTCAATCGGCCTCGTGAAAAGGCCGTCTACCAAACGCCGAATGACGCCTGGGGCTTGAATGTATGGAAACGGCACATTTCTCGCGATTGCGTGGAACGGTCGCTTGCGGTTTACGATGCGTTTTACCAAGAGGTGGGTGGCTTGCTGGAGCGGATGACGCAACGATACGACCGGGTTGTCGTGCTCGACCTGCATTCCTATAATCACCGGCGTGAAGGCCCTTCGGGGCCGCCGGTCGATCCACACGATAATCCGGAAGTCAATCTCGGCACAGGCACGATGGACCGTAGGCGTTGGTCGTCGATTGTGGAGCGGTTTATCCTCGATTTACGGAATTTCGACTATCAGGGGCGTCATTTGGATGTTCGCGAGAACGTGAAATTTCGCGGTGGGTACTTTCCCGCGTGGATCCATCAGAATTTCCCCGAGACCGTTTGCGTGCTGTCGGTTGAGTTCAAGAAGTTTTTCATGGATGAATGGACCGGGCGGGCGGATGAAACGCAGTTGGCCACAATTCAGCGTGCATTGCAATCCACAATTTGGGGCATCCACGAGGAATTGGTCAAATTTGGTCAAATTGATCGAGAACTAGCAACATGATTCCCGAGAGCTACATTGCCGAAATCCTCTCACGTTTGGCATCCGACAAACGCGTCCGCCGCGAACTCCCGGATGGGGGTCGTTTGTATCTCGACCGCAGGCTTCCGTTCATCTGCGTTTATCGCCGAACAGGTGGCGATCATGGTTTGTCCGCCGAGCAACTCATTTCGACACAAACCGCGTTTTTGGTCATGCCGGAGGGAAAGGCGGGATTCCGCGAGGCGGGCCGGTTGTTGCGATCACTTGTTACGGCGCAGATGGAGCAATTCGAGGGGGTTTTGATTGTAGAGATCTGGCTTTCTCCTTCAGAGGAGTATGAAGCACCTGTGCATGAGGAAAGCGGGGAGCCGTTGACTCCGGCCCCCATGTTTCGAGTGCATACGGATACTGCACGACGGCCGACGCAGGTGGTGCAAACGCTGACTAGATGCTTGGGAAAGATTCGCCTCTTGAAACAAGCGGCTCGCATCGAATGGGTATCCGGTAAGGGAGTGCATCCGCCGGGTTGCCGCCCGCTTTTTTCGGCGAAGGAGATTCGTTCGATTGGCTGTCACGTCGTGGGGCTGGAAATCCGTCCGGTTTTCCAAGATCCCTCGGACGGAGAAGTGTTTCCCAGGGTTGTGCGTTCGCTACGGCGTGCACTGGGGCGGGCGTTAAACCAGACATTCCATGCCTTTGTTAGCTTGGAGACGAATATCCATCCCCAACATTATCACACACTGGGCAGACGCAGCTTCGTCAAGGCGGTTTGGGAAGCGGATCGGCAGTTGGCCGAGATAAGTTCTTCATTTGACTTGCTTTTACAGGCAACCCCAACTAATGCTGAGGCCGAATGGATCGATTTTCGCAAGGCAGGATTCGAAGTAACGCCGAAATTCCAGTATCGGCCCTTGGCCGTCGATACAACCGAATTGAAGCGTCGATTGTTTCAGATTCCCATCGACCGCATCGAGGATGCTACCCTCGCTCATCTGTTTTTAGAAAAGCAGGATGAGTTGGACCGAAAGATCACGATGCTCGCAGACGTGGGAACCGCTAAGTTCCTGCCGGGCAGCATCCAGATATATGGCACGTTGAAAACAAAGCTTGTCGAGTTGGCCCACGAGATAATTCGTCGGACTCCGGTTCGTTCGCGACGAAAACCAATCGGTCGTAAATTGCGGGCAGAGGAGTTTGCCAGCTTGGCTCGTGTGGAAATACGCCGTTACGAAACCGTCGACCCAACTTTTCAGCCAAAAGTTGAGATTCGCGATGATATGTACTCGGGTGTCTTGGTCTCGCAAGGAACATTGCTGATTGGGAAAAAAGCCAGCTTTATGTTCGACAGAGCCGATGCGATATTACAGCACGAGATCGGGACGCATTTGCTCACCTATCATAACGGCAGCCGCCAGCCGTTCCAGCAATTGTGTCTGGGGTTGGCTGGATACGATGTGCTCCAGGAGGGGCTGGCCGTATTGGCTGAATTCATTGTGGATGAGATGAGCCCAGAACGATTGCGGACTCTGGCCGCACGCGTGTTAGCTGTAAAGACGTTGCTCGACGGAGCGGGTTTTGTCGATACCTATCGTGTTCTCACCCGACAAATGGGGTTTGGCAAGCGGATTGCATACACTATAACCATGCGCGTGCATCGGGCCGGCGGCTTGACCAAAGACGCGGTATATCTGCAGGGTTTGGTCGAAATACTTGATTATTTGGGAAGTGGTGGCAAAATCGAACCATTGTTGATCGGCAAAATCGCGACCAATCATATTTCCCTGGTGGAAGAGCTACGGTTGCGTCAGATTCTTAGTCCGCCGGCACTTCAACCTCATTACTTGAACTATCCCCATTATGCCGAAAAGACCGATAGAGTTCGACGCGGCATGAACATACTTGATCTCTTGAAAGGATGAAATAGTGAGAATTGGATTCGTTGTTAACGACATTGCAACAGAAACAGAGAACTATACAACTACTCGCCTGGCCATGGCTGCGGTAAATCGGGGACATGAAGCCTGGTTGATTGGTGTACGCGACTTCGCATTGGACCCCGACGACTATGTTCGAGCCCGGGCTTGGTCGGCTCCGAAGGCGAGTTACAAATCATTGAAATCTTTTTTGTGCGAGCTTCGAGGACCACGTGGCCGGGAGCAGCGTATCACTGTCGACGACCTCGACGTGCTTATGCTCAGAAACGATCCGGCGGAGGATCAGGGACGCAGCAGTTGGGCACAGATGGCAGGCATCAATTTCGGTCGTGCGGCGATGCGGCGTGGAGTTATTGTGTTGAACGACCCGAACGCCCTGGCACAGGCAATCGATAAGATGCATTTTCAGCTCTACCCAGAGGAGGTGCGACCGGGCACGTTGATCACTCGCGATCGAGAGGAGATCCGCTCATTTGCCAAGGAGCATGGTGCCGACATTGTGATCAAACCGCTGCAAGGTTCCGGTGGATCAGGAGTATTTCGCATTCGCCAGGACGATCTTGGAAACCTGAACCAGATGATAGAGTCCATTTCCAAAAGCGGTTACGTTATCGCGCAAGAGTATCTTCCCGAAGCGGCCGAAGGAGACATGCGGCTTTTCATGGTAAACGGCGAGCCGCTCCGCTTCAAAAATAAGTATGCTGCTTTTCGTCGGCTTCGTGGCGGAGATGACATTCGCAGCAACATCCACGCCGGCGGCCAAAAGGCGAAAGCCGAGGTTGATAGCAGGGCGTTGAGGATCGCGGAAATTGTACGTCCGAAACTCGTGGCCGACGGTATGTTTATGGTTGGGTTGGACATCGTGGGTGACAAGCTAATGGAGATCAACGTTTTCAGCCCCGGCGGATTGGGTAGCGCTCAAAGTTTTGAAAACGTCAATTTCGCGGTGTGTGTGATTCAGGCTTTGGAGAGAAAAGTGCAATACATGGGCTTTTATCAGAGGAATTTCAACAACGTCGATATGGCAACTTTGTAGGTTCACGAGTGTTTTTCTACCTGCTAGCGATCTGACTATCGTATTAATGAGGTGAGTGATGTATTGCGTATCGAGAAGATCATGTATCTCCCCGCGGGTAGTGAACCGTGTTTCCTTAGCTGCGTTCGTGTTTGCGGGATTGGCCTGGGGTTGCGTCTGTCCGGAGTTTGGTTTTGCGCAACCACTGCGTCCATCGCTCGACAATTCCATTGGCCTAACGGTCGAATCGATTCAAGAGAACATCGACAAGGTCGAGCGAGCTAAAGATATAGATGATGCGACGAAAGCGTCGATTATGAATCTTTATCAAGAAGCAATGCAGGATGTGATTCAAGCGGCGAGTTGGGCGGAAAAATCTAAAGTTTTTCAGCATAACAAGGAATCGGCAGCCAAGGATATAGAACAAGCGAAAGCGGCGTTATCCGCTAAAGCCCGTGCGGCACCGATTGATATTCCGCAGGGCGCATCGCTCAAGCAGCTCGCGCGAGCCCTTGCGGAGGCCAAGGCCAAGTTGAGCGCGGCGAAAAAGAAGTTGGACGCCGCGGAAGCCGAGCCGAGTCGGCGAGCCATCAGGCGTCTTGAAGTGGAGCGTCTTCTTAAAGAAGCTCGCAGTCGCGCAGTCACGCTGGAGCGTCAACGCGCGGCCTTGGCCACATCAAACAACAAATCCAGCGAACCGCTCGAGTTGGCGCAAAAAAAGTCTTTGCAGGCGGCCTTGCAAACGGCCCAATTGGAAATCGACGGGTATTCAAAGGAACTTGCAGCGTATGGGGCGACGATGGACCTCTTGCCCTTGACCCACGATCTGGCGGCTCGAGAGGTGCTATGGGCCAAGGCAACCGTAGGGGATCTGCAAAAGCGTGTCGCGGAAGCTCGCCGCAGAGAAGCGGAGGAGCAGATCATCGCAGCCACACAGAAGGCGGCCATGGCCGCCCCTTCACTTAAAGGTATTGCGGAAAAGAACAAGGATCTTGCCAGTGAGCGTCAGGCAGTCATTAAAAAATGCAAGGAAAGTGCAGAGGAACTGGACAGCAGACGCAATGAGTTGGCAAAGATAGAAAGAGAGTTTGAAGGAGTTCAAGACAAACTTAAAAGCGTAGGCCGCACTAAGACGATCGCGTCGTTCTTGAAAACACGACGGGTAACGTTGCCCGACACTCACGACTATCGCGAATCAATAGAAACCCGACAGTCGGAAACACTAAAGACACACACGGACATGATCGAACTGGCCGATAAACGTGCCGAACTGGCTGATCGGGAGGAATTGTTAGGTCTAGTGCAAGAAGAGTCGGAAGGTGAACTGGTTGCGAGTGAGGACGAACAACAATTGAGCCAAGCCAAGCAGCAATTGCTGCAAACTCAAAAAAAGTACGTTGACCAGTTGGCCGGGGAGTACTATCGCTACTTCAATACACTTGTCGAGTTGGATACGACTGTGCAGGAACTGGTCGATAAGATCGACGAGTATAATGATTACATTGACGAGCAAGTGCTTTGGATTCGAAGTACGTCTCCAATTTGGGATACGGCAATTTGGCAAAAAAGCTTAGATCCGCGTCGTGCGTTGGAGGCCAGCATTTGGGGTGGAATATTTAAGACGGTGAAACGTGATGTCAGGAGCCATCCGTTGTTGTGGATTGGGGGTGTTTTGGTGTTTGCGCTGCTGATATTTGCTCGTCGGCGAGCCAAACCCGCGTTGCGCGAACTCGGAACACGAGCCGAGGTTGCGAGCATGCAACAGTTCCTTCCCACTGCCCAGGCGACTCTCTTGACGGTCCTGCTTACGATACC
>Ga0075120_10002739_pt1 | contig 12510 bp, 11 predicted proteins | sample AntAceMetag02UKL_FD_69792 | JGI IMG/M metagenome (GOLD analysis project Ga0075120, IMG submission 69792) | Saline lake microbial communities from Ace Lake, Antarctica - Antarctic Ace Lake Metagenome 02UKL | ecosystem: Environmental > Aquatic > Non-marine Saline and Alkaline > Saline | place... | reverse complement strand
TCCTTCACCGGCAACGGTAGCATAGTAAAAGTGTAACGTAGAACAACCCCAACCCCACACCCCCTTCCTTATCCCTAACCCAATCCCAATTTTATTATAATAATAGTTTAAAACCCCATACCAATAGCATCCCAACCACCCTGCAAAACCCTCTCCGGTCAACCGGAATCTTCGGATTTTAACTTTTAGCCAAAAGGTAAGATTCACACTGTCTGAAACACACATCCCCTTGATTACCAAGCGTTTACACTGATTATGTTTTAACGAACAATTTTGGATTTATAACTGTATTTTAACTATCACCATGCTGTTTAAGCATTAGTTAAAACTGCGTTGCTTCCAAGCAGCGAAAGGAGACGTCATGAAAAAATCAAACCAGCACAACTACCCAAAGAAGGGCGACAATATAACAGTAGAGCCGATCAGAAGGATCGAGGACATAAAGTCCATATCAAAGCTGCTGTCCGATTCGCCCAGAAACCACCTCCTGTTTACCCTGGGGATCAACAACGGACTTCGAGTTGGAGACTTGCTCAAACTGAAGGTAAAAGCCGTACGAAACCTGAAAATCGGAGATACGCTAAAGATAAAAGAATCAAAGACCGGGAAAGACAATATCCTTGTGGTTAACAAGGCCGTTCACAAATCCATTAAAAATTATCTGGAAAAGGCTCAGCCGAAAGACAGCGACTATCTGTTTGCCAACAGGAAGGGGAACAATGCGATCACCATCCAGGCGGTTAACAATATGATCAAGAAATGGACGAGAGCGATCAACCTGGCGGGTAATTATGGCGCTCATACATTAAGAAAGACCTGGGGATATATGCAGAGGACAAGGTACGGTGTCGGGTTTGAAATCATATGCAAGCGGTACAATCATTCGAGCCCGGCGGTAACAATGCGCTATCTTGGGATTGAAGATAAGGAGGTTCATAATGCGCTTATGAATGAGATTGGTTAAAGTGTCCCAACCACCCTGTAAAGGAAAAGGGTAGGGGAATGGTGGATAGGGGATGGGAAGGCTTCATTTTGCTATTACTATTTTTTATATTGCTAAAGAAGTCGGTAACCTTTCGCTAAAGATTAAGTGCGTTGATAATCGTTGTGCATCCGGCTGCGAGGTGATGATTTCGAATATCAATCGCAAGAATGTGTGGCAGGATCTGGGTTTAAGGTTCAAGGCAGACACCTTAAATTCCCTTGCTCAAAATTGAAAATTTACGCTCATACAATACATTGTGTTGTGTGGCCGTAATCCGGTTTTCATGATAAGTGGATTGTCTTTTGAGGTAAGATTTAGATATCTGTAAAATTTTGAACTTAAATTTCTTGCCATACATTGAGATCTCAGATTTGTAGCTGGATCTCGAAATCCCAGATATCTTTGGTGCTGCTGATGCTTATGTTTGGTATGGTTGACCTGTGGAAGCTGATCGGAATTCATGAATAGGATAATAAACCTTGAATTCCATTATGCAGTATTAGTCCTCTGTAACCTCGCCGTTATCATCATAAATATCCATATCCGGATAATATTTTTTTGCACATTCCTGGCAAATACTATGGCTGAATTCCGCTTCCGAACGATCCTGGATGTAGGCCTCAATCTGATTCCAATATCCTTTGTCATCTCGAATTTTCTTGCAATGCGAACAAATGGGTAATAACCCGCTCAATGTTTTTACTTCTGAGAGCGCATCTTTCAACTCAATAATCAAATTGTCTTTTTCAATCTGAGCGCGTTTGCGTTCTTCCATTTCGATTTTGAGCTCTTCATTGGCTTTTTGGATTTCCTCCTTCTGTACCCGCAGGCGTCGCCTGAGATTCGAGACATACCCGCCGAAGAAGGCAAACCATGTCAGTAAAATACCGAACAGAAAATAAAGGAATAGCTCATATTGAATCTTGAACCCCTGGCGATTTTGGAAGTACTCCAAGGCCAAGATTAATGCGTAAAATCCCATTACGATCGCTACCGTAATATAATACTGCCGTCGAGTCAGACGTAGTATGCCGAAGCTGAAAGCAGGCAGGTTGAACATCAACACAATTGGGCGTGCCTCCGGCAATAAGTACAGCGGCACTATACCCCAAAAACCGGCAAAGACGATCTGTTGCTGAGTTAGCGACGGGTCTGAAAATCTCAAGTTTCTGTTTGTGTAAAACAAGATAAAGAACACGCTGTTGCCAAGCAGGCACAGCCCTATTACTGCTATCCACTGTACTGCGTTCATCTTACCAAGCCCAAGCTGGGTAACCAAAACCAATGCCAGGATAGCAAAGACCCAGGTAAACAAAGACATACGAAAACGTTTCAACCGCAGCTTCTGTGATCTCTGCACCGTCTGGTCTTCTGATACGGTCTTTTCATCCATTTTGGTTGGCAACTTAGCCATTATCTATTCCTTGATTAGATGCAGCACTTAGCCCTGCCATTTCAGGCATAACAAAAAATTAAATGGTTTCAGACCTTTGTTATGATTAACATAGTTTGCATTGCCGATGGATCATTATTGTGAAACCGCGATCATCTTCCTCACACTATATATTGTATAATTTTGTTCCGAATCAAGGTGATCTTTAATTCACGATGTCTTGCCTTTATCGATTCTCAACTTTCTCACAATTTTATTGAAGATTTCATTTGGTAATCGAAACCCTACCAAACATACCAATTACTGTCAATTAAAGGTTAGGTTTCAGTATACGGAAATTTTTGTCGGGGCATAAAGTTTGACAATGTCTTTGACACAAGAACAGGATGAAACCTATTCCCTATCAATCATTCTATCTGTCCATCCAGCATAATCCACACCAGCACCACAAAGCGAACAACCCGCGTGTTTCTTTAAAGGGGAAATGATAGGATAAAACAGCATATATCTATAGTAATATAAAACTGTTATATCTGATTTCCCCTATATGACCTGTCAACTGTGGATCGTAAGGATAATGAAACAGTAATAGACATACCACCACCAAAGCATTCCCCTTGTCCCACATCCTCGGATCACACCATATGCCACAATGATTTTATGTTTTGCTTCTGAACAAAGTGAGGATAGTGGGAAGGTTGTGTTTGTGGGGGAGGTAGAGGTTGGGGATTGTGGGGGGATGATACTACTATTTTTTATTACTATCCCCAGATTTCTTAAACAGCTTCTTTGCCGATCCATACAAAATAACCGCCTCTAAAGGAGGGGTAACACATCCTCTGAAAATATGATATCACAACCACAGAAGGCCACTTTCAGATTCCATATAAATTGCAGGTATCAACAATCCTTGGGCGATTCATTTCCAAAAGGCTGAACTCTTTCCGAAAATACAATAATTTTTTCAAACATCTGAGAGCTTCTCAAGGAGAATATTATGCTTGAAATTACAAAATCAGCTACAGATAAAATTGCTGAATATTTTAAAGATAGAGAGGTCACACCGATCCGTATTTTTTTAAATTCTGGAGGATGTGGCAGTCCATCACTTGCCATGGCTCTTGATGAGTCTAAAGATACTGATCACGTTTTTGACATTGATGGTTTTCAATTTATTGTTGATAAAGAATTGCTAAGAGAAGCAGAACCGATCAAAGTTGATTTTTCTCATTTATGGTTTCATTTTGATTGTGCAATAGAATTTGAAGAGGGGTGTTCAGCCTGCCCATCATCAAGTGCCTGTTGCTAAAAATCCTGAATACAGATTCTTAAGGGTAGTACAAATGTGCTGCCCTTTTTTATGATATTTAAAAACCAAAATCCTTCATTTTGTCACCCCCACGGACTTATTTTCACTATAAAAATGTGAGCCTCTTTATTTTCATCCCGAGATCGAAGTTCCCCCCTGTGGGGCCAGCTTTACTTTCAACTCACAACATAAAGTATTTTTCCTTTTGATCAATGTAAGCGTTTAATAATCAGCACCTATGCCGAGGAGGCTGAGAGATCTTTCCCGTCCACAAACTGTGGCAGCAAATTTCTATAATCCTGATCGGTCTGGGCCAGAGGAAGTTTTTCAAAGATGTACCGCAGATAATTGTATGGCTCCAACCCGTTTGCCTTTGCTGTTTCAACCAGACTGTAAAATGTTGCACCAGCTTCGGCCCCGTTCGGGTGACCGGCAAACAACCAATTTTTTCGGCCTACCACAAAGGGCCGGATCGCGTTTTCCGCTGCATTGTTGTCCGGGCTCAAGCGACCGTCTTCTATGTACACAATAAGCTTTTCCCAGTGGTTCAGCGTATAATTGATGGCTTTGCCCAATAGCCCTTTGGGCGGCGTGATCTGCTGTTTCGCTGTGAGCCAGGGTTTAAATGCCTCCAACACCGGTTTGGCCTTTTCCTGGCGCAGCTGGTAAATCTGTTTCGGCTCAAGCTTTTTTATCTTCGCCTGTTTTTCTATCTGATACAGCCGGCCGATAAACTCAAGGGCTTCATCCGCCAGACTTTTAGGTTGGACGCGCTTGGAACGATTTTTCTTCTTGGCTTTAATGACATTGACAAAATTACGCCGTGCATGTGCCCAGCAGCCCATATGAGAAATTCCCTTTTTCTCAGACAAACGATCATAGCCGGAAAATGCATCACTTTGAACATACCCCTGGTAGTCACCCAAAAACTTGAGCGCTGCTTCCCCGCTGCGGGTGCGATGATATTGATACATCAGTGCCGGGCGATCCTCCCGGCCGCCTTTAAACACCCACATGTACGATTTGCTGGTGTTGCACCGACCGGGTTCGTTTAATACCTGGTAGGGTGTCTCATCAATATTAATCAAGGGGCCGCTGCGAATCTCTTTTTGAAGCAAGTTCATTAAAGGCTGACAGTGCCGGGATGCTTTGACCACCCAGTTGGCCATGGTGGCACGAGATAAATCAATGCCCAGCCGACTGAATATTTTTTGTTGGCGATACAACGGAAGGCCATCGGCAAATTTGGATACAACCAGGTGGGCGATCAGCCCTTCCGAGGCAATGCTTTTGGGAATTAACTGCACCGGCACTGGCGCTATCTTTACCGTGGGGCCTTGGCTTTCAACTCCTTCACAGCTCTTGCAGGCATATTTGTAACGAATATGACGGATGACTCGAATTTTGGCCGGCACATAGTCCAGCTTTTCGCTGACATCCTGGCCGATACAGCTTAATGTGGCGCCACAATCACATTGCTTTTCTTGTTCCGGTAAATCATGAACCACATCTATCCGGGGCAGATCCTCAGGCAAAGGCTTACGGCCACGCTTTTTGCGGGTATGCTCGGGAATGACTATCTTTTCTTCAAAAATCCGGCGATCTGATTCATGCGCTTCTATGGGATCAAACAGCTGACGTTGCTCATGGTCCGGCAGGATATGCTTTTCACTTTTACGGCCAAACAGCTCCGTTTGAAGCAGACAAACCATCTGCTCCAAATAGTCGATGCGCTCCTGAAACTTTTCTTGTTCATTTAAATGAAAGGCAATAATTTCTTTAAGCGCGGCGGCATCATCAGGCAGGTTCAACAGATCCGAATTCATGACCTGTGCATAGCATAACCGTTTGATTTTGTAAACACTTTATTGATAAAAAAGATAAAAAAATCAGGCCACTGCTCGATAATATAACCGCTGATGCGCACGGGTATAATCCAGACCATCCAAAAGCCATTCAAGCTCTCTGGGGCCAATCATGACCACCTCCTCGGCAGACCGGGGCCACTGGAAGCGATGCGCTTCCAACCGCTTGTGCCATAAACAGAAACCGTTTTTGTCCCAGTAAAGTATCTTGATCATATTCCGCCGACGGTTGCAAAACACAAACAGGTCCCCTGAAAAAGGATCCTTGGACAGGTGCTGCTCCACCATGATCGAAAGTCCATTGATGGCTTTTCGCATATCCGTGCTGCCAATCGCTAAATACACCCGAGAATTTGTCAGCGACAGCATCATAAACCTCGGACCGCTAATATCAACTGCCGGAGTTTTGAAACATCAAACCCATTGTCACATTCGATTCGATAACCGTTAGGAGTGACCACATCTATGCCGGTTCGTGATATTTTGCTTGATGAAAAGTGCAGCGGAACAAATGTAACATCTGTTTCAGGAGGGTGAGAAATTCTTTTTCGCCAATACCACCACCGGTGATTCTTAAGATTATTCTGCCAGCAGTATTCGGCCTGGGTGAGTCCGCTGTGTTGCCAGGCTTGAACGTGGTCTTCCCAAAATTGACGCTTCTCTTTCGGATCGAGCTCTTCCAGTGGAATTGTAACATCTGCCATGATGACACCTCCTATAGTTTTTGAAAGCTATCATGGCACGATTTTAATCCCTTGTGAAGATGGGGTCTATTGACCGCTTACGTTATAAATAATATTAACATCGCTAATGCTGGTTTAATTTTGTATCCTTGATTTTTAAGTTGGGTTGTTATATCTCCATTGATATATTGCAATCATTCTCGATTCATATGACACCTCTACACTGAAGGACACTTGGACATAATGAAGGACTGCCCGGCTTGTTTGCACCACAATCCAGATAATGTCATAACCTGTGAGTCCTGCGGGTATCAATTCGATTCAGCCTTAGATCAAGATAAAACTAAGTTTGATACCGGTGAGATCGAGGGGTTTTCCCAGGGTGATATGATAGCCAATCGGTACCAGGTAGAGCGGGCACTTGGTCAGGGGGGTATGGGTGTTGTTTGTTTGGTAAAGGACCTTGAGCTTCGTGAGCACGAAGTAGCTCTAAAAATGGTTCATCCGAACCTTGTTGCTCATCCAGAGGCAAGGCAGCGTTTTGAGGATGAAGTGATAATCAGCCAGAAACTGACTCATAGTAACGTCGTCCGTGTCCATGATTTGAAGCGCTGGGATGAGCTTCATTTTTTCACTATGGAGTATGTGGAAGGGGTTCTACAATTTCTGATGATTAGTTCTTGGGAAAACCTGTTCGATTTTGAACTGATTCTATGATTTGAGCCTTTGTGAGTGTCATAGTGGGAAACTCCTCATGTAATAATAGGTTGGAATTATAGTTAATTTGTCTCGATTACCATGTCCGGTCTTATAGGGGCCACTCCAAATTTTTTGTAATATTCTTGACAAGTTAGTTCGAATCTGCGAAAAAATATGTATTTTAAAAATAGTTGTTTTCAACATTAAACATTGGATCACTATCATCATTTTTCGATGAATACTTAAAAGACGGATATCAACAAGGGAGAAATGCTTATGTTGCAATTAAAATTTAACAGGGTTGTTATTGTCTTAATTCTTTTGGTGCTTACTATATTCGCATTAAATGGATGCTTTAGTTCTTCTGCCAATTATCCCAGAACCGCTATTGTTGAACCTTCAACAAATTCAGTTGTTGAAAAAGCCGTGTTCAAACCAGTACAATCTATTCCTTCGGGTCAAAAGATTGGGTCCGTAGCTCGGTTCAAATACGACTTGACCATGTTGCCACCAGATAAAAATATTACCAAAGTTGTTTTTAAAATGTATGCCATCGAAAAAGAAGTTTTGGCACGTGGCCTAGAAGATAAAAGAGCAGGGGAGTTAGCCCCTGTAATTAGTCCAATATCCATGCTTGGCTCAGATACACTCAAAGCCGGTTACAAGCCCCTTGAGTGCGAGGCGTCTGAAGTTAGTTGGGAAACGTCAGCGATGAGTATAATGAGTGTTATGGGGGGAACTGGTTTTAGAGCCACTTATCTGCTGAAAGAGCCTGGGTGGGATCAATGGGATATTACTGATTTAGCAAAAGAAGCACTGAATGGAAATGGCGAACTATGTGTCGCCGTCGGTGATTTTACTACGAGACATCCCTTTATGTCTCGGTCAATATTTACATCAAATGTCCTTCCACAAAAATGGATATATAGCGGTTCGGAGTCCGATTTTCCACCTGAAGTTGTTGCTTTTTACGAATAATTTTAGAAATTTTGTATCTTGGGTGTGCCGGCGCTGAGTCGGACAAAGAATGTAAACGATACGTCACACCGGCATGTAATCGAAAATTTTATAAGGTTCGGCGATGGTTTGCTCTTTTTAAGTGTTGAGTTAACGGCCACAAGACTGGCTTTTTTGACATTATATTTTTCGTTGCTTCTTTGTATTGAGGCACATCATTGGCCTCCAGAGCTTGGAATGCTTTTAAGCTACAGCAGAACATCTTATCTATATAATAACAGTGGGATATCCATAAAATGAAATGCAAATTCCATTACTGCAAATTAGCAATCGTTCCGACATTGGGTCTTCTTATTCTATTATCCGTTATTGGTTGTAGCACAATCGTTGGTACTACAACAGGAACTCGTTCCCAAAAGGGATCTCCAATTGATGAGGAATACGTATCGAAAATTAAAGACTATGTTACGCTTCAGGATCAAGTGCTATCATGGTTTGGACAACCACGGATGTCGAAAATTCTTGATGACGGAAGTATACTCTGGACTTATATCTATCGTCGCCAGGAAGCAGATCTTGGTTTTTGGCTCACCCCGGCTGGCGCCGGCGGAAAAGATGCATCTAAAGTTACAAACCACCAAACTTTGGAGATCATTTTAAGAGACGGTTTAGTCATTCAACACAGCTACTCAAGGATGAAATAAAGACCACTTTGAGCATAGAAGAATAGACAAAAGGAAATGTTATTGTTTGTCTTTAGCAAATCTCTACAATTTCGACTTAAGTTTTGGTTGTACCTCGTCACCAAAGCTCTATGGGCCTTTGGTATATTTATATTCGTTTACATTGCACTGCGGCCTGTTCAGGAAATTGTTTTTGCAAAAAGTGCAGATTCACGGGGCGTTTCAGTTGTAAAAGCTAAGCATATTTCCACCATAAAGGAATATTATGACAATTTATATGCCGTAATTATAGGGATAGATAAGTATGAATTTTGTGCACCGCTTCAATACGCAGCTTCCGATGCCAGATCCTTTTACACAACCCTGAGAAGATATGGCTTTAATGAAGAAAATATATTTTTCTTACAAAACAAGGAGGCATCTAAAATCTCAATTTTAAGTATCCTGGGTGAACATTTGCCAAAACGAACTATGAAAAATGATGGTGTCGTTGTTTTCTTTGCGGGTCATGGCGTTACTCATAAAGAAAAGGGTAAGGAATATGCCTACATAATGCCAGTAGACGCAAAGTATAAAGACCCCAAAGATTCTGGGATATCGATGGATTTAATCCAAATCTTGTTCGAAAAAATTCCTGCAAAACATGTGCTATTTATTGTCGATGCGTGTCACAGTGGATTCAGCTTACAGCGATCGGGCTTTGACTCTCTTTCTAAAGGTTATGTGAAGAAAGTAACCCAATTACGTGCGCGACAAGTCATAACAGCGGGTGGTAAAGATGAGTCAGCTTTAGAAACAGGTGGACACGGTTTATTTACGGAAAAATTGTTGTTTGCATTGGAAGGCCCAGGTGATCTTAATTACGATGGTGTCATTACTGTATCAGAACTTGGAACTTATCTAAGAGATCGCGTTTCGCGTATATCACTGCATAGACAGACACCTCTATTTGGCTCAATTTCAGGTGAAGGTGAATTCGTCTTTATTCCTATTAATTCTAATAAAGATAACCTTGGAAAGCGAAGAAAAGATAGAATTAAGTTAGAACAGTATGAGCTCTATTATGGTGAGGCGTTGGATGCGATACTTAAAGAAGACTGGAAAAGCGCTACTTCGCTTTTAAAGAGTGCTTTGAAGTTTATGCCGAATGATCCTTGGGCGCAGGGTAAACTCAAGTATATTCAGAATCGCCGGCGATACCGGCCTAAAATCAAGGACAAGTTTGACAAGACAATGATTCTTATCCCGGCTGGCAATACTATTATTGGATATAACCACGGATTCCCCAATGAAAAGCCAGAACGCGTGTTATTTGTTGATGATTTTTATATGGATGAGACTGAAGTCACCCAAAATGAATATAATAGATTTATGGACAGCATTGGAAATCAAATCCCACAACATTTGCTTCCCGAAGGAGCGTCTGGGCGTTATCTTACAAAACCATCTTTCTGGATGCCGATGCCCTCCGCAAGAACAAGAAACCTACCTGTTGTTGGAGTGACATGGTATCAAGCATATGCGTATGCAAAATGGATAGGTAAGCGGTTACCGACAGAAATCGAATGGGAAAAGGCTTCACGAGGCGAGAAAGGCAACATTTTCCCATGGGGGAATAATTGGAACCAAGAAATCTTGTCTATATCACATTCTAGTCTTGCGCAGATCAAAACAAATACTAAAGATTTGAGTCCCTACGGAGTTTTCGATCTTGCTGGAAATGTGCGTGAATGGGTAGTTAAATCAGACGAGGGTTACATGATTAAGGCTTCACCTATGGATCGGCGAGGAACCACTTTCGCCATATGTCGGGGAGGTGATTACACAAATAGAAACAAGAATGATTTTAGAGCTTATTCAAGGACATACAGACATCCTGCAATGGCTTTTGAAATTGTAGGGTTTCGGTGTTCAGCTGATCTATCCGATCAATAATAAAAACTCAAGTCTAAATTCGAGCCTTTATTCAAATACTGAAAGCATCGGAATTACATGTAATAAGATTTTAACTCTGATTACTATCTTTATCGAGGTAGTAGACTACAGCGACAATTTTCTGTTCATCTTGCTGCATAATTCGAGATATTATTGATGTGGAATTGTGTCTAAAATTGTGCCTATTTTTTTGTGATTAGCAGTGATTTTAGATGATATATGATGACATCATGGCCGAAAGGGTAGGTGGCCAAAAAGCGTTTTATTTTATCATTTTATGTCAATATTTATCACTGCTAATCACATAATATCATTGAGAAAATTAGGATTCGACTCCCGCCGCCTCCACCAAGTTAATATAGTGATATCAAATAGTTAGGGTTTTAGATTCAGTCAGTAAACGTCGGCAAATCTCACATAGGGTTTGCCAATTTTTCTTTGGAAAGGAACTTAAAATAAACCTACTTAATTGATAATTTTGTACGACATTTTTTAGGTAAAGCAGATGCTATTCCCGCCTCTACCGGTTTTAGCCCTACCACCGATGCCATCCTTATCACCCTTGTCGTCAGGTATTTTTCAACCATGGATACGTTGGTCATCACATATCGATGAGGCCACTCTTAACTTCCTAAAACCATCCTCGCCTTTAGGACCAAAGGGGCTTTCCGGATCTATTAAACCGATGGAATATGGTTAAGCCTATAATATTTTGAATACATTCAGGATTCTTTGCGCCTTGAGTATCCCATCCGGCTATTTGCGCCCTACCCTCTTTGGGTACCTTGTGGACCTTCAGGACCCTTGAACCTTGGTCACCACTACCATCTTATTGAGGGTGGTCACGGTCGGAATCTCGACCCCCCCCCTCACCTTGCGGATCAGGGTGAACTTATGGACCCCTATGACCAGGGTTACCCACTACCACCTGGGCCACCTTAACTATTTGATACCGTGGATATTCTTGTTGCTCCTGACCTTCTTTAGACTTTGAATATCCTGAAGGTATTGAGGTCAACCTGTAACGATAAACAGGGCCATTGATGGGGGTATCAGGTGCGGCAAGGGCGGAGGGTGGTCACCGTGGTCAAACCTGATGGAGGTAAAGTCAATTTTGGTCAACATTTAAGATGGTTAACTTGTGGAATGAGGGGTCAGGCCACCCCCTAGGACCCTCCGCTCGATTTCCCTGTTTTACACGATCTAACCTGGCCAAAAAGTGGGGGTTTGAACCGAAGATCGGGTGTGTTGACGAGGGTGGTTGAACCAAATTTTTTGGTTGATTTAGTTGACATTTGAGGCGAGTTAACGGAATCTGAATTGAAGGCTTTTCTTCAGATTGTGTCGTGGATTCAGGAGGTTGATAATTTTATCAAAATCTTTATCAAGGCGCACCATGACCCAACATTAACTTGGAAGACGATTCCGAAACATGACCAAAATTCCAGGTCGGAATGCTCGCCGGACCCAATCAAGGCCAGGCGACTTCAGGACACCTTACCTTATTCGATTACAAAAAGCCGGCGATCGATAGATCTCTCAAAAAACCGAATGGTGGCGGTGTGTGGGAAGACCGTCGAGGTTTTAGGGATAAAAGGCGACAGGATATTTGTTCCAGCCGATTGTTTTGATTGCCCCAAAAACCTTCAATAAATTCGATTCAGTTTTTTAAGTTAAGTTTAATGAACTGAAGTTTCCCATTTTTTTAATTGGGGTGGATCAGCGCAAGTGTTGGCGTGCTAACATTAAATGCAATAATATCAAGTAGTTGCAAAAATATAGATGGCCTGTAACCTACTGATATTATTACAAATAAAAATGGCCGTTTTTAGTATAAAATAGCAACTTTTTTAAATAAAACATATAGTTATAGTTGATTGTGAGGCCATATTATGGTATGTTTATTTTGTTCGAACAAAAACACCATAACAAGGAAAGGCCTCGCATGTTCATACTACACGATATTCTCGAAAAACTCAAAAAGGAATTTGACCATTCACG
>Ga0075120_10002731_pt1 | contig 12548 bp, 13 predicted proteins | sample AntAceMetag02UKL_FD_69792 | JGI IMG/M metagenome (GOLD analysis project Ga0075120, IMG submission 69792) | Saline lake microbial communities from Ace Lake, Antarctica - Antarctic Ace Lake Metagenome 02UKL | ecosystem: Environmental > Aquatic > Non-marine Saline and Alkaline > Saline | place... | reverse complement strand
GTTAAACCTGGTTATGGTGTACTGAAAGCTGGAACAGTTATGGCACTTTGTTCTATTACTGGTAAACTGTATCCTTATCCTCAGGCTTCTGCAATCCTGAATGATACCAATGCAAAAGCATATCTGGTTGCCGATGCTGGTAGTGCAGCAACCGTTCTTTACACCACAATTGAAGATTCTTATAAATTCCAGGTCGATGATGAATTGATCTTGGATGGTGATTACTCAGGCGTTATTGAAGTCCAGAGTATGGATGATGCCACACCTGCTCAGAATGATGTATATGTTTTGACACATACGGCAAGCGGTACTATTTTGACTACTGCGGCTCTCGGTGCTACACCTGATTCAAGTGATGTTCTTGCTGGTTTGATTGGTGGTGCTAATGTTGCTGCCTATGCCGCTGCTCCTTTTACTTTGGCTGATGATACCACAAAGCTTACAATCACTTGGAAAGCTGTTGGTGTACAAACACTTGCTGTTGGTACAAAAACTGTTGGTACTTCTGTTCCGACTATTACACAAACAACTGCTGGTACTGCTTATGATGCCACTCTTACTGATGCTGAAAATCTTGGTGCCATCGTATCCATTGATCGGACTGCTGTTAATAGTACTCAGGCAGAGATTACATTCACTACTGCAATTACCAATTATGCCAATTTCACCACTGCAAAGTACGCCAATTTGTACGTGAAAAGTGATGGTGTTGCTGCCACTCCGTTCGCGGAAGCTAAAAGTATTTTGGATGCCGACATTGATACTGGCACTGGTGAATTTGCCGTTGGGGCACTGACTTCCACCGTTATCTCAAATGCCGTTCTGTATACAGCCTCTTTAATTGGGCTGGATGCTGCTGCCATTACTGATTTGGGTACTGTAACCGATGGTCGTTTTACGATTCTGAAATAAGGAGACAAGTTGATATGAAAGGTTCTGAAGGCATTGCGTCCTTAAAACTGGAAAATCTGAACAAGCTTATCAGTAAATTTGATAAGGCTCCAGGAATGTTCTTCTCTAATTTGTTCCCTACAGTCAAATATGAGTCGGATACAATTCGCTGGGAAACTGAATATGGTTCTGCCGGTATGACGCCGTTTGTAGCCCCTGGTACAGTCGCACCCGCTGTTGGTGTTGATGGAACAGGCGAAGCAAGCGCCAAGGCAGCTTTTTACAAAGAAAAAATGTATTTTGATGAGGAATTTCTCAATAACATGAGACAACCCGGCACATGGGCTACTTATCAAATGGCAGAAAGAAAACTTTCTCGTGGTATGAGTAAGTTGGATTATCGTATCCAGCGAAGACGGGAATGGATGATGTCCCAAATGTTTATTGAGGGCAGTTTTTCCTATATCCAGAAAGGCGGAGCAAAGTTTACCGTTGATTATGGTGTTCCCAGTACACATAAAGTTACCCTTACCGCCAATGATCGTTGGAATGTTGTTCATGCGGACAGTGATCCCATTGAAGATATTTTTGATGCAAAGGTTATTGTGGCTGATGATTCTGGCAGTCCCGTCAGTGTTGCTATGTGTAACAGTCAACTCCTGAAAGTCCTGATGATGAAAGCTTCTCTTCAAGACCTGCTTGCAAAATCTGCATTTGGGAACGGAGACTTGTTTGCTAATCCTTCAGCGGTTGTTGGTAATCTTCTGGGTGTTGGTCCGCTGGTACTTTATGATGATCTGTATGAAGTCCCTGCCTGGCTTACTGGTACAGTAACTGGTGGATCCACAACTGAGATTTCTGTGGATGATGCTTCTGATTTTGCCGTTGGTGGAGAACTTCGTTTCCATGATATGAGTGAAGTTAATACCTGGGAAGATTCCACTATTTCTGCTGTTGATGTTGAAGCTGGTACCGTTACAGTTGATACAGCCCCTGCTTCCTCTTATGTTGCTGGTGAAGATAAAGTTACCATGAAGAAAAAATTCATCGCCGATAATAAGTTCTTCATGTTCAGCACTACCCAGGATGGAGCGAAAGTAGCCGAGTTCATGGAAGCTCCTTACGGAAATACTCGTAGATGGGGCAAGTTTGCTGACAGAAAAGACGAATGGGATCCTGAGGGTTTGTGGTTGAGAATTCAGGATAAAGGTCTTCCGGTTATGTACTATCCGGATACAACTTTTACCTACACCGTTTATTAACAGGTAGGTTTATTTAATTCTGGGCATGGATTGAAACAAATCCATGCCCATTTTAAAAAGGAAAACAATCATGATTGTCGTGAAATTAAAGTCCACTTTAAGAGTACATGAGAATGGTAAAAAAGTAATTAAACCGGCGGGTTTGATATTCCGAGAGAGTAAAAGGGAAAAACTTCCTGAGTGGCTCCTTGATGAGATAGAGTACTGTCAAAAAACTATAGCATGTGACACACTCATAATTACTGAAACGCAGGAAAAAGAGCAAGGAACAGCTCCCGTTATTGATAATGATACAAAACCTAAATTGAATAAACGAGCAAAATAAAAATAAGAGGTAATTATGGCTTTTGCAAGTGAAGCGGAGTTAATAACTTTTGTTAAGACTACAATGGGATCCTCTTACACTAAGGTTGATGCTGCTGGATTTAATTCTGCTGTATCTTTAGCCTTAACTGAACTTCATTGGACAATTCCTGTTGATGATTCTCAAAAAGAATATTGGATGGTAGAAAGAACAAAACGACACCTTACCTATATTCTTCTTTTTGAATCTGCCGACCGCTTTCAATACAAAAAATTAAGTCTCCAACATAGATTTGATCATTACATGCAATTAATAAAATTAATGGATACAGCCTTTACTACAGCCTTGGATGATGACCCAAGTCTTTTTGATGTTTCAACCTGGCCTAATTTGACTTTCTATCTTACGAATGGTTTTGTTTATGATATAGATGGAGAAGATTTAACCTATTTAGATTTGTAGAAGGATATCAATGAGTATTGGAGAAGATATAAAAAGTGTAATCCAGGAACTTGGTACTCCTATTACTATTCTTCAAAGAGATGGCAGTACGGTAACAGGAGAATATATTGATTATGATAATTATTATGAGCAAAGTACTGAATTTATACGGCAATTTTGTTATTCCGGTGATTTCCAGTATGATTCTGTAGCTATTCCAGGAGATATAATTCAGTTCGGTACTCAAAATTTGATGCTGATGAATAAGAAGCATACTCGTTTTGAAAATGATGTTGTGGATTCAAGTTGTTTCTTGATCGAATGTAATAACTTTGGTAAATTTCTTAGGAAGGTAGATACCAGAAATGCAACTACCAAGAAATTAACCTCCGCTTGGTCAACTATTGTTAAAGATAGTTTATACGGTTTACTGATTTCCAGAAAAGCAGAGAATGAAGAAATTGGTGATTTATCCAATATTATTGAAAAGTATACACTATTTGTCCCAGCGGGTACAACTATTCTTCCTGGTGATAGATGGTTTCCAAGTAGAACCGTTTCAACCGAATATTATGAAGTCCTCACAGTTGATGAGTACAGATTTGATGGTATGTTGTCAATTGGATTAATTGAGGATTCCAGATAATGGCTGCTCCTATCCCCAAAAATATGCTTTTCTCCCTTAACGGGATAGATTTTGCTGCAGGGTATGGAAGTCTTGTAAATGCACATCAATTATACGGTGCTGGTGCGTCTACTATGGCATATTGGAGTGAAACGGATGGCGGTGGTAGATTTACAGTAAAAACAAGCCAGGCATTCATTGCACAATTAAAACAATGGATGAAGACTGAAAAGTTTAAAAGTGGCATTGCTTATAATTCCAGATATGGTAAGTGGAAATATAAAGTTGATAATAGAGAATGGATGCTTACTGGAAATGTTTATAATAATATAGCTGTTATTTGGCGTGGTAAACATGGACGGACTGTAGGTATTAGGAGAGATGTAAAAGTACCAAGAATAGGTTTGAATGGTAAACAATATGGTACTATAAGTATAGCGGCGTACGCTGCTATTAATGAGTGGGGACTTGGTAGGCATCCAGCACGACCTTTATTCCGACCAGCTATGGAAGAATTTGTAGCCAGAAGATTTCCACCCATGGTTAAAATGATGAAAAGGGCATTGATACTTGCTTTGAAAAAAGAAGGTAAAAAAATCTCCCCTGCTGAATCTGTTGGTAGTGCCAGTAATACTATTTCACAAGCTTCTTTATCTGGCATGTCAAAGGTTGCTGGTAGTAATCCAGATGCTGATTTTAAAGCACAAGCGATCCAAGTAATTGCCGCTAATTTAGGTTCAAAGAAAGCCACAGGTTCAAGTAAAGGTATTGGTGGACAATCTAATAAGTGGGCTCGTGGAACTACTCGACCTACTGGGAATTCTGCCATGAAGTATTCTGAGGAAGTTTTGGATTCTTGGATGAAAGCTAATGGTTATACCGAGGATGATCTGTATACACCAGCATTAGATATTTCTGGATTACAAGTTAAATTTGGAGGTATAAAATAAATGGAATTAATTGATATTCAACCACAAGAGTTCATGCTTATGTACGGAATTACATTAACCAATCTTAAAAAGTTAAGTATCATATTGGATAATATGCAGTTTAATTACAACAGTACTCTTCCTGAACACATGGAAGCTAAGGAGTACTTAGAGACTGGGTTATACCCAGCTATTCAAGCAGGTTTAAAAGCAGCAGGGGAAACAAATGACTCTTGATCCAACAATAAGGGAAGCTGATTTCAGAGGAAGTATTAAAAAGTACTTCTTGGATACCATTGAAACTTTAAGCAGTACAAAGGTATTCTTTGAGGAATTAGAGGAAATACCTTTGAGTTCTGGAAGTACAGAGTATACAAAATGGTGTATTATTCATTTTGGTAGGAGAGACCTTGGACCGGTATCAGAGCAACAAATAACTATTGAGTTGTTCACAAAAGGTGATAAAGAAGGAGATATTCTTGCGGATCTTGTTGATACAGTGATGGGATATATTATTGATGAAACTAAACCCACAGGACTTGTAACTATTCCTTACTACAATACACTTAGTACTTGGACTGTTATTGGTGGTATAATTCCTTTTTTACAACCTTCTTTAGGTAAGACAGAAGGTAAAGATGGTCTTTTATTTCAATCTATTAATCTCCTTTGTAAATGGGGAGGTAAATAGTGTTCATGGTTTGTGAAAAATGCGGTAAGAAATTAATTGAAAGATTGCCTAATGGTCTTTGGAGATTTCGTTTTGGTAAAAGAGAAGGATCGTTACCAGTTGTTGATATGGAAATACAAGGATCTATAAAGATGGTATGTTTGAAAAGATCATGTAGGCATATAAATATACTTAATTATTTCCCTGATAGAGGTAAATAGGTATTTGACGGAAAGCCAGCCGTTTTATATAGAATTACAATTGAATACAATCCATTTATTGGAATGGGGAAAAAGAAAAATTAATGAAATTTAAATAAGGAGATGTATTATGAGTCGGAACTTAGGGGATAGGATCGCAACCGAAAAGCAAGTACTCTGCTTGCCTTCCCCTTTTATTAATAGAGGAATTGAGGAGAGATCAATGGGAATATGTAAAGTTGATTGGTGTACGTCAGAAGTAACTAAAACAGGATTGTGCAATCGGCACTATTTACAAATGAGAAGGCATGGAAAAATCTTACCAATAAAAAGGAATTGCTCTGATAGCCAGGAGTTCATATTTGTCGGAGCTATTTGCCAGATTCCTTTATATGATAAGAAGGGGATTCTTGTTGGAACTGCTGTAATAGATGCTGAAGATTACCCACTTGTAAAGGATTATAAGTTTAATTATCAAGGTTTAAGGTATGTAAGAGGGAATTCATCAGAATTTACTTTATTACATCAATTAATTCTTGGTACAAGGTGGGTTGATCATAAAGATGGAGATACCTTAAATAATACCAGGTATAATCTCCGGGAATGCACGAATCAACAAAATCAGTTCAATCAAAAACCACAGATTGGCAGGACGTCAAAGTATAAAGGTGTTACAAAACGTGAGAGAAAGAATGGACCGGATGTATTTAATGCTCGGATACAATTTGATTTGGAACATATACGTTTAGGAACTTTCAAGAAGGAGAAGGATGCTGCTCAAGCGTATAATAATGCTGCTGTAAAATATTTTGGTGAATTTGCTCGATTAAATAAAATTTAAAAGGAGAATTATTATGTCCCGATCAGGACCCGTCACAAAGGATACCAGTACAGTAGCTTTGGGATTAGCACAAATAAGAGTAGGTCAATCCGCAGCAAATATAGCCACAGCCACAGCCGTGCTAACTTCTGCGGAGTCCATCGGAGCTCTTGCTTCCACAAAGTTTACTGGTAATGTTGATTATTGGAAAATGGAATCAGGTTTTCCCATGTTGGAGGATATTACTCTTCCAATTAGAGAATCTGCCAAGTTAGAATGTGAGTTTAAAGAATTAACGCCGTACAATTTTGCACTTGCCAGGGGTATTGATCCTAAGGCTGCCGTAAGTGCCACAATTATCGGTGGTGATGCAACAGGTGTGAATTGTGTTGGTAATGGTACTATTGATCCAACCAAAGCTATTGTTGTTACTGATGCTGGAGGTGTTGTTTCTGAGTTAGTAACAATTGTTTTTGATGGTGCAGATACTGCAAATGGTTATGGTAGTGTTACAGGTTTGTTTACACAAACTCTCACCGCCAAAGCAAGTGCGTTTACTCCTACAGATGGTACTAATCCATACTTTAGTATTCCAGCTGATTTTTTCACAGGTACTTGGGCTGCTGAGGATACCTATACTTTCCATACTGTAGCTGCAATTGCTGCTGGAGCGGGAGCTTTTGCTGATTCTCATACTGGTACTATTAATATTGGTGCTTTAACTGCGCCAGAGTACGTAAGAATGGAAGCAGTATATACCTATCCGAATGGTACGAACACCATGACGATTATTTTCCCAAGAGCCAATGCTACTTCTTCAGTTGAGGTTGATATGAAGGCAGAGGACAATGTCAACGTGCCCTTGGTTTTCGAGGCCAAAAGAAGTGATAGCGACCTTAGCTCGGGAGGTAACGCTGTGTGGGACTCCGCGTCTCTCGGAAAGGTGATTTTTGCTTAAATAATTTTTAACCTTTAATTGTAAAGTCTCCCTTGATATATTTGAGGGAGACTTTATTAACCCTTGACATACTTGAATACAGCATTTATACTGCAAGTAATCCATGTACCAATTATTGGAATGTAACAATTTACTTTAATCTCTAAGGAGAAAAAATGACAACCAAAACAAACAAAATGAATCCAGATATCACCACCTCCGATATCGGAATTATCAATCTAAGAACTATCACTATCTATCCATTATCCGTAGCCAACCAATTAGATGCCACCGACTTAATTATAAAAGTCGTTAATGGTATGTCTTCTCTTGATAAGATAGATGATGAAGCAGTGGTTAAAACCTTCATAGATTTGGTAGGTGATAATATTCAGAAAATCTTGAATATGGTTACTTCCGAAGCGGAGGTAATTGATTTCGCAGAATTAACCAATACCCAATTATTAGAGATCGTCCAGAAAATCTATGAAATTAATTATAAGGATGTCTCAAAAAACTTGAAAGACCTCATCCAGAAGATGCAACCGCTATTAGCTTCGATGAGGTCGCAACAACCATTATCCGAGAAACCAGTTATAAAATAATTGATTTCTATGGACGGTCATATTTAGAAGGGGGATTAACTTTCAAACAAACTTACGCCTTGTTTGAAAATATCCAGAAACTTAAAAATTATGAATTAACCTTTGCTGCAAATATACATGGAGTAGATTTAAACGGTACAGGAGAAAACACCAACAATCATACTGATAAAGCCGAACCGGCAGTCCCTCTTTTTGGTGATCCAGAGGATTATAAACATTTATCAGAAGATGAAAGGGAAGCTATCACCGCCAAAATGATTGGTAAGCATAAGAATTGGAGTAATGGAGGTATTTTGAATCATGGGTGAAGGTGTAAATATACCGTTTAGTGCTTCTTTAGGTGGTGGGACAAAGGCTGTTTTTTCTTCTTTAGCCAATGGAATAAAGGAAGTTGCTACTGGATTAAAAAAGTTGGCTAAGGAGCAAGTTGCCCTTGGTAATAAAGGTGCTGCTTCTGCTCTTAATGAAATGGCCAAGGGTTTAAAAAAAGTAACCAAAGAAAATAAAGATTTCGCTAATAGTTCAAAACAAGTTGAGACTTCTGGAAGTAGATTAAAAACCATATTTACTTCTCTTGGAACAAGTATGAAAACTTATTCCAGATATATGGTTTCTTCTAATATTTTATTGGGTATCATAGGAAGCTTTAAAGCAAGTGCTTCCGCAGTTATAGAATACGATCAAGCTTTGCATGATCTCGTAGCTATAACGCTCTCCAGTACAGCCCAAACAGCTATGATGGGTGAGGAAATCGTTAGAGTAGCCGCTTTAACTAAGTTCAGTATGGGAGAAGTAGGCGGAGCGATGAAAAAACTTGGTCAAGCTGGTTTTAGTTCCTCTGAGATTGTAGGCATGATAGGCGGTATTGCGGAACTTGCCACAGGTTCACTTGAATCATTAGAAACCACGGTCTCCCTTGTTAGTACGGCTATGCGGGTATTTAAGTTAGATGTTTCCGAGACTCAATCTGTAGTGGATATCTTCGCTAATGCTGTAACCAAATCAAGATTAACCATTTCTGGTTTAAATACTACCTTTAATTATATAGGACCGATTGCTGCGGCTACTGGTTTATCTTTAAAAGATACCAGTGCATCCATGATGTTACTTGCTAATGCTGGTCTTAGATTCAGTACTATTGGTACTGGTCTACGTAGAATTATTGGTGGTTTAGCTAAACCTACTTCTGATTTTAAAAATGCCATTCTTTCAGCCGGATATACGATGGCTGATTTCAATCCAAATATTACAGATTTCAGGGATATTTTATTAAAGTTACCGAAGGTTATAAAAGATAGTACCGATGCCATTAGATTTTTTGGTTATAGAGGTTCTTCTGTTATATCTGCTTTAGCAACCCAAGGTGTAAATGAGTATGATAGATTACGGGCGGCTACTGATAGAGTTGGTACAGCTTCAGAAATGGCGGTGGAGCAGATGAAAGGTTTACAAAATGCCATTAAAAATGTAAAAGATAGATTTGGTGTTCTTGCTAAAACAATAGCAGAGGGTGGTTTATTAGATGTTTTTAAATTCTTGGTGGATTCTGTTAGGTCTCTTGAAACTGTTTTAATCGCACTTGTAGGAAATCCATTAGGGCAGACGGTAATACTAATGGGATTATTAGCCACATCTATCACGTTAGCTTCCTTAGCAATTGCTACCCTTATAAATTCTGGACTTGCTGCAAAATTAGGTGTTTGGATACCACAAATTGTTAGTATTGCTGCTGGATTTTTTAAGATTGAAGCTGCCTCGTTTGCCGCCGCCGCTGGTACTGTTACTTTTACCAGCGTTTTGCGTGGATTAATAGGAACAATGTGGGCATTTGCCTCTAATCCAATGGTGATAGCTTTATCTGGAATTATATTAGGATTAACGGGAGTTGTATGGTGGGTTAAAGCTCATGAAAAAGCTCTTAGGGATTTGATGATAACCCAAGAGAAATATTCTTCTTCCCTTGGTGGGGTTACAAGTAAAATTAAGGACTACTCTTTTGCTTTAGAAAATTATGGTAGGAATTCAAAGCAAACCACTGAAGCGGCTAAAAGATTAAGAGCTTCTTTGGTGAAATTGGGTGATAAATATACGGATTTGAAAGTACCTTTACAAACTTTTATTGATAATATAGATGAACATACAGGTGTTATTTCTGAGAATAAGGAAACAATCGAAGGACTTAATAAAGTTATAGGAACAGGATACAAAGTGGCAATATTGATAGGAATTGCCGCCAGTGAAAAATTGGTTGAACAAACTAATAAGTCCATTCATTCTTTAGAAAATGAAATAGAAAAAACCAAGGAACTTATTTGGATAAAAAATAAATTAAAAGGAATAACTAATTGGTTTAAAAACTTAGCTGGAGTTTCCATTGATGAAGATCCATTAAATGCAAAAGGTATTATATTAGGAGAAAAGGCACTTGTATCTCTTGAATTGCAGATAAAAAATGGATCTGTAGAAGCCGCAGAAAGTCTTAAAATTTTAAAATCTGGTGGTGAACAAATGGTGGAGTACCTTAAAGATGAAGGTCTCACCAGAGAAAAACTGGTTAATCTTACCGAGGATCAAATTAAAAAACAAATTATTTCTTCTGGTAAATTACTTAATGCACATAAAGGTTCCGTAGCTTGGGCATTAAGATATTTTAAAACTTTTAAAGATGCTGAAGGTGATATTGATGGCATTAATGAGGAACTTAAAAGACAGGCTAAAGCAATTGCCGATGCTAATGAAGCTTATGGATATTTTGGACTTAATGCTTCCGGTGTTTCTCAGAAATTAAAAATCAGTATAGATAAATTAAAGGATCTTACAGCAGCAACTGGGGATCAAGAGGCTTCATCAGATCAATTGACTAAGGCTTTTATTAAACTGGGAGCAGAAGTAAAGTCAGTAAAAGATTATGAGTTGTACACTAAAGCTTTAGAGGATTTAAATCAAACAGGTAGACTTACCGATGATAATCTATATTTAATTAGAAAAGCTTTCAATAGTACCCATGATTCTGTTTATGAGGCTTCTGTTGGCATGAAAAAAGAATCAGATGATTGGAAAAAGAAAATACAGAAGAATTTAACTGCCATTGGTAAAGCAACCTTGAAGCTTAAAGACGAATGGATAAAAAATAATACATCTATACAAGAAGATACTGAAAAGCGAAATGCCGCTATAATTAAAGCGAATACTAAAGCGGCAAGTAAACGATTGAAGATAGAAGAAGACCTAAAAACTAAACTTGATGCGCTTGATCTTGAAAAAAGCGATCTTTCTAAACGAATTACTGATGATATTGTAGGTCTTGAAGAAGATGCCGCGGATAAGATTTTAAGTCTGAAACAGAAAAGTATGTCCGACGAACAAAAACAAAGGAGTTTTTTAGTAGAAGGAAGGAAAAAGTTTGCTGAAGGTGAAAAAAATATAGCAACTGCGAAGGCTACAAATGATAAAGTACTTTTGGAAAGAGGTAAGAAAGAAATTGAACAAGCTGGTCAATATTATTCTTCTTTGACCAATATTAGGACGGTAATGCAAAACATTACCAAGGTAAAGGAAGCTCAGATTGAAGCATCCAAGGTAGAAAAACAAATTGAGGAAGCCAAGATTGAAGTAGAAATAACCAAAGAGAAGGAAAAAGCAAGAGTGTTATTACTTGCGGTTGAGGTTGAAAAACAGGCTAAACTTGCTGCCAGTAAATTAGTATTTGATGATTCCATGAGTAAAGAAAAGATCCGTCATGATAAGGTTATTAAAAATTTGGATGCTGAAATCCTTAAGTTAAAAGAAAAAATGGATGTTTTAATGAATCCTTCCACTGACGATTCAGCAGCAGTGGATATTGGAATTATTGATCCTGCCCAATTTCAATTAAGTTTGGATGACATTGAAAAAATGGCTAAGGAAGCCGATCTTTCTGTACCAGCCGTGGTTGAATTTACAGCAAGTGCTAATCCAGTAGGAACAGTACCTGAGATTGTAGATTATATAAAAAATAAAGTTCAGAGTATTTCTGAAGAGGAACCGGAGGTGGTTGTAAATGTGCAGCAATCACAATTATTATTGTCACAGGCTTTAATTTCTGGTATACTGGAAAAGATTAAAGATGGTTTTAGAATAACCGTTAGTATTTTTGGTATGTCCAATTTAATAACTTTATCTAAATATATTAAAGGTTTAAAAGATAAAACAATAACCATAACTACCAGGTATGTAACAAAAGGTAAAAAAGCTTCCGGTGGATCGGGAAGCGGATATGCCCAAGGTGGCAGAATACCTGGATTTGGTGGTGGTGATAAAAATCCAATACTTGCAGAAAATGGTGAATGGATTATAAATAAGTATGCTGTTCAGAAGTTTGGTGATTCTTTTATGGCCAGTATTAACAATATGACGTTACCTAAATTTGCTACAGGTGGTAAGGTTGGAAATAAAATAGCATCTTCTCCAAGATCAGAAGAAACTTTAATAGTCCGATTCCAAGCTGGTGATGTTGAGGCTCCTATTAAAATTACAGATGTTGATAGTAGGATGGCAATGAAGAATATGGCAAGTGAATTAACCAAAATGAAATTAGTTTATGCTCGGTAAGGAATAATTATGTCCGGTAAATTTAGAATATATTCTACAGATATAAGTCCAACTTTAACCCCTGATACTTCTTGGATTCTGCCATATAAGGAAACTGGTTCAGATAATGCTTACTTTTTTGCAGGTGAAACTGTAACAGGAAATGCAGGTGCTACGGGAACTGTACTAACTGTTCATGGAACTGCTGCTACGGGAGAATTAGTAATTACCAAAACCAATTCTATCAGCTTTGTGGATGGTGAGGTGATAACAGGCAGTGCTTCTGGACTTGCTG
>Ga0075120_10002729_pt1 | contig 12552 bp, 11 predicted proteins | sample AntAceMetag02UKL_FD_69792 | JGI IMG/M metagenome (GOLD analysis project Ga0075120, IMG submission 69792) | Saline lake microbial communities from Ace Lake, Antarctica - Antarctic Ace Lake Metagenome 02UKL | ecosystem: Environmental > Aquatic > Non-marine Saline and Alkaline > Saline | place... | reverse complement strand
TGAAAACTACGACATCGGAAATGGCCCCATGCCAGGACGTCAACTATGGGCTGGCCTGCGGGCAGAATGGTGAGGGGAGACTTCGGATTTCAAATATCAAATTTGAAATATGAAATTTGAAATATGAAATTTGCCATGACTGACTACAACGAACAATTCAAGACCCAGTGGCGCAAATGCCGACGACACCCCAAGACGCCCTTCGACTGGAGCGGGCGCGCCTCCACCATGCACCCCGAACCGTTTCTGGAAAACAGTTATACGCGTACCTTTCTGGAAAAGGTGAAGCTGACGGATTGTCGAAGCGTGTTGGACCTCGGTTGTGGGGTGGGGAATCTCCTGATTCCGCTGGCGATGCGTCTCGAACAGGGCTGGGGCGTGGATTACGCCTCGGGTATGTTGGAGGTGGCAAAGAAAAACGCCGAGTTCTATGGTGCGCGGAATATTGATTGGATCGAGGCGGACTGGCGCGATGTCGCCCAAGTGCTTCCGAAGGCCGATCTGGTACTGGCGTCGAGGTCGGTGGATGCCGAGGATATGCAGGCGGCCCTGACGCGTCTGAACGAACTAGCCAAGCGTCGCGTATGTCTGACCTATCGGGTGGGGCGCTGCTACCTGGCCGAATCGCTGCTGGAAGCGGTCGGGCGCGAGGTCCCGCCCCGTCCTGATCACGATCTGCTGATGAAAATTCTCGAACAAATGGGCCTGAAGGCGAGTCTGGATTTCATTCACACGGAAAAGACCTCGCTCTATGAAAGTGCCGAGGCCCTGCGTCGCCGCGTGGAATGGACGCTGGGTGACCTGAGCGCGGACGAGGCGAAACGTCTCGATGGTTTTTATGAAGCCCTGCCGCCGGAGGAGGATGGAACGCGGCGGCATGAACACGCGATTGTCTGGGCCTTCATTGGATGGGAAGTGGCGTGAGCGGCCCGCTGAGGTGCGGCGGAGCAAACAAGGAGGCCTCCGTGGCGCGTTTGACAGCGCTGTGGGGTCTCTCCGAAGCCGGGCTCGGCGGATTGATCCACGCGCTGCGCATTCCCTTCACCGGCATTGTGGTGGGATCAACCGCGATCATTCTCATTACCCTGATTGTGTATTTCAGCGAACGTAATATGCGCGTGTTGCTGCGCTCAATGGTGGTGGTGCTCCTGATCAAGGCGGCGGCAAGCCCGCATACGCCGATCCCCGCCTATTTCGCCGTAACCCTTCAGGGCCTGATGGGGGCGTTTCTCTTTTCCGTACTCCCGGGGATACGGCTGCCCGCTATGCTGCTCGGCGTGGCGGCCCTGCTCGAAGGGGTGGTGCAGAAGTTCACGGTGATGACGCTGCTCTATGGAAAATCCGTCTGGACCGCCATTGATCTGATTGCACAGAAAGCGGCGGCGGAGTTCGGGATTCAGGCGAATCTTCATGCGAGCCTGTGGGTGGTTGGGGCGTATGCAGTGTATTATGCGGGCGGCGGTCTCGTGGTCGGCTGGATGGCTGGCGCCATTCCCGGAAGTATTACCCGCCAGTTGGAACACCTGCATCAGTTGCCGACGATGCCGCGTGTGGAGCCGGAGGTTCTCCCGCTCGGAACCGGACGCCGATGGAGGGCGCGCCGCCTCCTCCCCGGGCTGGCGATTTTGCTTGGGTTAATCGCCGTCTATGCCCTGGCGCCTTCTGATGCGGGCGGCCTGCAGCGAAGTGTGTATATCCTTTTACGAACGTTAGTCATTCTCGGCGTCTGGTTCGGGCTCGCTGGACCCTGGGTGCGACGGGGGATCGACCACTTTCTGAAAAATCGAGCCGGACGATACGGGCATCAATTAACCGAGGCGATGAACCTCATGCCCTATTTGCGTGCCCTCGCGGTTTTCGCGTGGACGGAGACCGCCCGCTGCAACCGTTTCACGCGCTGGTACCGATTCGTCACCCTCCTGGTGACCCTCACACTGGTCTTTGATCCGGCATGTTTTCCCCCTCGGAAGGACCCGTAGCCTGCCAGGACGTAGCCTTGTGTGGAGTCTGGTCCTCACGGGCCAAGCGGAGAGTGAGCTCTCGGGAGGGCCCGTGTCCCCACGGGCCAAGCGGAGAGCGAGCGCGGGGAGCAAGAGAAAGAAGGAACGATCTGGAGAAAAATAAAGGAACGCTGAGGACAGCATCCCTCCAAAATGTTTCGTTCATTGGCTGGTTTTCCCCGATATTTTTTGTGAATTTAGCGTTTTCATAGTCAAAAAGGAGTTTTGTCCGAGAATGTGCGCTGTTTATTCACAAAAAACATGAAAATTGTCGAAAACACACAAAAAAACGGATTTTTTCGTAAAAAATATTTCAAAATATTCAAAATATTTCATCATTTCTGTCGGATGATTAAAATTCAGGAAACATACTGACCGTTAGTATGGCCAAAATGAATATAAATTAAAATAATGCTTTGAGTTGTCATCAAAACAGGGTATGAATCAACCGCGTAATAAAAATGATGGTGAAAAGCTGACAAAAACAGGTGCTGTTATCGGGCAGGACCGGAAGTGGCGGACACGCGAAAAACTTAGGGCATGGGATTCATGCTGGGAAGAAACGAAGACAAGGAGAGGAACATGAGTAAAAACGAAATATCGGGTGGTGAAGCTATCGTGCGCGCACTCGAGAGTGAAGGTGTGGAATATCTGTTTGGCATCTCCGGAGGTTCGGTCATTCCGATTTTTGATGCCATTGTCACCACCAAAACCAATATCAAGATGGTGTTGACCCGTCATGAACAGGGCGCCACCCACATGGCCGATGGCTATGCGCGGGCCACGGGCAAGCCGGGCGTGGTGCTCGTCACGAGCGGGCCGGGCGCAACCAATGCGCTGACCGGCATGATGACTGCACATATGGATTCCGTGCCGATGGTGGTTATCACCGGGCAATCGATCCGTCCCATGCTCGGGAAGGACGCCTTTCAGGAGGCGGACATCTTCGGCATGGCCATGCCCGTGGTGAAGCACAGCTATCTCGTGCGCGAAACGAACGACATTCCCCGCATCTTCCGCGAGGCGTTTCATATCTCCTCGACGGGTCGGCCGGGTCCCGTGCTGATCGATATTCCAAAAGATGTGAGCGCCGGACTCTGTTCGCTGGATGCGAAGACGGATATGGACCTGCCCGGCTATAAGCCGCAGGTTCCGCCGGATCACGAAGCGATCATGCAGATGGCCGAGGCGCTCAGCAAGTCGCGCCGTCCAGTCCTGCTGGTGGGGCACGGTGCCCTGATCGCCGGCGCCTCTGCACAGGTCCGCGCCTTCGCTGAAAAAATGAATGCCCCGGTGATGACGACTTTTCTCGGGAAAGGCGCCTTCCCCGAGACGCACGAACTCTCGCTCGGATGGCCCGGCATGCACGGTACGGCCTATGCCAACAAGGCCCTCTGCGAATGCGACCTGATCATGTCTATCGGCTCCCGTTTTGATGACCGCATTCTGGGGCGGCAGGACCAGTTCTGTAAGAACGCCGTGAAACTGCATGTGGATATCGACCCGGCGGAAATCGGCAAGATGATTCGTCCCGACATCTATTGTGTGGGTGACGCGCGCGAGGTGGTCGAGGAACTCACGAAGCACGTCGGGCGTCTCAACACCGAGGAATGGGTGAGTCATCTGGCGGACTATAAGAAAAGCTTCCCGCTGAAATATCGTAAAACCGGCGGACTCAAAATGCAGCATGTGGTTGATGAGCTGTATCGCATGACCGAGGGACGCGCCGTGGTGGTGACGGACGTGGGCCAGCATCAGATGTGGGCCGGCCAGTTCTACCGCACCGATTATCCGGACAACTGGATTTCTTCGGGTGGCGCCGGGACCATGGGCTTCGGCGTGCCTGCCGCCGTCGGGGCGCAGTTCGGACGTCCGAATGATCTCGTGGTCTGCATCAGTGGCGATGGCGGGTTCCAGATGATGAATCAGGAACTGACCACCGCCGTGATTCATAAACTGCCGATCAAGTTTTTCGTGATGAACAATCACTACCTCGGCATGGTGCGCCAGTGGCAGGAACTGTTCTATGAGGACCGCAAGAGCGGGGTGGACCTCGAAGGGAATCCCGATTTCGTCAAAATGGCGGAAGCCTACGGGATGAAGGGGTTCAACCTGAAACGCCCGGGCGATGTGAAACGCATCCTCAAAAAGGCGCTGGACTACAACGAGGGCCCCTGCCTCGTAAATGCCGAAGTGGAAAAGACCGACAACGTCTTTCCCATGGTGCCCGCCGGCAAACCGCTCGAGGATATGCTGATCTCGCGCCCGCGCCACAAGCTAGATAAACCCACTGGCTCCACGTGAGGACACGCCGAAAATCAACAGCCGAAAAACCGATAACGAACGACGAAGAACGAGGTGATTTATGAATCAGACAATGGCCAATGGCACACAAACCCATACCCTTAGCGCCCTGGTGGCCAACAAGCCCGGCGTGCTGGCCCGTATCGCCCAGGTGTTTGCACGGCGCGGATTCAATATTGATTCGCTCGTGGTTTCACCCACGCGCGACGGGAATTTCTCCCGCATGACCATGACCGCCCTCGGCGATCCCTCTGGGCTCGATCAGATTATCAAACAGGTCAACAAACTCGTGGACGTGATTAATTGTTCCGACCTCACCGATAAGAATATCGTGGTCAAGGAACTGATGATGCTCAAGGTTCGCGTCCAGTCCGATCAGCGCACGGAACTGCTCCAGGTGGCCGAGCATTTCGGCGCACGCTCGGTGGACCTGACCGATGAATCGCTCACCATGATGATCACCGGTAATTCCGACAAGCTTGATGCCTATGTGGAACTGTGCAAGAAGTACGACATTATCGAGTTGGTGCGTACCGGCAAGGTGGTCATGGCACGCGGACCGCAGGAAACCTGATGTAAACAAAATGCGAAAAGAAGAATGCTATGAGTATACTGATTGTTTTCAATCGAGAACCCTACGATAACACGGACGTGACTTGGAATGGTCTGCGCCTGGCCGATACCCTGCGAAAAACCGGACAGGACGTGCGGATATTTCTGATGAATGATTCGGTGGATATGGCGCGCGAGGTCTGCAAGCCGCCTGAAAATTATGATCAGGACCTTGCCGCGATGCTCAAAGACTTGATCGCAAACGGGGTTCCTGTCAAGGTGTGTGGCACCTGCATGGCCCGGTGCGGAATTCATAAGAACCAACCGTATTTTCAGGGCGCGGAGAAGTCCACCATGCAGGCACTCACAGACTGGGTGATCGAATGCGAGAAGGTGCTCATTTTTTGACTTATTTACTATTTAAGGGCTGACCCCGATGAGGGGGCGGAAAGGACTGACCATGGGCCAGACTACGGCAGAGAAAATATTTGAACGGCATCTGATCGACAAACCATTCGGCAACGAGGTGTATGTCCTCCGGCTGGACGCGGTCTTTTGTCATGAAATCACCACGCCGATCGCCATCAATGATCTGATTGCACGCGGCAAGGATCGGGTGTTTGATCCGTCCCGTATCAAGGCGGTGATCGATCACGTCACCCCGGCCAAGGATTCCAAGACCGCCGAACAGGGCAGGATCATGCGCGAATGGGCGCGTCGTCATGAGTTGAAGGATTTCTTCGATGTCGGACGCAATGGCGTGTGTCATGCCCTCTTTCCCGAGAAGGGATTTGCGCGTCCAGGCTATACCATCATCATGGGCGATTCGCACACCTGTACGCATGGGGCCTTCGGGGCCTTCGCGGCAGGCGTCGGCACCACGGACCTCGAAGTGGGTATTCTCAAAGGGGTCTGCGCCTTCCGCAAACCGGAGACGATCAAAATCGAGGTGACCGGTGCGCTGAAGCCGGGCGTCTATGCCAAGGACCTCATTCTGTTCATCATCAAACAGCTCACGGTGAATGGTGCGACCGACAAGGTGGTGGAATTCACCGGGCCGGTGATTGATCGCATGAGCATGGAAGAACGCATGACGGTCTGCAACATGGCCATCGAGGCCGGCGGCACCTGCGGTATCTGCTATCCCGATGCAACCACCGTGGATTATCTCTGGCCGTTTATCTCGGGCGACTACGCCTCGAAGGAGGACGCCCTGAAGGATTTTCAGCAGTGGCTGCCGGATGCCGATGCCGTCTATGCCGAAACGCGCACCTTCGATGTCTCCACTCTTACCCCGCAGGTCACTTTCGGATATAAACCCGATCAGGTGAAGGACGTGAGCGAGCTGGAAGGCACCCCGGTGGACCAGGTCTACATTGGTTCCTGCACCAACGGGCGCATTGAAGATATGCGCGTGGCGGCGGCCATTCTGCGCGGTAAAAAAATAAGCGACCGCGTGCGGGCGGTGGTCTCTCCGGCCACACCGGGTGTCTTTTCCTGCGCACTCGAAGAAGGGCTGATCAAAATATTTCAGGATGCTGGATGCTGCGTGACCAATCCCACCTGCGGAGCCTGCCTGGGCATGAGCAACGGCGTGCTGGCGGCGGGCGAAGTCGCCGCCTCCACCACCAACCGTAATTTCAACGGACGCATGGGCAAGGGCGGTATGGTGCACCTGATGAGCCCGGCCACGGCTGCGGCCACCGCCCTCACCGGCGTGATCACCCGGGCCGAACCCGTGAATTAACCCAAAAGGAGCGACCCATGAAATCATTTGGCGGAAACGTATTGTTTTTGAATCGGTCGGACATCAATACCGATGAAATCATCCCGGCGAAATATCTCACCGAGAGCGATAAATCGGCTCTGCGTCCATACCTGCTCGAAGATTTGACCCTCGAGGGGTTTAATCCGAAGGCGGATGTGCAGGACAAGGCCGTCGTGGTGAGTCGCGCCAATTTCGGCTGCGGCTCCTCGCGCGAGCATGCCCCCTGGGCGCTCGAAGTGAACGGCATTCATGTGGTGATTGCCGAGAGTTATGCCCGTATCTTCCGGCAGAATATGTTCAACTGCGGACTCCTGGCCATCGAGCTGACGACGGAACAGGTTGATCTGCTCTTCCGCGAATATGCCGGTCACGCCACCGTGATGCGCGTGGATTTGGACTCGTCCATCTTGCACGTCGAACGCAAAGGTCGTAAGGACGATATCCTTTTCCGTGTCTCCGATTTTGATCGGGCGCTCGTGGAAGCGGGCGGCTGGGTCGAATACGCCGACGCACGCTATTCCTGACACCGAGTCGCACGGGGTATGATTCTGGAGGACGTCGGGCTCCGCCGCCTTGCGGAGAGTTTGGCTTTGCTTGCAGGAATTCACCACAGAGCGCGCAGAGAACACATAGACTCGGGTTGTGCTGGGGAGTTTTGAACCGCGAATGGACCAGCCGTCGCTGAAGCTATGGCCTGACACGCGCGAATGGATGCTCGGGCTTTGCGCACTTTGCGATCTTGAGCGCAGCGGGTGTGAAAAAGATTTTTTTTACAGAAGGTCGCGAAGGTCGCGAAGGCTCGGGCTTCTTGGCCTGCGAAGCCTTGGCATAGCAGGCTGCAGGTTTCCCGACTGTAGCATGGACTTCCAGTCCGTGGTCTTCAGCGAAGAGGGGGGATCGCGGACTGGAAGTCCACGCTACTTTGTGGTGAATGTCTTATGCGGTGGATGAACAAAAATCTGCGAAATCAGCGTAATCTGTGGATAAAAATGCGGAGAGTTTTTGTTTGCTTGGGTTGTGCTGGGGAGTTTTGAACCGCGAATGGATGCGAATGGACGCGAATGGATGCTCGGGCTTTGCGAACTTTGCGATCTTGAGCGCAGCGGGTGTGAAAAAGAATTTTTTTACAGAAGGTCGCGAAGGCTCGGGCTTCTTGGCCTGCGAAGCCTTGGCGTAGCAGGCTGCAGGTTTCCCGAACGTAGCATGGACTTCCAGTCCGTGTCTTTCTTTGAGTTCCTTGTGATCTTTGGGGTGAATGATTGCGATGGGGATGCGTGAAGAGGTGGGCGTGTTGATGTTGGTGGACGTCATGGAGCGCCCGCTTCGGAAGCGAGGTTATTCACGGCGTCCTTTTACCATTTCCCGGCTCCCGCAGCTTGTGGTGCCCGGGCTTTTAGCCACAACATGCGGTATATAGAGGCCTTCAGGGGGATTTGTTTAAAAATAACTTCAATTATTTTGGACAAAAGGGTTGACCGATGGTGGGGCAAGGTGGGATAAAGTGCATCGAAGGATAAGTCATATGGAGCGACAGGACATACGAGAGAGGATAGAGACTTCGACCGTGGACAGCTTCTTCGGTACCTATACGCATTCGCTGGATTCCAAAAAACGCCTCACCATTCCTTCGGACTGGCGCGAAAAACTGGGGAATCCGCAACTCTTCGTTCTGCCGGGCGTGAATACTAAGTGTCTCTCGGTGTTCCCGGCGAACGAGATGGCGCGTCGGTTGGAAAAATTTCGGAATGTCTCGATTGCGGATACGCGTGCGCAGCAGTTCGCCCGGGCGATTTTTGCGCGTGCGAATCAGGTTCCGTGGGACTCGCAGGGGCGGATTCGCATCAGTGATGAATTGATGGGCTGGGCGGGGTTGACGGACCAGGTGGTTTTGGCGGGTGTGGGCACCCGGTTTGAATTGTGGAGTCCGGAGCGCTGGAGCGAGGCGCAGCCGGCGATGGATATGGCGGGCTTCGAGGAAGCGGCAAAGTATATCGGTTTCTAATGACCCCGGAAAGGATGTGTGTGTGAGATCACGTGACATTGTCAAAAAGCTGACGGTGAATAAGGCGATCGAATGCCAACGGGTGGGTGATCGCAAGATGCTGGCGCTGCCTACGGGCACGGCAGGTGGTTCGCGCCGTTTTGGAAGAGGACCGAGCATTCTGGCCAGCTGCTTCTGTTCACTTCGTGGTGGCGTGGGTGCCGCTTCGGAAAGTCATTCCTGGTTTTTTACAGCCTGATGGGCGGGTAAGGATGAAACGTGCATGTTTCCGTATTAGCAGAAGAAGTCATCGAGGGGTTGAACCCGAAATCGGGTGGACTCTATGTGGATGGCACACTCGGGGGCGGAGGGCACGCGCAACGGATTCTCGAACGGGGCGGACGGGTGATTGGGATCGATCAGGATGCGGATGTGCTCGCGGAAACAGCGGAGCGACTCTCGGTGTGGGGCGAACGGTTCTCACCGGTGCATGGAAATTTTGCTGATATGAAAAGTTTGTTGGAAAACGAAATGGATGAGGGCGTGGACGGGATTCTGCTGGACCTCGGTGTCTCCTCGTTTCAGCTCGACCGGGCGGAACGCGGATTTAGTTTTCAGCAGGAGGGGCCGTTGGATATGCGGATGGACCGCACGTCCGGGCGTACGGCGGCAGATTGGGTGAACACGCTGTCGCGCGAGGAGCTCGCGGATACTTTGCGGGCGTACGGCGAGGAGCCCGCCGCATGGCGCATTGCGGGCGCGATCGAGCAGGCACGCGACGAGCGTCCGCTGAGCACCACGTTGGAACTGGCGGAAGTCGTGTCGAAGGCCGCAGGCGGTCGGCGCGGGCGCCTTCATCCGGCCACCCGCACCTTTCAGGCACTGCGCATGGCGGTGAATGATGAACTCGGCGCGCTGGAGCGCGGCTTGGACGATGGCCTGAACCTGCTGCGGATGGGCGGACGGATGGCCGTGATCTCTTTTCACAGTTTGGAAGATCGGAAGGTTAAGCAGACGTTTAATAAACATGCAGGGCGCATGGAATCGTTGCCCCAGGGTGGAGCGCGCTGGGTTGGCGAACTTCCGCAGATGCGGAAGATTACACGAAAGGCCGTAACGGCATCCGATGGTGAGCTGGCGGAAAATCCGCGCTCACGGTCGGCGAAATTACGCATAGTTGAAAGGGTGTGAGTCATGGCACGCAAGACAAAGAAAAACTACAAAAAAGACCAGGGACGCAATGTGTTTCCGGCTCCGTTGGCGGCCATTCTGGCGCTGGTGGCGGTTCTTTCGCTGAGTTATCTGTGGTTGTGCGGGCAGTGCGATGCAGCGGGACGGCGCATCAAGGATCTGGAAAAACAGCGGGTCGAAGTGCGTAAGCGTCGTTTTAATGAGGAGTACAAGTGGCATAACATGAAATCGCAGACCAATCTGGAGCGGGCACTTGCCATGCACGGATTGAACATGACTTGGCCGGAGAAACGGCGTGCGGTGCATGTGGCCATGAATAACTGCCGTTTCGATGATGAAGCGGAATATAAGCTTACCCAGGATGATAGCGGTACCGCCTTCGGCAGGATGGCTATGCGATGACGGCCTTCAGGCGACATTGGCGCATCCTGTTGATTGCAGTAGTGACAGGTGTCGCATTTACGGGGCTGGGCGTGCGCCTGGCCTTTTTGCATCTGGGCGAAAACGAGGCGCTGCTGGATCGAATCAAGCGCACGAGGCATCTGGAGCAGACGATTGTGGCCGGGCGGGGGCGCGTACTGGACCGCAACGGGGTGCCGCTGGCGATGGACCTGGCGGTTAAAAATATTTGCGTGGACCCGAAGGTGATCAACGAAAAGGGATTTGTTTCCTTTGTGGGGCAGCATCTGGCTCGGGTGCTCGGGCAGGAGCCGGAAGAGGTGCTTGATCGGCTGAACCGCCCGGACCGACGCTTCGAATACGTGAGGAAGTTCGCTCCGTCCGAGTTGAGCGAACCGATTGAGAAAATGCAGTTGCCCGGGGTATTTTTTGAGGAAACGACGAAGCGGTATTATCCTCAGAATTCGCTGATGTGCCATGTGGTTGGATTTTCCAATGTGGAAGGCGTGGGTAGCGCAGGGATCGAGCAGCGACTGAACAGCTATCTGCGCAGTACGCCGGGTCTGCGGGTGGGCGAGCGCGATGGAAAACACCGCGAGATTTACGGGCGGCGCAGTCTGGAAATTGAACCGCTGGAAGGGGCCGATGTCTTTCTGACGCTGGATATGACTATTCAGCATCTGCTCGAGAAGTCGATGACTCAGGCGATGGAGCAGCACCATGCCAAAGGGGCTTGGGCGATTGTTCAACGTGTGCGCACTGGGGAAATTCTGGCGATGGCCAGCTATCCGAATTATGACCTGAATGACTACAGCAAGTCCACCCCTGAAGAACGGCGCAACCGGAACATTGGCACTGTCTATGAGCCCGGCTCCACCTTCAAGGTGGCGATTATCGCGGCGGCACTCAATGAGGGGCTCGTGACACCGGAGGATATTATTGACTGCGAGAATGGTCATTGGTTTTACGGCAATCGCCCGTTGCGCGATTTTCACCCCTACGGGAAATTGAGCGTGGCCGATGTCATTAAAAAATCAAGCAACATTGGTGCGGCGAAGGTGGCGGTGAAACTCGGGCCGACGGCCCTCGAACGCTACTTGCGCGAGTTCGGCATTGGACGGCGCACCGGGGTGGATTTGCCGGGCGAAGAGGGCGGGATTCTGCATCCGACCCGTAACTGGAGCGCCATCAGTATTACACGCATCGCCATGGGGCACGAAGTGGCGGTCACCGCGTTGCAGATGCTCAATGTGATGTCGGCCATTGCCAATGACGGTTTCCTGATGCGCCCTCTGATTCTCAGCCGGGTGCAGGACAGCACCGGGAGGACCATTTTTCAGGCCGAACCCGAGGTGCTCGGGCGTCCAATTCGTGAAGAGACGTCCCGGACCATGAAGGAAATACTCGCGCATGTGACCGAAAAGGGCGGGACGGGAACCAAGGCCGCCTTCGAGGGCTACCGCGTGGCTGGAAAAACCGGTACCGCACAGAAACCCGTACGCGGCGGCTATTCCGACAGCGCCAATATTGCTTCTTTCGTCGGTTTTTTCCCGGTAGAGAATCCAGAAGTGGCCATGATTGTGGTGGTCGATGAGCCGCAGCCGTTGCACACGGGCGGGCAAGTGTCCGCGCCCGTGTTTGCCGATGTGGGCGAACAGGTGGCACGTTATCTTGGAACTCGGCCCGGCGAATGGTCCGGCCTGATGGACGGTATGATGGCAAATCGCTCGACACGTCAGTACGATGAAAATGATTTTGCCGATTTGTTAACCGATTAAATGAGGAGAAAGTGGTGGTGCTGAGCCAACTTTATTTGAATGCCATGAAATGGACGAGTTTACTGCAAGAGGTGCAGGTCATCGGTACGCCGGGGTCTGTGAATCCGGATATTCAGGGGGTGGCCTACGACTCCCGGATGGTCCGCGAAAATTATTTGTTCGCGGCACTGGCGGGATCGAAGCAGCAGGGGAGCCGGTTTGTCAACGAGGCCCTGCAGCGCGGTGCGGTGGCGCTGGTGGCGGAAGTTCCGATGGCGCATCCGGCGCATGTAGCCTTTGCCCAAGTGGCGGATGCCCGCCGTGCGCTGGCTGATATTTCCTGTGCCTTTTATGAACATCCCTCTAAATATCTGCAAACGATCGGCGTGACCGGAACCAACGGAAAAACAACGGCCTCCTTTCTGACCAAGGCCATTATGGCAGCGGCCGGCCGGGCGCCAGGGTTGCTGGGGACCGTACAATATGAGATTGGACAGCGACGAATTCCATCGACCCGCACCACCCCGGAATCGGCGGATTTGCAGGCGTTGCTTCGTCAGATGCTGGTGGCTGGCTGCCGCAGCGCGGTGATGGAGGTTT
>Ga0075120_10002725_pt1 | contig 12554 bp, 16 predicted proteins | sample AntAceMetag02UKL_FD_69792 | JGI IMG/M metagenome (GOLD analysis project Ga0075120, IMG submission 69792) | Saline lake microbial communities from Ace Lake, Antarctica - Antarctic Ace Lake Metagenome 02UKL | ecosystem: Environmental > Aquatic > Non-marine Saline and Alkaline > Saline | place... | reverse complement strand
GGGAGCAGGTCTGAGTCAAATTGAACGCGCAGCTGCGAGGAGGCAGGAGGTGCCGTCATTCGCAGCCGCAGGGCAACCAGCTCGATGGCTTCTTCGCGCGACGCATGACCATACCGCGTTAGATGCTCATGGTGAAAAGCCTCTGTCAATTCAGCGACTTCGTGCGATGATAGCGCCACTTTCGCACGAGGCAGGAGTCGGATATTCAGCTCGTGCGACTGTCCTTGATAGCGCAGGTCTGCCGAGATTTCGCACTGCAGCGCCGATGCTTCGATACCCTCTGCACAAAGCTCTTCCAACCCGCGAAGCTCAAGCTCACGTAAATGCTTCAGCAACATCATGTCACTCATTGCTGCCAGGGGACGAAGCACGCTACGTCCATAGTCTCTACCCGCTTCGCACGTAAGCAGTCCCATCGCCGATAGAACGCCGGCAGCGGCAGGCACAATCACGCGCGGGATTCCCAATCGGCGAGCAATCGATACGGCATGAAGCGGCCCGGCTCCGCCAAAGGCAAGCAGAGAGAAACCGCGCGGGTCGTATCCTCGCTCTACGGAAATCACACGAACCGCCCGTTCCATCGCTGCGTCGGCAACATCCAGGATTCCCAGTGCCGTCTGCTCGACACTCATGTGTAAGTAATCGGCGATCGTGCCGACGGCAGCTTGTGCCAATGACACATCCAATGAGAGACTGCCACCAAGGGGCAGAGACGGCAATAGGTGTCCGAGGACGGCATGGGCGTCGCTCACTGTTGGCAGCCTTCCTCCTCGTCCGTAGCAGGCAGGCCCAGGGGCAGCACCCGCACTCTTGGGCCCCACACGCAATGCCCCTCCGGCATCGATCCAGGCAATGCTTCCCCCACCTGCACCGATCGTGTGGATCTCGTTCATCCGTACTGCAACAGGATGCTTGCCGACAGAACCCGTTGTCGTCTGGCCAATCTCCCCATCCTGGATCAGGGCCACGTCACAGCTGGTTCCCCCCATATCCATGGTGATGAGATTCGGAGCCCCCAACGCCAGGCCGATCGTCTTCGCACCCTGAACACCGGCTGCCGGCCCGGAGAGAAGAATGCGTACGGGCTCCCTTTGCGCTTGTGTTGCACTGATAACGGTCCCATTGGATTGCATAATCTGCCACTCTGGCTTGATTCCCAGATCCACGGACTGATCCGCCAGGTTGCGCAGGTATCGCTCGATCACTGGCCGCAGTGATGCGCAAACAGCCGTTGTCGACGTACGCTCATACTCGCGGAACTCAGGCAAGACATCGCTGGAGAGCGTAATCGGTACATTCAGCACCTCTCGCAGGCGTTCGCCAACCCGGTGCTCGTGCGCAGGGTTAAGGTATGAGAACAAGAAGACGACGGCTACAGCCTCCACGTCTTCAGCCTTGATCCGCTCGGCAATGGCATCTATATCTGTATCTGACAGTTCTCGGATGATGGCGCCAGAAGCATCTAGCCGCTCTGCACACTCGAATCGAAGATCGCGGCTAACAATGGCTGCTGGGCGGTCAACATTCAGATCATATAGATGGGCTCGATTCTGACGGCCAATCTCCAACACGTCACGAAACCCCTTCGTCGTCACCAGCGCAGTTCTTGCCCAAGCTCCTTCGAGCAAAGCGTTGGTTGCGACAGTTGAGCCATGCGCCATGCGATCGATGGTTTCGGCTTCGAACACGTCTGTGTTCATCAGATTGTGCAGGGCTTGAACAACACCTCGTTCAGGTGCATCCGGCGTAGAGGGGAATTTATACAGCCGAAGGCCCGATTCATCCGATAGGACGAGATCAATGAAGGTACCTCCGATATCAATTCCGATGGCCTTGGTCACAGCAAAAAAGTATAGGGCGTGGGCAACTGCGCCGCAAACCTATCGAAGGATCGTTAGTAGTACAGTAATCGTCACCAGGCTAAAGACGGTAGAGACAAAGACCGTGGTTGCCGCCAGTTCGGGATTCCTCCGAAACTGCGTGGCAAGAATGAGGGCGTTAACGGCACTGGGCATGCTCGCTTCTGCAATTAGAACAGCTTGCAGCAACCCGCCAATTCCCAACAGCGACGTTACGCCCCAGCCAAGAAGTGGAGGGACCAACAGCTTGATGCTGCTCAGCAGGATCGAATCAACGCCAAAGTGGTGAAGGCGTACACGAGACAGTTGGATGCCTAGCATGAGTAGCTGCCCGGGAATAGCAGCCTGGGCGAGCAAGTCAATCGATCGAAAAATACTCTGAGGAATCTCGGCTGGTACAGATCTCATCACGATGGCCAGCAAGAACGCATACAGATGCGGGTAGCGCAGAAGGCGGAGCAGTCCCTGCTTCCAGGGCGCACCCTTCTGCCAAGAGGCCACGCTGATGCCAATCGTCGCCTGCATCATGATCGACACAATAACGAAGATAACGCCATAAGCGAACCCTTCCTCACCAAAGGCGAATAGCACGACGGGGAGACCGTAGTTTCCGCAATTGGCGAATATGAGCACCAATGATCCGGCTGCTTGAGAGTCCCCATCCCACCGCCTGGCTCGCCCAACAAGCCGCGAGATGGCAAACATCGATCCGTGAATCAGGATAACGTACCCGCCTATCAGCAGAGCACTGTCAAGAGAGATCGTCGAGGTGTAGATGGATCGGAAGATTAGAGCAGGGCTGAGAAGGTAGAAGACAATCCTTGTCAGCGTCAACGGTTCTGCTCGAACTGATCGCCCCACCAGGTATCCGCATCCGGCAACGAGGAACACAGGAAGGATGACAGTCAGCAAGATGGACAAGGTGATATTCCTCCGGGGGCGCTAGGTAGCCAGAAGTTTCAGACAATCGACAGACCATAGCAACCGAACGTCTAACGCCCCAACGGAACCCGTCGATACGGAACAGCCGCCGATACGGCTTGCAGCGCCTACCGATGGCGATCGATCTTGCGTACAATTCGCCCGTCATAGGAGGAGGAACCATTGACGCGTACGACTCAACGGATTCTTGTTACCGGAGCATGCGGCCAGATCGGCTCGGAATTAATCCCTATCCTTCGACAGCAGTACGGAGACGCGAACGTCGTTGCCAGCGACATCCGATCTCCTGAGACCGCTTGCCTAAGAGATCAGGGGCCATTTGAGCAACTCGATGTCTGCAATCAGAGCATGATGGACAGCATTATCGACCGCCATGACATCGACACCGTATACCACATGGCTGCCATCCTCTCGGCAACGGGTGAGGAGAAACCACCACTCGCATGGGACGTCAACATCTCGGGATTGGTTAATGTTCTAGAGATTGCCCGCAAGCGACAGTTGCTTCGCGTCTTTTGCCCTAGTTCGATCGCCGTCTTCGGACCGGATACGCCCCACGCCTGCGCACCGCAAACAACCATTCTTACGCCGACGACCATGTATGGCGTCACAAAGGTTACTGGCGAACTGCTCAGCGAGTACTACGTGCAGCGATTTGGCCTAGATATTCGCGGCGTTCGCTATCCCGGCATTATCTCCTCAGAAACTCCCCCCGGCGGAGGAACGACCGATTACGCCGTGGACATCTTCTACAAGGCGCTGCAATCCAAACGCTACTCCTGCTTCGTTCGATCAGATACCATCCTGCCCATGATGTATATGCCTGACTGCATCAAGGCCACGCTCGATTTGATGAACGCCGACTTTGATTCGCTACGGAGTCACTGCAACTTCAATCTTGCAGGCATGAGTTTCTCGGTGAAAGAGCTGGCTGCCGAGATCCAGAAACATATCCCCGACTTCGTCTGCGAGTACGAACCCGACTTCAGACAAGCCATCGCCGACTCTTGGCCACAGACCATCGATGACAGCCCTGCAAGAGAGGAATGGGGTTGGCAGCCTCAGTTTGCCTTGGCATCAATGACTGTGGATATGCTGGATAAACTGCGGTCACGATTGCTACCACAATCATAAGATCAACAGAGACCCCGAAGATAAAGAGAAACGCCTCGCACGTTCTCACGTGCGAGGCGTTTTCATTTTCATAACAATTTGTCTGTCTTGGTTATTCTCCGGCAGACTCAACGAGCATGATCCGGGCCATCTCCGCTCCGTCCCCTCGTCGAGGACCCAGCTTGAGAACGCGCGTGTACCCGCCATTTCGATCTTTGAAACGTGGGCCAAGCTCGTCGAACAGCTTGGTCACGGCATCCTTGTCCCGAATTCGCGAGAAAGCGATACGCCTTGCGTGCAAGTCGCCGCGGCGAGCCAGTGTAATCAGTCGCTCAGAAAACCGCTGGCTAGCTTTCGCTCTCGTGAATGTCGTATCCACGTGCTCATGCATAATGAGTCCGGATGCCAAATTGGCCAACACACTCAATCGGTGACTGCGCACCATGCCGAGCTTATCAACATTATTTCTATGCCTCATGGCGAATTTCACCTTCACTTTGTAGAGAATAGCCAAGTTCTTCCAATCGATCTTCGACCTTACTCAAGGTCTTGCCACCAAATCCGTGAATGTCTAGCAATTCTTCACGGGGTCGCGTGATGAGGTCGTTAAGCGTCACAATGTCGGCCTCTTGAAGGAGGTTGCACGCACGCTGATCGATATTCAGGTCAATAAGGGGAATCGAAAGCTCTTCGGCTTCCACTTCTACTGTTTCTTCCACGGAAATGCCGTACGGGTGTTCAGCAAAATCGTTGAACAAATCGACGTGTCGCCTGAGGATTCGGCTTGCCTCGGACAGTGCCTCTTCAGGCTTGATGCTGCCGTTGGTTTCCATCTCAAGCACCAGTCGCTCGTATCCCGTCTTACCGCCAACACGTGTATCTTCGCTATGGAAGTTCACGAGTCGAACGGGCGAGAAATCCGAGTCAATCGGAATCACTGAAAGCGGCGAGTCTTCTAGACTGTTCATCGCTGCAGCTACGTATCCGAACCCAGTTTCCACTTCCACTTCCACATCAAGCTCGCCTGTCTTGCTCAGCGTGGCGAGATGAAGGTCAGGGTTGATAATCTCAACGCCCGGAGGCGTCACGATATCGGCGGCTGTAACCACAGCCGGTCCCTTAACCGCTAGTGTCAAGCGCTGCATTTCGTCGCCAGTCATCCGCAGAGAAAGGCTTTTGAAATTCAGGATAATCTCTAAGACGTCTTCGCGAACACCTTCGATCGTGTCGTACTCATGATATTTGCCCGAAAACCGGACGCGTACCACAGCTGAGCCAGGTATTGCCGAAAGCAGCACCCGACGAAGAGAGTTCCCGAGCGTAGTAGCAAACCCACGCTCAAGCGGCTCGATCGAAATCTTCCCGCTAGTCTCTGTTAATTCTTCAACCTTTATCCCCTGTGGGAAGACAAGTTCGTCCATGTCGCCTCCTAGCGGGAGTAGAACTCAACGATCAGGTTGGTAGCGATCGATAGGCCAATCTGCTCCACGTTAGGTGGTGAGACGACCTGGAACTTCATCGCATCCGCATTCTTATCCAACCATGTAGGAACTTCGCGTCCCATGTTTGACTCGACGATCGCTTTCATTCGACTACGTCGCGCTTCTTTGATTGCCACGAAGTCGCCTTCTTTGAGGAGCATGGACGGAACGTTTGAGGCTCGTCCATTCACCTCAAGGTGACCGTGAACAATCATCTGTCGTGCTTGTTGGCGAGATGAAGCAAAGCCTACCCTGTAAACGAGATTATCAAATCGTCTCTCAAGCAGGACCAATAGGGCTTCACCGGTAACGCCTTTTCCGCGTTTGGCTTCTGCCATGTAGTTACGGAATTGCTTTTCTCGCACGCCATAGATTCGTCGCGCTTTTTGCTTCTCACGCAGGTGAAGAAGATACTGGCTTCTTCGCGGGCGTCGTTTCTTCGGCCCTTCTCCGGGGGGGCGTGATCGCGAACTCATCGCGCAGGCGCGCGAATAGCAACGGTCCCCTTTCAGAAAGAGCTTCTCGCCCTCTCTGCGGCACTGTTTGCACTTTCCTCCAGTATCTCGACCCATTATCGTCTCCCCTTACTATGGGAAAGCGGTGTCACGTTCTTCACTTCTTCGACGCGGATCCCAGAGGACTTGATTGTCTGAATGACAGACTGTCGTCCTGACCCTGTCCCCTTGACGAAAACGGCAACCGAACGAATCCCGACATCCTTCATTTCCCGAGACAAGGACTCAGCAGCGATCTGTGCGGCATAGGGGGTGCCTTTACGCGACCCCTTGTAGCCAACGACGCCAGGCGTCTTCCACATGACTGGATGCCCGTTCATGTCTGTGATTGTGATGATCGTGTTATTGAACGAGGCGTGGATGTGTACCTGAGCACGCTCAAGCTTGAAGTCTTTTTTTGCCATAGCCGCTACCTCTTCTTACCCGCCTTCGCAGGGCGTGGACCTTTCCACGTCCGAGCGTTGGCCCGAGTCCGCTGTCCGCGCGCCGGTAGGCGCCTCGCATGCCGAGAACCACGATACGAACTGATATCCTTCAAGCGTTGAATGCTTGACTGAATCCTTCGTCGCAGATCACCCTCGACCATGAATTGTTCCACTTCGCGGCGCAGATTATTGACCTCGTTCTCAGTGAGGTCCTTCACACGCACGTCGGGAGAAATCCCTGTCTTATCGATGACTTCAGCCGCCCGAGTCGAACCGATCCCGTAGATATACGTCAACGCGATCTCGATTCGCTTGTTATTCGGCAGATTGACACCCGCTATTCGCGCCATTGATGTTCCCCCTACCCTTGCCGCTGCTTATGCTTAGGATTCCGACAGATCACGCGTACTCGCCCCTCACGCCGGATGACCTTGCAGTTGGCGCACATCTTCTTAACAGAAGCTCTCACTTTCATAATGTCAAGCGTAGTAATTAGGACTCACGATAGACAATTCTGCCCTTGGTCAGATCATAGGGTGAGAATTCTACAATCACACGATCTCCAGTAAGGATACGGATATAGTGTTTGCGAATTCGCCCCGAGATATGACAGAGAACGACATGATCGTTTTCGAGTTTCACTCGAAACGTTGAGTTGGGAAGAGATTCAATCACCTCTCCACGAACTCGAAGCACGTCTTTCTTACCTCCGCGTTGTTTCTCGTTTATAGCCACTACGCTTTTTCGTCACCTCCTAGCGTTACGACGACTGTTCCGCTTTCCGTCAGTACCATCGTATGCTCAAAATGCACAGCTAATCCACCTGATCCCGTTACTACAGTCCATCGGTCCGCTAGAACCTGCGTTGGCATTGAATCGATCTTAATCATCGGCTCAATGGCCATTGCCATGCCTGGGCGCAAACGAATGCCATGACCAGGCGGTCCGTAGTTGGGAATCTGCGGATCTTCGTGCAAAGCTTTCCCGATTCCATGTCCAACGTACTCTTTCACTACGTGAAACCCTGCCTGTTCGACATAGCTTCCGATAGCGTGCGAGACATCGGACAAACGGTTTCCTATCTTAACTTGTTCAATTCCTTCCCACAAGCTGCGGTGACCAACATCCATCATGCGTTGGGCTGTTTCGTCAATCTGACCAACGGCTACTGTCGTAGCCATGTCGACGTGAAAACCATCCCTCACAAGGCCAATGTCAATCGAAAAGACATCGCCCTCTTCGAGCTTTCGCTCGGGCGAGGGAATCCCGTGCACAACTTCTTCGTTGATCGACGCGTTGATCGTCGCTGGATAACCCGAGTAGCCCTTGAACGAAGGGACTGCATCGGCTTGCCGGATGAGGCTCTCTGCCATGTCATCGAAGAACTGGGTCGTTCGTCCCGGCTGAACCTCAGCGCAAAGAGCGGCGAGGATCTGAGCCAGCAACTGCCCATTCTCTTGCATGATAGAAATCTCCGCCGACGTCTTTAGCGTGATCATGCGGTCAGGATATCAATGATCTCCGAGAACACGTTCTCGGATCCTGCTGAACCATCAAGTGTGCGTAAAACTCCCTGCTTCTTGTAAAACCCAATCAGTGGCGCAGTCGATTGCTCATAGATGTCATATCGGTTCGCGATGACGTCTGTCTTATCGTCGTCTCGCTGATATAACTCTCCGCCACACGCCGCGCACGTCGTTTCTCCCTCTGCGAGGTTGAATGTCAGGTTGTAGATTGCTCCACACTCTCGACAGACGCGTCGGCTCGTGAGTCTGCGAACGACTTCTTCACGCGCCAATCCAATATTTAGAACCACATCGATCGTAGCGAATGCCGCCAATGCCTCGGCTTGAGCCGTCGTCCGCGGGAATCCGTCAAGCAGGAACCCCTTATCGACTGCAGCTTCAATGCGTCCGCGGATCATGTCAATAATTAGTTGATCAGGAACAAGGTCGCCCCGGTCCATGAAACCTTTGGCCGTCTTGCCAAGCTCGGTCTCACGCCCGACTTCATCGCGCAGAATATCTCCTGTGGAGAGATGGACTAAACCAAGCTTATCGACGATCTGTTTGGCTTGCGTACCCTTGCCAGCACCAGGAGGGCCTAATAACACTACATGTTTGAGCGTCATCTCTAGCCTCTCCGTCCTAATAGTCCGCCCGACTTCGTGAGCGAATCGTAGTGGCGCATCACAAGATGCGTTTCGATCTGCATCAACGTATCAATGCCAACTCCGACAACAATGAGCAAGGACGTTCCACCAATGAGGAACATCGTACTCGATCCACTCAACGTCGACAAGATGTATGGCAGCACCGCGACTGCAGACAGAAACAGCGCGCCCACAAGCAGTAATCGTCCTTGGATACCGGTGATGTAATCCGCAGTCGGCTTGCCTGGCCGCACGCCGGGAACAAACCCACCGGCTTCTCGTATGTTTTTCGCCACATCAGCCGGGTCGAAAACAATCGAACTATAGAAATACGTGAAGAAGAAGATCAGCGTCACATAAAAGAGAATGTAAAGAGGGCTTCCTTGCGAAAATAGAGCAGTGGCCGCCGACCAGTTCAATGCACTGAAGATGGTAATCGGAAACGTCAGCAATGCCATGGCGAAGATGACCGGGATGACGCCGCCTTGATTCACTCTTAACGGAAGGTGCGATGAATGTCCGCCGTAGATTCTGCGGCCCATCGTCCGCTTCGCATATTGAATGGAAATTTTACGCTGTCCTTGCTGCACCATGACCATGCCACCAATCACGACAACCAGCAATACAATGAAGGCCAATCCCCAGTAAGCGGGAACGGTTCCCGTGGAGATTTGCACCCACAGCTGATACAGGTTCTGTGGGAAGCGAGACAGAATGCTGATCATGATGATCAGACTGATCCCGTTTCCGATTCCGTTCTCAGTAATACGTTCCCCCAGCCACATCAGGAAAATCGTTCCCGTCGTCAGCGTCATAATGGTGGTTGCATAGAACCACAGCGTGGCATCAATAGGGAACGCGCTCCGAATGATTGATGAGAACGCAATCGCCTGGACAATGGCCAGCCCAACAGTGGCATAACGCGTATAGGACGTGATCTTTCGGCGTCCCTCGCGGCCCTGTTGCTGCATTTCCTTAAGCTTTGGAATAACCGACGTCAACAAGCTAAAGATAATCGAAGCATTGATATAGGGGGTGACGCCCAACGCAAACAGCGAGAAACGCTGCAGCGCGCCACCACTGAACATGTTCATGAAGTCGAGAAGCCCACCTTCTTCAAAGGCAGTGATAGAATTCAAATTCACGCCGGGAACGGAAATATGCGTACCCAAACGAATGACGATAATCGCACCCAAGGTGAACAGGATTCGCTTACGCAGTTCCGGAACCTTGAAGAGACTCGCGATCTTCTCCCACATGCCTAAATCACCTCGGCCTTTCCTCCAGCTTCTTCGATCTTACGGGCCGCTTCAGCAGCAAATCGATGAGCGCGCACCACAAGGGGCTTGGTCAGTTCGCCTCGACCGAGGATCTTGACCAATTCAATCTTGCCCTTCACCAAACCGTCTTCGCGAAGACGTTCTGGCGTAATCACTTCATTGGCATCGAATAAGTTATTCAAGGTATCGACGTTGACACACCCATACTCCACGCGAGCGTGGTTGATGAATCCCCTCTTGGGGAAACGCATCCAGATGGGGGTCTGACCACCTTCATAACCAGGTCGCGTGCCACCGCCAGAACGAGAGTTCTGACCGCCATTACCTCGACCCGATTCGTGGCCGCCCAGGCCCGATCCGTATCCTCGGCCAACTCGTTTCTTACGATGCTTCGCTCCCGGAGTCGGGCGCAGATCCTCAAGTCGCATCTTCTACCTCCTGAGTATCCGTCCCAGTACCGAGTAGCTGCTCAACTTCTTGACGGCTCCGCAGCTGCGAGAGCCCCTTCAAAGCAGCTTTCGATAAGGTCAATGGGTTAGTCGTGCCAATCGACTTGGTCAAGATATCCTTGATTCCTGCAAGTCGGCAAATGGCGCCTACCGTGGTGCCAGCAATCAAGCCGGTTCCCGGATAGGCAGGCTTCAGCAACACGTTGCCAGCCTTAAATCTACCGTTGATTTCATGAGGAATCGTATGGGCATCCAAGTTGACAGTAACAAGGTTCTTCTTGGCATCACGGATGGCCTGCTGAATAGCGCGTGGGATTTCTGTGGTACTTCCCATGCCTACGCCAACGCGGCCTTTCCCGTCGCCTACGACCATGGTAACGCGAAATCTCAGATTTCGCCCACCCTTGGTAACCTTGCTTACACGGCGGATATCGATGATTTCATTCTCAAACTCATCTTGTATACGTTGATTGCGACGCATCAGAACTGCAATCCCCCTTTGCGACAAGCATCAGCAAAAGCTTTGATGACGCCGTGATAGACGTGTCCGCCGCGATCGAAAACAACGGACGTGACACCCTTGTCTTTCGCGCGTTCCGCTAGAATTGCACCCAATTTCTTGGCAGTAGCAATGTTGGAACCACGAAGCTCTTCACGAAGCGCTGGCTCAAGCGTAGAGGCTTGCAGTAGCGTGATTCTTGCCTCATCGTCAATAATCTGCACATAGAGATGCCGCAGTGTTTTGGCGATGCACAATCGTGGACGCTCACTGGTTCCGGAAACCTTCTTCCGAAGACGCTTGTGTCGTTTCACGACTTCTGCGGCACGATTAAACCTTGCCATGAATCTCACTCCCCCTACGCAGCACCAGGACCACCCAGTTTTCCAGCCTTCTGAATGACCTGCTCATTCTTATATCGAATACCCTTGCCGTCATAGACGTTGGGTTTTCGGAATTTCCGTATTTCTGCGGCCGACTGTCCGACTGCCTGTCTGTCCGCGCCTCGCACAATGATCTCGTTCGGGTTCGGCACTTCGACTTCCACGCCTTCTGGAATTTCGTATTCCATGGGGTTGGAGTATCCCAGATCAAGAATCAGGGTCGATCCCTGAAGTCTCGCTCGGTATCCCAATCCACGGACAAGCAACCCTTTTTCCCAGCGTTCGGAAACACCATGAACCATGTTGGCTAACAGGCTGCGATACAAACCATGGAAAGCGCGAAATTGCTTGCCTTCCTTGAGACGCGTGACAGTTGCCTCTGCGTCGTCAATGGCGATATGAACCATATCAGAACGGAACGCCTGTTCAAGACGTCCGAATTTGCCCTCGACTGTGAACGAACGACTGTCGACGGTGACCTTCACGCCATCGGGGATCGCAATAGGTACTTTGCCTACTTTAGACATCTTCGATTCTCCCTACCAGACTTCACAAAGGACTTCGCCACCGATACCACGCATCTTGGCGTCCTTGCCTGAAATAATGCCTTGCGATGTCGAAATGATGCTAATGCCCATTCCTCCTAGAGGTTGTGGCACGCTATCCTTTCCGACGTAAACCCTGCGGCTCGGCTTACTGACCAAACGTATCGTGCCAATCGCGCAAACGGTATCCGCGCGGTCGCCTTGATACTTCAATTGGATCTTCAGCTCGGGCTGGGGATCCTTTTCCACAACTTCCAAACCTCGAATGTATCCTTCGGACTCTAAGATTCGGGCAACAGCTTCCTTCATCTTTGAGTGCGGCATGGATACGGACGGATGAAACCGTGTGTTTGCGTTTCGAATCCGCGTTAGCATGTCTCCAATCGGATAAGGAATCATCTTACCAACTCGCCTTCCGTACGCCTGGGATTTCTCCGAGATGTGCCATCTTGCGGAAACAAAGCCGGCAAATGCCAAAATCGCGGATGTAGGCATGAGGGCGCCCACACAGGGAACAACGAGTGTATTTCCGCGAACTGAATTTCGGCTCTCGCTTGGTTTTTACAATCAATGCTGTTCTTGCCATGTCGCCCCCTTAATCGTTAAATGGGAAGCCCATTGCCTTGAGCAATGCATAACCTTCCCGATCTGTTTTTGCTGATGTTCCAATCGTGATATCCATTCCTTGCGACTTCACGACCTCGTTGTAATTGATCTCAGGGAACGACAACTGTTCCTTCAGACCCAACGTATAGTTTCCTCGTCCATCGAATGCCGATGAAGACAGGCCGCGAAAATCGCGGATTCCTGGCAACACAGCGTTGAACAGACGATTCAAGAACTCATAAGCCTGGTGGCCCCGCAAAGTCACCTTACAACCAATGGGATCACCTTGGACAAGCTTGAAATCG
>Ga0075120_10002724_pt1 | contig 12559 bp, 10 predicted proteins | sample AntAceMetag02UKL_FD_69792 | JGI IMG/M metagenome (GOLD analysis project Ga0075120, IMG submission 69792) | Saline lake microbial communities from Ace Lake, Antarctica - Antarctic Ace Lake Metagenome 02UKL | ecosystem: Environmental > Aquatic > Non-marine Saline and Alkaline > Saline | place... | reverse complement strand
GGGGGGATGACGACTGTAGGGCGGTTTTGCTAACCGCCGTCCGGTCGGATAGCAAATCCGACCTACACCCGCCCCAATTTTTTGAGAAGTTGTCATGAGTGCTTACACACCACCAAGGACGAAAATGTAGGTCGGAATGGCATTCCGACTTACCCGGCGTTCTATTTTCGAAGCAGATACGTCTGCACGGTCGTCCAGTGCTGTGAGCATAGGAGCAGTGAAAATCTCCCACGCATCAGCAAAATCCAAGCCATGCTTGTGGATGTTTGTCTTGTTTTTCTGTTCGTCCCATTCGAGGCGCATGGTCGCAAGTATACAGTCGCTGGTCGAGAGGTGTAAGGCTACCCGACGTCAGTATAACACAGCCTACGGCCCAGGTCAAAATGCCTCAGCGCGAACCCAGCACGGCATGGAGCGTGTCGCAGGCCGGGCAACCCTCGCTGGGGCGGATGATTCTGTGCCGTCTCAATGCTCCGGTTGTGCAGCAAACTCGGCCAGTCTTTTCCACCTGGCATTAAGGTGAAGGTATGTAAGCCAGTGGATCTATCCGGGTAACAGAACCCAGGTGATCGAAATCCTTGTCAGCACTGACCAGCCGAGAAATGCCGTTATTCTGCATAGTGGCGGCATGGATACTATCCCGGGGCCCAAATCCCGCCACGCGATGTGTATCAAACAAATCAACAGCCAAACGAATGTCGGCCTCTGTTATAGGCAAGATTGTGAGGGGATACTTAAGAATGTGACGGCAAAGTTGTACGCCCTTGTCTGCCAGTTTGATGTGGCTGTAGCGATAGAGTAATTCTTGCAAGATTTCAGTATTGATGGCAGCTGCTAAAGCGCCGGTTTCCACATCGGACAAAATGCGCACACACGGGTCTTTGTAAGGATGTGGTGCCCCGGCTGCATACATGAAAATGTTGACATCTAGAAAAGTGATCTCCGCTGCCACTATCCCAATCGCCCTGCTTCGATCTCTTGTTCCATCTGACCCCAGTCGGCTACTGGCAAGTCCATGGCGGCAATACGTGCGGTGATCGGAGTGACAGGATGTTTGGACTTTATCACAACCCCTATCTTTGTCAATTCGATGACAACCTCTGCCTCACGTGAAGCGGACACCCCCAAGGCATTGAGAATCTGCTTAGGCAGGGTAATACGTCCAGACTGATCAATTGTGATCCTTTGTGCAAACATCTCTATCTCCAATCGTACTGTTCTTGCTCTTCTCAACTCTGTGAAGATCGCAGAACCTTGTAGGGATGGCCCCTCAACGCGAACCCAGCACGGCATTGAGCGCGTCGCAGGCCGGGCAACTCCCGCCAGGCCGGATGATGTTGTAGCCATCCTGCGGGTCATAGCCAGCGTAGCGACTCCTGCCAATGTTCCAGACGATGATACAGCGCACCATCCCGGTGTTGACGCTCAGTTGTGCCGCTTCGGCCAGCCAGGCCGCTTGTTGGGCATTGGTTATACCCCGTGCCCAGGCAAAGGCATCCGAGAACGTTGGCACGCCCTCCTGCGAGGCGTAACCCATCTCGGTGTAGAACACCTTGCGCGCCCCGCCGAACGTATTGTAGTACAATTCGGTCTGTGGCAGGAAATACCAAGAATGATGGGTGCCGGCCGGGTGGCCGCTGCGGGCCGAGGGGGACGTGGCACCTGCATTGTGGTGTGCGCCGATGTAGTCCATACAGTTGGCCGCGCCCGCGTCGCGCAGTCCCGCCATCCATGGCGCGTCGTCACAACCGTTGGGGCTGCAGCCGCCAAACCAACCGGTCGGGGCCGGCGCGCCGCTGATGACCAATGTACCAGGATTTGCGGCCTTGATGGCGCTGTAGGCAGCACACAGCAAGTTCGTGTATGCCTGCGGGCTAATGTGACCGATCTGCCACTCGCGCTCAATATTGGGCTCGTTCCATATCTCGATGGCATCAGCCCCAGCCGCCGCGATCCCGGCCACCCAGTTGGCAAAGTCCTGCTCGAAGCCACTCTTAGTGACCATGCCAGCCGAACCCAGGGCGCTCACCTGGATCTTGAATCCGTTGGCGTGCGCGTCTGCGATGAGGCTCGAAGCGTTTCCTCCATAACCTACCTGCTCCTTCGCCCACGTCATACCGGCGTAGTGCATCTTGTCAGCGTGAGAGAAACCACCGGTAATGTGTGCTCCCAACTCGAATGAACCGCCGCTGACCGGCGCGGGTGCTGGGGGCACGGTCCCAGGCTCGGGCGTGGGCTCGGGGGTTGGAACCACCTCTGCCACATCCCCAGCCTGGACCACCACAGAGAGGTTGGTGCCGAAGAACCCCTCTGGCATCTTCAGTCGCCAGGTGCCTTGGTAGACACCCGGATCGGCAGGGGCTTTCATCCTCACACTGACATCCACCTCTTCGCCAGGCTCCGCCGCACCCACCTCGACGCTCTCCGGTGCCCCCATCTGCGCGCCGCTGGCGAAGGCCAGGAGAGCATCTTCAGGCCAGGCGCACGTCCCGCTGTTGCGCACACGCCAGATCTTCTCGAACTCCTCTTCATTCTCCACTTGTGTGTTGTCGGGGATGGTCACGTCGGCTATGTACGAAGCGTTGAGACAGGCGGAGATCACCTCTCTTGTAGCCACCGTCGCTGTCGTCTCCGCCGTCGTCGTCACCTCCGGCGTCACCACAAGTGCCGCCACCGGCGTGGCCGCCGGTGCTGATTCGGCCACGGTGACTGCCACGGAGCCGTGATCGAAGCCCGCGATCGTCGCGCCGACGGTGTAAGTGCCGCTCGTTGCCATCACCATCCAGGTGTAGCCCGGTTCAGTGAAGGGCGAAGTCTGTTGATCTACGATTGTCGCTGCGCTGGCAGCAGTCCACACAACCTCCATCTCCTGACCCACAGGAGGGGTAGCGGCCGTCCGATAACTTGCCACCGCATCCACGATGCCTACATCGTTGCCGGGATCGAGCATATCGGCCACCGCGATGCCGCCCAGGTGGTATCTCAGTGCCCAATGTAACTTGGTGGCGAGATTGGCCGCTGTGCCGAGCCAGACGGTGTGACTCCCTCCATCTTCAGCCTCATATTGAAGGCGGTAGGTGCCGGTGGTCTCCTGGGGCGTGATGCTCAGCAGCCGGCCCGACAAGCCGAACTCCACCTGGTTGCCCGGCTCAACCTGGCTCACGTCGTCAATCGCTACCACTTCTCCAAAGGGGGCCAGCGCTTGCTCCAGCGAGACGGTCCTGATCTCATCACTGCTTCGCTCAACGCTGAGGGAGGAGACCAACATACGCAATTTGTAGCGCTCCACCCGGGCCGTGGCCCAGTCGAGCAACCGTTGCGTCTCGCCCCCCTCGACGTAAGCAGTGGGGTCCTCAGGAAAGGGGACTTTGATCGCAGCAGCAGCAGCGCCAAGTCTGACCCAGTCGTAGCCTCCCGTATCCCACCCGCCATCGGTAGGCGTCGGAGCCCCGACGACGAGGGTCAGCCGCAGCCCTTCCGCGTGAAGAGCGTCGCCCAGCGCGCTGATGAAATCGCTGTAAGCGTCCCGATCTTCAGGCGCGACCCCCTGGTAGTCCACGTCCACGCCGGCGAAACCTCTCTCGGTGCACAATTGCACGATATTGGCGATGTGAGCCTCCTGAACTTCGGACATCGTCAGCACGTCGGAAAGCAGACCCCGGTTGACGGTCGCGCCCGGGGCCCAGTTGCGCAGTGTGGGCAACACGGCGTAGGCCGCCCCTTCGTCTGGCTGCAGCAGGTTGTCGGGATCGCCGGTGAAACCACCCATGTTGCCCAACAGGAGGCCCGTAGGATTGACCTCGTCAGGCACGCCAGCAGCAGTGGTCACCGGGTTGTCGTCCGGCTCCAGGGAGATGGCGACGGTCGGCGTGATCTGCTTGGCCTGGACGACCACGACGGAGGCCGGGACATCGGTCACCTGAGCACGGATGAACTCGTGCTCGACGACCTCAGCGTGGAGTTCGCTACCCACCCATTCCCACGCCTCGCCGGTCCAGGTGTAAAGGTCGAGTGTCTCCCACGGCACCGCGTTGTTGGGCATCACCACGTCAATCACCACCGGTTGAGAGGATTTGCCGCGCACACGAATCTGGTAGAGGGGACTCTTGACGACGAGGTGATCAGGGAGAGCCTCGACCGCCCGGCGCAGCGCGGTCCCGGCCGAGCCTTCCAGGAACTCCAGGCGCGTCACCGATCCCAGCCGCACGCGCAAGCGATCGGTAAAAGCCTCTTGGTCCACGCTCAACGTCAGTCCATCGGGGTGGGAAATGGAGGGGTTCGCGGCGTCTAGGATGGTGTAACCGACGATGCCCAGCCGCTCCAGGAGTGAGACAGGGGGCAAGAGCAAAGCAGCGATAACCAGCGCACCGACTGCAATGTAGAGCCAGGCCCCAATGCTAAAACGTTCACGAGCCTGGGCAAGGGTGGCCCTGAATCGCTCGCCAAGCGGGAGAGGCTCGCCCAGCGCCACTGCCTCTGGCACGGCTGCCCCTGCAATAGCGGCAGCCTCTTGCGGCGCTTCCTCCTCCGGTGCAGCCTCCTCCACGACCTCAGGTGGCACCATTGGTTCCGGCACGGCTTCCGCTGCAACGACGCCAGCCTCTCTCGGTGCTTCCTCCTCTGGCGCGGCTCTCTCCTCCACAGCCTCCACGGCCTTGGGCGGCGGAGCCACCTCACCCGGCAGCAGGAAGCCGCGCTCCCGCAGCCGCTCCTTGAGGTCGATCAGCGACTTAGGCCCGAAGCCCCTCAGGTTGGTCAGAGCCTGATCCCCCTCATCAAGTGCGGCCAGAACGTCACTGATGGTGTTGACGCCTGCGCCAAGCAGCACATTTCTGGCGCGGGCGCGGAGCCCGAGTTCCGTGACAGAAAGATCGGATGAGGCCATCTGGCCCTCCAGTGACGTAGGCTGCTCTACAAACTGATCCTCAGGCTGGATGTCGGACTCTGTGTCTCTCATAGTATCTCCTCACGCAAGATGCTCATTACTACATGCTGGGGGAAGATGTCGATAGCAGGACAGGCGTGAAAACAACGACCTTACCACCCGCACGGAAAGGCGGCGGATATTCTAGCACAGGCGGGGTCTTTTGGCAAACAGGCGCGTCCCCCGCCCCCAGGATGGGTATTGGATATTGATTACTGGTTGCCATAAGGTAGCGGGCTTGACACTGTTGCCGCCTGTGTTATCATACATATCGTGAAACGAACCTGGTGGATCCGCTTCGCTCTCGCCGCTACACTCCTGGCGGTCGTCGTTCTCAGCCTACGGACGCCCACAGTCACCGCCACTGGCGTTCCCGACTACCGCTTCGGGGTCGTCGAGGCTTACGCTGCCCCGGCTGCCGCCACCGCGCTGGGCGCTGGCTGGACCCGCGTTACCTTCGAGTGGAGCAGGATCCAGCCCAACAGCCTTGACGAGTGGAATGTCGTCCCCATCTCCGACCAGGTCCTGGCCAGCGAACTGGCCCAGGGTCGCCAGGTCACAGGTCTGCTGATCACCACGCCCGGCTGGGCCACCGACCTGGAAATAGGACCCGGCGTCCCCCAGGGATTGTATCTCCCTGCCGACGATCCCAACAACACCTGGGCCACCTTTGTGCGCACCATCGTCGCCCGCTACGCTGGCCGCATTAACCACTGGACTGTATGGAACGAGCCGGAAATCCCGCCGGGGTCGCCAGACATGACCTGGGGTGGTTCCATTGAGGACTTCATCCAGTTGCTGCGCGTTGCCTACACTGTCGCTAAAGAGACCAATCCCAACGCCGTCATTCACATGGCGGCTGTAACTCACTGGCATGACGAACACTGGTTCGGTAAGTTCATCGACGCGCTCGTCGCTGATCCCAACGGTGCGGCCAACAACTACTACTTCGACGTCGCTACTCTCCACCTCTACCACGAGCCCGAGAAGATTTACGACATAACGGCCCACTATTACCGTCTGATTCACGACCGGGGCATCTACAAGCCCTTTTGGATCGCAGAGACTAACGCCTACCTCTCCCGTGTCTCGCCCGAGGAGCAGGCTTTTTTCATCGTGCAGGCCTTCAGCCTGGAGATTGCCGCTGGCGCACAGCGCATCGCCGTCTACAAGATGGCCGACACCGAGACCGACATCGCCGCCGACCCCGAACCATTCGGGTTGGTACAGATGGACGGCAGCCGTCGCCCCGCCTTCACCGCCTATCAGGTCGCGACGACCTACCTTTCGGGCTTCCGGGGTGGCAGTTGGGAACGCCGGGACGAGATATCGGTCGTAGCGATAGACCGGGGGGCGCGGACGACGACCGTCGTCTGGGCACGCACGCCCGAACCCCAGACCGCCATGATCGCAGCACGCACGACCCGGGCGCTGCTGGTGGATGTGTGGGGCGCGGCCTACTACGTTTATCCTGAGCGCGGCTACTACTATCTCGACCTTCCCGGCGCTAACTGCGCCCAGGGTTGCCAGATGGGCGGTGCGCCGTTCATGCTGGTAGAAGATGCCTCGCTGAACGCCGACACCGCCCCTCCACCTTCCTCGCCAACCGTGCCGCCTGTGGAGAACACTACCTCTGACGTCACGCCCGGTCCAGACGCATCACCTACCCCCACGCCCGACCCAAACGCGTTTCCTACCCCCACGCCTACCTTCACCCCTACCCCCACGCCGACTCCCACCAACACTCCCACTCCCACACCGACCAACACGCCGACACCGACCGACGCGCCGACGCCAACTAGCACGCCGACCAACACGCCGACCAACACACCGACCAGCACGCCGACCAACACACCAACCAGCACACCCACCCCTGTCCCTCTCCCCAGATCCGACGTCCCCCTCAGCCGGCCGTGGCTAATCGTCGGCGTTCTTGTGGCCGCGATGGGCACCACCGCCCTCGTCACGAACCACAGAGGGCACACGCGTGCTACTCGCGATTGACCTTCAGCCTGCCGGCCGCACCGCGCACCTACACCATCATCGTCACCGCCGAAGGGTATGAGACGACGACGCTGGAGGGCATCGAGGTAATCGCTGACCAGGAGACAGAGGTCGAAATCGAACTGTAGAGGAGGACATCCCGGTCGATCGGGCTCTTCCCAAAACAGGCACAAATAGCACACGGATGCACACGGATGAAACAGGTTCTCACAGATTTTTCATCTTTATCTGCGTACATCTGTGTGATCCGTGTTGATTCGTGTCCCATTTATGACTGGTTGAGCAGTTACGAGCGTTGCTTCTACATCCTTAGCCTGGAATGCCAACGTGGTCTGTTTGATCCAATTCGCAGCCAGATCCACATCAGCGTAAGTTAGGCTATAAGCAGTTGTCTGTCGGACGAGGCGTTTGATCGCAGCAAATCCCCAATTGGGCAGATTCTTGGCGTTAATTAAGTGTTGCATTAAACGGAACGCAGATTCGGCAGTAGACAACAGACTTGTCGCTAGAGGCTCACCGGTAGCATAGCGAGGAAAAAAAACTAGACGTGGGTACGCTGACGTGCACACACAGTCAGGACGCAGCGCTTCTGGATCTAGCCAGACTGTCCCATCAGGAAAGTGGGTTATGCTTTGGAAAGCGGTTTCATCCAGCCAATGCTGCCAGACAAAGGTAGAACCTGTCTTCAAAACGATCGGACGCGCCAAACCGCTCATTGCAGTCTGATCGGGGTTAACTGCAACCAGTTCATCTGTCAAGTAGTCAAAGCCGATTGCGATCAACCAGGCAGCCAGCGTCGATTTACCACTGCCAGATCCACCACAAAGGATGAGACCGCTGTCTCCATCTGCCAGACCAGCGGCGTGAAAGAGTAACTGATCTGGACAATGCTTGATCAACATCAGGGTCACATCCTGCATCAGGCGCTCGACGATGCGGGCTGAAGAAAGACCGCGATATAATAACAGGCCATCACGCAGCAATTGCCAGGCGTGATTCGCTTCCGCCTCGTTGATCTGGTATATCACCGTCGCCGAGGCACCTTCCCCCTGACAATGTCGGAAATGTTGGCCCAGTGACTGGCGTAACGCACAGTCGTCGCACCAGACGAGGACAGTGTTATTGCCGAACTGGATGCGCAAGGGATTGGGTGGCACCAGCATCATAACCAGGTAATCGCACCATGTTCAGCGAAGGTCAACAGAGTCTCGCGCACATCGGCCCGGATTTGCTTGGCAGATTCGGGATAGGCTGCGCTCAGAAGTTGAGTGATCTCGGCCACAGTGCGCTGCCCATCACACAATTGCCAGATCAATGCGCCTATGCGATTGCTGTGCATCACTTTGCCGGCCGGATGAAAAAGGATGATTTCATCATCCAGCAGTTCCATTTGATAATCTGGTGTATGGCAAGGGCTTTTTGTATCAATCATATCGTTTTCCAACAAACAATGAGGTTGCCTCGCGTTCATTGCCCCATCGCTTTTTGCACCTAAACTCTTCCAGCCGTTCGTGTAAAAGTTGCTTGATCCAGCCCAGGATGTCGAGAGGATGTCGTATCCAACGATACCAAAGTAAGGGTTGGGCACTGCCCAATCCATAGTGCGAACGCAACCACCATGCGGACGGGAGGAAGGTGTCACGCAAAATACGCCAGTAACCTTTCTCCCGCTGAGACACCAGCGATGAACGGGGCCACCCTTGGAAATCTGCGCCTATCCCTTTGGGTGCGTGCCCAACTGAGAGATGAGCCTGGTTTAGCAATTTTCCGGACAATGGTGTCATAAAATGCAATAATGATAAGACATTGAAAACCAGAGGATACTGCTTTTTGACCTTTTTCCAGTCAATCTCGGTTACAAAATACTCCGCAAAAGTCACGATATCGGCTATCCAGATAAGACGCGTTGATGCAAAGACAGAGACATCCTGGATCATATGTTGGCAAAGATGCCATAGCATATCTTCGTAGCCTAGTGTGTAGGCTGTCAGTCCTTCACCATCCAACAGAAACGACAGGGGAGTAACGGTCAGGCTCTCCATCCCCGTCGGACCGGGATAGTTCCTTCTAAAGAGCCTGTGGTGAACTTCTACGCTGATGCAGAAACCCTCGGTGTGCAGGGTAGCAATGTCCAGATGATGCCCAGAAGTAAATGTCTCATTGTTTGGTAAAGGCGCGTGAAAACCCAGGTCGGCTAGTAGACATTGTGCTTGTACCGCTTCCGATTCTCTCACGAGGATATCCAGGTCGCGCATTGGGCGCAGACCAGGCTGCGGGTAGATCAGGTGCGCCAGGGCTGCGCCCTTGAGAACAAGCGATTCAATACCAGCAGCGTTGTAGGCCGTTAATATCTTGCGTAGTACAGACGTTCGTACCTGGTTGGCCCAGCGGTGGCGAAGATAAAGCCCCTGTAGTTGCTGTTTAACGGCCAGGGGAAGTTGCACCCCGGCTGCCCGCGAATGGACGTAGAGAAGCGGAGCTAGCCCATGCGCTTCCGCCTGGATTGGGACGTCTGTCCACTCTGTCAGTTCAGCCGCTTTCTGTGCCAGTTGGTTGTAGTGAGTCGGGTCACATTCGGCACGTGCGCAATAGGCAAACAGTTGATATCTCAGTAATGCTTCATCTGGGGAACTGTGATTGAGAGAGAAGCGTGACATAGCATCAAGAGCAAGTATCTAAAAGCCCGGTTCTTGGAAAAACCGGGCTTTTAGATCTCAAACAAGGTCTCTTAGTGGAATCATGTGCGCTTTGTGCGACTACTGTCGGCGCCGCTTCACGGCTCGAGAATCGTCACACGTTGTTGACCGCCTTGCGTAGCACTTCCACTAGGGTTGGCAATACCAGCCGTCAGCTCATTACTTGCTGTCCAGCTACCATTTATCACGGATACGGTCAGGTTAACGCTTGTGTCACTGCCAAACGCGACACATATTGGTACGACAATATCTCCCTGGGTAAACCCGCTTTCGTTGCCTGTGATGTTGATTGGGCCAAGCACGACTTCGCTAGAATCCGTAAACCTTGAGGGCAAGAATTCAAATGTGGCCCGTAATCTTGCCTGGTCAGGTATCAAGCCACAGGTGTCGGTGTACGACAGACCCACTGAGAACAGGTCGCCAGGTTCTCCTCCACCTGGATCACAGCCTCCCTGGCGATCGGAGACGGACAGGTTAGAAATGGTTGAGGGCTCAGAGCACGTTGGTGTCGCCTGGGCAAAAACAGGTAGAGCGCCAACCTGGACCAGTGGCTTCTCCCATTTGTTAGGCAACATCAAGAGCGTTGCCGCTCCTCCCAAGGCGGTTAGTGCTTTTAAGGCTTCCCGACGGGATAACAGTTGCTTTTCTACTCCGGCGTTCTCTTTTTTTAAGTGGTTCATCTTCTCTTCTCCTCCTGTTCGAGATAGAACTCGGACAACCGTTCGAGCTCTTCGATGTCCGGCATCTCTTCTAAATCACCCATCACCTGAATAAACGGCTACGATGTGATTCATAGGTTAAGTAGGAGAGGCGGACCCTGGTTAGGTCGGATGCCAAAGTCCGCCTCAATTGGGTAGCAGAACTGGCTACGGCTTCATAATGAGCGGCAGGTAGCAGTTGTGGATATACTCTGGGTAGGTGGACGCGAAGCTGCTGGAACTCAAGCCGACGTTCACGTTTTGCTGAACCAGGCGAGCAAACGTGTCGCCGTTATTCGCCGTGCCGGTGGCAAATACCTGGAAGTTGTAGACGCCTTCATTGGTCGTGTTGATGCCGTCCAGAGTGTTGGCATACACACCATCATTGACCAGACCATCACCGTGCAGGCCATCATCGTAAAGCACCAAGATTGGGTTGGGGGCATCAGCAGATGCTTGGAGTTGTGGGGATGGCCCGACGGTGATAAGAGGACCGACAATCGCCACCACTTCAGCATCCGAGATGGGTTGGTCATCGGATAGAGTGATGCTGAGCTTGATCGGCTCGTTAGTTTGATAACCGAGCTTGTCGAAGTAAGCCCGCACAGTCACCCCAGCGCCAGTAGGCCGCCCTGTGACGAGCGCCGTGTAGCTCTCTTCATTGGCTGAAGCCATGACTTGCATACCAGATGAAGAGATGGAACCGCCGGTGATCATCATCTTCCAGACACCGGTGATCAAGGTTGGCGCCTGGATACGGTAATAAGCATAGGTCGGCCCGGAGACGTAGGCAATGTCTGGATTCGAGGCTGCTACCGTGGGGTCAATGGCGTTACCATTGGGGTCTTCCAGTGTCAGGTCAATGGTACTGGCGCTGTTAGACCAACTGATGGAGAAGGTGGCTTCGACAATAGTAGAGTCAATGACCACGCTTTTCTGATCCGTCTCCCCCGATTGAACAATACCTGCCAAGGAGAGGAGTGTCTGCTGGCCGGTTATGGTTGCGGCGATGGTATTGTAAACGCTCTGCAACTGATCAGTAGTAGGCGCCACATTGTACGTTCCCCCTGTTTGAGCAGCGATATCTGACATGATCGTTTGATCAGAGCTCGGACCTAAAGCAATGGTGTGTACATTCGTTTTCGTTGCCTGAATGGCTGGTAAAACATCGGCCACCATCGGTGCTGTGTTTTCATAACCATCGCTAAGCAGCACCATCGCCCAGGGGTGTGTAGCTAAACCATTGCTTGTTAACTGATTCTGCCCCTCCTCCAGTCCACCACCGATGGAAGTCATCCCACGAGCATAGAGGCTATCTATCGCCTGCTGTGCAGCATCCTTAGAGACAGAGTTGACTATTGCTAACGGATGCAGTACGTCAATAATGTGGTCAAAGCTAACTACACCGAGTTGATCGTTGTCGCTCACAAAGTCCACGAACTGGATGGCAGATTTCTTGGCTGCCTCCATATAAGAGTCGCTTTCGCCTGGTTCAATGAAAGCCATGCTGCCGGAACGGTCAATGACCAGCACCACGTCAACGTTGTTGCTGTCGTCGTATAAAACAGCATTCGACTCGGAATCTGAAACCGTTGTAGATCCGGCAGTCGCAGAGACGCTCAGGTCATACAGCCCGTTCGCACTTTGAGCAGGCGGCAAGACCTCTAGCACATATTCGTCAGAGCCTTCATACAATGTTATGACATTAGCCGCAACGCCATCGACCATCACGGCAAAATTACTTCCAACAAGATTGTTTGCTGGCTTTGTCGTACGAACGATTATCTTATTAGGGTTGTTATAGGGACCAGCGAAAGCTGGCCTCACGTCAGTTGGATCCACGATTGTAAACAACGTCAACTCCGTACCGTGTAGTACTAGAGTCCACGAATCAAAGGTGCCAGTGTTCGACGCAGAACGATCAACTACGCGTAGGGTCCAAGTACCAACTGAGGACTCCCACCAATTGCGAACCGTCATAGATGTCCAGTGAGAATAATCATCATTATCGTCATCATGCTGCTCGGCAAGAACGCTTTCAGTCCCTGATGGTGATATCAAGATCACTTCCAAATCACCGCGGGAAGAATGAGTAGCAGTGAAAGCAACCTCTACATGCTCTAGCAGTCTGTCGGAGAGACAGCTTCCCTCCGAACCCGGTTTGCGGTACAATTGCGGCCATCTAAACAGACCTGATTTCTGTGGCGAGGAGCAACGATTATGGCACGCAAATTCAA
>Ga0075120_10002722_pt1 | contig 12561 bp, 17 predicted proteins | sample AntAceMetag02UKL_FD_69792 | JGI IMG/M metagenome (GOLD analysis project Ga0075120, IMG submission 69792) | Saline lake microbial communities from Ace Lake, Antarctica - Antarctic Ace Lake Metagenome 02UKL | ecosystem: Environmental > Aquatic > Non-marine Saline and Alkaline > Saline | place... | reverse complement strand
TGCGTGCGCCTTGCGTGCGGAACGCTTTCTGGAGGGCGTCGGGCTTGCAGCAAAAAATCACATGACAGGGGTGGGTAAAGGTGCTATTTAAGGTTTCGTGACTACGTTATTGGACAATTTATGGCGTCTTCGTGTGAGTTGCAGAGCACGGTGGGTCCGTTGGATCGCGCCGGTCGGTTTGCTGCTGTTCGTGCTGTGCTGCGGGGCGGGGCGTGCCGCTGCGGAGGAACCAAGCGCGGAGGCAGCGATTAAGCTTTCGGTCATGGTGCAGGAGGGGCGTATTATTTTGTTGTGGACGCCCCCGAATCAAGCGCCCTCTGATGGCGTGAAGATATCCCGTGCGTTTGAACCGGACTTCAAGCCGGACACGGTGGATCAATATACGAAGTGGCTACCTGGCACGGGCTACAGTCAGTGCGTACTCTTCCCCAGCGCCGTCAGCGACAAGACCTATTATTACCGGGTGGCCTCGGTCGAGACGGGGGCGGAGGCGATTTGTTTGGCCCTTTCCAATCCGGTGAAGGTCGATGCCATGAAAAAGAGCGAAAAGAAGGCTTCCGATGAAGACCCGCTTTTTTCCGATGCCGGCTATGGGGTTGCTCCATGACCAGACGGCGCATCGGCATCTTCGGCGGTTCGTTCAATCCGATTCATCAGGGCCATCTGATTGTGGCGCAGGATGCGCTGGAGCAATTCGAGCTGGATGGCGTGCTGTTTGTGCCGTGCGGTGTGCCTGTGCATAAGAATCCGGACGCATTGGCTCCTTTTAAGCATCGTTATGCGATGGTGGAGGCGGCCATTGAGTCGGATTTGTGTTTTTCGGTGTCGGATGTGGAGGGGGTTCGTTCGGGTGGTTCTTATGCGGTGGATACGGTGGCTGCGTTGCAGGAGCAACATCCTGAAGACGAGTATGCCTTCATCATTGGCGCGGATACCCTCTTTGAACTGCACACCTGGTACCGGATTTATGAACTGCTCGAACGGTGTGAAGTACTGACGGTGTGCCGTCCCGGTGTGGAAATCGACGAGGCGGCGCGGGCACGCATTCAACTGTGTGCGCCCTGGCCCGAGCGGCTCTGCAGTCGGTTGGGGTCCGCTCATCTGATTGATATATCCTCCACCAACATCCGGATGCGTATTGCCGAGGGGATGCGGATCAGCTACCTTGTGCCTGCTGCGATCGAGATGTATGTCGCGGAGCATCATTTGTATTGTTCATAAGGTTTAACGTAACGGTAAAGGGAGGTTTCTCATCGACTCATTAGAGCTGGCCAAGAAAATCAGGGATATTCTGTCGGACAAAAAGGGCGAGAACATCGTCATCATGGATGTGGACAAGATATCCAGCATTACGGATTATTTTGTGATCGCATCGGGTGCAAACGGGCCTCACCTCAAGGCGTTGGGCAGCGAGGTGGAGCGAGTGCTAAAGAAGGAGGAGCAGATTCAGTGCACGCATCGCTCAGGTACCTTCGAGAGCCATTGGATCGTCCTAGATTATTTCTCGGTGGTGGTTCACGTTTTTCTGCCTGAGGTGCGGGAGTATTACAGTCTGGAACGCCTGTGGAGCGATGCGCCAACCGTGGAATGACGGGGTGGAGCGCAGGAGAGGAACGTGGATGAAGGAGACGTATCAGTCCATCCCGCCACCGGTGAAAACGGCGGGCGAATTACTGGATATGTATTATCTGGATATGCGCTCGGGCATCCTCGAAGCGGCTGCGGCGTTCGACCGTGTGCAGCTTGCCGAAGGCGGCGGGTCGATGGCGGATGATCGGCGCGTCGCGCTGCTGCGCGAGGCCTGCCGCATGGCGGCTGGCGATGAGCCGGACCGCACGGAGCGGATTCTGCGGCTCCTCTCGGAGGAGGCGTCATGAAGGTGATCGAGCCGCATATTCACATGATCGCCCGTACCACACAGGACTATGAACGCATGGCCCGCATGCATACCGTGGCCTGCTGCGAACCTTCGTTCTGGGCGGGATACGACCGCACCTCCGCGTTGGCCTTTCACGATTATTTTACGCACCTGACCACCTTCGAGCCGAAGCGTGCTGCGCAGTATCTCATCGAGCATTACTGCTGGATCTGCCTGAATCCCAAGGAGGCCGAAAATCAGGAACTGGCCCGCGAGGTGCTCGCCTTCATTCCGGAATTTCTGGACAAGCCGAATGTGCTGGGTATCGGGGAGATCGGACTGAACAAGAATACGCGCAACGAGATGAACGTCTTCGAGCGGCAGGTGGAAATGGCCCTTGAGCGGGGGCAACTCATCTGGATTCACACGCCGCACCTTCACGACAAACTCAAGGGAACCCGCATGATGCTTGATTATCTGAAGGGACACGGAGGTGTCGATCCCGAGCGCGTCTGCTTTGATCATTGCGAAGAGCATACGATTCCCATGCTGCGCGACGCCGGATTCTGGACGGCCATGACCATCTATCCCGTTACTAAAAATTCCGCCCAGCGCGTGGTGGACGCCGTCGAGCGCTTCGGGCTTGATCATCAGTTGGTGGATGCCTCGGGCGACTGGGGCCCCTCCGATCCGGGCACCCTGCACGATGCCCTTTTCGAGATGCGTCGGCGCGGTCACACCGAAGAACATGTCGAAACGGTGTTTTACAACAATCCCTGCTATTTTCTCGGTCAATCGCCGCACTTCAAACCGCGCCCAACGCGCCCGAAAGAGGCGGCGTGGAATACGGTTGCCGGGGAGCGCTTGTGAAGGCGGCACTGGTGGCCTATGAAGATCAAACCGCGCCGATGGAATGCCCTTACGGTCACACCACGCGGATTGTGACCGGCGGTGCGGGCGGCGTGGCCAACGTGCATGTGGTGGAAGTCACCGAAGGGCGTCCTCATGTTCATGAGGGCTACGATGAAGTGTATTACGTTCTTTCGGGTACGGGGGAGCTGGAGCTGGACGGAATGCGGCATCCGCTTCGTCCCGGCGCGGTGGTTGTGATCCCCGCCGGAATGCCGCACGCCCTTGAGTCGGATTCGGAGACGCCCCTGAAATTTGTCATCTTCGGTACGCCGCCTGTCCCGCTCGATGATTCGCGTGCCGTCCCGCGAGCTGTATAGGGAGGGCCCGTGTCCCCATGGGCCGTGCGGAGAGTGAGCGCGGAGAGCAGGAGAAATAAGGACTGATTTGGGGAAAAATAAAAGGACGTTGGAGACAACGTCCCTCCCGGCCCCCACCTGCTGGAGGGCACGCGGCTCGCGTGCCTTGCGCGTCAGAACCAGATGCCCATTGTTTTGCGAACCCATTCCCCGGGCGTCTCCACCGTACGATCTCACACACCGTAAGGCGTCGGAGCCCGACGCCGTCCAGATGAGAAAGCGAAGGATTTACCGGGTGATGCAGACGCCACCTTCAGGGGTGACGATGAAGGTGTTTTCCGTGCCGACCATGCCCTGGTCGGGTATCCAGGCCTTGGGTTCGAGGGCCATGACCATGTTGGCTTCGAGCGGTTCATCAAAGCCTTTGGCTATCACGGGATATTCATCAATTTCCAGGCCGACTCCGTGGCCGAGAAAACGTACTTGCTCGGCGCCGGAACCCATGAATCCGGAGAGAAAGTCCGGCTCCAGATCCGCTAGGATTTCTTCATAGATGACCGAAGGGATCTGGCCGGGCCGCAGACGCTCGGCAGCAAGACGCTCAATTTCGAGGCAGGTTCGATGTGCCCTTTCGGCTTCGGGTGAGAAGGCCCCCTGAAAGACGAGCGTGACGGTTTTGTCGGAGTGATAGCCCTGTATGTTGCATCCGGTATCGACGGAGATAATGTCGCCGGGGCGCAGGAAGCGGTCGGGGCTTCCGAAGAAGGGTGCCGAAGGGCCGATGCCGCGCACGCCGCCGGGACTGGTAAAGGGATTGCCGTAGAGGGCGCTCTCGCCGAAACAGACTTGGCCAAGCATCAGTTCGGAATTAAAGGCGTGTACGCGTGAAATGGCGTGATGTCCGCGCTGGAGCAGGGCGTGAAAGATGTCGGCGGCGAGTTCCGCCTCGCTCATGCCCTCACGCAGCAGCGGGGGAAGGTCGTCCTCCAGCACGGCTCGATGAATGGCACCAGCCTGTCGAAGCAGATTCAACTCGAAGTCGCTTTTCACGGAGCGTACGGCGGCGATCGAACCATCAATCGACTCGGTTCTGGCGAATCCGAACGCCTTGTTGAATCGTGCATAGAGAGACAACGGGACGGTGTCCATTTCGAGCAGAATGGTGTCGCCATACGAGGCGGCATCGCCCGCGGCATCGCGAAACGAAGACATGGGCCGAATGTCGGGGAAGGCGGACTCTGAGCAGGCGCGGGAGTGACTGCGTTTGACCCAGAAGACGGCCTCGCCGTCGCGCGGGATCAGGAGGATTCCGTTCTGCATGGTTCCAGTGAGATAATACAGATTGACGCGCCCGAGGAAGGTGGCACAGTGCCACTCGGGGTGGTCGAGGTCCAGGCGCACGCGCAGGCGACTCAATCGATGGCTTAATTCTTCTTTATGTACGAGGGTGTTTAAGGTATTCATGCCGCTCAGCATAACGCAAGAGAGCGAAAAAAAAAGTTCCAACGATTGGAAAAGTGCCCTGAGGGCATCTTTTTACTTTTCCAATGGTTGGAAAAATTTAAATTTGAATGGAATAAGGTATTGAAGAAGCTTTCATGGTCATACGGCGGGTTGTTCGGGGTGTCGTTGCTGGCGGCGTTGCTGCTGAGTTCCGGCAGTGTGCTGTTTGGGAATTTGAATCAGGACGAGGGGTGGTATCTGTACGCGGCGGGGATGATGGCCCGGGGATTCGAGCCGTATCGTGATTTTGCTTTTACACAGGGGCCCATGCTGCCGCGCGTATATGCTTTGTTTTATGACGTGGTTCAGGCGCAGGGGGTGCTGGGTGCGCGGGTACTGACGGCACTGCTGGGGCTGGCGGCGTGCGGTTTGGCCTCGGGGCTGGCGGCACGTTTGGCTTTGCCGGGTTGGAAACGGTTCGCGGGGTTGGCAACGTTCATGCTGTTGGGGCTGAATGCGTATCACGCCTATTTTTCTGCCATCGTCAAAACGTATTCGCTTTGTAGCGTGTTTTTGCTTGGGGGCTTGCTGCTGATCGCATGGACGGATGGTGCGCGGCGCCTGCGCGATTCGGTGCTGTGCGTTGCGGGAGGATTGCTGCTGGCGTTGGCGACTGGGACGCGGCTTTCGGCGGGCGCGGCGCTGGGTGCTGCGGGGATTTATCTGCTGGTGCGTGATCGGTCGAGCGTGGCACGCTGGGTGTCGTTGGGCGTGGGCGGTTTGGTGGGGCTGGCGTGGGTGTTTGGACGCGGTCTGTTGCAGGCGCCGGAGGCTCTGCGTTTCGGTTTGCTGGATTATCATTCTCTGCGTGAGGCGCCGGGATTAGCGCAGACGTTGATTTTGAAGGCGGGATTTCTTTCGCGTCTGGTGCAGGGCTATTATCCGGCGGCGGTGCTGACGGCGCTTCTTGTGATCGTTTGGTTGGTCTTGGGAAAAGGGCGGGGGGCCTCCATCGGAAAGCGTGTTGGCACGGGGGTGCTCTGGTCGGCTGGTCTGGCGATGACGGCGGTACATTTGGCGGCGCCGTTTCCGTATGATGATTATCAGGTGATGGTCATGCCGGTGTTGACGGGTGCGGTGGTGTGTTCGCTGGCTGGCCTGTTGGTGGATTCGTCATTTTGGACACCGGTGCGGCGCGTGTGGTTGCTGCTTGCGTTGGGCTTCGCCTGCGTGTTGTCGGCTGGTTCTTCGCCGGTGCTGCAGGACTGGATGGTGATTGGGCGCGATCGGATTTGGTGGCGTATGAAGGATCGACCCGACGTGCTTAAGCTGCGCGATGCGGGGCGCGAATTGAAGGTGAGGCTGGGGGATGATCGCCTGCTGCTTACGCAGGATACGTATCTGGCCGTGGAGGCGGATGCGATGGTGCCACACGGCATGGAGATGGGTCCATTTTGCTATTATCCGGGGTTTACCTCGTCGGAGGCGGCATCGGCAGGCGGCGTGTTGAATCGAGAAGCGTTGCTGGATATCTTGCGTAGTGCCGAGGCGGAGTTTGCGGCGTTCAGTGGCTATGGGCTGGCCATTCGGAGCCCGGAAGTCACGGAATTGACCCCGGCGGAGCAGGCGGAACTGCGCGGCGCTCTTGAAGAGGCTTATGAACCGGTGCGAACCGTGTCCGACTTCGGGCAGGGTCATACCCCGCTCACGATTTATCAACGCAAATCCTCCGTCGCGCCTCTGGAAAAGCAGCCATGAAAATTTCCATCATTTCTCCGGCGCACAATGAGGCGGAACGCATCAGACCGTTTCTGGATTCCTACTGTTCGTATTTTGCCGAAAAGCAAACGGCGGTGCGCGATGTGGAAATCATCGTGGTGGTGAATCATTCGACGGATGCGACCGAAAGCATCGTGCGCGACTACATGCAGACGTATCCGTTTCTCAAGCTGATGGTAGAAGAAGGCAAGGTGGGGAAGGGCGGTGCGCTGCTGCTTGGATTTGATCAGGCCGATGGCGATTGGATTGGGTTTGTGGATGCCGATGGCGCCACACCACCGGATGCCTTCATGGATTTGATTCAGCACCTGGATAGGGCCGAGGTGATCATCGCCTCGCGCTGGATGCCGGGGGCCGATGTGCAGCCGCCGCAGCCGCTGAGCCGCCGCGTGGCGTCGCGTATTTTTAACACAATGGTTCGGTGGATGTTCGGCTTTAAAATCAGCGATACGCAGTGCGGTGCGAAGTTGATGAAGGGCGACGCGCTGAGGAAGGTCCGTCCGGATGTGGGAATTACGCAATGGGCGTTTGATGTGGATTTGCTGTATCAATTCAAGCGGCACGGATTTCGCATTGAGGAGTATCCGACGCGCTGGCACGATGTGAGCGGATCGAAGGTGGATGTGGTTCGGGCCTCGCTTGAAATGACGGTGGCGCTGGTGCGTCTGCGTCTGATTTATTCACCGTTTCGTTTTATTGTGAAGTTGTATGATCTGACGCTCGGGCATTGGCTCAAGCGGCATTGATGGAGTGCATTTTACTCATGGACGAAGAAGAAAAACAAAAAATCCGAGAGGCCCGCGAGCGGGAGGAACTCGAGCGATTTCAAGTGCGAGTGAAAGAGCGGGAGGCGGAACTGGGTGCCGTGAAGCGGCGTTATGGCACCAGTCGCAATGTGAACAACCGGAGAAACCTGCTTTGGCTGATTTTCGCCTTGCTGCTGTCGGGCGGTGCCTGGGCCGTGTCGCGCTTTCTGGCGTCGGACTTATTCCGGCTGATGACCGGGGTGGGAGAGTAGATGCGGCTCGCCTTTCAAGCCAATGAAAATCTTTCCGACCAGGACAGCGAGGTGCGGGCCGATAAAGACCGCTCGACTTCCCTGATCCGCGAGAGCGTCTTTCTTACCATCATCATGGGCGCGGCCAATCTGGCCAATGTGATCTTCCAGATTCTGATGGGGCGTTGGCTGACGGCATCCGATTACGGGGTCCTGATGGCTATGATCGGTATCCTCTATATTCTGAATGTACCAGCGGATTCCTTTCGTACGGTGATGGCCTATTTTGCGGCACGGGAGACCACGGGAAACGGGCGGTCATGCGAGGTGGCGATCGGACTCTACCGGCAGGTGATGCGTCGGCTCCTGGTGGTCTCGGGGATTATCCTGCTGGTAATGACGTGCAGTGCGCCGTGGCTGATCGGGGTGTTTCATCTGGAAGGCCCGGGGCCGCTCTACGCCGCGATGCTGGTGTGTGTTTCGACGCTGGCGATGACGACCTTTCAGGGGGTGTTGCAGGGGACGGAGCGTTTTGGCTGGTACGGCGTGTCGATGAACTGCTGGTTCTGGGGTCGGCTGCTCTTTGCGGCGCTGCTGGTGTATGCCGGTTTTCGGGCGACGGGTGCGCTGGCCGGGATGACGCTGGGCGCACTGGCGGGAGTGATTATTCCGCGCCTGCTTTTGCATCGGGAGCTGTTCGCCGGCCGTGTTGCAACGCCATCAAGCGGCACGATGCGTCCGCTTTATCGTTACATTGCCAAAGTGACTCTGGCTTATGCGCTCTTCATGATCCTGGCCAACATGGATGTGCTGGCGGTGAAGCATTGGTTTCCGCCGGAGGTTGCTGGAGAATTTTCGCGGGGGGCGATGCTGGCGCATCTGATTTGGCTGATGCCGTTTCCGGTGGTGATGGCGATGTTCCCCAAGCTGGTGGCGGCGAGAAACGATCAGGTAGTGCGGAGGCGCCTGCTGGTCAAGGGGATTGCCGTAGGCGCGGGGACTTCTCTTCTGCTGGCGGCGGTACTGCTGGTCTTCAGCCCGTATATCTTCCACATTCTTTTCGGATCATCGTCGAATGAGATGATTGGACACATGCCGGTTTTTCTTTCAGCCATGCTGCCGGTCTCGTTTCTTTTTGTGTTGTTGAATTATGAGTTGGCACTGAACAAGCGGGCCTTTCTCGGGCCGCTGATGCTGGGCAACCTGCTGCTGATTGGCGCGCTGTGCGTTCGGCACGGCTCGATCGAACAAATTTTGGAAACCCTGCTGATCGGATGCTGGCTTTTATTTGCCGCGCAGATGCTGTTTTTCCTCATTCGCTACCGGATGGGCGGCAAGCGAAACGCCGCCGGATAACATCGGAAAGGAACAACCCCTATGCACAGAAAATCCCTGCTCGATCAAGTAGCCGACTATCGAATGCGCTATCCGGAAGAATGCGCCTGTATTGATGCCTTTGAAAAATTTGTCGCAGAGCATCCCGATTGTTTTGAGCGGTCCCTTGCTATCGGTCACGTGACGGGATCGGCGTGGGTGGTGAATCGAGACGGCACGCATACCCTGCTCACCCATCACCGCAAACTTAATCGCTGGCTACAGCCCGGAGGACATGCCGATGGAAATCCAAGCGTCATGGAAACGGCGCAGCGGGAAGCACGCGAGGAAACCGGCATTGAATCCATTGTTCCCGTGACCAACGAAATCTTTGACCTGGACATTCATCGGATTCCGGCGCGTGGGGAGGAAGCCGCTCACGATCATTATGATGTGCGCTTCGCCGTACGAACCACGGACTTGGAGGAGTTCACGGTGAGCGGAGAATCCCATGCTCTTTGCTGGCAGCCGATTGATCGCCTGAAAGAAAAGACGGACGAAGAAAGTATGCACCGCATGCAACGAAAATGGCGGATGCGGAAGTGATTCCTTAAAAGCCTTGACTCCGAAATATCTCTGGCCTACTATCCAATCAGTAATAAATACTATTAAATAATAATTATGAAGAAGACTAGCGCATCCATTAAAGCCGCCTTTCTTGAGCGGTGTCGCGAGGCAGGCCTGAAAGCCACGCCACAGCGGTTGGCTATTTATGCGGAACTGACGGCCAGCCAGGGACACCCGGACGCCGAAACGGTGTATTTCCGTGTGCGGCGCGGTATCCCCTCGATTTCTTTTGATACAGTGTATCGGACTCTGCGAGCGTTCACGGAACACGGGATGATCACCCGGTTGAGCACGGCAACCGACCGTGCGCGCTTTGATCCCGTTATGAGCCCGCATCATCATTTTGTGTGTGAACAGTGCGGGGGAATCGTGGACTTTCACAGTGAAGAGAACGGGTTGGATCGTTTACCGAAGGAGGTGTCGGAAATTGGACACCCGAAGTCGGTTCATGTAGAGATTCGCGGGATATGTCAGTCATGCGCGAACAGGAAAAAACCAAAAACAAAAGGAGCACGGAGTAATGAGTGAACAGGAAGTCAGAAACATGCCTTTGATAGGCGATAAGGCCCCGGAATTTAAAGCGGTATCAACCCAGGGAGAAATCAACTTCCCAAAGGATTACGAGGGAAGTTGGGTGGTCTTCTTTTCGCATCCGGCTGATTTTACCCCAGTCTGTACGACGGAATTTATGACCTTCGCCACCATGCAGGAAGACTTTGCCAAGCGAAACTGCAAGCTGCTGGGTCTTTCGATCGACAGCATTTATGCGCACATTGCTTGGCTTCGTACGATCAAGGAAAAGATTGAGTACAAGGGCATGAAAGACGTGGAAGTCACCTTCCCGCTGATTGAAGACCTGAAAATGAACGTGGCCAAGGCTTTTGGGATGTTGCAGCCGGGTGCCAGCAGTACGCAGGCGGTGCGTGCGGTGTTTATGGTAGACCCGAAGAGTATCGTTCGCGCCATCCTGTATTACCCGCTCTCTAATGGGCGAAATATGGATGAAGTAATGCGTCTTTTGATAGCCATGCAGACGTCGGATGAATACGGGATCGCGACGCCGGCGAATTGGCGTCCGGGGGATGACGTGATCGTGCCGCCTCCTGGGTCGTGCGGAGTCGCGAAAGACCGCACCACCACGCCGGACCCGGATGTGAAATGTCTGGACTGGTTTATGTGCCTGAAAAAATCGCCGATCAAGAGCTAGCAGAATGACGGGCTTTAGGCCCGCCATCCTGCTAGTGAACAACAGCGGGTACGCTGTTGTGGAATATCCTGTTGCAGAATAGTGGCTGGGAAGTGTGAGAGCCTTCCGGAGACAGCAAAGAATAAAATATAGGAAGGGGTGGTAGTCCGCCCCTTCCTTTTTTAATTTTTGTTTGAAATCCCAAAATAAAAATTAAACCTTTTGCGGGGTGGTGCGTACTCTACTGCTAGGTTATGAACTTAAAGACACTACATGATCAGCTAAGCATACGCCTCTTCCTGCAGACCCTGCAGGACCAATACGCGGAGGCGTTCACGAATCATGATCTGGAAACCATGACCGAATCCAGCGGTGCTCTCAGCATCGCCTATTCCAGCCTCGGAAATCATGCCCTGGCCCGCAAATGGGCCGATGCTTTCTGGGAAGCCTGGCACCAGAAATAAGCCTTTTTCGGCTACGGCTCGCGAGCCGTATAAACTCTGATCCTGCGCAAAAACTCCTGCAAAGGGTTCCACTTATCATTTGCGGTGCGGGCGGTGGTGCGCTATGAATGCTTTTCGTATTTTTGACGATGGATGCTGGGCATGCCGGTGAGGAACCGGCGGATGTGGTTTGCTCTATGATTGGAATTGTTGATTACGGGATGGGAAACCTGGGAAGCGTGGAAAATGCGTGCCGTTTTTTGAAGCGGGACGCCCGAGTGGTTTCGTCGCCGGATGCGGTGCAGGATTGTACGGCGTTGATTCTTCCGGGGGTGGGGGCGTTCGGCGACTGCATGAAGAATTTGCGGCAGCGAGGTTTCGCGGAACGACTGGTGGATTGGATGGACTCGGGGCGTTGGCTACTGGGCATATGCCTTGGATTGCAGGTGCTTTTTGAAGAGAGCGAGGAGTCGCCGGGCGTTGCGGGGCTGGGGGTGTTGCCGGGGCGGGTGCGCCTTTTTCAGTTGTCGCCGGAATTCAAGGTGCCGCAAATCGGCTGGAATCAGGTGAAGCAGATGAAGCCGGATTGCCCGCTGTTTGACGGTGTTGAGGACGAGTCGCATTTTTATTTTGTGCACAGTTATTATGCGGCGCCGTCGGAGGACGCGGTGACGGCTGGGACCACAGATTTCGGCGGGGCATATACCTCGGCGGTGTGGCGTGACGGGCTGATGGCGGTTCAGTTCCATCCTGAAAAGAGCCATCGCGTAGGACTGAAGATGCTGGATAATTTCTGTGCAGCGGCGGAAAAACACGCGGATGCGTGCGGCGTGGTTGAATGAGGTCGCGTCAATCGCGGCGGATGGGAGAAGGGATGAGGGATGGCATGATGATACTACCGGCGATTGATATGAAGGGCGGGCGGTGCGTACGCCTAAAACAGGGGCGCGCGGAGGATGAGACCGTGTATTCGGATGATCCGGTGGCGATGGCGCACCGCTGGGAGGATTCGGGCGCGGAATATCTGCACTTGGTGGATTTGGATGGTGCCTTTCAGGGCGCGCCGGCCCATGCGGAGGTCGTGTTGCGTATTGCGAAGGAATTGAGGATTCCGGTAGAGATTGGCGGCGGGATTCGGACGGAAGAGCAGATGGACCGCTATCTGGATGGCGGAGTGGACCGGGTGATTCTCGGTACGCGGGCGTGTGAATCCGAGGACGCGCTGCAGCGCCTGGTGGATCGGTTTGGTGCCGGCGTGGCGGTGGGGATTGACGCCCGCGACGGCTTTGTGCAGGTGAAGGGTTGGACGGAAACTACCGCGCTTACAGCCCTTGACCTCGCGAAGCGCATGGAGCGGCTCGGCGTAAAAACAATTATCTATACCGATACGGCCCGCGACGGCATGATGCGCGGCGTGAATGCGGAGGCGATGGCGGCCATGTGCGATGCGGTGGGCTGTTCGGTGGTGGCCTCGGGCGGTGTGACGACGGCGGAGGACGTGCGCGCGTTGGCGGCACTCGGGCGAAAAAATCTGTCCGGCGTAATCGTCGGCAAGGCGCTGTATGAAGGTACGGTGACCATGAAGGAGCTGTTGTGCATCTGACGTATTCTGAAACAACTTTGTCGAGCGGCATTCGCGTGGTGACCAGTCATATTCCCTATGTGGACAGTGCGGCGGTCGGCTTTTGGGTTGGCGTGGGCGGACG